>Ga0164318_10000067_pt1 | contig 53904 bp, 43 predicted proteins | sample GuaBasSedimGuay9_FD_113734 | JGI IMG/M metagenome (GOLD analysis project Ga0164318, IMG submission 113734) | Subseafloor sediment microbial communities from Guaymas Basin, Gulf of California, Mexico - Guay9, Core 4571-4, 0-3 cm | ecosystem: Environmental > Aquatic > Marine > Hydrothermal vents... | reverse complement strand
TTAGATCACTCAAAAGATGTCTTTTGGTTCTCTCTACTCTTGGATCTTTCATCTCTGAAAAATACATTAAAAAACTTGTTTCATTAAACATATTATACCTGATTGATTATCAGGCAAATATACGATTTAATGTCCGTAAAAACAAGTTATATATCTGATATTCAATTAATTATATTTATTATTTATTTAGATGCGTTTGCCCTGCAGTTGAAGGACTTTCTTTCTTCATACGAAATTGACTTCATTTCTTCTCTTTCTGACACACCAATACACAAATTGTAATTTACAAATTGTAAAATTATATTGCGCCTTTTAATTTGATTTTACGATGAGTTTTCCCTAAGAACAAATCTATCCAACAGAAATCAAGCAGTGAAATATTGATGAAAATAACTTAATTTTGGCATTTATTTTAACCATTTAAAGATTGTAAAAATGACAAGAATTTCTGATAAAATACAGCCCGGAGTAGCTACCGGAGACGACTTACAATTTATTTTTGAAGCTGCCAAAGCAGGGCAATTTGCACTACCGGCAGTAAATGTAGTTGGAACGAACTCGATAAATGCCGTGATGGAAGCAGCGGCAAAAGTGAACTCACCCGTAATTGTTCAATTCTCGAACGGGGGTGGTGCTTTTTACGCCGGAAAAGGAATAAAAGCTGATGGACTTCAAGCTGCAATTGCAGGTTCTGTTTCGGGTGCAATGCATGTTCACCAATTGGCTGAAATGTATGGCATTCCGGTTATTCTACATACCGACCATGCTGCCAAAAAACTACTGCCCTGGATTGATGGTCTATTAGATGCCGGTGAAAAGTTCTTTGCTGAAAAAGGAAAACCTTTGTTCAGTTCGCATATGCTCGACTTGTCGGAAGAACCTTTAGAAGAGAACCTGGAGATTAGCAAAAAGTATTTGCAACGCATGGATAAAATGGGCATGACCCTTGAAATTGAACTCGGTATTACCGGTGGCGAGGAAGACGGTGTGGACAATACCAATATCGACAGCTCGAAACTGTATACTCAGCCAGAAGAAGTAGGCAGGGCTTTTGAAGTACTTTCATCTGTTAGCAAACGTTTTACAGTGGCTGCCGCTTTTGGAAATGTACATGGTGTTTACAAACCAGGCAATGTGAAATTGGAGCCTGTTATCCTGAAAAATTCGCAGAAATATATCGAAGAAAAATATGGAACAGCAGCCAATCCGGTGAGTTTTGTTTTTCATGGTGGATCGGGTTCTGAACCGGCAAAAATCAAAGAAGCCATTGGATACGGTGTAGTCAAAATGAATATCGACACCGATACACAGTGGGCTTACTGGGACGGCGTTCGTGCTTATGAAGCTAAAAACCACGATTATTTACAAGGACAAATTGGCAATCCCGATGGCGATGATGCTCCCAATAAAAAATATTACGACCCGCGCAAATGGCTCAGGGCCGGTGAAGAAACTGTAGTCGAAAGACTGGTGGAAGCTTTTACAGACTTGAACTGTTTGGACAGGTATTAGAGAAGAGTGCCTAAAGTACTTGAAGTTTGGAGTGCCTAAAGTTTAGAGTACTTAGAGTTTGGAGTGCTTAAAGTTTAGAGTACTTAGAGTTTAGAGTGCCTAAAGTTTAGAGTTTTAAAATTTAACCAATGCTTAAATATCCGGTAAAAATACTCATGGCATTTGGGGAAACCTTTAGTCAGGAGGGTGATGAGTTTTACCATTGGCTGCTCGAAAATGGTTATCCTGAACTGGCAGCATTAAGTAGTGGAATAAGGGGCAGCAAAGAAGCCGTTGCCTGGCTAATGAAAAATAAATTTCCACAATTTGCTGCGTTGGACGGCGCTATCGACAAAGATGCGAAAGCTTACGCCTGGCTGCAAAAACACAAATTCGATTTCCTCATTGTTTTTGCCGATGCAGTAAATGGGAAACAAGAGGCTATTGATTGGTTAAAAAAAAATGATCTGGGAATTTTTCTTCTGCTTGCAGCTAAAATAAGCAGCTTTAGAAACAACCAGGAATTCGATTACCATAAGTTGCATTTTTAGAAATTGTATAGTATAAACCTTCCAGCGTCTGAAAGACCTGGAAGCGTTTTTCCTAAATCTGCAGACTTTTTTTATACACTTTCAGATTCTGTCAGACCAGCCAAAATCAGACGCTTCCAGGTTCTACGAACACTGGAAGGTCTTAAAAACAAAAAAAAGCTGCCCGATTGAGCAGCTTTTTTTAACTATGATAAGGTAACAGTATTAACCACATTTGGTGTGACCACAAGCTTTACAGATCAAGCAGCCATCTTCGTAAACTACAGTGTCTTCACCACATTCAGAACAAAGCGTGTCAACGGCAACTGTTCCATCGGGCACAAAACGTTTCAGTGCCCGCACGACTCCGTTCTTCCAGGTATTGATATCGGCATCATCCAAATTAAGGTTTGAAATGAGATCGACAACATAATTCAATGGCATACCATGGCGAAGCACTCCTGAAATCAATTTTGCGTAATTCCAAAATGTTTGATCAAATGACCTTGATAAGCCAGCATAAGTTTGCTTATATCCTTGCTTGTCCTCGAACTGAAAATCATATCGTGTGGGTTCGTCTTTTATTTTGCTTTTAATGACCCAACCTTTTTCAACCCAGATTGGCACAAAGAAATCTTCTGCCGGACCAGTAAAAATTTCGTACGGTTTGTTGTTGATTTTTCCGATAACTGCAATCCACTTTTCGTAATTGTTTTGAAAACGGATAACATCGGCTTCAATTACTCTTGGCCTTGAGGGTGCTTTGGTTTCTTTAAACAGATCTTTGTCGTCGATTTTCTTGTCGTTGGCAATTAATACGCCCGACCTTGAACCTTCGCGATAAATAGTCATGCCTTTACAACCACTTTCCCAGGCTGTTTGGTAAATATCACCTACCAATTCTTCGGTGGCGTTTTCTGGTACATTTACAGTTACACTGATGGAATGATCGACCCACTTTTGAATATCGCCCTGCATTTTTACTTTACTCAGCCAGTCAATGTCAGCTGATGAAGCCAGGTAATAAGGTGATTTTTCAATGATTTTATTCAATTCCTCATCCGGCTTTTCTTTCACCTCTTTAACGTTATAGCCGTTGGTTTCAAGCCACACTTCAAATTTAGGATGGAATACATTATATTCTTCCCAGGCATCGCCAACTTCATCCACAAAGCTAACAATTGCATTTTTGTCGTTTGGATTTACCTTGCGGCGGCGTTTGTAGGAGACCATGAATACAGGCTCTATTCCGGAAGTTGTTTGAGTACAAATACTCACACTACCCGTTGGGGCAATGGTTAACATAGAAATATTTCGCCGGCCTACTTTTTCCATTTTTTCATAAACGGCTGGGGCTTCTTCTTTTATTCTTTCAATAAATGGATTATTTATTTCCCTTTTACTTTCATAAATAGGAAAAGCTCCCCGTGACTCAGCAAGGTTAACCGATGAGCGGTAAGTTTCTATGGCCAATAATTTATGCACCTCGGTTGAAAACTTAGTGGCAGCATCAGAACCGTATCTCAATCCCAGTGCCGCAAGCATATCACCTTCGGCTGTTATACCAATTCCGGTCCTGCGTCCTTGTAATGATTTTTCCCGGATTTTTTCCCACAACCTTCTTTCAACAAATTTAACCTCGGCATCTTCAGGATCAGATTCAATTTTAGCAAGAATAGCTTCCACTTTTTCAACCTCAAGGTCAACAATATCATCCATTATTCGCTGGGCGATACTTACGTGTTCTATGAACAAATCACCATTAAAAATGGCCTTTTCTGTAAAAGGATTTTCAACATAACTGTAGAGGTTGATTGCCAGCAAACGGCAACTATCGTAAGGACAGAGTGGTATTTCGCCACAGGGATTTGTTGAAACCGTTTTAAAGCCATAATCGGCATAATTGTCAGGAATAGATTCACGGATTACAGTATCCCAAAACAATATTCCTGGTTCAGCTGAAGACCATGCATTGTGAATTATCTTATCCCAAAGCTCGCGGGCATTAATTTCTTTTTCATATTTAGGTTTCGTGGAATTTATCGGGTATTGCTGCTTATAGATTTTGTCCTGCTTTACAGCTTGCATAAATTCATCGTCGAGTTTGATGGAAATATTGGCACCGGTTACTTTTCCGCTCTCCATTTTTGCATCAATAAAATGTTCCGAATCAGGATGCTTAATACCAATGCTTAGCATCAAAGCCCCTCTTCTTCCATCTTGTGCTACTTCGCGGGTCGAATTGGAATACCTTTCCATAAAAGGAACAACACCGGTTGAAGTAAGCGCTGTATTTTTTACAGGACTGCCACCGGGCCTAATATGGGTTAAATCGTGGCCAACCCCACCACGGCGTTTCATGAGCTGTACCTGTTCCTGGTCAATCTTTAAAATACCTCCATAAGAATCTGAATCACCATCGTTACCAATTACAAAGCAATTGGAGAGCGAAGATATCTGGTGTGGATTTCCAACTCCTGCCATAGGACTGCCTGCCGGAATAATGTATTTGAATTTATCCAATACTTCAAATATTTTTTCTTCGCTAAGTGGATTTGGATATCGCTTTTCGACACGTGCTATTTCACCCGCAATACGGTGATGCATTTCAGCCGGGGTTAATTCATACAAATTTCCATCGCTATCTTTCAGGGCATATTTATTCATCCAAACATTGGCCGCAAGAGTATCGCCACCAAAATATTCAGTAGCCGCAGTTAAAACTTCTTCGTGGCTGTATTGTTTTGGCAAATCCAAAGGCTTTTCTTGAGCTGATTGCTCACTAATTCGTAATTTACTTGGCTCTGTTTCTTCAATTTGTTCTTCTCTCATTTCCGATCTTTTCCTATCTTCTAAAACGTGGTCATAAAAGCTTCTTTCTACCTCTTTTTCCTCTTTCAGTTCCAGGAATCTCTCGTCAGTTTTTTCTTCAAAATTAAAGTACAGATTGTTTTCCATGCAACAGTTAGTTTAATATTATAATGTTTGTTACTCTTCTAAATTTCAGGCTGTTATAAAAAAGAGAATGTCTGCTTTTTCGGTGTGCAATATACACCACAATACTGCTGCACGTGTGAATATTTTATTAACAAGTTAACAACAAAAAGTGTAAAAAAAATAAACAAGCAGTTTATTAGGCAATTAGAAAAATCGAGGGGTACAAAAATATTTTTTGGCACAGTTTTCAGTATAGAATTTTTCGAATTAAATACGATCCCAAAAAAATGTTCTGGTGGTTTTTTGAAAGTACTGAAAAACCGATTGGTAGATCAAAAATCCAGACTAAGCGAAAAATAATAGACCGGACTGCCCACTTTGTAATCGTCAACACCCCACGACACATCGCCCCGAATAAAATAACCGAGCAAATGAATACGTGCACCAACACCAAATCCTCCCACAATTGGTTCCTTTTGTACCTCGACTGAAATATGGAAAGGGCCACTATCGACATACCTTGTAAATAATGAATTTTGTTTTGAATATGGACTTGGTCCATTCCACGCAGTTCCAATATCACCAAATCCTACAAACTGGAAGTTCCTTAAAAATCCGGAACTTAATGGCGTTTTTGAAAAATACTGAAAAATGGGGAAACGAAGCTCGCTGTTAATTACTGCAAAGCTGTTGCCATTCCTGATATTCTGATTGAAACCCCGCATATTTGTTGCCAGGGTTTGGTAGGCATAATTCTGGCTGTAATCGATTGGCGTTTCGTAATTAAACTTTGGCCAGACCCAATTGTCAACACCTCCCATATAGTAAATAAGCGGACTGGCACCAAAGGAAGTACTGGCCGCAAAGCGATTGGCCCAAATAAAATTCCGGTGAATCCGGGTATATCGCCTATAATCAATGCCTACAACTACCAGATTATATTTTTGATCAAGTTTAACAAGGGCCCCGTCTTGTACAAGCCCAATCATGTGGTCGTATTCGGCAAATATTTTATAACGTGAGCCCACATAAAGGTTCATTCCCAACGAGCGCGTATTATCGAAAACAAGCTCTCCTTTTACACCCACCCAATTGGCATATTGATTGGAAAACTCAAGTGATGGCAGTCCAATTGCTGCAACCACAAACATATCGTTCCGGTATTTTGCTGTACCCCTTAAACTTAGTGCTTCATTAAGTGGCCATTTTAGGATATAAAATAATTCATGTGTAGTTATTTTAGAAAGTGCATTACTGTACGGAGGAGTGGTATTCCGGTGAAAAACAATTTCTTTGTCCAGGCGTTTTTTCAAATTAGAGTAACTAAAAATGTACTCGTTATTCGTCAGGCTAAAATTAAACCTTACACCACCCACAAAGCGGTGATCTTCCATTAAGTCATTTACACCCATTTGAAAGAAAATATTAAATCCCGGATTTAAATAAATGGGACCACCCCCGGTAAAAGGTTGGTAACTGTAGTTGACGTAATTAAAGTCGATTTGCGATATCATGTCGTTGATGAAATATTCCACATAATAATTCCTTCGCTTGGGAACCACGAATTTTTCATCGCCAAGTCTTCCATCAATTGTCGTAACAAAAGAACCAAAACCATCCAAATTGTCTTCTGCACCAACTTTCTTTTTTGGCTTACCAATAAATTCATTTCCTTTATCATCGATGTAAACCATTACAAAGTGTTTCATCTTTGTTTTTGGTTGCGGTTCAATTACCTGTTCTTCACCCGGCGAAGGTTGCATTTTGGTAGCGTCCTTCTTCTTTTCTGATTTCTTTATCGACTTTTCTAAATCTTTCTTCAGGCTCAACATATAATTTGTGTTGGGCAATTGTAATGCTGCAAGCGATGCATAATCCGAAACATTTTTAATAAAGATTTTCCACAGGTTATCTTCAAAATACAACATTGCTTTTTTTCCAGACGTAAGGCTCGTATGCTGATCGCTTATGTTCAATGCATAATTGCTGGTGGCTTTTGAATGGACAAAGTAGCGGTAATGAATAGCCGTATCAACCGAACTTACTGTGCTATCAAGTATGGCTACATAATTATTGTAAACGCCATTTTCATCGCTTAGGTAAGAAATGGTATTAAACCCATAAGATTCGGGCCTGATTTCGCTGGCAAGCGGAGTTTGTGTTATCCTTTTTAAGATAGGTCCCGGATGGGCAAAGTCGTAAACAAACAAGTCGAAATACTTGGGAATATCCAAAATATTTTCAGGCCCCTTTCCGAGTGTATCATTTTCACGGTTTGAGCTGAACACAATTTGTGTAGAGTTGTTAATGAAACGTGGGTTAAGTTCTGAATAAATATCGTTGGTAATGCTTTGAAAAGTACTTGCAGAAATATTATAAACAAAAACATCACTTTGTCCCTTTCGAACCGCTGAAACGACAATAAAACGGCCATCATCAGAATAGGCAAGGTCGGTAATTTTTTGTACCGCGAAAATAATCTGCTTGGTCGTTTTTTTCTCTTCAAGATTGTACATATAAAACCACGGCATTCCTTTGTCTTCAATAACATAAGTTAATAGTTTACCGGTTGGATGCCAAGCAAGTAAGGGGTAACTGTAATCGGTTTTGGTATCGATCATTACCCCCTTTTTCAGTATTTTCTTTCGTTTATTGGTAGCCAGATCTTGTATATAAATCTTGTATTTCCCCATTTCGTTGGTGGTATAAGCCACATACTTTCCGAATGGGCTCACATGTGGCTGACCGATAATAACATCTGATTTATATCTAATTTTTAACAGATTTTCGGGATGGTCTTTAGCTGCTGCAAATTGCTCGTATTCCTTTTGATAAAATGTTCTCCACTGTTCAACCAAAGTTTTAAAAGGAATGCCAAGAACAAATAAAATACCTTTGTCGATACTATTGCTTACACTGGTCATATGAATAATGTTACTTACCGCCGCCCGTCCGTATTGTAACGCGATGAAACGCCACAACGAATGACCGGCATAAACAGCATCTTCCCCTGTCAGGTTATTCACTTTATTAAACCTTCCTGACAATATTCCATCACGTGAACGGTTATCAAATTCCACATCCCAGTCTTTGCTCAACCACGAAATAATGCCTACTCTATACCAGTCGGGCAGCGAGAAAAAAGTACTTGTTTTTACTTGTTTTCCAAGACTGCCACCAAACATCATCTGGTTAAACATTACTTCGGCAATCCCTGCCCTTATCTCATCTTGAAAATGAACATGATTGCCATCGAAATACAGAAAAACTTTAGAGCCAATAATATGGGTAATACCACCTGTATTGTAACTCTCGTTGGTCAATAATCCGATATTGCTTTGCTTCAGATCTGTCAGGTTATTGAAAACAATAAATTGGATTCTTTTATCGAGACGACTTTCCATTTTGTTCTCGATAAGTGGGATTTGTTTTAGGGCATATTCAGCTGTGTATTGTGCGAGCTCTTTTCCGTTCAGGTAAAAATAGGTATCAAAATCATCGAATTTATAATAAGTCCACAGAAAATCTTTATACTGAACGCGGTTCTTCCCGAAAGTCATATTCGAGCCATTGTAGAACTGGGCTTGTGTTCCAACAGCAAAAAATAATGCTGCACCAAGCGACAGGATAACTGGCCTGAACAAGTTGTTCAATAATGTCTGCATTAAATTACCCACCTACAATTGTAAAAAATGAATTGCTAAATTATAACAAAATTCGAACCGTTTTCGTGTGGAAAAGCTGTTAAGGTAATGTTAGGGCAAACAAGCATATTATCACTAATTCTATTTATACCTACATTGTTTTAAAGGTATCTTTCGTTGAATTAAAAGTATTTTTGCAAATCATAAATTTAATCCTGTACAAAATGATTACTGTCAAACAATTTGCATTCAATCCTTTCCAGGTAAACACCTATGTTTTAAGTGACGAAACCAAAGAATGTATCATCATTGACCCCGGTATGCAAGGAAAACTTGAAGAAGATGAACTTACAGATTACATTGATGCCAACGGGCTAAAACCGGTACTGTTGCTCAATACACATGCCCACATAGATCATATTGTGGGAAATCATTTTGTTGCCGAAAAATACAATCTTCAATTAAATACGCATAAAGATTGCGTCGGGTTTTTAACCAATGCCGCAGCTTATGCCGATTCGTTTGGCTTAAAAATAGGTACAGTAAAAACCATTGATAATTTTATTGGTGAAGAAGAGGTTATCAAATTTGGAAATTCAACAATACAAGTACTTTACACCCCGGGACATGCCGATGGAAGCCTTTGTTTTTATTCTGAAAAGGATGATTTTGTAATTACCGGCGATGTACTTTTCAACCAAAGTATTGGCCGCACCGATTTACCAACCGGCAATTACGATCTGCTTCAACAAAGTATTTGGGAAAAGCTGTTTACACTTCCCGACAGAACAACTGCCTGGCCCGGTCATGGCCCTGAAACCAATATTGGTTTTGAAAAATTGCACAATCCTTTTGTTGCTATTGGCAAAGAATAACGAAACTAATTGTGCCCTTTGTGCTTGATAAAAAGGATGATCGTTTTCATTATCAATGAGCATTCCATTTTTAGCTACTTTTGCAAAAATTGAAAAAACTTTTTGTTTTCAGGAAAATTTAAGCACTCAGCAAAAATGATTCCCACAACACAGCACAATATTCCTTAATGAAATTTACAGCATTTAATCTCAACGAACATCTGCTCGAGGCCATTGATGCCATGGGCTTTGAAGAAGCAACCCCGGTACAAGAGGGTGCCATCCCAAAAATACAAGAAGGTAGCGACCTGATTGCCTGTGCCCAAACCGGCACTGGAAAAACAGCAGCCTTTATCCTCCCCATTCTTGACGAACTAACAAAGGATCATGAAATGGAAACCAGTACACTCATCATTGTTCCCACGCGTGAACTGGCATTACAAATTGACCAACAAATACAAGGTTTCGCCTATTTTACGCCGGTAGAATCACTGGCTGTTTATGGTGGAGGCGATGGGAAAGATTGGGTACAGGAAAAGAATGCGCTGTCGAAAGGAGCCGATATTATCGTGGCAACACCCGGAAAACTGATTTCGCACCTTGCCAATGGCTATGCAAAGTTTGACAAATTACAACACCTGATTCTTGATGAAGCCGACCGCATGCTCGATATGGGCTTTATGGACGACATCCAAAAAATTATTACCTACCTGCCAAAGAAAAGACAAACATTGATGTTTAGTGCCACCATGCCCGATGACATTCGCAAGTTGGCCAAAAAAATTCTTTCCAATCCTTTCGAAATCAATTTTGGCATTTCAAAACCTGCCGAAGGTGTTTTACAGGGAGCATATTTAACTTACGATACACAAAAAATTCCTCTCATAAACAGCCTGATTACCGGTAAAGATTATTTAAAAAGCATCCTGATATTTAGTTCAACCAAGCTAAAAGTAACGGAAATTGCGAGAACCCTGAAAAAGAAAGGACATGAGGTTGCACGTATTTCCAGTGACTTAAGTCAAGATGAAAGAGAAGAAGTATTGCGGAATTTTCGTTCAAGGAAAACACGAATCTTGGTAGCCACCGATGTATTGAGCCGGGGAATTGATATCAAAGATATTAACCTGATCATCAATTTCGACGTGCCGGGCGATGCCGAAGATTACGTACACCGTGTTGGGCGTACTGCCCGTGCCGAAACAACCGGGCTTGCACTTACTTTGATTAATGAAGAAGACATGTATAAATTCCGGCAGATTGAGAAGTTAATTGAGGATGAAGTAATGAAAATGCCATTGCCTGTCGAATTGGGCGATGGACCGGAATGGAACCCCAATGTAAAATTCAGGCCACGGACTTTTTCTAAAAGAGGGCCTAAAGGAAAATCGGGTAAAAATCAGCGCGGTGGTGGAGGCAGAAAAGGAGGGCGGAAGTTTAAGTAAGTCTTTTCCAAAACTAATTATTTTGGCAGCAGGAAAAACTTATCTCCAATACCAAGCTTTATTGCAGTTGAATCGGGATGCACCAAGCTAATTTCTGTCTCGCTTAAAACAACAGCATCTATACCTTCAATATAAACAGAAGCCTTTTTAGCCATTCCAATAAACAGGAAGTTTTCCCTACTGGTTTCTTTTCTTATTCTCTTCCTGTTATTCTTTAAGAAAGTAAGATCGTCTACAACAGTATTCTCCAACAATCCCAACCCCGGTGTCAATGCAATTTTTTTCTTGTTTGTTTTTTTATCCTTAAACCAAAAAAAATAATTATCCCCCAAAATAGATGCTCCATTGCCAATCCCGGCAATCAGTGTACCCTTTTCTTTTGCTTTTAGCAATGCTTTTTTCAGGCGGGTTTCTTTGGCCAACTTCATAAATTTATTTATTTTTCCATCAAGAAGGCAAAGGATACTTGCATTTTCAATGGCAAGAACATCCGTATTTTTTATTGACATCCGGGATGATTCCTCTTTGGGTTTAAAAGGGAAACCTAATACATGAACTGCCACAATCCCTTGCTTGTTAAATTCCTTGCTTAATAATTTGGCCTTTCTATCATTTACTTGAAATGATGTAGGAATAATCACAACATAGCCACCGTTTCTAATTCCTGATTTTTCAATCATTTTATTAACGGCTTTTTTTATATTGAACTCATTTCCAATTAAAAACACCTGACTGCCCGGCTTACTACTTTCAGTGTCGCCGGACGCTTGTTTCCTTTTTTCAAAATTGCAGGCAGAAATAATGATGATAAGGACAGATATAACTACTAACTTGATTAATGTCTTCAAATTAAAAGTGATTTTATTGATGAATTCTATTTACAGAATAAATACTGATTGGACAAAACTAAAGGTAAATTTTCACTTTTGTTAATTTTGACACCAAAGTTTAACAACTTTCACATCGAAGAAAAAAAATGATCCAACACTTTATCATCTCTCCATTCAGTTATCGAAGGCCGGGTTTCAATAAGAATAAATGGCCTGACCCTTTAAATGTTCATATTTTAGAACATCGGCTTAAATTATTTGAGATTGTAACTTTAGCTAGTTTAAAAGCCCAGATTCGCAAAGATTTTAGCTGGGTCATTATTGTCGATCCAAAACTACCTGATAAATTCAGAAATAGGATGCACAATCTCATAAAAGAAATTCGGAACACCCGACTGCATGATTATTCTCCAGAAATTGATGAAAACAACTTGAACTGGCTGAAGACCTATATTTCTCCTCAGACCAATTATATTACCACAACCATTTTAGGTTGTGATGATGGTTTATTTCGCGGATTTACAAAATATATACATGAGAATATTAATGCACTGCATAAAAAAAATGAGAATTTCCCAATGATGGTTTTTGCTTGCAAAAATGTGGTTCAGTGGGACTTTTTTTATACTGAAAATGCACCTTTAGGTTACCAAAAACCATGGACAAGAAAAAAAACTTTAACTGTTGGTACTGGTCTTACTCTTTGCTGTAAATATCCTGAACTCGACTATTCAATAAATGGTTTTGGCCATCATTTAATCGACTACTTGTTTATGGATGATTCCTCATTGAGGAAATTAGATGCAGAAATATACGACGAGGTAAAAACCAAACAGGAAGAAGTTAGGAAGAGAGTTCAACAATCATCCTTAAATTGGGATGGTGTACTTAACTTTGATGATAGTTTTCATGTTATTTCAACAAACTATCCACAAGCATTAGTACTTAATCACTTCGGGAATGTAAGATACAAACGACTGTTTGAAGCTCCTGATTTAAGGATAGCTGTAAATGCTAAAAATTCATTCCCTGAAATTGCTATTGATTTTGCACTTGCCACAAAATATATCCAATCATTCCAAAGAACTATCCCCTTGTTTTTAAGATTTCTAAAAAATTCATTCAAGTATAATCCTGCCAGCAAACCGGGGATGTGTTTTAAAGAAAGGTTTAATAATAAAATGAAAAGATTGAGATCTTTTACAAAAGGATTCAGAAATTTGAAGTGATGTCGTTTTGTCTGATACTTTCTAATAATTCATCATAATTTTCCACAATTTGCGAATAGGGCTTCTTATAGGTTTTTTTAAGTGATGCATTGACTGGGGAATTCCTGACACCAAGAAACGCAAATAAGCTTTTCATGGTTTCGGGCCATTGCTTTTCATTCGACAAATCTTGCTCATATAAAACTGTTTTATGTTCAATATGCTTCAGAAAATGCTCTGAACGTTTTTTGTTTTTTTCTAACCTGACATACCAGGAAGAAAATGCAATAGGATCGATAAAAATAGAAGGAGTTGTATTTTCCTTCTCCATTCGCCTGTGCCAAAAATTGGTTTGCTTTGCAACAAAATGTGATAAGCTTTGCTCAAATGAATCTTCACGAATAAGGTGAATGATTTTCCATCTGGAAGCCTGCATTTTTAACAGCATTTTCCGATGATTAGATATTTGGTATTGTAAGAGGGTAAAGCCGTAAACAGGTAGTTTTGAAATCTGTCTGCGAAAATTGAAGAACCTGAAAGGGAATTTATTTACAAGTTTTACCAGGAATGGGTTGGTCACATAATTTTCCTTTATGTTTAGCAATTCCCCTTCACAATTAATTTCAGGATGTGAATTGAACAATTGTTTCAGGAGAGTACTTCCCGACCTACCTTGTCCGTATATAATAAACCCGGTTTTTTTATTTTGTAGCATAGTTAATGGATGAAATATGTTTTCAGAATTAGGCTTTTTGCTCAAGTAAGTAACTAAACTTGGAATTACTCAAGTATTCTAAAATTTCAGAATAATTCGATATTCTTTCTTCATTTGTTCTGTTATCTGTTTTTAAAGTCGTTGCTGAAACTTCTATAGGTGGCACACCAAGATACTTAAAAACACCTTCCATACTTTCATTCCAACTGTTACTGTCGGCCAGGTCATTTTCATACACCACGTCAAAGTAGTTTAGTCCGATCAGTACTTCTAATTCGTATTTTATAGCTCTTAACCTGAGGCTTATATCTTCAGCAACATTTTGGGGTTCAATGCGTAAAACTATATTATCAACCACATCTTGGTGCTTGCGAATATACTTTCCTGTCTTTTTAGCAATAAGAGTAGAAAGTGTTTGTGCAAAAATATCTTTTCGTTGAATATGAATAATTTTCCAGTTTTCGTTGAACAGTTTAGGCCTTATTTTTTCATGATTCTCTAATTGGTGGTACATGAGTTTAAACCCATAAAGTTTACTACTACTCCTTTTCATCTTTCGTTTGATGTAATGGTATGGGAAATTATAAACAAACGATCGGAATATTTTGTTTTTTCTTGCCAACTGATTTTTATTCAATAATTCCATATCACAATGAATAGCTGGATGCGAATTCAACAGATCTACCAGCAGGTTACTTCCCGAACGACCTTGTCCAAACACAATGAAATTTGTTTTTTGTTTCATTTCTTGGTCAATTTATAATGCTTTGAATTGATCAGGAATTAAATGTTGATATGTTGTATTTTTTAATGAATCCATTAACTCATCATAGTTATTGATAATGTCGGAATAGTGACGCGAATATGTTTTTTGAAAAGTGGAGCTAACAGGAACCGGATCTACACCAAGATATTCAAAGAGTTTATGTGTAGTATTGGGCCAATCTGCCTTGTCCTGCAAATTGTCTTCATAAATTACATGGTAAGCTTTTATTCCTTTAAGGATGTTTTCTTCATTTTTCTTTCTTGCCACCCACCAGTTCAACTCGTCTAACAGTTCTTCTTTTGTAATTTTCACTTTATAAGTTGCTTCTAACTTATTCGATCGGTTGTGCCAGTGATTGGTTTTTTGTGCTAAAAGATTTGAAAAACACTGAGCCATCAGATCATTTCTCGATACATAAATAATCTTCCATCCTGATTGATAAAGTTGCTTTATTAATACTCCGGGATTTTTTAAGTGGTAATCCATGAGTACAAAACCATAAACATTCTGCTTGGAAAGCCGACAACGCGATTCGACAAATGAAGCTGGGATTTTTAAAATGATCTTGTTGATCTTCTGGGCTGTAATATGATTTGGGTCTGCCTTAAACAACTCACTATCGCATTGAATATCGGGATGGGCATTTAAAAGATCGCGCAAAAGGTTACTTCCCGATCGTCCTTGCACAAAAAGGATAAACTTAGTTTTATTCATAGACAGCGACATGTTTCTATTTTTTCATACGTTTTCGTGCCAGTGCTTCCCTGAGGATAGCCGTATAGTCTTTGAGATGTTGGCGCTTATAAATACCCATATTGCTTGTATGAATACGTCGCTTTAGTACCACAGCGTCAGACAGGTGAAATTTCAATCCCATATCTTTTGCCCGGCTGAACCAATCGATATATTCACCAAGTTCAAGTTTTTCATTTAACAAGCCCACTTTCAGAAAAGTTTCTTTGCAGATGAGCATGGCCCCTGCCACATAACCTGGCATTTTTTTTAATTCATCACGCAGTTTATTTTTATCAATATCTGATAATTCAGGACTGATAAATTGTTCCACCATTCCAAATACCATATCGATGTCCGGATTATTTTCAAGATAAGCAAGTTGATTCTTTAGTTTACCACTCGTCCATAAATCATCGGCATCAATAAAAGCCAGATATTTTCCATTTGCATGCTCAATCCCACGATTTCGTGATGCCCCACAACCATTATTATTAGGCTGCTTCAGTAGTGTAATTTTATTACCAAATTGCTCTGCAACATTTATGCTGTTGTCGCTTGAGGCATCATCTACGACAATAATTTCCAAGGGTTTTTCATTTTGCTTCAACACACTTTCAATGGCCTGATCCAAATACTTTTCTGTATTATACACAGGAATAACGACACTAATCTCTTGTTTTTTCGACATGATAAATAAGTTATGTTTTGATGATAATTAATTACAGGAAAACATCAAACGTTTCTTTTCTGCATATTTTGTATGTCCACTACAAAAAATTGTATTCCATTAAGTACCTTCATTACTAAGCCAATTATGGTGTTTCCAGTTCTATAGTGATTGTTTTCGCAAAACTTACATCAATCGTTCGATTGCCAAAACTTCATCACCTCATCAACATTATCAAGCTTTGGAAATTTTATTGTCTGATTTTTTCCTGATTTTTTCCGTCGACTTATTGATTTTTTATAGGCTTTTAAAAGATAGAAATTTACCTTTTTTTTGTCGTTGGAAATATTTTTTCCGTGCAGCCTAAAATACAGGACAACATCCTTATGGATAAGAATATGAAGCTTTGATTCCCTTGCTCTAAAAAACCAGTCAATATCCTCCGCAGAAAACATTTCTTCATCAAAATTACCCACTTTTTTAAAAACACTTTTCCTGAAAAGCGAGCCACCAAGACACATCATAAACATGCCTTTTTCTACTGATTCAGAAAATGCCTGTTCCAATTCCATCGAAAGCGGTATTTGATAGGTTGAACCAATTACACCACCAATTGTTGTATTTTCATTCAATAGTTCAATCTGTCGTGCGAGTTTGCTTTCACCCCAAACATCATCAGCATCCAAAAAAGCAATGTATGTTCCTCTGGCCATTTCCAGTCCTTTATTTCGGGCAGCCGCAACACCTTTGTTTTCCTGAAAAATATATTTGATGTTGTCGGCCATCATTTGTACTACCTCAGCAGTTTTGTCGGTTGAACCATCGTCAACCACAATAATCTCGAGCGGGTTATGGTGCTGGTTCAAAACGCTGCTTATAGCATCGGCCAAAAATGCTGCACCATTATAAACCGGGATAATTACACTAATCAATGGATTGGATATGTTCGTATTTTTAGAAGGGGTAGCAGACTCAAGAGGCTTCTGATTGCGCGTCCTTTCCAATTTCTTTTTAAACACTTTGAGCATATTGAGTTCTACCAGGCTTTTGCCCTCTGTCATGTTCTTATCATGACGGCGCACGTACAGCGTAACTTCATCTAGCCTTTTTATGTTTGTATTTATTTCCTGTGCCCGGTTAAACCAATCACCATCTTCGCCAAACCTCAATTCAGGATCATACAATCCAACAGTACTAAAAACCGATTTCCGGTACAATCCGGCACCAATATAATCAGGAAATGACTCCTGCGGATTTCCAATATATATTGCCTTTCCATCATCATCAACATTTAGCAACTGTGCATATCCCCTTACAATATCCAGCTTAGGATTTTGTTGCAAGTGGTTCATCAGCATTTCCAGATTTTTTTCGGGCCACAAATCATCAACATCTAAAAATGCTATATAATCTCCTGACACATCCCTGATACCACGATTTCGGGCTGCACCAGGTCCGGCATTGGGCTGGTGGAAATAACGTACATCAACCGGCAGTTCATCAATTACTGTTTTTGAGTTATCGGTCGAACCATCATCAATAATAATAATTTCAATGGCAGGATAGTTTTGATTTAGTATATTTTCAATGGCTTCATTGATAAAGCGTTCACCATTAAAAACAGGCATAACAATGCTAATAAGTGGGTATTCAACATGTTGATTTGTTTCAATATTCTGAAAAGTAAAATTTTCGGGATGCGCCAATAAGTTAGCAATAACCTTCGGTATCTCATTCAAATCCCTTCCCAAACCAATGGTATAACAGGGTAATTGTTTGGTGAGCGCACTGATGTATTGGTGGGTATGGCTTCCAACGCCTGGAAGTTGCGACATGGTGGTAAACGACATCGCCCGCTGAACAGGCCAAAAAGAAGTTTGTAAAATTTCGCTGTTTTTCTGTTCAATAATTTTAGGCGTAAGAATAGCTTTAAGTGGCATTTCCCTTTTTAGCTGATTTTTAAGTTCCGGATAAAGAAACAATACAGCTTTTTCCTGGTCTTCTTCAACAACCTGTCCGGCAAACTTTTGCAATGTTGGAAACTTCGGCATATCCTCCATATTCAGCTTTGCCGTAGAATAAAGGCTATAAACTTTGGGATCGCTTCCTTTTTTTACAATCACATAATCATCTGATAGATAAAACAAACCGGCATTGATACTACTGATGGCAGTGGTTGATTTTCCAACACCTCCTTTTCCTGTAATTAAAACGGCTCCATTTTCGGTGCCAACTGCTGCCGCATGGAGAAGCTGGCAATTGTTTTTCTCCATCCACCATTGTATCATCGACCGAAAAGGAGAGGAATAAACCCAATATGGCAGTGCTTTGGGGTTTTTAACCCAATACACTCCCGAGTTGGAAAGCATATCCATCACATTTACAGAATACTCGCTCCAGTGAAAAGCAGTTTTTATCCGCTTGCTGTTAAAACCCCAAATATCACCTCTATCGGTAAAATCGGCCCATTCGCATGGTGGTGGTGGCATTTCTATTTTTGTGGAAAAAGTATCCCAAACATGAATCGTCATGTCAGGATTTGACATTTCAGGTATGCGTAAATGTTCGAGCGCAGGTGTCATGTACGGAATCATTGCCTCACCGGCAAAACACAAACAAACATGCGTTCCGGCAATTGAATAATACCTGTGGACTATCCCTGTGTTTTTAGCAGCTTGATCAAATCTGCTTAAACATTGCTGATAAAAGGCAATTTGTTCAATTTCTGTTTTGACAGGTTTATCCATTATTTCAACTATTTTTCGATGCTGCCCCCTTTTTTCTCTCAATCGATTCCTTCATCATTTTAAACAAACTAAACCTGGCTTCTTTAACTTGGGCAACTGTAAGGTTTGCACCATGAATCCTTCGTTTGATAGCAACAAAATCCATTCTGCCCACCAGTATATTTGCCTCGTTTGCCCTAAGAAACCACTCCGTGTCCTCGCCTATCTGATAATCAGGGTTAAAAAGCCCAATCTTTTCAAAGCAAGAACGTCGCACAGTTAATACACCAGAGCCCGATGTATCTATCGGCTTTTCTAACCATGCTTGTTCAATATGTGCAGGTTTTGGGTAATCCTTTTCCAGAAACATTTTTTGTTGAGCAAGCACATATTCAACATCAGGATGTTTTAAAAAATAGTCAATTGTGCGTTTTATGCGTCCGGCCATCCAAATATCATCACTATCGAGAAAGGCTATGTATTTACCTTTTGCAGCTCGAACTCCAGTATTTCGTGCCACTGCAACACCTTGGTTTTTTTGATAAATATATTGCAGATGAGGAAATGACGCTGCAATTTCGGCAGTATTATCAGTTGAACCATCGTTTACAACAATTACTTCTTTGGGTGAATATGAATCAGCAAAAACACTGCTTAGTGCATCATGTAAATATTTTCCATGATTGTATGTGGGAATAATGATGCTGACCAATGGGTGAGTTGTTTCTAAAGTTTTGTTTTTCTTTTCTTGCATTTTTCTTTTTCTATTTTTCCATCTTAGTTTTTATACGGGTTCAGATAGCCATCTTCAAGTATGAAAATTTGTTTAGCAGTACTTACTACTTGCATATCGTGACTAATAATCAGAATTGCCGGAGAGTAATCAATATCTTGAATACTTTGCATAATTTTTTTCACTGCTAGAAGATCAAAGTGATTGGTAGGCTCATCAAGAATTAACAGTTTGGGCCGTCGAAGTAACGCCCTCGCAATAGCAATTTTTTGCCGCTCACCTCCCGAAAGCAATACACCATCTTCACCAATCTGTGTTTCGTAGCCATCGGGAAGTTCAGCAATAAAATCATGGGCAAGTGCAAGTTTGGATGCAGTAAGCACATCCTGCTCATTTGCCCACTCGCTTCCATAATCAATATTGTAGCGAATGGTTCCAGGTATTAGCAATGGATGTTGCGATACAACACCAATATATCTTCTAAAGTGCTGAAAATCTACATCTAAAAATGGTATTCCATCGGCAGTAATATTTCCGGATTGTGGCGCATAAAACCCCAGTATTAAATTAATAATGGTTGATTTTCCTGCACCGTTCGCCCCTATTATAGCTAGTCTGCTGTTGGGTGTTAATTGTAGCGAAATGTCCTTTAAAACAGGTTTTTCGGTATACTTAAATGAAACCGATTCAAATTTTATATCTCCAGAAAAATCAATCTTTTTATTCCCCGAATAAGGCTCTGTTTCGCGGTTGGAAGCAATATCATACAAAGTAATAAGTGATTCGTTTCCGGTAACAATATTTGCAAACGAACTGGTAATGGTATTGATAGTGGATTGAAGACGGTTTGCTGCAATGTAGAAAGCAAAAAAGTCGCCAATTGTCATTATCTCCTTAATTACAGAAATACCCCCGATGACTATTACTATGATACCGGAAATGCCAACCAAAAATGTTTGCACCTGCCCGTTTACTGCAAAGAAGTATGTTCTACGGGTTGTTTTTTCCTGTAAATCCCTTAGGGTTTCAATTTGTTTTTGACTTTCATAAGGTTCTGCCGATTGAACTTTTATTAAGTCCAAAAACTTCATAACAAACATAACCCCTTTACTAAAACCTTCGAAAGCCCGTTGGTAGGCAAATACACGCTTTTTAACAATTTTTCCCATAAAACGGCTTGAAAAGAAGATAACCGGGAAAAACAATAAAATTGCAAGAAACAGGAACCAGTTTAATACCAATAGAATTACACCAAGTCCGATACTGATCAAAATGGCAGGTATTAGACTTGATATCAGCGCATTACTCATCCGCATAATCCGCTCAGTATCCTGGACAATTCGGGTATGCAATACCCGCTGATCTTCGTGCGTATAGAAAGATCTGGAAAGCGAAAGAACCTTAATCATCAGGTCTTCACGAAGTTTGAAGATAGCCGTTGTTACAATTTTAATATTAATTTTTCTCAGGAAAAGCGTGGTAGCTGCATTAATCAATCTGATCCCAATAATGGCTAATCCTATGTAGATAAGCACCACAACATCTTTTGCAGGAATTGCCACATCGAAGATATACCTAACCAAAAGTAAAATAGGAATAATGAGGGTAGCCTGAGCTGTTGATCCTGCTGAAACCGCAATCATTTTCCTGCCCTGTCCTTTGAAGAACTGCATATAATATTGCCATGCTTCCTTAGAAAAGTAGGGGAGTATTTGCCTATTTTTTTTGAACAATCTCATTTTCTTTATCAATCAGGCTTGATTTTAGTTTTTTTCGTTTTTTTAAACAGCAATGAAGAATAATAAATCAAGATTCTGAAATATGGTTTTTCTTTTGTACGAAAATGCATATACCTGACAAAACCAATGTGCTGTACCCATAAGCCAGTATGTTTTGATTGCCGCAAGTAGGCAGCATAAACTGAATATAGTTTTTCATACACCGTTTTCGGATTGTCGTCACCATACTTTTTGGCATGATGGAACACCAAGCGATCAGAGAAAGTTGATTTTATCTTATCAAGTTCCTCAAGAAAATTCCGGGAAACCTGTGCCTGAAAATTTTCGATAAGATAATTCAATGCATCTTTCATTTGAAGCGAAACCCTAAACTTTTTGGTATGGCGCAATAGCCTGTTCCAGTCAATAATACAGTCTTCTGAATTCAATATTGTAAATGCATCGGCAACCCAGCGAATGGGTGGTTCGGGATTGTACCTTAAGCCATGTACAATGGTGTGGAAAAAGTTGTCTGTCAAACAAAAAGCACGTGTTTTTTCCCCTGCTACTTCAAGCGATACAGAGCTATCCCAAAAATCATCTTTAGAAATATTATCATGAGCTTCAAAAATGGGATGCCAGTGCAGGTCCAATTCAGTTTTTTCGGAATCGTGAAAAGTAGCACTGCGGCCATATTTCAGGTTGAATTCCAGGTACTGTTCATTTTGTAAAATCCAACCTTCATTTTTAAGTATATCAATCGTTTTTCCGGATTGTGCAAGCGGGACAAGAATATCCATATCGGCCATGGGCCTTACGCTATAATTTTTGTAAACCTCGATCGTTAAAGCAATCCCTTTCATAACTATTGTTGGGATTTCATTGCTATGCAATAATTTTAACACTTTGGCCGTCTTGTGAAAAAGCAAATGATTATTCGACCATGACTTGCGATACATCCCTTTGAGGCGAGGCATTAATGCATCTTTAACACCTTGTGTATGTAAATTATTGTACAATAGTGGGAGCATTCTGAAAGATGCATACGCTATATCCTTTTCAAAATCGACAGCCAACTTCCACTCATTCCAGGCCTTCTTCATCGGCTCCCCCTTCAACAAGGCAGCCTGTAATAACAATTCCTGCGATTTGTTTGGAAAAGGGCTATTGGAATTCTTGCTCATAAAAGGGTGGGTGAAAGATCGAGGAAAATAAAGTGTTTAATCACTATAATCAGGCATTAACTTTCGGGTTGATTGTCTTTGCTTTCGGGCCAACCTTTTTCATCCACATCATGAATCGGATCGAGCAATAGAAGATCCTGCATATCAGAGTATTTATTAACCAATGGTATTTTAAAGTCCCCGGCAGCATCTACCAGTTGTTTTGTTAAATCAGGTGTTTCCACTGATTTAACACCAACATCGGTTTTGACCAATAATTGTTCTTCTACAAGTTTTTTCACAAAGTTTTCTATAGCATTGGAAATATTATTTTTTTGTTTTTGGTTAGCAGTAGTCATTATATTTATGACTTCTCCCCAATTTCCAGTCTTATCAATAAATTCCCAGATGACGGCACCTGCACCATCCAGACTAAAATAATTCCCTGATTTCAAGTCAAGTAAAATAGTTTCCCCATCAATGGTTTCATGCACTACATTAGGTACATTTACTTTTAAAGTTTCAAATAATTCCATAATAACATTTTCATTTTTTTGTTTTCGGTTCAAAGATAAAAACTCTCTGAATATTCATCTTTTATTAATTTTTTTCAATATTCTATTTAATTGTAATTACCTCTTTAGCCACCACCCGGAAATGGTTCTGACATTAAGCCTATCATATAAACTAATGAAGAATGACTAAACATGTTAACAACCACCACATAGCCAAGCTTGTATTCTCTCCTTTCAAATTGTCCTTTTACCTCTTTCCAGTCAAAATTGAATAGCCAATCCATTTATAAAATGTTCCGCCCATAGCTAAATGACTCTATAGTTTTAGTAATTCAGGATCAAAAACACTCCACTTGTTGAGATAAGGAAATTGAATTTAGACTGTCTCATTCAATTTATTCATTTAGTTTTACATTAGCATATTTTACTTTTGCGAGTGTTTAACCGAATATACACCAAAATGAACCACTTCGTCTTTTACCGATTGTTTTCTTTGAAAAAATCTGCCGTCCTTGCAGATATAAAAAATCTTATAACTTACTAAACGAAGAAATACTTTTATTAAAAGGTCCATTCTGATATTTATTTGGTATAACTTCAGACCATATTTCCAAATATTAAAGCAGACCAACGCTTAACCTACTTTAACAATATCGCATAAATAAACACACACAATAAAATAGCAATTGAGAAAAATATCTAGCCTTAAATGTAGTAGTAAACATCCATGAAAAGAGAATCACCAGGAACAAAATTAAAACAGCAATCAAAACCAATTGATCTGTGCTACTTATTGGTATCAACTATCGTTGTTATTCCTTTGATTTTTTCATCAAGAACATTAGATCCCAATCTCTCGCCCCGCTTGCTTTTTTGGGGGGTTACTATGTTAACTCTTTCAATCATCTTTCTAAGTAAAAACAAGAGAAATAAACCTCAATTTGATTTTATCAGACTAATAATTTTTCGTGCGTATTTTTTGTATTTCCTATTGTCGGTTTTTTCACTAACCCAAGCCATAAACCCTGCAGAAGGCTTATACGACATCACCAAAACCTTGCTTTCGTTTACCCTGTTAATTTTTGCTACAAGAATCTTTATTCAGACTAAAAACTTCATTTCAATATTGGTCAAAAGTGTGATATTTAGCTCCATAATTGCTACCACGATAGGATTGTTTCAATACTTCATCATTTTTCAGGGCAATTCTTCTAATGATTTGCTAATGGCATTATATGGGGTAAAAGGACTAATGGCCCACAAAAACCAATTTGCCATTTCATTATTCCTAATGCTTCCATTTGTTTTATTCGGCATCTTAAATTTTAAAAAATGGTGGTGGGTACTCAGCCTATATTCAACTGCCATGATACTACTCAATATTACAATTTTGCAAACCCGCTCAGTATGGATAGCTACTCTGGTCTTTATTGTCATCTTTACGCTATTGTGGATAGCAATTGCACTGAAGAAAAAATCAATCAATAATTCGGGCCTTTTAAAAAAGGTAATTATAATTGCAATAATCGTTTTTACTGTAATATCTGGCAGTTACTTGGTTATTAAAAAATCGGATATGTCGAAATTGATAAAATATCAGATTTCGTCAATTTTTGACTTTCAATCAGACAACAATCAGGGGCGATTACAAATGTGGGGTTCTACCTGGGATTTGGCAAAGGATAACCTCATTTTTGGCGTTGGGGCCGGAAACTGGAAAATTACGGTATTGCCATATTATCAGCAAAAATATGGATCGAATTTTTTAAACTGGAGGCGCCCCCATAATGACTTCCTTTGGGTGCTGTCAGAAAAAGGAATTTTCGGACTGCTGTTTTATTTGCTTCTATTTCTAATAATTGCTATTTATAGTTTTAAAATTATCTATCAGGAAATAGATAAAGACAAACTAATCTTTACAGCCTTAATGATTTCAGGAATTGGTGCTTATTTTATCATTGCGTTTTTTACATTTCCGCTGGAAAGGATTAATCACCAGATATATTTTTCGTTAATGATGGCAGGAATAATAAGTGTTTATTATAAATACCCGGAAAACCCAAAACAGAAAAGTAGAAAACCCATTTTACTTTATCAAGTTCTGGCAGTAATTGCCTTGGCTTTAGCAACAATTTATTCCGGTATTCTATTCCGTTCAGAGATATACATAAAAAAAATATTTCAGGCACAGGAAACCCACAGTTTTAATAAAATGATAATCAATACTGATAAAGCATTTACAAAACTTACAAGCCTTGATAATTACTCAATGCCCATTCACAATTACAGGGGTTTGGCCAATATGAAACTAAATAAACACAAGCAGGCACTGGCTGACTTTGAACTTGCTCTAAAATACTCACCTTATCAAGTGTCGGTGCTTAAAAACCTTGCCATAGCCTCATCAGTAATGGGTGACAACAAAATGGCAATTGGCTATTTTAAACAATCTCTTGAAATATTCCCATATTATGAAGCCGGCTTGTATAATCTTTCCAAGGTTTATTATTTGGAAAAAGATTATTCAAAAGCATACCTTAGCCTGTTAAAGTGCAGGCATAACAATACAAAAACCGATTATGATTCTTTTATGAAAGAAATAAAGAAAAGAATTGACACAGCAACAAACTAATTCAAGCAGCCAAAATCCCCCAAAATTATGACTAACGAATAAGCAATTTTTCGATATAGTTATTCTTTGAGGTATTTATCCTAATAAAATAAATTCCCTTTTTCAGGTCCGACAAATCGAGTGTTTGCGGGGGACTATTCTGCTGAAATACAAGTTTCCCGGAAACATCCACTATCAAAACGTTTTGTATTTGTTCACCTGGCGATTTATTTATATGAATTATCCCACTTGTTGGGTTTGGATAGATTGTGATTGTTTTATCTTGAGGTTCAGCAATCCCGGTGATAACATCCAATTTAAGTACAGAAACATGATTATTCCATTGGTCACCTTTTAGCATTGCAATGTAAAGGTTTCCTTCGCTATCTACTTCTAAATCAAAATAAGTTCTCGGAATAACCGGTGTTGTGTAATATGGACCAGGTTGATCTGTAATGTCAGACCAATTTCCTGAATGATCAACTTTTTTCACTTTTACTCTTTCATTAATATTGCGATCAATATATCCCATATAAACATCATCGTTATACTTTGCAAATGGCATATACCATGAATCGATACCAACAAACTGGTTCTGCCATGCATCATTTTGATAATTAAGTACCGTACTTGTTAACGACCAGAAATCGGTTGTGGTTGTATGAATCACATTATTTTTACCCACAATAACAGTAGTAGGATAATTGGGTTCGTCCCAAATGCCATTGCCACCTACATATTCCCATTCAGCTCCACTGAACCTTACTACATTAAGCGGAAGCCCGCCACCGAAATTATCACCACCAAAGGAAACCAGTACATTGCCATCGTTATCGGTTGTTAGGGCAGGGCCCAGACACTGGCCAGCTTCAACAAAAGTAGAGTTTCCTACGGTTTCCCATTCACTTTCAGTACCAAGGTATCTTTTCACTATTGGCCTCGAATAGGTATCTACATCATAATAAGAAACATAAACATCGTCCTGATTATCACAGTACATTGTAACATCCGACATAATAATACCTGCATTCCAATCACCGATTTGAACCCAGTCTGTTCCGTCAAACTTCATAACCGTACACCAGGAACCTCTTTTATAAACACCCAGTTTTAAAAATGCAACATAAACAACCCCTTTCGAATCGATGGCCAGATGATTATCTGAAGCATTTAATTCGTTAACATAATCACCTCCGAGTAAACTCCATTCTTCATTTTCTATATCATATTTCTGAACAAATAGTTTATTACCCTCGTCAGGCACTACACTGTTGTACAGTAAATAAGGATCTCCATCAAGGTTAATTTCAAGATCAATAAAGCTATTACTTTTTATCTCGTAATTAATTGTCGGTGTTACCAGTTCATACCATTGGGCATTTAAGCTTGTGCCTATAGTTAGCAAGACAATAAATATTAAATGTATCTTTTTCATTGTTTTCTATTTTAGAAAGATAGCTGGTAAAAGTAATCATAAGAATCATGAAAGAAGAAAAACTAGGATAGTTTTTTCGAATATAATTCGGTACAAAATCAAAGCTCTGAACTCATTCAGAATAGAGGTAGAAACCGGTAATAAAGTTTAAGCCAAAGAAATTAAAAAACAGAGACCTTTGAAGAGCTGAAGCCTGACCGGATGGTCAAGGATAAATTCCAATCTGTCTCTAAAATACTCCTATAAGCTCATCGCCTTTAACAAGTTTTTTCATTGGCTTATTGGGAAAAATGAAAACTATTTTAGATTTTCTCAAAACACGGGCATTACTCTCTTTTATCCACAGGCAGGATGTATCAGCAAGACCAACAAAAACAAAATTTTTATTTTTGGAGTTTTTTTGGATCGCTTCCTTATAATTTCTTATAAATACAATATTATCAATCACTGTGTTTTTCAATAAGTCCAGGCCCGGTTTCATTATTATTTTATACCTTTTCAAGACTGTATCATTTACATATGCATAGTAATGGTCTCCTAAAACTGATGCTCCACTTCCAATTCCGACAATTAAAACACCCTTTGCTTTCGCATTTTGGAGCACTTTTTTTAAGCGGGTATTGTTGGCCAGCTTCATAAAACTATTTCTATTGCCATCAGGAATACAAATAATACTGGCATTTTCAATAGCAAGAATTTCTGAATTCGTAAGGGAAATTGGTGAAGGTTTTTTCTGAATACGATCAGCAAAATCAAAAATATGCACTGCCATAATCTCTTGTTCGCCAAATTGCTTTTGCAAAAAAAATGCTGAAGAATCGAGTTTGTTTTCCGCCATCGATAAGATAATGACATGACCACCTTTCCGGATTCCTGATTTTTCTATTATGTCGCAGGTGGTTTTTTTTAAATATGTGCCTTTTCCTACTAAGAAAAACTGACCGCTCAATTGCTCGTTTTCGCCTGAAAGTGTTTGTCTATTTTCAGAATTGCAAGCAGCAAACAGATAAGTAATTAAAGCGAATACCAAAAACTTTTGTGTTATTCTTAACATCATGAATTGAAATACTAAAATGTACAAAACGTATTTAAGGGGACTTCTATTAATTAACCAAAAATAGAACTAAAACCTGAACTAGTTTTTAATGATTATTACATTTGTCCTATTTGGTACATTTGTACGGAATATGTGTTAATAAATATCTTCTAAAATACATGAAAATATTTGGAATAGGATTTCATAAAACCGGCACGAAAACTTTAAAAAGTTCCTTTGAAATGTTGGGGTATAAAGTCACGGGTTATCGAAAAGATTTACTGGAACCGATAAAACGAAAAAAGTATAAAGCTATTTCTAGAGTTGTAAAAGAGCATGACGCATTTCAAGATAACCCCTGGCCATTATTGTACAAAACACTAGATAAGAAATTTCCAGGCAGTAAGTTTATACTTACAATTAGGGATGATGAAAAGTGGATAAAAAGTGTTGTGAATTTTTTTGGAAATGAAAGTACAGATATGCGAAAATGGATTTATGGTATTGGGTATCCTTCTGGGAATGAAGAACTTTATCTCAGGGTATACAAGAAGCATAATGCTGATGTAAAAGAGTATTTCAAAAACAGGCCAAACGATTTACTGCTAATCGATCTGACCACCGGAGAAGGATGGGAAAAGATTTGCCCGTTTCTGGGAAAACAAATACCAAAAAAGAATTTCCCACATATTAATAAAGGAATTTATTAATGAAAACGAAAAGCTTTGAGTTGTTTAAAATAATAGAGATCGAAATTAACTCGATTTGCAACCGTGATTGTGAATTTTGCCCGCGGTATTATAACCGATCAGGTATCCGGAAAGATAAAGATGGGAAACTGGTTAGAAAACAAATGTCATCTGAAAAAGTAAAGGCAATAATTGATGAAGTGACTAGTGCGGGTTTTCGGGGTAAAATTCGTTTTCACCGACTTTCGGAACCCCTGGTTGACGCACGCTATCTTGACTTCGTGAAGTATGCTAGTTCAAAAGGTCTATTGGTTGTAGATCATACCAATGGAGATATTTTAAAAACTAATCCGGACTTATGCAAACAATTAGATGGCCTGGTTGATGAATTTACAATTGGACTATATGATTATTCAACTTACAAAGGCAAACAAAAAGAAATTGCTTTCTGGAAAGCCAGTTCAAAAAAACAAAAATTGCATTTTCACTGCCTCTTGAATACACAAATATTCGACAGGGCTCAAAAGTGTATGATAAAAAGTATAAAGATCCCAGAATAATGGATCAGGCATGTACTATGCAATTAAATGCTTTGCTAATCAGATATGATGGAGAAGTTTCGTTATGTTGCCAAGATGATGAATGTACGTTTGGGCTGGGCAATGTGTTTAATAAATCAATTGCTGAAATCTGGGGTTCAGATAAGCATAGAGGAATAATTGATAAGGTTACAAAACCCGGAGGAAGACGTGAGTTTGATCTTTGTAAAAAGTGCTATATTTTTTCAGGATTTCAAGATGAAACATTATCATTTGGAAAGCAGGTTGCCAGAAAGGTAAAATCCATTCTTATGAAATCCAATGAATTTGCCTGGGAAAAAGGCTTGATTAATGTCCGAAATAAGAATTCAATTGCTACTATAGCAGAGAAAATCTTTTGATGAATGAAAGTATTCGGAATAGGATTAAATAGAACAGGAACAACCACACTGGGAGCGTGTTTAAAATATTTTGGATTTAATCACATCAGTTTAGACCGTATTTCTTTCGAAAATTACAAGAAACAGGAATTTGATCCTATTTTTGATCGAATTGAAGAATTCGACAGTTTTGAAGATTGGCCCTGGCCACTAATTTACAAAGAAGTTGATAAATTTTTCCCGGACAGTAAGTTTATTTTAACAATAAGAAAAACTCCAGAAGCCTGGTTTGAAAGCCTTTGCAGGCATGCGGATTATACCGGTCCAACGGATTACAGAAAATACATTTACGGATACCCAATGCCGCACGATCGTAAACAGCATCATCTAGATTATTATCAGAAACACATAAAAGATGTGACTGATTATTTCAAAAACAAACCTGAAAAATTATTGACAATGTGTTGGGAGAACGGTGATGGCTGGGAGAAGTTAAGTTCGTTTCTGGGTTTTGAATGCCCCGATATTCCGCTACCACATGAAAACAAACAACGGTCAAAAATTGAGGTGATTAAAAATAGACTTAAGAAAAAACTAAGCTCTTTCATTGAAATGTTTAATACGTTCTCTATTTCCTGAAAAAAGTTTTATGATTTTACAAAGCTCAGTATCTAAATATTAAATTCATGCTATTTAGCAGTGTCATTTTTCTTTTTCTTTTTCTTCCACTAGTATTTGGCCTGTATTTTCTATTGCCTTCGCGGGCAAAAAACTTTTTTCTTCTGTTGGCAAGCCTTTTTTTCTATACATGGGGCGAAAAAGAGATCGTAATTGTACTTATCGTTACCACTCTGGCCGATTATTACTATAGTCATCTTATCGAAAAAGGCTATAGAAAACTAGGCCTATTCCTTTCTGTGTTCACGAACCTTTCGTTTCTAGGCTTTTTTAAATACTTCAATTTTGCATTCGAAAACTTCCAGGCTATCCTTAATTTTTTTGGGATTAACCATCCGTCCTTTGCTAATATTCCAACAATCATCCTTCCGATCGGCATCAGTTTTTACACCTTTCAAACTATGTCGTACACAATTGATGTTTATAAGGGTAGGGTAAAAGCCAGCAGGAACATTATTGATTACGCTGCCTTTGTAACGATGTTCCCTCAACTGGTTGCAGGCCCCATAGTACGCTATGCCGACATAGCCAGCCAGTTGAAGAAGAAAAATATAAGCCTGGAAAATTTTACCCTGGGGCTACAACGTTTTATTATCGGGCTGGCAAAAAAGATGCTTATTGCCAATTCCTTTGCCGAACTTGCTGATACTGTGTTTATGGTATCTCCTGCTGATTTATCGCCAGGCATTTTGTGGATCGGTATTATTGCTTATGTATTACAATTGTATTTTGATTTTTCGGGATATTCAGATATGGCGATCGGCCTGGGGCGGATGTTGGGCTTCAGGTTTCTCGAAAATTTCAATTACCCGTATATTTCCAGATCAATCAGGGAAATGTGGAGACGGTGGCATATCTCACTTTCTACCTGGTTTAGGGATTATTTATATATTCCATTGGGTGGCAACAGAAGATCGACACCGAGGGTCTATTTTAACCTTGTAGTGGTATTTGCTGTTACCGGACTTTGGCATGGAGCAAGCTGGAATTTCGTGATTTGGGGTTTGTTTAATGGAGCTTTAATTATTATTGAGCGTCTTGGGTTTTCCAAAATCCTAAAATCGTCATGGCTTCCACTTCAGCATTTTTATACCATGCTGGCCTGGGTACTCTCTTTTGTCCTTTTCCGATCTCCTGACCTGGCCCATGCCGGTAAATACTATTACTATATGTTTTCCTTTTCACCTGGTGATCAAGCCATGGTTTCCTTTATTAGCTATTTTCATTTTGACACCGAAACTATGATGCTCTTCATATTAGCCATTATACTCTGTATGCCTGTATATCCGTTACTCGAAAACCGGCTGACAAGAATAAAAGAGCGAAACATTTTTAGTTTTGTTTCTATTAATATTTTGAAAATTATTTTCTATTCAGCCTTATTTATTGCTTCAGTCTCCTATCTTTCGGCAGATGCCTATAACCCTTTTATTTACTTTAGATTTTAATCATGCCGAAATATATTGCAAATATAATTTTCACATTCGTCATTTCTTTGTTATTCCTTCTTCCCACTAGTTATATGGTTGTCAGGTCGTTTGCGCCTACATTAATTGGTTACAAAAAACCTATCAAACCCCCAGTATTAAACTTTAAACACATCTACAACGGGCAAGGTGTTAAAGGAAAAATCAAAGGTGTTTATCTGGATGCCACCTATAACATTAAAGTATTGTATGAATGGTACATTCGCAAAATAGGGTTAAAAAAGGAATTGTTAAAAATGTATCAATTCATTAAGGAAGATATCCTAAATACAAATCCATTTCCAAATAAAGTAATTAAAGGCCGTATTGGATGGCTGTTTTTAGGTGACGATTTTGAGAATGCCCTCTCAATAAGTCTTGGCATAAAACGCTTTAATAAGAAACAAATAAAAAATATAACACGTACAATCACAAGTCATTACAACTGGTGCAATCAGCGCGGCATCAAGTATTATTTTATGCTTGTTCCTGGCAAACATGATATTTATTCCGAATATCTTCCCTTTGACAAACCAGATCAGCCTACAACTTATGACATGCTTTCTGAAGCATTGGCCTTAACTCAAATTCCTTTTGTCGATTCCCGAGAAGCTCTCATCTCTGGCAAATCCAAACAGCTATACTACAAAGAAGATACTCACTGGAACGGACATGGCGCATGGATAGCATATCTTCAACTGATGGATAGTATCGGGCAAGATTTCCCTTTCATTTCAGGACTGAGCCACCGTGAAGTATTTTTTGACAGTGTTTTTAATGGCTCTGGTGATTTGGCCAAATTTCTGAACCGAAGATCACCCTTTCCGAAAATTTCAGCATATCCTGTTGTGTCAAATGCAAAAATAATGAAGAAGCAACTCAAAGTACCAGCAGGCTACAACACGTCAAGCCCAAATAATTATGAATACCGCTTTAGAAACAGGAAAGGGGAATTGAAGGTTTTAGTATTTCGGGATTCATATTTTACTGCACTACAAACGCTAATACCAGAAACTTTTGGCTCAAATGTCTTAATATGGGACCCAAAAATGGATACGAATATTATAATAAAGGAACAACCTGACATTGTAATCCAAGAGGTTGCTGAACGAATGATTAAAAAATTCTACCTAATAAACAGGGCGTTGAATTAGGCGCTCCAAGACCTAACATTCTTTATCTTCTCCCACCAAGATTCCTGTATTTCACAAAGCTCACAATACCTGCATAAAATTTCGGATTTGTCATCTTTAAAACCTTTCAGAATTTCTTTGAATGTATTGCTTTGAAAGAGGGAGTCATAATCTGAGTGTAATAAATTACCCAAAAAATATTTCAATTCCCAGTCCATGCAGCAGATAAAAACATCTCCATTGGGTAACAACTGGTTTGTATATAATAAATGACAACCTCTAATTTTTCCTTTGATTTTTTCTACAAACGCTTTTCCTTCAATTTCAACATTCCCTGCGCGGGTTTTTAAACCTGCCCTTACCAATGAATTATAAATGCCCGCCTCTATCAATAATGGTTTTAGTTTTGGATGCACGTCTTCTTTTCCGTTAGGTGATTGATGGAATTTCCAATTTACTTCTATTTTACTGTCAATCAGTCTTTCTATGATTTTAATAAAATCATCATCTACTAATATTTTTGTCTTATTTTGATTATCGGGCAGATGAATAAGAAATCGTAAAAAAGGAACATTCTCAATTAAATTAACATCAGCTAATTTCATACCGATAGTTGTTGTCAACAATCTGATTTTATGACCTTTCTTATTTGCATACAAAATCATTTTTGTGTATTCCGGATTCAGACAAGGTTCAGAAAAGCCAGCAAAATTAATTGTGGTATCTTTTGGTAATTTATCAATACATTTTGCAAAAGTTTCAAAGCTCATTGTCCTGACCTTACTTCTTTTACTATACGCTTTCACAACCTTATCCTGTGGGCAATAACTGCATAAGTTTTTGCACCCGATTACTGTTGATACTGCTATTGTTCTGACCATCATAAATTCTTTAGTAGTCAGGGTTTGGCTTGAAGTCAAGCCCTGACTTGAAAATTACCTATCGAATAATTAATTTTTCGATATAGCTGTTTTCTGAAGTGTTTACCCTCACAAAGTAAATCCCTTTTTTTAAACCTGATAAATCTATTTGTGAGGGAACATGCCTCCATGTGCAAATTGTTATACCTGTGATGTCGGTGATTTCTATTCCGAATAGGTTTTCATCCCAATAACTATCTGGACCTGTCAGTTTTATAATTCCGGTTGTTGGATTTGGATAAATTGTAAAAACCTCTTTTTGTGGTGCTTTAATCCCCGTTACAATATCCAACTTAATTACCGAAACATGGTGGTTAAAGTTATCCCCTTTCAACAAAGCCATGTAAAGATTTCCATGATTGTCTGTTTCAATATCAAAATATGTAGTGGGAATGGAAGGGGATGTAAAATATTCGCCGGGCTGTTCAGGAAGGTTGATCCAGTTACCGGAATTGTCCACTTTTTTTACTCTCGGCCTTAAACCATTATCAGCAACATAATGTCCCATATAAACCTCATTGTTGTACTTTGCAAAAGGCATGTAACCGCCGCCATAACATATAAGTTGGTTTTGCCATGCATTGTTTTGATAACGATGTACGGTGCTTGCCGATGACCAGAAATCGGTTGTGGTTGTATAAATTACATCATCGCTGCCTGTTGTTATTGAAGTGGGATAAAGAGGTTCATCGCCTATTGTACCGGATCCAACATATTCCCAGGTAGAACCATTAAATTTTTTTACACTAAGCCCACCAGGTGTACCGTAAGAAACCAGTATATTTCCATCGTTATCAGTTGTAATTGCAGGTCCGAGGCATTGGCTCTCAGTGAGGAAAGGAGCATCCCCCAATATTTCCCAGTTATTGACCGTACCAAGGTATCTTTTAACAACCTGACCGGGATAATCACTATCGGAATGGGATACATAAAGATCGTCCTGGTTGTTGCAATACATAGTAACTTCCGTTAATACGCCAACATCCCATTCTCCGATAGTCACCCATTCTGTCCCATCAAATTCTTTAACAGTACAAGTGGAAATTCCCGCTCCTACTTTAAGAAATGCAACGTAAACAGTGCCCTCTGAGTCAATTGCCATATTGTTTTGAAAAGCATTCAGTTCATTTACGTTATTGCTACCAACTAAACTCCACCCATCATTAATCTCATCATATTTCTGAACAAACAATTTATAGTCAATATCGTTGCCGTTGGGTACTTCACAATCGTACAGCAAATAGGGTTCCCCGTCAAGGTTAATTTCCAGGTCGATAAAACTTGAAGATTTAATATCAAAGTTTATTGTTGGTGTTACCAGTTCGTACCATTGTGCGTTCATACTTGTACTCAAGATAAGCAGGATAATAAAAGTAAGGAATGTGTTTTTCATGGTTTTATTTTAAGTTATAAATCACGAAAGTACCATAAAGAGTTTTGAAAAGAATTATTTGGTGCAGGAATGCGTGCGGATAGGTATATCCGTACAAAAATTACAACTGTTGTCAATTTGTTTCTTTCATCGCTGATCGAAGTATAATAACCTATGCCATTTATCAATAAACGATTGGAGGACAAACAATATTACGCTGTCCACTTTTAAAATATTTTAAACTTTGTACCCAAACTCCGTTACCTTATTAAAATCATTTTCATTAAAAATTGTCAGGTCTTTATTTTTATACCTGTCAATCGTATCCGGAATTTTCACCAATTGTTTTAGCTTGTTAATATCGCATTTTTCATGATCAATAAAATTTATTATCCTGGTAATTGTTTTGCCGGGATTATGACAAAGCTCCTCGAACTTAATCAAGAGGAAATTACTGTTAAGCAGTTGCCTGCCTTGGGCAATTGCCTTTTTGTTGGCTGCATACCAATAATTCAGAGCAGCTTTTTGAGTTGGATATTCATTTTTATCAACCCCATAATATGTCCCCCAGTTTTTTAGTTGATTCTGGTTTTTACTGAAAGCCATATCAAATCCATTTCTGATTGTATGTATGTATTTCAGGTTTTTATAATGGTCTGCCAAGTATTCGAGAATGAAAAAATTACCCGGTATTTTCCATCCCCAACCCATGCATTTTTCTTTCCTTTTCTGATAATTGCTGAACATTTGATTTTCGAAACGAATTAAAGTTTGTTCTATTATTTGCTGTTCGTCATTGGAATTCCAACGGATTCGATTTTTCAAATTTCTTATAAGTTTTTGAAAAGCGGGGCCTCTGTTTTGAATAACATCACGCATATTAGGGAATTCTTTAGCAATCTGCATATTGTCACTTGATTCATTTAAAATATCACCCATAAATATTCCGGATTGTCTCAGGATTTCGGCAACTATGCGGGTTCCGCTCCCACCAACTCCCCCTACTAAAATGGGATCAGAATCAAAATACCTTATCATGTTTCTAAAATGAATAATTAAAATGGATAATATCTTTTTCAAACCATTTTCTTACAATTTCCTTTGTGGTATCATCATAATAATATTGATATTCCCTGCGCTCAGATTTGTTCAAAAAAGGCAAATCAACATTTCTACCTATTCTTTTACAAATATGCTGAAAGTCATTATCAAGATTTTCGAACCTTCCAACAAAATCGACCATAATCTCTCCTTTCTCATCGGTAAGCCAATTTAACTGGGGCATAAAATATTTTGGGCAATCAAAGTATTCAGGGTTTTGTTCGCCATAAGTAAGCTTTACCCATTCTTTAAAATTAATTGGGTTATTGCCCAGTCCGGTTTGATTGGTTTTTATCCTAAAAAAATAATGTGATACAACTTTGTCCCACGGGTTTCTTACAATTGAAAATTTGAACATTTTACTCCAACTGTAATTACCTAAGCGGCTTTTCTCTTCCAGTGCTGTGAAATGCATTTTCTTCCCAATACCAAGGGCTTTCCCAATGCTCACACCTCCAGTTTTATTGATATGAATAAACACAAACTTCTGTTGCCGTTTTAACCATGAAAATTGATTATGTAGATTAGTAAGCAAGCTCATGTTTTACTTTTTTTATTATAAAAACTTCATTTTCAAACTGCGAATTACATCCATTAATGATGTGATTTGTCGAGAACGACCCTACATTTATTTAGCAATTAGCGCAACAGTGCTTCAACTATTTAAGATTTGCAAGAATAACCATAATAGGGAAAGACAGAAAGAAAAATAAAGGGGAAGACGTAGGAATAGGTATATCCGTACAATATCAGTTTTGAAGAGACCGATAAAAAAAAGATGGGGTTATCCCGGTGTATTTTTTAAAAGCCGCATTAAATGTGGACTTTGAGCCAAAACCAACTTCCCGGGCTATGGTTTCAATTGTAAGATGTCTTTTATTGGGATCGGCCAACAGACGACGTGCCTCCTTAATACGGTATTCGTTGATAAAAGAATTGAAGTGCATATTAAATTTCTCATTGATGACCTGTGAAACATAGCACCTGGCCGTATTAATATCCTTTGAAAGAGTTTCAATAGTAAAATCACTTTTCAAAAAGTGTTTTTCATTTTCCATATTGAACTCTATCAGGCTTTTCAGTTCATTTTTCTGACTTTTGGATAGTGTAGATTCTGCATATTTATCGAAAGGTATTTTTCGGGGAGGTTTTACTTCCATGGCCTGTTCTTGTATATCTCCAGTTCTACTATAATTTTCCGATTTCACAATTTCCAGGTTCCTCTTTACCAACTCTTTGTTCGCCCTTGTTTTTTGCACCATCTCATTATAAATTACAATCAACAAAATTACGGCGATCGTAATCCCCCCAATTAAAATATACAACCAGGAACGGCTATTTCTCAAGCGGATATCATTAATTTCCTGTTCAGCCTCTAACAGTTTAATTTCTTGTTCTTTCTTTTCAAATTCATATTTATTTTGTAGCCCAGCAATTTTGTTCTTGCTTTCCTGGCTATAAATACTATCATTTAATTGATGATATAAACTTAAATATTTTAAGGCAAATTTAGTATTCCCGGCTTCACTATTTAACATATACAAACCATGATAAGCATACATAATTAATTCGTTTGCCTGGATATTTTGAGCTATTTGCAGGCTTTCGCTAAAACAATTTTCTGCCTTTGTATAATCCTCTAATTTCAAATATACATCACCAATCTCGTTGAGCGAAGTTGCAACCCCTTGTTTGTCATTGGTTTTATATGATATTTCAAGAGATTGATTTAAAAACTCCAGTGCTGTGTCATAATTATCAGAATACAAATGAACAATGCCGATATTATGCAAGGAAAGCGACATGCTGGTTTTCTCCTTAAAACTACGGCTTATGGCCAAGGATTTATTATAATACTCGAGGGCTTTTTCGGTTTCGCCTAACTTATAATTTGCAATTCCAATGTTGTTGTATAGGATTGCAATAATTTTATTAGTCTCGGGCTTATCCGATAATTTTTTATTTATTTGGTTCCAAATACCCAACGATTTATAATAATGCTCCAGGGCAATATCATTTTTCCCTGAGATTTCGTAAATAATCCCCTGGTTGTTATAAATTTTTGCCAAGCTGGTTTTGTTATTTAATGATAATAATAGTTCCTTTGATTTTTGATAGTACTCCAATGCTTTTTCGTAAAAAGCAGCATAATAGCAGGCGGCGCCAAGAGAATTATAAACATCGGCCAATGAAGCAGTATCATTTAGTTTTACGGCTTGTTTGATGGCAATTTTCCCGTAATAAAAGGCTGAGTCAATGGATATTGATTGGTAGTGTTCTGTGAGTATAACTAAAACTAGGAGGGAATCCTGTGTGGGAACTGATGAGTGAAGACTGCTTTTCAGGCTATCAATGTTGCTGGGCTTAGCTGTTTCAAAAAATACAAGTGCTATTACGGTAAGAAATATGGCGATAAATAGTTTCATGAATTTGCCGGCAAAATATTTGCGAAGTTGTTTTTTACCGGATTCTTTCTTTAAGATAAAATTATGTTTTTTCTAGTAAACTTGAAGTATTATATGCATTTGAATTATTAGTAATGATCTATTTCTATTAAATTTCATAGCCAAATTTTGCTGCCATATTTGTGCAAATTACTTTGATTTTATCAATTTCATCAGCATGGAGTACTTTTCTATCAGTACGGACTTTTGATTTTAGAAAATCATTTTCAAATTCAAACTCAGGAAACTTTTTGGTAACTTTTGCAATTTCTAAATTGGGGTTTTGAACAAAATCTTCGTATTTAATCAATACGATATTTTCTTTGTTGCGTTCCAATATTCCCGCAAGATAATTCCAAAGTAAGGCTCTTTTAATCTCAAAATCCTTTTCCGATTCTATATCCTTTATTTCCTGTAATTGACTTACTTCCATTACGTAATTCCGATTGATATCTGATGGGAAATCTTTAAAGCTGGCATAACGTAAATGAGGAAAGCTTCTTTTCCATGACGAGATTGTATCTATCGGATTTCTGATACAGGCGATTATGGGCATTTGGGGATACTTCTTAATTATCTGTGGCAAAACAGCGAGATATGCCAGTGTGTTTTTCGTTATAAGTGTAAATTCAGGATTGTTAACGATTGGAATCGAATAGGAACTGTTATCCATTTTCGATGTGTCTTCAATAATTTTTCCCCTGTGGGTTTTATTTTTTATTGCCCGATTGTTGTTTATCCTGTTTCGGATATTATTGTAGAATGCTTCCAGCCGCCATAATTTCCGGCTATCTGAAATTATCCACCTGACATCTTCTGGCTCATTTATTACAACCGTATTTTCAACCGAATCAAGCAATTTGCACATATAACTGGTTCCACTTCTTGGAATTCCGGTGATGATTGCGTTTTGATGTTTATTATTACTTTGCAATTTGTAAAACCGCCAGTGAGCACTTTTCCTGATATGTGCCAGACCATTATAAAGTTTTCTCTTTGCTTTCCTTATCGGCTTAATAAGTTGCTTTCTGGTTTTATTAATAAATAATGGTTTCAATCCAGGCAATAACTTGCAATTCTCTTTTAACAAAGGATGTTTCTTTGTAAGAGCTAGGATGAAATTATGAACTATTTCTTCATTAAGAATGTATGTAAGACCGGGGAAATGATGAAAAAATGGCGTTTCCGCTACAATAGGGCATGCATGAGGATAATTAAAACGCTTGTCTAAAACCTTTGTTTTAAGATTCAATAAATTAACAGCTATCGGTAGGGCAATTTGATCGAGCCAGGGTCTTTTATCTACAATATGTTCTGCTCCATCAATAATCTTGCAGCACTCAATCCACTCATTTGAAAAATCCAGACCATTATCAACCACAATTAATCCGGCATTATAACATGGTAATATTTCTTCGTTGGTCAATTTTGTTCGAAAACGCTCTGTTGGATAAGGGATATCAAACAATTCATAAACCTGTTTCCATTCATTAAACCAGTGCCTGTTAATAGGTGTGGCACAAAACTGCGCTGTAAAGTGTTCTTCCGGATAAAATGGTTTCAGGCAAAGAATATCACTATCAAGAAAAACGATTTTATCAGCATCTGTTTGAATATTAAAGCAAGCCAGTTTATTTCCTATGGGATAATTAATATCTATCTCATTTTTAATGCCAACGGTTCTTATTCCAAATTGACTTATCAGCTTTTTGGTTAAAGGGGAGATTTCCCCCCAAATTGATTTTGGTTCAGGAATAGCAGCTACTAATTCATAATTCCCCCTCAAGTTTTCCTTTAGGGAAGCTGCCAATAGCATAGCTTTTAGTTCCAATTCGCCTTTTTGGCAAATAAATACAAAACAGAATTTCATTATCGCGTTTACTAAATGTATCCTAATTCCTTTAAGAAGTCGCCACCAATCTCCATCGGGACTTTCATTTCTTCAACAGAAAGATTTTTTCCATTTTGAAGTGTTCAATAATTGGATTTAACCAGATTCCGAAACCAACTAGTAATAGAATGATTCACTAAGGGCTTATAATTCAAAATGATTTTTAAAACCATCCACAATTTGTAGCGGAAACCATAATACTTTAAATTTCGTTTATACGAATTGATAATATCTTTCTGCACCCTGATCCAGTTCTCATCTTTCATACAGGTATTTTCTCCATGAACCCTGTAGGCACTTACCTTTTCATCTAAAAATCCAATTAGTTTTTTTGAAGCAAAGTAGAGATAGTAATCAAGGTCTTCAATGATGAAATCTTCGTTATACTTAAATTGTTTGTAGGCTTCCTTTTTCACCATGATGGTTCCGCCAGGTACGGACCAGTTGGTGATAATCTCTTTTTTTAATCTTTGTGGATTGCTGTATTTGCTCTTATCAGCAAAATAGAGGTCAGAAAGCCCACTATTGTAAATTTTTACACCCTCTTTATTAACGACAACGCAATCGGAAAAAACAGCCAATTTTTCTGGATGGTTTTGAAGATATTCATATCGTTTTGAGATTCCATCAGCCAGTAAATAGTCATCGCTATGGATGAAAAGAATGAATTCGCCATTACTTAAATCGATAAGATCGTTCAGGGTTTTAGTAACACCTTTATTGTCTCTGCTTTTAAATGTTATGTTTAATTTGTCCCGATGACCTTGTATCCATTTTTCAATAACAGTAACGGTTTCATCCGTAGATCCGTCATTAATAATAATAAGTTCTTTGTTAGGATAATCGTCTTTAAGGACACTATTTAAAGTAAATTCAACATAGCTTTCATGGTTATAAGCCGGGACAAGAACTGATATTAACGGGTAATCCTTCATTTTTTTACCTGCTTGTAAATAGAACTTTTAAAATTAGTTTTGCCTCAGCAAAACTTCCATGAATTATTTTTCCTGCCAATTGCTTGAACAAAATAAAATAAGCAACCGGCATTAGCATCCGGAAATGTCTTTTGTACAATTTCTTATAACTCGAATACAGGTATTTTTTATATTCCAGACCCACGTCATTCTCCAAAAGTTTGGCCCCTGTTGAAATCCCCTGCTTGTGAAAAACCCTACTTCTTGTACAAGTCCGGTTTTGAAACCCTGCCTTTTGAGCGGTTACACACCAGTCGATATCTTCATAATAGAGGAAATAATCGTCAGACAATAAACCAATTTTTTGAAGCAGAGAAGAATGACAAAACATAGAAGCACCAATAACATAATCTAGCTTTATCTCTTTCTTGTCAAATTGTCCAATATCCTTTTCCCCCATTCCAAGCAAAACAGAATAGCCGATCCATTTGTTAAACGTGCCCCCTACATTCTGAATCAATTCCTTGTCTTTATAATCCAGAATTTTTGAACCATAAAAACCGGCTTTATCCTTGTTTTTATCCTGTTCGTAACAATTCAACAATTCTTCAAGTGTATTTTGAGCAATAACGGTATCATTGTTTAAAACCCAGATGAAATCGCAATCAGGCTGCTCAAGAGAATACCTGATTCCAATATTGTTGGCATAAGCAAAACCCCTGTTCTCCTTTTCCTGAATGAATGCAAATCTGCTATCATTCTTTTCATCAATCCACCGGGTAATCTTTTTAACCGACTGATTAATATTTGAAACATCTACAACTACAACTTGAAAAAGTTTATGATTGTTTACACAAATACTTTCAAGGCATTCAATAGTATGCCCAGGTGTTCCGAAATTGATAGTGATTATGTAAACTTTGTTTTGGTTCATGCTAAATTATATTTCCATAACCCAATTTAGCTACCACCTTATCGTGTTTTATTTTTTCATAAAATTCCAGCAATTTTTTTTCCTTTACAAATGCAAATTTTCTGGATTGGTCAAAGCTTTTGATTAAGCTTTCCTGGTTTTTGTGCTCCAACTTCACCTTACAGAAATCAGAAATAATAGTAACCGATTCAAGCGCTTTTTCAATTAAGCTTTCATAAGACAAATTTAGCATTTCGAATTCTTTTCCCAACTGCTCTGCTTTTTCCTCATATTCTTTCCACAAATTAAAGGCAGCCTGCCAATTCAACGACTTAAATGAATGATAAAAAAGTCTTTCCTTTGGGAGTTTATAGGCAAAATATTTCTTTTTTAATCCTGTTTTTGTAGGGTTTCCCTGAATGGGAATTTTGGTGCTTTCCCTTGTAATAAGACTGTTGATTACATCTACCGGGTTACGGTAAATGTGGATTAGCTTTGCTTCTGGAAAAATTTCTTTCCAAATATCAATGGTAAAAGTATTTCTCGGGTCTTTCCAGCCCCAGGTAAAATCCAAATCGTTTATCGAGTGATTTGAATTTCCCAAGTATTTTTTCATGTGATTACTTTCTAGCCTGTTTCGAATAATGTCAATCATTAAAGCTTTGAAATCATCTGAAATATAATTAAAGTTCTCAGGGCAATCCCAACTTGCACCAGCCTGTATAAGCATCCAGTTGTTGATTTTATTAAAAAACTTGGATTCGTTGTTTTCTTCAAAATCATTCCCCATAAAAACACCCAGTTGCTGCAATACTTTAACAAGTAATGAACTACCTGAGCGGTGCATTCCGATAACGATTATTGGTTGCATTAATTATTGGATTTGTTGTTGAATGTATTTAAAGCAGCATTAAATATTTCAGCATGTTTAGAAGCGCTTTTCCTCCAGCTAAAATTACTACATCTTACCAATCCCTTATTAATTATTTCTTCCCTCAGTTTTCTATTTTCGGTCAATTCAAGCAAGGCATCAGCAATCTCTTTCGTACTTCTGGGGTTTACTAATATGGCTGCACCGCCCGCTATTTCAGGGCATCCGGTTACATTGGAGGTAATTACCGGCACACCACAGGCCATTGCCTCGATAATTGGCAACCCAAAACTTTCGTGTAAAGACGGAAAAATAAATCCAAACGCATTTTGTAAAAATGTAGCAACTTCTTCTCTGCTTTGCTGTTTTGTAAGGATACTCACTTTTGGATGTGTGCACGTTTTGTTATAACCCGGCACTAACAATATCAAATTTGGGGTTTCATTCTGATCAGTAATTGACAAATAGGCCTTTATTAATCTATCAATATTTTTTTTTGGTTGAAAAACCGAAACATGTAGGAAATACCCATTTGGTAGAACTTTCTCTATTTGTTCATTTTCAGGATAAAACAAAGTCTCGTCAACAGCATGATGTATTGGGATTATCCTTTCGGCATCAATAGAAAGGTTTTTCACAATTTCATCTTTTGCATAGTTTGATACAGTGATGATTTTTTCAAAATGATTTTGGTATTTTACCCATTGTTGCTTAAACCGTTTTCTATGCCGAATCATGTCAAAGGTATCCATAAAACGAAAACGGTTCTCTTTTATCGGTAAAGTAAACAGTGCTGTTCCGTGAAGGGTAGCAACTATTGGTTTTGAAACTATGTTTTTATTTATTTCCGGGAGTGCTCCTCCTCCAACACGCGGATCCCAGTACAGATCAGCATTTTCAGGAATATTTTTTATATCCTTGAAAAGTGCAAAAGTAAACCCCAGTCCTTTCAATTGATGCATGATGGTATCTGCATAAATTTTCATGCTTAATGGAAAAACCTCTGGATAAAAAACGCCAATCTTCATAATTTGTTTGATCTATTTTAGTGTGACTGAGCTCATTTCTTCATGCCGGGTAAATTTAATATTTTTCTGCATTAATGTGGTTTATTATCATTTTCATGCCGCATAAATTTATTAGAAATTAAGCTAAAAATATATTTATCATCATCGTCAAATTTCAGAGCCCACAAGATGAAAACAAAAAGCAATAAAAAAATCAGCATGCCGGATATCATTTCAATATATTGGTTAATATCGATTCCATTTACCACAAAGTAAGTAAGTACAAATGCCACTATACCGGCAACAAGTGGTTTAATGTAACTAAATTTGAATGGATGCATTTTTTCAAAATAATACAACTCAATTAATCGTATTATACTTAACAAAACAACCGTTATTGAATATGAAAGTGCCGCCCCAATTATTCCATAATCCGGTATTAAAAAGTAGCTCAAAGAAACAATAGTTATAAAATTAATGCTTGCGTTAAATAGTACGACTTTCGATCTTCCGCTCATTAAAATAATGCTTCCTACCAGTCCAACACCAGCGTTGATTAGTTCGCCAAAAACAAGAAGTAGCAAGACGCTGATCCCACTTGTAAATTCTTTACCAAAAATGTTCAATATAGGTTCGGTAAATAAAATGATAATACAAAATGTAAGCAGGGCAATCGTAAATATCCATTTTGTGACCGTTTTATACAACTGGCTAATCAACGGTTTTTTATTATTTGCATACAGGCTGGAAATTGTTGGAGAGAAAATCAGCCTGAATGCACCCAATGAAACACTTACCAGCATCGCAATCCTGAAACCCACATTAAAGATACCAATATCTGTATTTGACAAAAAATATCCCATAATAAATATCGGGGCAAATCTTATCGCAGTATTTAAAAACTGATTCAGATAGATGGGGGTTGCAAAACGTAATAACTCTTGTTTTTCTACTATTGAGTCCAGTTTTCTGTTCAGTTTAAAATATCCTATATTCAGAAAATAATATGACAGTCCTGCCATAGCTACTCCCATAAATACCATTACCCATACTAATCCTGTTAAACCATATCCCATAAAAAAAATAATATTGATTAGGAAAAAGAAAACAAGTGGATTAATAATATTCGAAGCAGCTATCTGGTATTTTATAAGTTTCAGTCCGTTTAAAGCTGAGAAAAATACCGTAGCAATTACTGAAAAAGGAAGCGACAACAACAAAATGTTTAGCAATGGTGTCAATTCGGGGCGATCAAATAAATATTCAGATATCCAATTACTTAATAAGAGAGAAATTGCCAGAAAAACGATACTGGTAATTAAGAGTAGTTTTGAACTAAAAAGAATCGTGCCCTTTGCTTTCTCATTTTCCCCTTTACCGATATAATTGGAAACGTAACGAATAATGGCAGGGCCAAATCCAAGCTGCGGAAAAAGAGCAATAAATCCGAATACATTAGTTACAAGTACAAACAGTCCATATGAGTCGGCACCTAAAGTTCTTGTTATAATAACATTGTTCAAAAATGCCATTATATTCATAAACAGTATTCCAAAAGCTGCGTAAGCGGCATTTTTAGTAATACTACTTAATTGAGTATTGTATTCGTTTGCTGTTTTACTATTTGGCATTTTTATCTTTATCAATATGCTTTTTCATCACCTTTGAAAAAACTAATAAAAGTGAGAAAAACAATTTTAATATCGAACCACATCGACCAATTTTCAATATAGGAAATGTCAAGTTTAATCCTTTCTTTCATATCTTTTGTCGTTTTAATTTCGCCCCTACAACCCCTAACCTGTGCATAACCGGTAATACCAGGTTTTACTGAGTGTCTGATCATAAATTTATTGACAAGGACTTTGTATTCTTCGGTATGCAAAAGCATGTGCGGACGGGGGCCGATTACTGACATTTTCCCACCTAATACATTAAAAAACTGGGGCAGCTCGTCGATACTTGTTTTTCGCAAAATACTCCCAAGCCATGTAATTCTTTCATCATCTTCGGTAGCACCTTTAATGTCAGCATCTCGGTTTTTCCGCATTGTCCTGAATTTAATAAGGCCAAATGGCTGGTCATCTAAGCCTGATCGCTGCTGAATGAAAAACAGGCCCTCTCTGTGGCCAAACAAATCTACAATAGCAAGCAGCGGGATAAGCCACGACAATACCAATACAATGACGAGTATTGAAATGACAATATCTATCAGGCGTTTCACCAAACTGTTGTACCAGAAACTCAATGGCCCTTCCTGAACTTTCATAACAGGAACTAAGTCGTAATCAACTAATTTAAGACCCATATATGAAAAATCGGATAAATCGGGGACAAGCCTTATTTTAACTGCCTGCTTGCTTATTATTGAGGAAATGGTTTTATAAACACTTTTATGAATATCATTTATCATAATATATATCTCATCAACACTATTGCTTGTTATGAAATTTTCAAGGTCACTGTAAGTTCCTGAAACATCTTTTTTATCTGATTTGTTATGCGTGAAAAAACCCTTAAAACGGTATCCTGCCCATAAATTATCAGTAAAATAATCTTTTAGCTCTGTTGCTTTATCACTGTATCCAACAATAACAACATTGCGGTAATTATAGCCAGATTTTCGGTAGAAAAGGGAAATAAAATAAAGAAAAAATTGCCAAGCTATCAGGGATGTAAAAAAGACAAAAAACAGCGTTTTAATCTCATCTCGCTGATAATAATCAAAAGTAAAAATCTGGAAAAAAAGTAAAAAAAGAAAGAAGAAGAAAACAACTGTTTTAATGTAAGTAAACAGAATTGCTTTCTTATAACTTTGGCGGTCGAACCGGTGTGCTTTGAAGATATTTGCCGAAACAACCCAGGCGAGATTAATAAAAATAAAAAAGACAATTGAAATTGTACTACAGCAAGCCTTCTCAAACCCTTTCAAATAACAAAATGCAAAATTGAAACTGATATTTAGAATTAATAAATCACCAATAGCCGAAATAAGTGATATATACTTTGAGTATTTCATTCTGCTTATTTTTTGGTTTCATTTTTATTGTAGTATTTCTTTCATCGAAAACCTAATCGCAATTTCAAAATAATTTTTGGTAGTCATTTATAATAACATCCAGATTGTAATTATTGCGTAATTTATCGAGATTATTCTCAATCCAATTGGCTTTGTCGCCTCTGTCATTTTCACTATTCAACAAGGCAGAAATATCATCCTCATGCGTAAAATACCAGGCATCATTATCCAGAACAGACTTGTTAAATTCATTGTTGTGCGCACATATAATACAGGAGGTTGCCATTGCTTCTAATAGCGATGGATTTGTTCCCCCTGCACTGTGACCATGAAAATAAATGGATGAAAAATAGCGCAGGTTGTCGAGCTCTTTTTTGTCAAAAATCTTACCTAAAAAAACAATCCTTTTATCTTTATACTTCTTCAACAGATGGCGGCCATATTTGTTATCGTAATCTCCCACAATTAGTAATGGCAAAGTTGATTTGGACGCAACGGTCCCTTTTATTATCATTTCGAGATTATTATCAGGCTGAAAACGTGCGATTAGCAAACTATAATTGTTTCGGCTTAGCTTATGCTTTTTAAGAACAGCACTTTCTGGGCTATCAAATATTTTTGCAGGATAGGCAATATATTCAACATTTGTATCGTACTTTTTTTCAAAGTATCGCTTTATTGGTTTTGCATCTGCAATTATAACATCACTATTGTTTACAGCAAGTTGCTCGGCATATTTTAGAAATGATTTTACTATTCCTTTGTACTTCTCGCGTTTCCATTCAATACCATCCATATTGTACAGCACTTTTGCTTTTTTTGGTAAAAGCCATGCCCAGACCGAACTCGTGGTATATCCAAGTTGAATAATGGTATCAAAATTTTTCTTTCTGGCACTTAAGATGCAGAGCAAATCATAAATAAACTGGCTTGCCAAACCAATAGTTTTAGGATCCCACTTGCGTATAATTTCAACCCCATAAAAATCCTTTTTCCGATAAGGATGAAAATGTGAATTATAAACCGTTACCTCACACCCTCTTTGAACAAGGCCTTGTGACAATTGCTCTGCCCATTGCTCAAAACCACCGTAGCGGTTTGGAATACCGCGCGTACCTAAAATCCCTATCTTCATTTTATTGAGCCAATTGTTTTTCGTTTTTAATCATTAACAAAAACAGGTAAAGCAAAAAAACAGGAAAATAATAATAAAACCCATTAACGAAGGCCGTAATGATCATTGAAGCATAAAAAATGAAAATGAAAATATTTTGTTTGATATACATTTTGTAATCACGATAAATCTTGATAAAAAACCAGATATAAAGCAGTGTACACCAAATGCCGAAAGTATAGAAAATACTCAGAAAATCGTTGTGAAACCACTCTTTAAAATTAAGGTTAACTGCGTTTGCGTACATGGCACTCATAAAAGAATTCCCAATAACAAATTCCCAAAAACCAAACTCACTAACCTCTGTCCACCACGAATACCATAACCTATAGCGCGAAAGCCTGCTGAAGTTTTCAAGAGTTGTTTCAATTAATGTGAAGTATTGGAAGAAAAATGTGTCCTTGCTTATTTGAAGGAAATATTCCTTTGAAAAGATCAAGATCAGTATTGCAACAAAAATCATGGCGAGATAAAGGATGTATTTTCTGTTGAATAAAAAAATAATTGTTGACAAGACAAAAGCAAGCAGAATAGCCCTTGAACCGGAATAAATACACAAACCAATACTTATTACCATTAAAACCACAAAAAGTATTTTTTTCTTAATTCGATATTGATGGGCAAAAAACAGAAACAGAAAACCAAAAAAATAGGAGGCTATATGAGGAATCCGGAACAAACCATTGTGGTAAATCCTTAATATTTCCAATATATCCAATTCATTACTTTTCCATGTAATCTCTCCACTTTCTTCCAGTCTTTTTTTTGCCATTCCTTTTTCTGCCAGCTCAAGTTTTTCATTCTTTAGCCTTATTTTCTTTAGTTTTTCCGGCTCTTCATCATAAGAAGTAATCCACCTCAGGGTTGAAGTATATGAGTGTTTATGTATCGAATTAGAATCGATATTGAAAAATGTAAAAGAAAACAGGAAAAGTGATAATGCAAAAAAAAGATATGTGTTTGCGGTTTTTAGATTGTTTATGTTTTTTCTATAATAAAAATAAATAGTAATGAAAAGGATAATAAACAATAGGTCGGATATATTTTTTACCCCAAACAAATAAACAATGCTGTTAATAATTGTAATAAGCACAAATGAAAAAACCGCTATCATCAATCGTTTCCTGTCAGGGTTTTTATGCTGGGTGATGAAAAACAAGAATGGAAACATCAATAAAGCAGAACCCACGAAGAATGGAAAATGAATAAAATAATTGATAATACGGTCGATGAGAAAAGAGGCGATAAAAAGCCAAAAGAAAATATCGACAAGTTTTGACTCGTATTTGGTGACCCAGTCAATCAATGGATTATTAAGATTTGAAACTTTCATGCTTGTTGACTTCAAATAATCTTTTAAAAAACTTTGAGGGATAAAACAGTACTGACAGCACTAAATACAGTGGTTTCATTAGTACATTCTTTGTGATCAGGAATTTTTTGTAGTTCAAAATATACCAATAATAAAAACATGATTGTAGTGCAGTTGTAGATGTACCGAAAATTTCATCCCTGATTTTGTATGTCAGCTTAATGGTACTGTACTGGATACTAACCGAAACACTTTGGCCATGAACCCGCATTCTTGTAAGTGGTTCATAAATATTTGCAAAGTGAAGCCCGTCTTTTATCATACGCGCAAAAATTTCATAATCTTCGGCCTTAAAATTATCCTGTACGTATTTGTATTGTTTCATAACAGCAGACCTTATCATTGTGGAAGGGTGCTGCACGCCATGTTCGCCTTTTAAATATTTCGTTTTGATGGATGAATGATCGATTGGGAAATTTGATCTTATCAGCACTTTGCCTGTATCATCATGAAAATAAATAACATTGCTGCCAACAACATCAACTTCTTTGTGATTTTCAAGGTATTCAACCTGCGATTTAATCCTGCCTTTTAATACGATATCATCTGGATCGACGCGCATAATATAATCACCACTGGCAATTTCAATTCCTGCATTTAATGCTTCACAAAATCCAAGGTTTTTTTCGAATTTGATGATTTTCAAATATGCAAGCCTGGAAAAGCTTTCAAGAATTTTTAGTGAATCGTCAGTTGATCCATCGTCAATAATTATGAGCTCTTTGGGCAATACACTTGAATCGCTGACGCTGTTGATGAAATCTTTAAGATATCTACCATTGTTATAATTGGCGGCAACTATAGAAACACTTGCGGTCATTTTCAACATTTACACTAATTATTAAAGCGTGGCCTGAAACTTTTTATAAAAATAGAAAATATTTTAGAGGTGAAAAGAGGATATAACAATTTGAAATGCAAGTGTTTTGCTTTTGAGCAAACTTTCAGCCAACGGTTAAAGACTGTCCTTGTGAGTATTTTTTGGTCATAAACTCCAAGCACTTCATTACTAGCGAGTATTTTCAATAGCCATTTCTCAATTGATTTGAGCGTGTGAATACTTGAAATTGATTGGTCATTCCTAATTAGTAAATGTGATTCTAATTCAGTTTCCGTTGCACTAATTCCCAACTCCTTCAATTGCATCCTGAAAACTCTTTCTTCTTTTTCAAGTTTTTCTTTGCTGTGCTTTTTCGTAATACCACCGCTGTGAATTCTATAGTCTACCAGATATTTCTGCAGGTTCCATACTTTGTAATCCCTGATGATTTCAAGCCAAATGAGGTAGTCCTCCAGTATATCAAATCCTTCTTTAAACGAAAAATTTCGAATACAGGCTTGTCTGTAAAGCACGGCCGATTGCAGAAAATAATTCTTAAACAACATAATGGAAGGAATCATTTCGGGTGAAGCCATTAACTTCCATTTTCCAGGCAATGGTTTCCCGTCCATATCAATAAATTTTATCCAAGAGCCTACCATTCCAAAATCCTTGTTCTGTTCAAGAAAAGAAACCTGCATTCTGAATTTTTCCCGATGGGCAATATCATCTGCATCAAACATACCAATGTACTCGCCCTTTGCCAGTTTTAATCCTCTGTTCCTGCTGAAGACAATTCCTGAATTCTTTTCATTTTCAAAAAATCTGATCCTATTGTCGCCATACGATTTAATTATTGCTTTCGTATTATCGCTTGAACCATCATTGATAATAATTAATTCAAAATGCTTATAAGACTGCTCTAATATGCTCTGTATAGCTTGACGAATATGCCGCTCAGCATTATAGGCAGGCATAATTATACTTATTAAGCTGGTTGACATAAATTATAATTCGTTAGCTCTTTTAATAATTGCTTTTCTGTCGGCCGGTTTTATCATACCTTTATAATTTCCCAATCCCCAATATACAAAGTGCAAAATCTGTTTTTCATATGGTAAATTATTTTTATAAGATACCCTATAATTATTAAAAACATCATCTTCTGATTGCGTAAAAAAAGCGATGGCAAGCTTTATATCCTTTTCTGCAAAAGTATTCTTGAGGCTGTCTATTCTTCTTTTAAGGTCCTTGACAATAAATTTTCGATATGTTTTTGTAATGCTTTTATTATCAGAATCGGCTTTATAAAGCTCTTGAAGCGCCCTATCTTCATTATTTTCCATTAAATAAATTTTTGCCAAACTTATATTTGCTTCATTTGAAAATGGTTTTAGATGCGTAGATTTAATGAAATACGCTTTGGCCTCTTTAAAATCTCCCTTTTTGGCATAACAAATTCCAAGGCTATTGTAAACATTACTATGAAAGGAATTATTTTTTACTGCAAGCCGGAAACTATGAATTGCCATATCAGTTTTACCCAAATGAAACATCGCCAATCCTTTATACCACATTAGCGGAGTTGAAGAGGGATCGATGCTGTAAAACCAGGAATAAGCCTTGTCTATTTCGCGAATTACTAACCCTGGTTTTTTAATATCCAGCATACTTATTGCCCTTTTCGTATGTATTTCACCTTTTATTCTTTTTATCCCTATAAACGATGCTGCCAATAATAATAGTACTAGAGACAGGTTTATTAGTTGTATTTTTTTAACCGAAAAAGTTTGCTTAGAAATAACTCCAAAAAGCTGATAATACTTTGCAATAATTATTGCCAGTATAAAATGTATATAGGTATTATGTGCTATCCTTTCTCTGGGAAAACTAAAGAAAGAGAAAACGGAGTAACCAATAAGCGCGAACAGCATAAGGGAATAGAAAAGCCTTTCTTCGTTGGTTTTCGTAACTTTAATAATTCTAAGCAAATAAAAAACACTGATTAAAAAAATACCGATCCAGGCAATTAAACCAAATAAGCCGTTTTCGGAAAGCACCCATAAAAAATCATTGTGTGGCCTTTGTAGCCTCTTTTTCTCAGGCATAATAATTTCTTTATCAACACCAAAGTTCGGAATTTGTATTTTCCAATTTCCTCCCCCAACGCCCAAAAAGGGGTAATCCCCAAACATTCTTAAAGTTTTGTTCCAAATAACAAGCCTGTTAAAAGCATTACCTGATTCAACTTGCGGGATTTCACTTACATGGGTTTTTATTGTACTCTTTTCGCCAAACATCTCCTCATATACTTGCTCATCTGTAGTAGTTTTTCCTTTGATTTGAAAGCCATTAATTGTATTTATAACCGTTACCGAAACTATTATGATCAAAAAAGTTATAAGAACTGGCTTAAGCAGGTTTTTATTTATTTGGGCCAAAACGATATTGCGATCAATCATTATCAAGAAAAAAACAGTTGCAAGCAGAGCAAAAACCCCTGCAACCCAAACCGATCGCGCCATAAGGGCCACAATTAAAAATAGGGCCAGCACATAATTTGTAAGGGAAAGTGCCTTCCATGGTTTACTGAGAGAATAAATACCGAAAATGTTAAACGGTAAAACCAAAAACAACATTTGAGCAAACAAATTCTTATGTGCAAATACACCAGTAATTTCATATGCGGTGTAGATAGAATAATCATGCTGTAAAGCAGTACTAAAAAACTGCACTAAACCAACTGCTGTCATAACGATTGTAAAAACAGCAATAATCTTACTAATAGGCTTTAATATTTTATTTGTATTAATCAGCAATACCGATGAAAAGACCAGGAATATAAAAAACAAAATATTCTTCATTAAATCATAGTACGCTTCTGAAACATTGATTGCATTAAATATTGAAAAACCCGAAATGAATATGAACAAAAGATATATCGGGAAAATTGTCTCTTTAACAATTGACAATTCTATTTGATTCCGATAATTCCGAACAAAAATAAAGATGAACAGAAGCAACAATAATCCGATTGACAAGACTGTAAATTTTGAATACAAGGATGTGTCTATCAGACTATTTACCTGCATTAAAGGTATCACAAACAAGCACAAAATAAAAAAATAAAGCGCCACTTTCTGGCTGAATTTTTCTTGTTCTTCTTTGAATGTTTTCATAGCAGAAATTCTTTTCCTAAATCATAATTACATAAGCAGTGTGTTTTCCCTAATTTGTTACACAGCTTCGCCCTTTCAGTCACAAACCAAAAACACTTTCAACATTCTTTTATATGCAATAATAAGTTTTTTTTGCCCTAAAGAAGTAAGGAATTTGGTAAATTCATAACATTTTAATGAACCCTAAAATAATAGGCTACTTTAAAGCCTTATCAAAAAATACCATAGTTTTGCTATTAACACTGATCGTAAGATTAATCAAT
>Ga0164318_10000066_pt1 | contig 53916 bp, 45 predicted proteins | sample GuaBasSedimGuay9_FD_113734 | JGI IMG/M metagenome (GOLD analysis project Ga0164318, IMG submission 113734) | Subseafloor sediment microbial communities from Guaymas Basin, Gulf of California, Mexico - Guay9, Core 4571-4, 0-3 cm | ecosystem: Environmental > Aquatic > Marine > Hydrothermal vents... | reverse complement strand
TGAAGGCATTTGAGTTGCAGAACGATATTCCTGTTGCAGTTATTATCTCCGATAATGCTGAAAAGGAAGAGGATGACAAGCTGCCGGAACACAAAAAAATAGTAGCAGACTGGCTGACAGAGGAAAAACGCAGGTACGGTTCCTCCCTGGAAAAGCGGGAGAGAGAGATTATCAGGGAGTTCAAGGAAGACCCGTCGGGAGTTCGAATACTGATAGTTGTAGACAAGCTGTTAACTGGTTTTGACGCTCCCAGAAATACATTCCTGTACCTGGCAAAGCAACTGAGAGATCACAATCTGCTGCAGGCCATTGCCCGCGTGAATCGTCTTTTCGACGGAGATGAGCAGCACGAGGCAAAGGTAAACGGTTTCATAATTGACTATTCAAAGAATGCAAAGAATCTGCGTGATGCAATGGCTCTGTTCTCAAACTATGACCCTGAAGACATTGACAGGGCACTGCTTAACACAGGTGAAAAAATTGCGGAGCTTGAGAGGATATACCAGCAACTGCACGGCATTTTCAATACCGTTCGAAACAGAAAAGACAACGAAGAGTATATCAGGCTGCTTGAAGAGGATGTGGTGAAGAGGGAGATCTTCTACGAGCTTGTAAACAAGTTTATAAGGCAGTTTTCCGCCTGCGGTATGATTCATGATTTTGCCAGGAAATTCGGTGAAAAGAAACTTGCCCGGTATCAGAGAGAGCTGAAGAAGTTCGTGGAGCTGAAAAAGATCCAGAAGATAAAGAATGCAGAAGAAGTGGACTTCTCCAAGTACAAAGATCAGATAAGGCGAATTCTTGATAAGTATGTTTCATCGGAGTATGTGATAGAGCTTTCAGAGCCTCTGTGTCTGTCGGAAACAGAGGCTTTTAATGAGTTTATAGAAAAGGCTGAGAATGGTCTTTCCATCAAGTCAAAAGCAGAGGCTATTGCAGCGCAGACCAGGCGAACCATAAGCGAGCAGTACCACAAAGACCCGGAGTTCTACGGCAAATTCAGTAAGAAGATAGAGGATTTGATAACTCAGCTGAAGGCTGCCCGTCAAGAAGATTTGAAGGCTCTGCTCGATACAGCGCACGACTTCCAGACGCAGGTGCAGAACTATGAAGACAGCGATATTCCCGGGGAGTTGAAGGGCAGAAAGGTTTACCATCCTTTCTATAGAAGCATTGTTTCGATATTTTCCCATTATTCGGTAACTTCTGAAAATATCTGTCTTGTGGTTACTTCTCTGTATGATATTATTGAAAAAAACAAGATCGTTGACTGGGCCGGTAACATAGAGGTGCAGAGAAAAGTGAACCTTGAGATGGAAGACTATCTGTTCGATGTTGTAAAAGAACAGAAGAGCATTCCTCTTACGATTGAAGAAATAGAATCTATCATGTCTTCGTTCTGGAACCTCGCCGTGAGAAACAGATGAAATCTGTTCTGATTTTCAAGTATGGCAGTGAATCCCTTGAGTACCATCTGGTACTGGAAGAACGGAAAACAATTGCTGCAACTGTTTTCCCCAGTTCGGAGCTGCTTGTAAAAGCTCCTGTGGATGCCACGGTTGAGGGGATAGAGGCTTTTCTAGCCAGGAAGTTTGGCTGGGTGCTGAAACAGAAAAGGTATTTTTCAGGCTTCAAACAAAGTACTCACAAGCAATATCTCAGCGGAGAAACCTTCCGGTACAGGGGGCGTTCATACAAGCTGCTGCTACACGGGAATTGTGACACAGGAAGGGTTTCTCTGCAGCATGGCGTGCTGAATGTGTTTCTTGAAGGAGAAAAAACATCAGAGTCTGCCAGACGTCTTGTGGAGAAGTGGTATACGGAGTCTGCTGCTCGTGTATTTCCGGAAAGAGTGCGTGTCTGCTCGGCACTCTTTGGCCTGGATGAACCACCTGTAGTTGTTCAACGGAAGATGAACAGAAGGTGGGGCAGTTACTCAAAGAAGCACAACCGTGTAACTCTTAACAGAGAGCTGATTAAAGTTGCCACAAGATTTATAGACTATGTAGTTGTACACGAGTTGTGTCATGTGTTTGTTGAGAAGCACAATACTGTCTTCTATTCTCTGCTCGAAAGCAAGCTGCCAGACTGGAAGCAGCTGAAAACCGAGCTGGAGCTGTATATGCTCGGCGGGAACTGAGTAATTTTATTCCAGGTCCTGACTGAAAAGCGGCTCGGCAGCATCTTCAAAGATCTCTATGCAGGCCTGTTTTACCTGAGGCTTGTACTCCGGAGCGCAGGCAACTGTGAGAAGGCTTCTGTTTGGTCTGGCCTTCATCATGTATTCGGAGAACGGCGGATCAATCTCATCAAGGGGAATCAGCCTTTCTCTGGAATCGAGGAATCTTATGTCCAGTTTCTGGAATCTTTCCTCTGATACCTTCACAGCTTCGATGGGAAGATCCACAAGAATGTACCCGGGGTCGGTTCCTGATTTTTTTGAAATTTCCAGTGTGAGCAGTTCGGCGATTTCCTTAGGTGTACTGTTTCTGTTTCTCAGGCTATTTAGGAAGTGAGTGTCATTTTCAGATGTGGTAACCGCGTCAATTCTGAAAACCTGAGAGAACAGCCCCTGTCTGTACTTTACCCGCCAGGCCATTTCCCTTACCCACGGATCCTTCGATTTCTTTTCGAGAAAGCTGAGGATCTCGTCGTCGGTCATGAACATAAAGTCCTCGATCTCGTGCAGTTCAACAACGCTCTTTCTGGCTGCGCGCAGAAGCATCTGGTCAACGATCCTTGTTTTCCTGTGGAGATAGACCGATGAATACATCTGCAGTCTCGCAAGAAGAAAATCTCTTACAGCGTTAAGGCCTTTCTCCATGAAAACAAGCCTGCCATTTTTGATTGCCATGATGGAAATTATTCTGTCTACTTCAATGTGGCCGAAAGCAACTCCTGTGAAGTGAAAATCACGCTGGAGGTAGTCAAGCATATCCGCATCTACCTCACCGAAGATCATCTGCTGGGCGTACTTTCTTTTTGTATACCTGCCGGTAATCAGGTCGGCCACATCCTCGGGGTCAACTCCGTGCTTTTCAAGTATTCCCGGTATCAGCCCTGAGCCTTTCACCGGCATTATTGTTCTGCCTGTAACCATATCCGCAACAAGATCCATGTGGTCACCGCCGGTGAGCTCTATGTACAGGGGCTCCAGGGTGTGTGACCATGGAGTGTGCCCAATGTCGTGCAGAAGGCCTGCAGCTTCAACCAGATTTCTAACTGCTCCGGTGGTGTCATTGTACTCGGCGGGGCACTTGTCGCTGAGGTGGCCTGCTATGCGTCCTGCCAGATGTGAAACACCAAGAGCGTGTGCCAGCCTCATGCCGTGTGCCCCGGGATAGCTCTGGAATGTGGTTCCAAGCTGATGGATAAAGCTTAACCTCTGAACCTCTACGGTTTTAAGAAGTTCTTCCTGAAGAAGAGAAAGACGGATTGTTCCCAGAACCGGCTCCCTGATATACATCACTTTGTGGCTCACTTCGTACCTCCCTCTTCAGCGGTTGACAATGTCTGTATTGTTACTCGACCATCCTATGATAATATTCAAACCCTCCGGAAAGGAGAAACCGTGGGAATTTGTGATTTTCACACGCACAGTACTGCGTCAGACGGAAGGCTTACACCAACGGAACTGGTTGATGAAGCCGCGAGGTGCGGTCTTCAGGGCTACGCAATAAGCGATCACGACACGCTTGCAGGTGTTGAAGAAGCTTCAGCGCGGGCAGCTGAACTCGGCCTTTACTACATCCCGGCAGTGGAACTCAGTGTGAATCTTCACATCGGGGGTTCTGCCCACCTGCTCGGTTATTTTCCAGGAGCAGATCTTTCTGTGCTCTGCAACCCTGCTTCAGAGATGCAGAAAGCCCTGCAGTTTGTTGTTGATGGAAGAAACACAAGAAACCCTGCCATTGTTCAGAAATTCAGGGATCTTGGCTTTGATATTTCCATGGAAGAGGTGGAAGCCGAGGCTGGTGACGCAGTAGTTGGCAGACCGCACATTGCATCGGTACTGGTGAAAAAAGGGCTTGTGGGCTCTTCTGAAGAGGTTTTCGGCAGGTATCTCGGGTCTGGAAAACCGGCCTATGTTGAAAGAGAGAGGCTTGGAGACTACAGAGCAATAGAGCTAATCCGTCAGGCTGGCGGGCTGCCTGTGATCGCTCACCCGAAGTATATTCAGGTGGCTGGTCTGCAGGAGCTGGGGGCTCTTGTGGCTTCTCTGGTGGATGCCGGTCTTGCCGGTCTTGAAACATACTACCCGGAACAGTCGAAAGAATTGATTGCTTTCCTGGAGAAAACCGCAGAGAAGCGCGGGCTGCTGCTTACAGGCGGAAGTGATTTTCATGGGATCAAGCACCCGCTGCCTGGCTGGTGCGACGGTTCTTTCGGTGTTGATACAGATAAAGTTTCAGATTTTATCAGCGAATGCAGAAGGAGAGAAGGGATTACCAATGGCAAAACTCAGTGACCTTGTAAAACAGATTGACAAAACGGCTAAAGAAGGAGACAGAGAAAGAGCCCTTAAGATGCTTGAAAGTCTGCTTAAAAAAGTTCCGGAGGCAAAAGCACAGCCTCTCCTCAAAAGACGGAAATTGTACAGAACAGAGCTTGCAACTGAAAAAAGAATTATAGCACTGGAGAAAAAATACAGCGCCTGATCTTTGTTTTTGTGATTCTGGCAGCATCGTGTGGTCCGGTTCTGGTAGATCGGTCCGCGCAGATTTCTTCCTACGCAGCCAGAGCCTCCTGGCAGTGGGAGAACACCGATCATTTCCTGCTTCGGGGAAGGGCCAGACTTGCCGGGGAGAGTCAGGTTTTTTCCGGTCCGTTTATTCTGTGGGCGTCCAAGGATATTCCGGCAGTTCGCGGAGATTTCTCCGGTCCTGACGGTTCTCCTCTGGTCTCGTTTCTGCTGGATTCAGCCGGTTGTCTTGTTTACCAGCCGGAGCAGGCTGAGGCGTACTACTTCTCCGGGGGAATGCCTGCCGGAAGCGGCTTTCTTGATGTTTACGCAGTAATTTCTCTTATCAGAACAGGTTTTCCTGATATACCGGTTCAGTGGAAAATGGTTGCTTCATGTGATACTTCTTCCGCCGAACAGGGAAGATGGATTTTTGTTACCTCTTCATCTGATACGGCAGAGGTCTTCCTTGAAGAGTCACGGCTGTTTCCCTCTTTTAATTCTGAGGATTTTCTGCTTGAGGTAACTTCAACTTCATGGCATGACGAATTTCATGCCTGGCCCATGGAATGGAGCTTGAACTCCCCCTCTACAGATGTTTTAATGCGAATAAGAAGCTTTGATACAAGCAGTGAACCAGCAGGTTCAGTCTGGAGAATGAACATTCCTGTTGCTGTGGATACCGTGATTTCCACAAGTGGTCAATGGAACAATTCATTTGTTTTTCCAATTCGTTAACTTGCGTCAGTTAACAGAATCCCATTACCAGTACCCGTAAAGGGTACAGACCTTTTCATCTGGTTTTACAAGTAGTATATAGCTTGCGTTACCAGAGTAAACATTCCACACGGGAGAATGAAATGGGTATTAGGAACCTTTTGTCCATGTTCAGAGGTTCAGACAATTCCGGCAATTCCGGAATGTTCTCTTCTGCAATGGCAATAGATCTCGGCACTGCCAACACCATTATCTACCAGCCCGGCAGGGGTATTATTCTCGAGGAACCCAGTGTTATCGCTTTGGAGAGAGACAGCGGAAACATCCTTGCAGTGGGCACCGAAGCCAAAGATATGCTGGGTAGAACAGGTGGAGATATTTCCGTTGTAAGGCCTCTGAAAGACGGAGTTATAAAAGAGGCGACAGCCACCATGGCCATGCTGAGAAAGTTTTTTGAGAAGGCCCAGACAAAGCGATTTGCCATGCGCCCGAGGGTACTTGTCTGCGTACCAAGCGGCATTACAGAAGTTGAAGTTAACGCTGTGCGTACATCTCTGGAAAGGGCAGGCGCGAGGGAAGTGCAGCTTGTGCCGGAGCCGCTTGCAGCAGCTGTAGGTGTGGGGTTGCCTGTTGAATCCGCAGTAGGAAACATGATCGTAGATATAGGCGGCGGCACCACCGAGATTGCCGTGATTAGTCTGAATTCCATTGCTGCAGATGGGTCAATAAGAGTTGGCGGCGATGAAATGAATGAGGCTATTGTAAGCTACATGAAACAGAATGCTTACCTTCTTATAGGTGAACGAATGGCTGAGACCATCAAAATAAGGCTTGGGTCTATGGTGGAGGAGGATACCAGGGAAGAAGAGGTTAGCGGCATGGACGCAACCTACGGTATTCCAAAGTCTATCATGGTTAAGGCCAGCCAGATAAAAACCGCTCTTCAACCGCCGGTGAAGGCAATAAGAGAGGCTGTGCAGCAGGGGCTGGAGAGAACACCTCCTGAACTGGGGCGGGACATTGTGAACAGAGGAATTGTTCTTACCGGAGGAGGCGCACTTCTTAAAGGTCTCGATGCGGTTCTCTCCAATGAAACCGGGCTTCCCATAAGGATAGCGGACAATCCTCTTTCCTGCACGGTTCTCGGTGCCGGTATAATTCTTTCCGATATGTACAGGTACCGCAAGCTTCTTATCACCTGATCATGAGAAACCGCGATATCAGACTGATCTGGAACATTGCTGCAGCCATTGTGCTGTTGTTCGTGGGCCCTCCTCTGCTGGGGGTCGGTGGTTCCATTCTGGGGGCGAAGTTTGCCTCGCTTTTCTTCTCGGATGACGCGTCTCCAGAATCCGGTTACCTTTCTCTGTCTGTAAAACTCATGCTTGAAAATGCCGAGCTTCGCGAGATGGCGGCCAAGAGCCGTCTGTACCGGTCCATGCTTAACTACACCAGAATGCCGGATGTTACAGCTCTTGTGGGAAGGGTGATGTACAGATCAGAAGGGCTGGTCAGGGGAGATCTTATAGTAGACAGAGGATCTGATCACGGGGTTTACCCCGGCGCTGTATGTATAACAAGCCGAGGCCTTGCGGGTATTGTAACATCAGTAGATGCAACAAGTTCCACGGTGGTACCAATAACAAGTCCGTCTATTCATGTAAGCTGTATTACCGCGACAACAGGTTCTCTGGGTATTCTGGGCTCCCAGTCGGGAGGGCGTCTGCGGCTGGAGTATGTAGACAGTTCATCGAAGCCGGAAACAGGTGAAACTGTTCTTACCAGCAGATTTGGCGGTGTATACCCTGAGGGAATAGTTGTCGGCAGAGTTGAATCTGTGTCAGAGGGTGCCAGAGGGCTTGATCTTTCACTTGAAGTGAGTCCTGCGGTTGATTTTGAAAGAGTAAATGAAGTTCTGATACTTCTTTCGGAGGAGAATGCGCAATGAGAGACCATCTTTCCGGGTGGCTGATCGTTGCGGCAGCTGTCGTTGTGCAGTTCCTTATGGAGGTTACCCTGGGAAGGGTTTTTGTGGCACCGGCAATTCTTGTGCCGGTGCTTGTTTATCTCTCGCTGCTTTACTCGGATTACTGGTCTATTGAAGGTGCCATGTGGAGTGGTCTTGTTATAGACCTTCTTCTTCATCAGCCGCCTGGCGTAAGCTCCATCGCAATGCTTTCGGGAATTGCTGTTGCCGGAAAGCTGCTGAAATCAACCACCGGTGTTCTGGAGGTGGTATTTGTGTTTAACGCACTCCTCGCATCGGTGTTTACTGACATTGTTTTCATTTTTCTGGCGGCTCGGCCTGTTGGCAGTGGATTCGGCGCACAGACCCTGCTTGTCGTTCCGAGGATTGTCTTTGTTCTGCTGCTTTTCCCCGGTATTCCAATACTGCTTGGAAGAAAAAACAGGGAGTTCTGATGGGTGTTTACTCATCTTCGCACGAGAGGCCCTACCGTTCAATGCTGATAGTTGCGGTGCTGGCATTTCTCGTTCTTGCGGCAAAGCTTTTTGAGCTGCAGGTTTTGAACGGTGAGTACTACAGAGAACTCTCTTCGAGAAATCACATCCGTTCTGTTATGCGTCCAGCTCCCCGGGGTATAATCAGGGACAGGAACGGTGTCGTTCTGGCAGACAACACACCGGCTTTTACCGTGTCTCTGGTCAGCGTGGAGTTTGATACCACAGACACAGAACTTTTAGGCGAGCTTCTGAACATGGATTACAGTGAACTCCGGGAGAGACTGGAGGCAGCAGAGGCTACTCCCTATCGATCCACGCAGATCAGGAGCGGGTTGACTGTTGAGGAAGCAGGAAGAGTGGCAGACAACATGTACCGTCTCGGGGGAGTGTCTGTAGAGGTTCTTCCGAAGAGGCGATACAACTACGGTACATCGTTCTGTCATCTGATAGGATATGTAGGTCTTGCAGACAGTACTAGAGTCTATGAAGGCGAACTTGCCGGGAGAACCGGTCTGGAGAGAATTCTTAACCAGAGGCTTGCAGGTGAATACGGAGTTGTCCGGGAGGTTGTTGATGCACATGGAAGGGTGGTTGAGAATTTTCACGGTGGTGATGCAGAGCCTTCTCCCGGCGAGAGCATCAATCTGACCATTGACAGCAGACTGCAGTTCACTGCCGATTCACTTATAGCCTCCACAGGCCATCCGGGAGCAGCTGTTGTTCTTAACTGGAAAACAGGTGAAATTCTTGCTCTGTCCTCGGTGCCCGGTTTTGACACGAATCTGTTTGTTGGAGGTATTTCGTCGGAGAACTGGAACACTATTCTGGCAGATCCCGGCAAACCTCTGCTGAACCGAGCCTGGGCCACAGCATACCCTCCTGGTTCTACATACAAGATAGTTACGGCGGCCTGGTTACTGGAGTCAGGTATAGTAACAGAAAACACTATGCCTGATCCCTGTTACGGTACATTTCACTTTGCCGGCAGTGATTTCAAATGCTGGGGAGTTCATGGCAGGCTGAACATTGTCGGTGCTCTGACACAGTCGTGTGATACCTATTTCTACCGAACAAGTATGCTCGGTGATATCGATGAACTTGCGGAATTCTCCCGTGGTTACGGTATGGGCGCTCCGGTAACTGATTTTCTTCCCGGTGAGGCTTCCGGTACCATTCCGACCAGGGAACTGCTGAACCAGCTGTTCGGTCAGGGTGGATGGGGACTGGGCAATCTGATGATTGCTTCCATAGGCCAGGGAGAGGTTCTTGCCACTCCTCTGCAGATTGCGGTTACCGCCGCTCTGGTTGCCTCGGGAGGCGAGCTTCCGCCTCTGTCTGTTTTGAAAGGTGAACCTGAGTCTGAAGTGTTCTGGGATACCAGCACATCGGAGGAGACCTTTAATATCGTACGGGAGGGTATGAGACAGTCTGTTTCTTCCAGCAGAGGCACTCTTCACCGTTCGATGAACTATCTGCCTGTCGAGGTTTTCGGCAAATCCGGAACTGCCGAAAGCGGACAGAACGAAGATCATGCCTGGGTTACAGGTTATCTGCAGGAGCCGGTGCCGGTTGCGTTTGCCGTAATTATTGAACACGGAGGCCACGGAGGAGCTGTTGCCGGTCCGGTGGCTGCAGGCATAATTGAAAAAATACTGGAGATATCCAATGAGACAGAGTGAAAAAACAGACTGGTTTTTCATTGTCGCTCTGACACTTTTGCTGGGTCTCGGGTTGATGAATGTTTACTCTGCTTCCGGTTCTCAGAACACCCTTTTTACACACCAGCTGTTTTTTGTGCTTGCAGGGGTGCTGATTTTCTGGGGGGCATCTGTTTTTCCTCTCAGGCTGCTTGAGGAAGCTGTTCCGTTTGTTTATTTCTCATCTCTTATTCTGCTTGTACTGACGATATTTTTTGGCTCCGGACCTGCCGGAAGATGGCTTCAGATAGGACCACTTAACATTCAGTCCTCCGAATTCGCCAAACTGTGCGTAATTGTTCTTACCGCCAGGTGGCTTCCTGCTCTCAGAAGAGAGTATGTAACAGGTGGTGTTTCCCTGTACCTCACCGCGGTGGGGTTGCTGACGGTGTTGACTCTTCTGCAGCCGGATCTGGGAACAGCTTCAGCCATACTGATGATCGTGTTCAGCATGATTTACTGGGCGGGTTTCGGGTTTAACTGGATATTTCTGTTCCTGAGCCCTTTGTCTGCCGCTGTTTCGTCTGTAAAATTTGTCTCATGGCTTGCTTTTACAGCCGTTCTCAGCTGGGTTCTGTACCGGTCCGGGGCAAAGCCCCGCAGGTGGGTGTTCTTTCTCGTTATGACAACAGTGCTGGCCGCGTTTACACCTGCAGCATGGAATCTTCTTCGTCCTTACCAGCAGGCGAGGCTTACGACATTTCTTAACCCTGAGGCTGATCCTTACGGGGCAGGCTGGAATGTTATTCAGTCAAAAGTGGCCATAGGATCAGGAAGGCTTACCGGTGAGGGATTTCTCAAGGGAAGTCAGAATGAGCTGGCGTTTCTTCCGGCAAGGCACACCGATTTTGTGTTTTCCGTCTGGGCTGAGGAGTGGGGCTTTGCAGGAAGTCTTTTTCTGCTTGCACTGTACGCTGTTCTTGCCTGGCGTATCCTGGCCGGTGCCAGGCGTTCTATGAATCCTTTCAACTCGATACTGGCAGCCGGTACCGCCGCCTTTATTCTTATCCATGTGGTGGTTAACGTTGGTATGACTCTGGGTATGATGCCGGTCACAGGACTGCCTCTGCCGCTGGTCACATACGGAGGCAGCCACATTGTAACAGAAATGCTGCTTCTGGGGTTTTCCTACAACACCATAAGAAACTGGCGCAGTTACTGACAGAAGCGGATATCTTCGTTATCATACGGTGTTCGAAAAACCAAATAGAATGAAGGAGAATATGCATCCGATTCTGTTCAAAATAGGTACATTGCCCATAAACAGCTATGGCCTGATGCTGGCCATTTCGTTTCTGCTGGGTGTTAAACTCGCCTCCCGCAGGGCACTGAAACTGGGGATTCCGTCAGACGAAACGGTCAATCTGAGTATCTGGATAATGGCTGCGGCGATAATTGGTTCCAGGGCTTTCTACGTGGTTACGCACATGGAGCAGTATGCAGATGACCCACTGGCCATTGTGGCATTCTGGAATGGTCTGTACGGCCTGAGCATGCTCGGTGGTGTTATCCTCGCAATGGTTGTTGGTTTCGCGTGGATTTTGAAAAAAAAGTGGCCCCTGTGGTCTTTTGCTGATGCTGTGATTCCATCGTTTGCTCTCGGCATCTTTGTTACCAGAATAGGCTGTTTCTACAACGGGTGCTGTTTTGGCCGTGAAACCGCCTGTTCCCTGGGCGTAACCTTTCCAGCAGGTTCCATCCCCTATGCAATTTTCGGGAATGCACCTATTCATCCCACGCAGCTTTACAGTTCGCTGGGAGGGCTTGTTATACTGCTGATACTTCTTCTTGCAGACAGAAGACGCAATTTTCCAGGGTTTATTTTCTCTATGTTTCTGGGACTGTACGGTGCCACAAGGTTTGGTATGGAGGAATTCAGATACTTTGACCACACACCGGCAGGAAATCTCGGGTACAGTGTTTTTGCAGCCAGACCAGGGATGACGGATAACCAGGTTATCAGTCTTCTTATGGTTCTGTTTTCCTTCGTTCTCGGAGTATGGCTTTACTATCGAAATCAAAAAAGTTCCTCCTGAGCCTTCTGGTTCACCGGTGCCGGGGCTGCGGAAGCAGGATTGAACCGGGAACAGGCAGTTTCTGCAGGTGGTGTCTTGTAAGAATGTACCCCCATGGAGATCAGATGGTTGGAGGGATCAGGGTCTTGACGGCTTTTCTGCACTCCGGGGTTGTTCGGGAAATGGTTCTCCGGCTGAAATTCGGCGGGGAGAGGAAACTTGCTGTTACCCTGGCGGAACTGGCACTGAGTTCGTGGAAGGAAACTCCTTCAACTGAGGATACCGTTATTCCTGTACCGACGTCTCCGGGCAGACTTCGTGAACGTGGCTACAATCAGGCTGCCCTCATAGCATCCGCCGTTTCCAGGGCAACAGGAGCCAGGTTCGTGCAGCCACTGATCCGATCCGGTGGAGAGTCGCAGATCGGTGTTTCGAAAGCTGCAAGACCCGGTAACGTCAGCGGGAAGTTTTCGGTCAGATCCGGAACGAGGTGTTACGGGAGGGTCTGGCTTATAGACGATGTAATGACCACCGGAGCTACTATCACGGAAATTGTTTCTACTCTGTCAGATGCCGGAATCCGCAGGGTTCAGCCGGCGGTGGTATGCTTTCGCAGAACAGGTGAAAAGAGTATTATTCCCCGCAAGGAGGTTAACCATGCAGGGGTCTGAAAATGCAGTTCGCAATTATGTGCACAAGTTGAAGTTTCAGGTTAGAGATACTCTTCTTGCGGCAAGGTATGGGCTTAACGCAAGAAACATCTGGGTATTCTGGAAGGGAATGTTGCTGGCCTGGCTGGTTTGGGCATTCTTTGTGTACGCCGGTTTCCTGGCAGCTGGAGATTCGGTTCCTGAAAGGTTCCGTGCGGCGGTGCTGTGTCCCCTGCCGGACAGCCTGTTTATGAGCAGTGTTCCTTCAATAATTCTTCTTGTTGCGGGGACACTTATGGCTTTCTATATCTATATGCTCACGGCGCTCAAGGTTTCAAGGCTGACATTTGAGCAGATCCGGGGGGACCAGTTCTTTTCAGATACGGATGCCCGCAGATTCTGTCGGTCCAACTGGAAACCTGTTGTTGCCACACCCCTGGTAATTGCGCTGGGGATTGTGCTGGGCCTTGCCGTGATTGCTCTGGCAGGTGCAGTTGGCAGAATACCTGCCGCCGGTCCTGTGCTTGCAGGTCTGCTTGTTGTACCTCTGTGGGTGCTTGGTCTGTTCCTTGTTCTTGCCTCTGTAGTTCTGGTGCTTTCCGTGTTTCTGGTTCCAGTGATTACGGCTTCAACAAAAGGAGACACCTTCGAGTGTCTTTTTGAAGTGTTCAGCGTTGTTACATCACAGCCAATGCGGCTGTTCCGGGGATTTGTTACAGGGCTTTCCGCAAGAGTTGTCGCTCTGGTGGTATTTTCCGTGTTTGCGTGGAGTTCTGTTTCGGTTGTTTCTTCAGTCGTTTACCGAACTGCTGGAATTCAGGGCCTGGGAGATACCATGGAATCCGGTTTTTCCAGAGTTGCTCCGGAAGTGGTTCCCTTCTATTCTTCCATTTTCAATCCACTTTCTTCAACTGAACACACGGAATCATCGTGGAGCGGTACTGCAGAGCTTCTGGTTTCCCTTGCAGGTGTAGCTGTATTTCTTGTGCTCCTGGCATTCTGGCTTTCCAGTTGTACCGCACAGTGGACCATTATGTACCTGGGGCTCAGATTTACCCGTGACCGGGAAGATCTCCTGGTTCGAGCAGACGAGGAAGAGTACAGAGAATTCAGGAAAATTCAAAGCAATGCATCCCGCGACGGGAGCAGGAAAAAGGAATGAGCTCTCGGAAATTCGTTCACCTTCATCTGCATTCAGAGTACAGTCTTCTCGACGGAGCCATTCAGTTCAGCAGGCTCGGTGAGTTCCTTGTTAAAAACGGAATGGATGCCGTTGCGGTAACTGACCATGGAAACATGTTTGGAGCTGTACAGTTCTGTGACAAAATGGAAGCTGTCGGTGTAAAACCGATAATAGGCAGCGAAGTTTACCTTACCCCTGGAAGCATGCATGAAAAAAAGAGAGAGTCCGGCAGACCGAAGTATTACCATCTCACACTGCTTGCTGCCAGCGAAGAGGGATATCACAACCTGGTAAAGCTTTCAAGTGCCGGCTTTCTGGAAGGCTTTTACTACAAACCCAGAATAGACCGGGAGATGCTTGAGAAGCACTGTGCCGGATTGATAATAGGGTCTGCGTGTCTTCAGGGCGAAGTTGCTCAGAATCTTCTTCAGGGGAAAAGAGACAAGGCAGTGGAAGCTGTCCGTTACTACCAGAGCCTGGTGGGAAAAGACAGATTCTTCATTGAACTGATGGATCACGGGCTTGCTGAGGAAAAACAGATTCTCACAGCGCTGGCTGAGGTTGCTGCTGAAACAGGAGCTCTGCCTGTGGCTACCAACGATGCACACTACCTGTCGAAAGATGATGCGAAGGCCCATGAGATTCTGCTGTGTCTTCAAACCGGCAAAACCCTGGATGACCCGGGAAGAATGAAATTCGGGACCGAAGAGTTTTACGTAAAAACTCCAGAGGAAATGGCGGTTCTTTTTGACTGGATTCCAGAAGCTGTTTCCAATTCAGTCATTATCGCGGATATGTGTGATTTTTCGGTTAAACAGGGTGAATTTCTTCTTCCTGATGCACCGATGCCTGACGGTTATGCCAGTCAGGGTGACTACCTGGCCGATCTTGCCGGTGAAGGGCTGAGCAGGAGACTGGGAAGGCAGGTTACGCAAAAGGAAAGGGAGAGACTCGAATACGAGCTTGAGATTATCAACGGTATGGGCTTTCCCGGGTACTTTCTTATCGTTTCTGAACTGATGCGCTGGGCAAGGGCAGAAGGTATACCTGTGGGGCCGGGCAGGGGATCGGCCGCAGGAAGTCTTGTTTCATTCGCAGTGGAGATTACCGATGTTAATCCTCTGGACCACGATCTGAGTTTTGAAAGATTTCTGAATCCTGCAAGGGCCCAGATGCCGGACATTGACCTTGATGTGTGCGTAGAACGAAGAGCTGAAATCATTGAGCATATCAAGCAGCTGTACGGGGAGGACAGTGTCTGTCAGATAATTACCTACAACAGAATGAAGAACAAAGCTGCCATCCGTGATGTAGCAAGAGTTCTCGGTATGAGCTACGACGACGGAGATATTCTTTCCCGGCTTGCAGGCGAAGCAGACGATGGCAGCGGAAAAAGCCTCCTGGAGATGGTGTAATCGAATTCTGCTCTGAAAGCTCAGGTAAAGCAGATCAGCAGGGCATCAACCCTCATGGAGTATGCAGACCGCCTGTCCGGTATAGCCAGACATGCCGGTGTCCATGCCGCAGGTGTTGTAATAACCCCCGGTCGTCTGGACAGGTATGTACCCCTCTACTGGAACAAGGAGAAAGGTGTCACCACCCAGTACGAAATGAAAGCCGCTGAGAAGATAGGTCTTCTCAAACTTGATGTTCTGGGGCTCAGAACTGTAACTGTTATCGATCATGCAGAAAAGGCTGTGAAGCTGAGAGAACCGGATTTCTCAATAGAGAAAATCCCGTTTGATGATCAGCCTGCCCTTGAGATGATAAGTTCCGGTAGAACCTCGGCTGTATTTCAGCTGGAGGGCAGCGGTATGCGTGAGGCTCTCAGGAAGATAGGGGTAAACCGTTTTGATGATGTAACTGCCGCTGTGGCGATCTACCGTCCCGGGTCCATGCACATGATAGACATCTACGCAGACAACAAGAAAAAAGCATCCAGGGGAGAAAGTATAAGCTATCCCCATCCGCTTCTTGAAGAAGTCCTTTCCGACACCTATGGAGTGACTATCTACCAGGAGCAGGTGATGCGTATTGCAAATGTTGTAGCAGGTATGACCATGGCTGAAGCAGACAACCTCAGACGGGCCATGTCGAAGAAAATAGCTTCAAAAATGGCAAAGATGAAGACGGTGTTTCTTAAAGGAACTGCGGAAAAGGGACTGGGAAAGAAGAAAGCTGTAGAGATCTGGGGACTGATAAAAAAATTCGCGGAGTACGGTTTCAACAAATCGCATGCTGTGTGTTATGCCATTTTAGCGTACAGAACAGCATATCTGAAAAGGCATTACCCGGCAGAGTATATGGCAGCGTGTCTGACAAGCGAAATCGGTACAGTTTCAAAACTGAGGTTTCTGGTAAAGGAAGCTGTGCGCATGGGGGTAACTGTTGCAGGGCCATCTGTTAATCAGGGGCTTGCCAACTTTGTCGCCTCCTCTCCTGATGAAATTGTTTACTCCCTGGCCGCGGTCAAGAATGTGGGCACAACACCTGCTGATGAGATTGTTGCCGCCAGAAATGCCGGCGGTGAATTCAAAACCATATTTGATCTGTGCGCCGGTGTTGCCCTTGTTGAGGAATCCTCGGGTCTTAACAGGCGGGCTCTCGAGTCATTGATTCTTGCAGGCGCTACGGATTGTCTTGAGGGTAATCGTGCTCAGCAGCTTGCCGTAATGGAACAGGCTCTTGACTATGCCTCGGCATCCAGGAAGCACCGTGATTCAGGTCAGATGTCTCTTTTCGGAGATGCAGGAGAGCAGCCGGTTGCACCTGCACTTCCTTCGGTTGATGAATTTCCCCTGGAGGACAAACTGGAGAAAGAAAAGGAGATGCTCGGTTTTTACTTTTCAGGGCATCCTCTTGATATGTATGCAGAGGAAGTGAGCGGGTTCACTACTCACTTTGCTGATCAGATATCTTCCGCTTCGCCTGGTTTCGTATCGGTAGCAGGCGCTGTAACACAGGTTAAAAAAGTGAATTCGCGCAACGGACAGATGGCTTTCATTACGATTACAGGCAGAAAGGGCTCTGCTGAGGTCCTGTGTTTTTCCGATATACTTGAAAAGTACGGTGACTTAATCACTACCGGGGCTCTTGTTCTTCTTGAGGGAGAGTTGAAACGCGGCAAGGGAGGCAGGGAGAATAAAATGCTTGTTGACCGAGTTATTCCCCTTCATCAGTGCCGGACAATCCTCCACGCCGGTATATTTATTGATGTGGACGGTTTTCAGTGTGGAATTGACACTCTTGAGAAAGTTGCTTCCTACTTGAAGCTGAACCCTGGAGAGGCCAGAGTATTCATGAGGGTTCGGTTCCCGTCGGGAAGAGTTGTTGATGCCCTTTCCAGGTCAATTAAAGTAAAACCTGATGATAGTGTTCTTGCAGGGCTGAGGAATATTCTGCCAGAAGAATCAAGTGTGTCTCTGTGCCGAAATGACGGGAGGTTCAGATGAAATTCTTATCGGTGACTGTTCTGCTGATCAGCCTGTCTGCTGCAGCAGGAGAGCTTATGCGGGTTGCAGGGGAACCCACTGCAGGTGTCATTGCTCCCAGAACATTCAATGTGGCAATGAGTACTTTCCCTGAAAGCGGGCTTAAGTTTTCAATTACTGCGGGAATCCTGCCGAGATTTATGGCCGGGCTGGGGTATGGCGGATGGAACATCATGGGCATGAGCGATCCTGCCTGGTTTGATGGTGTATATCTTAAAGCGAGGTTCAGAATTTTTGATGAGAAGCGGTCTTTCCCGGCGGTAGCACTTGGGTATGACAACGAAGAAGAACATGCCAGATCCGGAGCAGAGTACCTGAGGCCGGCCAGAGACTTTTACGTGGTTTTCAGCAAGAATTACATGGGTTGGGGCGGCGATATGGGTTTTCACTTCGGTGTTAATATATCAGAAGAATACGGTGATCATATCGGCTGCTGGGCAGGAATAGATAAATCTTTTCCCGGCGGATTCGGAGTTGCCGCAGACTGGGATCTTGCAACAAACGGCAATACAGATTACCGGGTTGAAAAAACCGGGGGATTTCTTGATATTGAAACCTACTGGGAAAGTTTCGGTCAGGTAAGAATAGGGCTTCGTTTCAGTGATGTTCTTGAAACAGGAGGAGCGCCCTATCGTTCACTGGTAATAGATTTTCTTGGACTGATTTAAGAGGAGATGATATGGACAGAAAACTGATGAAGGCGTACTCTGAAATTGTTCTCTCCGGCGCTCTCAAGATAGGCAACGACGATGTTCTCTGGCTGCGCAGCGAGCCGGTACACCAGGAGTTTGCAAGGTTTCTGGCAGAAACGGCCTACGAACTTGGAGCAAAGTATGTGAATGTTTCCTACGAGGATCCTGCTTTTGACCGGATAAGAATTGATAACACTACGGTTGACAGTTTTCTTGACTATGTACCGGAAAACAGATCGGCAATGTTCGACTCTGTGGTGAGGGAGGGATGGCGCTCGCTCGCACTGCGCGGGCCAGCCGATCCGGATCTCATGGAGGGAGCTGATTCCGCAAGGCTGGCCAGAGCTACAAAAGCTTCCTCTATGGCCAGAAGGGGTTTTCTTTCTGCCATTTCCTCAAACAGGATTCCATGGAATGTGTGCCTGGCTCCAACCCGTGCATGGGCCGCAAAAGTTCTGGGCAGCGATGATAACTGGGAAAAGAGAATATGGGACATTCTGATACCTGTTCTCCGCCTGGACAGAGAGGATCCTGTTGCTGCATGGGCAGAGCACGATGCTCTTCTGAAGCGCAGGGCAGAGTTTCTTAACAGCCGCAGATTTCCGGGAATCAGGTTTACAGGTCCTGGAACGGATCTGACTGTGGGTATGCTGCCCGACAGGCTGTTCAACGGGGGAAGCTCAACATCTTCCGACGGAACAGTTTTCTTTCCGAATATTCCGACGGAAGAGATTTTCAGTACTCCTGATATGACGGCAACCAGAGGCAGAGTGAAGTGTACAAGACCTGTGACCGTCTACGGTGCCCAGGTTGACGGGGCGTGGTTCAGATTTGAGAACGGCAGGGTTGTTGAATCCGGTGCAGAGACAAATGCAGAGGTGCTGAAACAGTATCTTGCAACAGACGACGGAGCTTCAATGCTCGGTGAAGTTGCGCTGGTAGGCGTGGATTCGCCTATATACAGGTCGGGCAGAGTATTTCACAACATACTGTTCGATGAAAACGCATCCTGCCACATTGCGCTGGGAAACGGTTATACAGACTGTATAGAGAATGGAACCACCATGGATGAGGAAGAGCTTCGTCAGCACAGATGCAACCAGTCTCTTGTTCACACGGATTTCATGATCGGAAGTGAAGAGGTTGATGTTATCGGTATAGCAGAAGATGGTTCTGAAACTGCAATTATCACAAACGGCGAATTCGTTATTTGAAAGGACTGGAAAAATGGTTGACCCCAGACTTCTTGAAATTCTGGTCTGTCCACGGTGTAAAGGCGAGCTGGAGTACAGAACAGATGGAAGTGAAAGATTGATTTGCCGAAAGTGCGCCGTTGCATTTCCTGTGCGGGATGACATTCCTGTGATGCTCATGGATGAGGCTGTGCCACTTGAGGTTTCCGGGCAGGAAAACTGAAGACTGTAGTATACATCAGGGTGAAAGTATCACCTGGCAGCAGCACAACCGAATTTCATTCGGTTATGGATGACGGGTGTTGCAAAATCAGGCTGAAAGCACCCCCTATAGACGGAAGGGCGAATAAGGAGCTTGTACGGTGGCTGTCAAAGCAATTTGGTGTTTCTGCTGCTGGCGTGCAGATAAAATCGGGGAAAAGTTCAAGAAGAAAAACAGTAAAAATTGTATCTCCTTCGGTTACACCATCCTGGTATCATGAGTGAGAAGTTGCTTGCCGAGTCTATCCGCAGAGCGCTTGACGAAAACAGCAGGCGGATTCTGGTAAGGAACATACATGGAGCAGAGAAGTTTGTAGGTGTTCTGGAATCCGTTCTTGAGAATCTCCGGGTTTTAGCAGTGGACTGTACCGATGATAATTCCCTTCGTAACAGCCTCTCCGCATACTTTGCAGGAGACAGTTTTTCCGACGCGGAAACAGCATTTGAAGCCGGCTGGAGGTCTCACTCCACCGAGATTTCTCTGTGCTCTGAAGCTTCCGGTCTTGAGGTAGTTGCCGGTCTTCACTCTGTGAAGCAGAAAGTTAAGAACTTCATTTTGAACAAAACTGCGGCTCCTCTGGAGGCTTCTGTTGTAAGCAGAATATTATCCTCTTTTGCCTGGTCTCTTCCAACTGTAATCTGTTTTGTTAACTACACAGGGCGCGAAGACTGCCCTGTATTCACGCTCTCACCTGGCGCAGATACTTCTACCCCCCCGATTGTTGTTTTCAGCGGCGACAGTGGAGATCTTGACGGGGCAGATGCTGTTATCGAATCGGGAATGCTGTCTCCCGAGGCGGTTCGACTGTACCTGCAGGAACACAACCTGGATCTGTCTGCGGAGACAGTGCTGGCAGCTGCTGATGGAGACGAGGGTCTTGTTAAACTGTACTCAGGGCTGTACAGGCTTACCGGTGCAGTATTCGACCATGTGTTTTCCGCGCTGGATTCATTTCTGGCACAGAACAGCGAACTCGCTGTTTTTGCAGGCTTTGCATCTGTGATTGGAATGCAGTTTCACCCGGAAGAGGTTTTTCAGCTGTCCGGCGTGGCAGACACAGAGGTTTTTGCCACAGGACGCAGGATAAATCTGTGGAGCGGACACATTGCAGCACGATTTTCCAGTACCGCTGTTCGGGACTACCTGCTTAAAGAGGTTTCTCCTGAAGGGAAAGACCTGTTGCTACGGAAGGCGGCCGGGGTAGTTCTTCAGACAAGAGGGAAGAACTCCCGTTCTTATCAGACAGCCGCCGATTTTCTGGTCAGGTCAGGATTCAGCAGCCAGGCATCTGAGTACTACAGGATTTCTGCTGAAATGGCCACTGGTGAATACCGCAGGGCAGATATGTACAGGAAGGCATCTTGTTTCTCTGAGGAACAGACCGACAGGTTTCTTTTTCTCTCCGCCTTGAATCTGTACAGAGGAGAGTTTTACCTCAAAGCTATTGAGGTTTTGAATTCTGCAGGTTCCGGATGGGATTCTGAAGTTTCAGTTCTGAGAGGCCTGTGCGCAGCCTCGGGGGATGTTCTTCCTCTACATAAGTCCGGCGGATTTACACACAGTGAAGCTTCTGAGCTTGCCATGGAAATAATTGAGTCCAGGAGATTCAGAGATGCCGGGGATTACCACAGGGCGGAAAGAGTTCTTCTCCGCTGCTCCGCGGGAACTTCTGTGCGCTCAGTATCCTGTCTTGTGGAGCTGGGGGAACAACTGCACAGGCGGGGAATAGTTGAAGGCTCACTGAATGTAATGGTTCTGGCTGTAAGAGAAGCCAGAGCGCTTGGAGAGAAATGGCTTGAAAGAAAAGCGCTCTTCACCTGTCTTAAAGCGTGGAACCGTCTTGGCAGACACAGCAGACTGAAAGCAGAATTGAGCAGATTGACAGAGCTGGTTTATGTATCAGGAAACAGAAGCAAACTCGTTTCGATTTACAACCTCTACGCTAATTCTCTTATCAACAGCCGGAAGCACAATGAAGCACTTCAGATTTACACTTCAGCTCTGGGAATTCTTGCCATGGTTCCGGAATCCAGACAGATGAAGATCGTTATTCTGAACAACATTGGAGTGGTTCAGCAGATGCTTTTCCAGGTAAGTGAAGCTCTTAGAACACTTATGCAGCAGGTAAGGATCTCAGTGTCTTCGGGCAGCCTTCCGCAGGCCTGTATAGCTTATGGCAACATGGCCCGCATATTTGTCAACCTCGGGAAAGTAGATGCCGCGGAAGATTGTTTTGAGACCATGGTTGAATTTACCGCCCTGGGAAAAGTTGCCGAGGCTTCCGAGCCTGTATTTTCCGTTGCAGCACAGATCGCTTTTTTAAGAGATGATGTTGATACTGCCATCGCAATGATAGATCGGTCTCTTCAGCTTTCCAGACAGGGAGGTAAAAAGAGAAAGCTTTCCTTTGGGCTTCTCAAGAAGGGTTCCATGCTTCTTCAGGCTGGCAGGTACAGAGAAGCGGAATCTGCATTATCCGAGGCTGTGGAAGTTTCAGTGTCATCCGGGTCGGAAAAGAATGCGTTTCTTTCAGAGATGAGACTCACCGTGGCCAGGTGCTTTCTTGGGAAAACCCGTCCGGTTGAGCTTCTGTCATTGAACGATGCTATGGAATTGGAAGATATTTTCAGAGGCGAGAAGATGTACTACCACTGGCTTTTTACATCAAGCAGACAGAGTCTGTGTGCGGCAGGCCAGCTGCTTTCCCAGGGGCTTTCTCACGGACTGTACTTCCATTCCTATCTGTATATGCTGCAGAAGATTGTGAGACATCTTCCCGCAAGTCTTGCAGATGCAATCCCCCTTGTGCATAATTACCCCTCCTGTGAGTAATTGAGAGGTGTACGATGTATATAGTGATACCCCGTGACTGGGGAGATGTTGTCTCTTCCCGGGACGGTATTTTTGTTTGTGAAGAATATTCAGTGGAAAGTATCAGGAAAGGGCTTGAAAACGGAGAAAAGACTTTTCTGATAGGAGCTGATGCTCTTTCGAACTCAGGCGGGTGGCTTTTAGTAAGGGATCATCTGGCACTGTTCGGTACAGGCTCTCTGGCAGGTCCGAATCATCCTTCCGGCCCCAGGTTTCCCAATCTCAGGGGTATGTACATTGTACCGAGGGTGCAGGACCGCTCCGTTAGATCCGGTATTGTTATGAAAGTTCCCGATACCAGATTCAGTACCGGAGCAGAGTTGAAGGCATTTTCCTGTGATGCCCTTGTTTCCAGTGGTATTGACCTGGCTGTTGCAGCAGCTCACGGCGGAGCCGGTGTTGTTTTTGTTTTGAACTGCAGAACACCGGCAGACAGGAGCAGAGCTGATTTTTCTTTCCTGAACACACTTATTCAGGAAACAGAGGAGGTGAGGAGTAGTGAACTACAAAGAAACCATTAAGCTTCCCAGAACGAGCTTCTCCATGAAGGGCGGGCTGATTAAAAGGGAACCCGAGCTTCTTGAAAGATGGAGCGAGATGGATATTGAGGGCAGAATAACTGCCGCCAGAAAGGATTCCGAGTCATTTGTTCTTCACGACGGGCCGCCTTATGCCAACGGACATGTTCACCTTGGAACTGCTCTTAACAAGATACTTAAAGATTTTATAGTGAAGAGCCATACAATGATGGGTTACTATTCTCCCTACGTTCCAGGATGGGACTGCCATGGTATGCCTATTGAACACAAGGTAATGACAGATGCAGGAGAGGAAAGAGCCTCGCTGTCTCTTATGGAAATACGCAACAGATGCAGGGATTATGCTGCCGGGTTCGTTGATGTGCAGCGTGAAGAGTTCAAACGGCTCGGTGTGTTCGGCCGGTGGGACAACCCCTATCTCACAATGAAAAAGACATATGAGGCCGGTATTGTAAAAGCTTTTGGAAAACTGGTTGAAGACGGATATATCTACCAGGGTCTTCGTCCTATTCACTGGTGTACTTCATGTACCACAGCACTTGCCGACGCTGAAGTTGAATATGCTGATCATTCCTCGCCCTCAGTTTATGTTGCGTTCAGGCAGGTTGATCCGGATCGCTGGCTTGCAGCAGGTGTTCCAGGTGATGTTGAGGTTGTCATCTGGACAACAACACCGTGGACACTTCCAGCCAACATGGCTGTTGCGCTGAATCCAGGGGAAAACTACGTGATTGTGGACACTGCAGACAGACACTTCCTGGTGGCAGAGAGAAGGGCACAGGCATTTATTGAGGCTTCAGAGATAGACGGTTCTGTAAGACCCGATCCGGTCTTCAGAGGGAGAGAGCTTGAAAATCTTGTTCTGGAACACCCGGTTAATCCGGAGAAAACCTCTCTGGTAATTCTTGCCGATCATGTAACAATGGACGATGGAACCGGTTGCGTTCACACTGCTCCCGGTCACGGTTCTGATGACTTTATGGTCTGTCAGAATTACGGAATTGAGACTTTCTGCCCGGTTGGGCCGGAGGGAAAGTTTACTGAAGAAGGCGGCAAGTACAGAGGGCTTCATGTTTTCAAAGCAAATTCCGTGATAGTTGAAGACCTCACCGAATCTGGAAGAATGATTGCTTCAAGCAGTATAAAGCACAGCTACCCTCATTGCTGGCGATGCAAGAAGCCGTTGATCTTCAGAGCCACGGAGCAGTTTTTTCTCAGTCTTTCCCACAGGGATCTGAAGAAAAGGGTTCTGGAAATGGTGGACGAGGTAAACTGGTATCCAGACTGGGGATACGACAGAATGAAGAACATGATGTCTGTGAGGCCCGACTGGTGTCTTTCAAGACAACGATCATGGGGGGTTGCTCTCCCGGTGTTTACCTGTCCGGACTGCGGAGAGGCGGTTCTTGATTCAAAGCTGATAGCGAAGGTTGCGGAAAAGGTCCTTGAAGACAGTGCAGATGTATGGTTCACCATGTCTCCTGATGAAATATTTGCCCTTGACGGAAGAAAAGCCCGGTGTCCCCACTGTGGAGGTACTTCCCTCAAGAGGGTTGACGATATTCTAGATGTCTGGTTTGACAGTTCCCTCAGTCACTTCAATGTGCTTACAGAGGAATACGGTCTGTCAAGGCCTGCATCGGTTTACCTTGAAGCCACCGATCAGCACAGAGGCTGGTTCGGAGTAAGCCTTGTCACCTCAAATGCTCTTGGTCTTTCCCGTCCGGTGGACAACATCATTACCCACGGTCTGATTCAGGACAAAAAGGGCAAAAAAATGTCCAAATCTCTTGGAAATGTAATTTCCCCTCTGAAAGTAATCAGTGCCAACGGTGCCGATATTCTGCGTCTGTGGTTTGCGGGAATAGATTACACTTCCGATTTCAGGGCAGATCTCGGACAGCTGGCAGATTCCAGAGAAGCCTACAGGAAGATAAGAAACACAATACGGTTTATGCTGGGCAATCTGGAAGATGCCACTGGAAAAATGCCCGACCCGGAGACCCTTACAGGTCTGGACAGATACATCTGGCTCAGGTTCCGCAAACTCATGGCTTTTTGTATCGATGAATACAGGAAGTTCCAGTTTCACAGGGTGTATCGCGAGTTGAGAAATTTCATGGTCATAGAGCTTTCCGGTCTCTACCTCGATGCCAGAAAAGACAGACTGTACTGTGATGATCCCCACAGCCCGGAAAGGGCTGCCACAGTTGAACTGCTGGGCTGGCTTACCGTTGAACTCAGCAGGCTGCTTGCTCCTGTTATTCCTTTTACCGCGGAGGATATATGGGATCATATACCCGACAGTCTCAAACATTCGGAAAGTGTACATCTGGAACTTTTCACGCTTGATTCTTCACTTAGTGCGGAAGAAGAAGCAGAGCTGTCTTCATGGTCTGAGTATCTGGATGTCAGAAAGAACGTTCTTAAGCGTCTTGAGGAGCAGCGCACCCAGGGTACAATAGGCGGTGGACTGGATGCCCATGTTTACCTGACCCTCCCGGAGGAAATGGTACAGAGTGCGCTTGGCGAGAGCTGGGCAGATTTCCTGATTGTGTCCAGAGTGCTGGTTGGTACTGGCGAAACAATTGAGATAGAAGTAGTTAAAGCCGAAGGCGGCAAGTGTCAGAGATGCTGGAAGATCATTCCTGAGGTTGGAACACATCCCTTCGCGGATGATGTCTGTCCCAGATGCGGAAAGGTTCTTGAGACAATTGAAAACTAAACCTGCAGCCTTTGCAGCGGCAGCGGCAGTGCTGGTGCTTGATCAGCTGACAAAGCTGGCCATGAGACATATTCTGCTTGACGGTGTTCCCCGGGATATTTTAGGCAGTGTGGTAAGAGTAACACTCAGGTACAACACCGGAGCGGCATTCAGTCTCGGGTGGGGAGGCCCTGTTATTCTTTCGGTATTCACCGTTCTGGCTTCTGTGTTTCTGGTGCGCTACATGCTGAAGATCGAGGGCAGAAAAAAGGTTCTGTGGCTGGGTGTTGTGCTTGGCGGTGCAGTAGGAAACCTCACAGACAGACTTATTATGGGAAAAGTAACCGATTTTATCGATATTGGATCAACCGGGTGGAGATGGCCCACCTTCAATGTAGCAGACATCGCCATCTGTATCGGGGGCATCGCCGTGTTTTTCCTGTTCAAAGGATCGAAGCGGCTGGAGGTACCCACAAAGGAAAACCAGACATGAAGAATACCGGCAGGATCGTAGTTGCCATCGGAGGGAACTCCCTTATCAATCCGGGATCCGGACGGGGCAACAGAGAGACCCACGAAGTTGCGCGGGCTGTGTGCGAAGAACTTGCTTCAATTGCGGATGTATTCGGCAGCCTTGTTGTTACCCATGGAAACGGACCTCAGGTAGGCTTTGAACTCATTCGCAATGCACAGGCAGACCACATTATTCCACGAGACGGTATGGACGCGAATGTAGCTGCAACCCAGGGCATAATAGGTTATCTCCTGCAGCAGGTTCTGGGGGATGTTCTAGAGGAACGGGGAAAGGAAATCCCTATTTCCAGCCTGATCACACAGGTCGAAGTCAAAGCTGATGACCCCGGTTTTCAGAATCCCACCAAGCCTGTTGGTCCTTTTTACAGCGAAGAAGAGGCCAGAGACAAGATGAAGGCAAAGGGCTGGGCAATGAGGGAGGATGCCGGTCGCGGCTGGCGACGGGTTGTTCCCTCTCCAATCCCTAAAAAGATAGTGGAACTCGTTTCCATCAATGCGCTGATTGAAGCCGGTCAGATAGTGATCTGTGCCGGAGGTGGCGGAGTTCCGGTTGTAAGGGAGGGCAGGAAGATCCGCGGGGTTGCCGCGGTGATAGACAAAGACCATGCCAGTGCCCTTCTGGCTTCAAAGCTGAAGGCTTCAACTTTCGTGATTTCAACAGGCGTGCCTGAGGTGTACATCAATTACGGCAAGCCTGATCAGAAGGCTTTGAGGTCTGTCACAGCATCGGAGATAAAGGGTTACATGGATGCCGGGCATTTTGCGGCAGGTTCCATGAAGCCCAAGATAAGAGCTGCTCTGGGTTTTCTTGAACACGGCGGTTCCAGGGTTGTTGTTTCCTCCCCGGGCAATCTGATCAACGCGTTAAAGGGTAAGGCCGGAACAACTATTACTCCTTAATGGATAAAAAGGGAGGGGCGACTAACTGTGCCCCTCCCAAATTACTAAAACCCATTCTTAATTTCCGCCCAGGTGATTCGCTCCAGTGCAACGGGCTGATCTCTTACTATTTTGAACAGATCGCCGGCCTGAATGGATGAACTTAATGGGGTCCAGTTCCAACCGGCACTTGTAGTTCTGTAAGCTTCCATACCGTTAACGGTTGTTCCGCAGGCAGGGTACCAGTTGCTTCCATCATTACGATGTGTTCCAAGCCACACTGTATCGTAAGTTGTAACAGGCTCCATAGACATATCCAGATGAGTGACCCAGACAGTATAACCGGCAAAAGTGAACCCGCTGTTCCACGCAGCACAGGGGTATGTCGTTTGAAGTATTGGAGCTCCCTCGGGTCCTGAATCGTCTGCAATCACGAGAAGCTCAAGTTCCGTAGGAGGAGATGCGGTTGTTACAGCCCAGCATGTGTAGCTTCTGATGTAAGCTTCGGTATATCCGAAATCGTCAACAACAGCATAGTCTCCAAATGAAGCGGGTATGGTGGAGAAAACCTCATCTGCATTGTAAGCGTAGCTGTCGTAAACTGCATCGGTGGCCGGCAGAGCATAACCCACTCCACCGGGCTCTCCCCGGAGTGTATCCGAGGCAGAAGCGATACAGGCTACCGCAACAAGAACCACAAATAGTTTCATAATTACCCCTTCCTTTCGTTGTGTAATCATGAAGTTAGTAGTATTTCAAGTCAATGCAGGATGAATATTCGGGTAGAACAAAAAAAGGGAGGGGCAAGCGCCCCTCCCTTAATCGAATAAACGATTTAGAACATGTTCTTTATGCCAGCCCATGTAGTTCTGTTGAGAGAAACAGTTCCGTCAATGACCTTGAAGAGATCTCCTGATTGAAGAGATGCGCTGATGGTTTCCCATGCCCATCCTGCAGCCACGGTTCTGTAGGCTTCGGAACCGGTAACGGTTGTTCCGCAGGCAGGGTACCAGCTGCTGCCGTCATTTCTGTGGGAGCCAAGCCACATGGTTGATCCGATAGGAATAACAGGCTCGTCAGATGTGAGATCCATTACGGCGATAAGAACATCGTAGGAACCGAATGTGAAACCGCTGCTTGCAGCTGCTGTTGTGTAGGAAACCTGGCTTACAGGAGCGCCTGAGGGAGCGCCAGAAGCATCTTCTACAACGAGAAGTTCGAGAGCTGTAGGAGCGGAAGCTGTTGTTACAGCCCAGCAGGTGTAAGTTTCAAGAATTGCGTCTGCATCGACTGCTGCTGTGTAATCGTCAACAACAGCGTAATCTGTGAAGGAAGCCGGGATACTGCTGAAAACTTCACCGTCGTTGTAGGCGTAAGTGTCGAGGGTATCATCGGTTTCAGGAAGAGCGTATCCAACTCCGCCAGAGTGCCCTGTCAGCGTGTCGGAAGCAAAGCCCAGAGCTGCAACTGCAAGAAGAACCACTAAAAACTTCATAATATCTCCTGATCTGTTTCGCCCGTTGAAGGGCAACATAAATAAACTACACACAGGTGTCTGAAAACCTGCTTACGGTAAATAACCAATTAAACCAGTTAAGTCAATAGGTGATCTCAGATTTGTAGCGACGATATATCGCATGGAAATGCCCTTGACAGCTAAACGGATGATTGGATATTATCGGCGCGATATCAAGGTGAATGTCTTTAATTACTGTGCCGGGCGATTAGCTCAGTTGGCTAGAGTGCTTGCTTGACATGCAAGAGGTCACTGGTTCGATTCCAGTATCGCCCACCAGGTTTTTTGTGCAAACAGTATTTCAATGGAAGGAGGTTGAACAGCATGGCCAGTATAGTGTTCCCGGACAACAGTTCAAGGGAGATTGAACAGGGAACCACCGGTCTGGATGTCGCCCTTTCCATATCAAAAGGGCTGGCAAAAAAGGCTGTTGTGTTTGAGTTCAACAACAGGCTGATGGACATGAATGAATCGATTCCGGGAGACGGACGGATGAGGATCATAACAAGTGATGACCCGGAGTCACTGGAAATTGTGCGTCACAGCTGTGCTCACCTCATGGCTGCCGCAGTGCTGGAACTGTATCCGGATACAAAGTTCGGGGTAGGTCCAGCGATAGAGAACGGGTTCTACTACGACATGGATATTCCCGGCTTCAAGGGAGAGAAGGATCTCGAAGCAGTGCGCTCCAGGATGAAGAGGCTGATTAAAAAGAATGTGAAGTTCCAGAAGAAAGTGATCTCTTACGACGAGGCCTTGTCACTGTTTTCCCAGCGGGGCGAGAGATTCAAGTTAGAACTTCTGGATGAAATAAAAGACAGTGGTGAAGAGATAACCGTGTACACACTCGGTGGGTTTACTGACCTGTGTCGGGGACCACATGTACCTTCAACGAAATTTCTTTCCAGTTTTGAACTGCTCAGTGTCGCAGGCGCCTACTGGCGGGGCAGCGAACACAACGAGATGCTTACAAGGATATACGGTGCAGCGTTCAACACCAGAGAAGAACTGAGCACTCATCTGACTTTCCTGGAAGAGGCCAGAAAGAGAGACCACAGAAAACTGGGTGCTGAACTGGAGCTGTACAGCAGCAAAGGTATGGGAGGCGCCGGATTCGTTTACTGGCTTCCAAAGGGAACCATAGTGAAGGAAAACCTGGAGAACCTGTGGAAAGATGCACACAGGAGGGCAGGCTATCAGCTTGTAAGCACTCCTCACATTGCCCCGGTTGAACTGTGGAAGACTTCAGGTCACTACGATTACTACAGAGATAACATGTATTTCACAGAGGTGGAGAACGGGGAGTACGCAATAAAACCCATGAACTGCCCTGGCCACATTATCATATACAAGAACTCAAAGAGGTCCTACAAAGAACTGCCTATGCGGATCGCGGAGCTCGGTACCGTTTACAGGTTTGAAAGAAGCGGTGCTCTTCACGGGCTTATGAGGGTTCGTGGTTTTACCGTTGATGACGGTCATATCTTCTGTACCGCCGATCAGATCGTTTCAGAGATTCAGGATGTTGTAAGGTTTGCGCTGTACTTTCTAAAGATGTTTGATTTTGGCTACCGGATAGAGCTTTCTCTTATGGATCCCGCAGACCCCGGCCATTATGCAGGTGATCCTGCAGACTGGGCAAGGGTTGAGCCGCTGCTGGCACAGGCTCTTGATGACATGGGGGAAAACTACAAGACTGTTACAGGAGAGGCTGCTTTCTACGGACCCAAAATAGATATAAAGCTCAGGGATGCTCTGGGAAGGTACTGGCAGGGGCCTACTGTTCAATTTGATTTCAACATTCCTGGAAGATTTGATCTGAGTTATGTCGGGCCGGATGGCGATGAGCACAGGGTTTATATGGTTCACAGAGCCCTGTTCGGCTCGGTGGAAAGATTTATCGGAAACCTGATTGAACATTTCACAGGCAATTTCCCGGGTTGGCTGTCTCCCGTTCAGCTTGTTATCTTACCGATTACCTCCGCACAGAATGAATTTGCGGAGAAAGTGTATAAAGAGGCTGTGGGTGCCGGGCTCAGGTGCGAGTTTGACACACGCAGTGAGACCATTGGTTACAGGATTCGGTCTGCAGAAACCGGTAAGGTGCCTTATATGTTCGTTATCGGTGAGCGGGAAGTTGAGTCCGGGGCAGTGGCTGTTCGCAGACATGGTGAGGGTGACATTGGCACACTGACGCTGGAAGATGCGGTACAGACTGTGGTTGATGCCTGTGCCAGGCCTGCATTGCCGGAACGGAGGTAAAGGGAATCGCAAATTCCACCCGTGTTAATGGAGAGATCAGGAGCCAGAAGATCAGGCTGATTGATCAGGATGGGGAGCATGTAGGGGTAGTGGATTTTGCCAGAGCTATGAGTATGGCCGGAGAGGCAGGTCTTGACCTTGTAGAAATCAGTGGTGCCAGTGATCCCCCTGTGTGCAGGATCATGGATTACGGCAAGTATCGGTATCAGCTTAACCGCAAAGAGCGGGAGGCCAGAAAGAAACAGCATTCAGGCGGACTGAAGGAAGTGAAATTCAGGCCGAATACAGATACCCATGATTACAATTTCAAGATGAAGCACGCCAGGGAATTCCTTGAGTCCCGGCACAAAGTCAAGGCAACAGTGGTTTTCCGCGGAAGACAGATGGCATACAAGGATCAGGGATACGACCTTTTAGACCGTCTTTCAGCCGATGTGGAAGACCTTGCACAGATAGAGAGACAACCTGTGATGGAGGGCAAGTTTCTTACAATGATACTTGCGCCCAGACGGGAAAAGAATACCAGGTAGAGCAAAAGAGACGGGGACTGATATGCCCAAGATGAAGACCCACAAAGGTGCTGCAAGGCGCTTTAAAAAGACAGGAACCGGTAAGATTCGTGTGAGACACAGTCACGCCGGACACATTAAAACCAAGAAGAGCAGTAAGCGTAAACGCAAGCTGCGCACAGCAGGAATCGCGTCACCCTCCGATACCAGGCGCATGAGAGTTCTCCTGCCCAAGTAACCACGGAGGCTGAAAAATGAGTAGAGTTAGAAACGCCGTTGCCCGACACAAGAGGCACAAGAAGGTTATCAAAGCAGCCAGAGGAAATGTTGGTGGAAGACGCAAGCTGTATACCGTTGCTGCCGACGCCAACAAGAGGTCGCTTGAATACCAGTACAGAGACAGAAGGAACAAGAAGAGAAACTTCAGAGCTCTGTGGATCACACGTATTAACGCTGCAGCCAGAGAACATGGCATTACCTACAGCGTTCTTATCAACGGTCTTTCGGAAGCTGGAGTTATTATAGATAGAAAGATGCTTGCAGATCTTGCTGTGAAAGACCCGGTGGCTTTCGGTAAAGTTGTCGAAGTTGCCAGGAAAGGTCTTCAGTAGAACAGGGAGGCATAGCGTTGCCCATGGCTGGCGCATCGGAAAGGCTTACAGAAGCAGTTGACAGGCTGATACTCAGGTATCAGGCTGTGGAGGAAGAGAACAGACGGCTTGCTGGAAAGGTCGATGAGCTGGAGAACAGGGTAGGGTACCAGAAGGGTAATGCAGATTCTGAAGGGTACAATCTCCTCAGAATACATTACGCCAGGCTTCTGCACGAGAGGCAGGAGTTGAAGCAGAGATTGGAGAATCTGCTTGGAAAGCTGGAAAAGATGAAATTTCAGCAGGGACAGAATACTGATGATTGACCGTCCGGAAACCACAAGAGTGAACATCTACGGGCGCGAGTATTCCATAAGGGGTGAGGGCGATCCGGCTTACATTGCGGAGATCGCCCACTTTCTTGATATGCGCATGCGGCAGATGACAGAGAATGTCGCAATGACTTCCACTGCCAAGGTGGCCATACTTGCATCGCTGAACATCACCGACGAGTTGTTCACCAAAACAGAACAGCTTGAGGAAGTGGAGGATAACCACCAGATGTTTTTGTCCCGTCTTGCAGACAGGATAGATGAAGTTCTGGCTTCTGCAGATGGCTCAAGGGAACAATCTGCTTCCATGCCTCAGGAGAATGTGAAGGTTTCCGTATCAGGTACCCCTCCTGTTTTTAATAATTCCAGCCCGGGCAGCAATTCCAAACCGTCATAGTCCTCGGAGGATGGTGCGCCAGAGTGTGCCGCAGGGTTCTGGAGATTAACGCCGTTTCTCCGATAATATAGATGACTTCCTGCGCCTGAAACGGAGAAACAGGTTATGCCGATAGTTATTTCCATATCGGTTGCTGTACTGGCGTTTGTGCTTGGTTTTTATTTGCACAAGATGCTGGTGGCAAAGGAGATAGGTGGTGCGTCAGCCGAGGCGGACCGTATTCTTGCAGATGCCAGAAGAGAAGTTGAGTCCCTCAAGAAGGAAGCACTTCTTGAGGGCAGAGAAAAGATCGTTGAAGAGCGTTCAATTGAACTTGAACGTTTACGCAAAAAGCAGTCGGAGCTTGATAAAAGAGAGAACGGTATCAATCGTCTGTCTCAGCAGACAGACAGAGCCCGGGAGAACCTGAAGACCCGTGTTGAATCTCTTGCCCAGCAGGAAACAGCACTGGGTGAGATGGAGCAGGCTCTGCTGGCAAAACATCAGCGGGCGAACAAGCTCATAGAAGAACACAACAAAAGGCTTGAAGAAGTGGCAAAACTCTCCAGCGAAGAGGCCAGGGAGCTGTTGCTTTCCAATCTTCGTGAAGAAACTGATATGGAGGCTGCCAGGCTTACCAGAAGAATTCTTGACGATGCTGAGAGAGCGGCAGATGACAAGGCAAACGAAATTCTTGCCACCACCATACAGCGATGTGCTGCAAACCATGTTGTAGAGAGCTGTATCTCAGTTGTAAACCTTGCCAACGATGATATGAAGGGTCGTATCATTGGCCGTGAAGGACGCAACATAAGGGCATTTGAAAAGGCGACAGGGGTGGATGTTGTAATAGATGATACGCCGGAGGCCGTGGTTCTCTCATGCTTCGATCCTGTTCGCAGGGAAGTTGCCAGACTGTCTCTGGACAAGCTTATCAACGATGGAAGAATACATCCGGGGCGCATTGAATCGGTTGTTGCAAAGGTTCGCAGTGAGATGGAGCGAACCATCAGAAAACTGGGAAATGAGCTTGCCATGGAGGCTAGTGTTACCGGGCTTCACCCGCAGCTGATAAGACATCTGGGAAGGCTGCGATACAGAACCAGCTATGGTCAGAATATGTACCAGCACTCCCTTGAAGTTGCACACATGTGCGGTCTTCTGGCCAGTGAACTCCGTCTTGACCCGGCTATGGCTCGACGCGTGGGGCTTCTTCACGATATCGGCAAGGCAACAGATCACGATATTGAAGGGTCGCATGCCATGGTTGGCATGGAGCTCGCTGTGAAGTACAACGAACCGGCTGTAGTTTCAAATGCCATAGGTGCTCACCACGAGGAAATAGAGCCAGCCAGTCTTTACGCTGTGCTTGTGCAGGCTGCAGATGCTGTCAGCAGTGCAAGACCCGGGGCCAGGCGGGAAACCCTTGAGCTGTACATCAAGCGTCTGCGAAGACTTGAGACAATTGCCGATTCGTTCGATGGTGTAAGAAAATCGTATGCGATTCAGGCAGGCAGGGAATTGCGGATCGCTGTGCGGCCGGAAGAGGTATCAGATGAAACCGCAGTGGACATGGCACGGCAGATTGCCAAAAAGATAGAAGAAGAGATGGAGTATCCAGGGCAGATAAAGGTAACCGTTATCCGGGAGTTAAGAGCATCGGAAACGGCAAGGTAGGCTGAATGAGAATACTGCTCCTTGGCGATGTTGTTGGTAAACCGGGCAGAAGGACAGTTGTCTCCTACCTTTCCCGGGTTCGAAACAGCTATGACTTCATCGTGGCAAACGGTGAAAATGCAGCTGGCGGAATTGGTATAACGCCGGAGATTGCCGGTTTATTTCTTGACGCAGGTGTGGATGTAATAACTTCAGGAAATCATATATGGAAGAAGGACAGTATCGTTCCGGTTCTGTCTGTGGAGAATTCTGTGGTTCTGCGGCCGGCCAACTATCCGAACAACAAACCTGGAACCGGAGTTGTAACGCTGGAATCAGCGGGAGTTTCAATTCAGGTGATAAACCTTCAGGGAAAGGTGTTTACCGATTTCATCGGGGACTGCCCGTTCAAAACAGCGGAACGCATTCTTTCCAGCACACAGGCAGATGTAAGAATAGTTGATTTTCATGCGGAAGCGACCAGCGAAAAACTTGCACTTGCGCACTATGTTGATGGCAGGGTCAATGTGTTTGTGGGAACGCATACCCATGTTCAAACGGCGGATGAGCAGGTGCTGCCCGGTGGAACAGCCTACCTCACCGATCTGGGAATGTGCGGTTCTTCAAAAGGTGTGATAGGAATGGAAGTAAAATCTTCTATCGGGAGGTTTTTAAACGACAGGTACAGCAAGCTGGTTGTTGCCAGGGGCGGAGAGATGATAAATGGTCTTTCAGTAACCCTGGACGGGAACTTTGCTGTTTCACAGTTAAGGCGTGTTTATGAGTATGTCCCGGCGGTTGAAGAGCGCACTTAACCAGTGTGCTGCCACGGCGGATGAAGCACTGAGAGATCTTTCTGTGTTCCGAGAAGATCACGGGCAGGCTTTGTGCTGTTCTTACTCCCTTAACGCTGGCGGGAAAAGGATTCGGCCGTTTTTTGTTCTTCAGTCGTGCGCAGCTCTTGGCGGTGATCTCCACAGGGCTGTTCCAGCTGCCTGTTCAGTAGAAATGATTCACACCTATTCTCTTATTCATGACGATCTTCCCGGCATGGATGATGACAGTATCAGACGGGGCAAACCATCACTTCATGTTGTTTACGGTACGGAAAATGCCCTTTTTGCCGGGGACAGGCTTCTGCTGGAGGCTTTTAGAACCCTGATAAAAACCGATCTTCCATCACTTCAGGTCAGGGCAATGCTGCGCAGGCTGGTTTCTGCTGCAGGAGCTTCTTCTCTTGTGGGGGGACAGTTCATGGATATGTATCACCCCGATACTGCTGATCGTTCCTGGACAGAGCGTATGGTTTCCGGAAAAACCTCAGCAATGATCAGGGTATCCATGGAGCTTGGATCTATTGTCGCCGGTGTATCAGACGGCGAACTTGAAGCAATTTCAGAGATCGGTGAAGATACGGGCTGGCTTTTTCAGCTCACAGACGACATCCTTGATGTTACAGGCAATCCTGAAGAAATGGGGAAAGCAGTTTCCAAAGATGCAGACATGGGAAAGTGGAATCCTGTGAACGAACTGGGTGTTGACGGTGCGAAGAAACTTGCACTGGAAAACGCAGCTTCAATATCACAGCGTCTGGATTCTCTCAGTGGAGACTGGTCTGTTGTAAAGGAACTTATAGATTATCTGCCTGAAAGAAGGAAGTAGTGTCAGAAATTCTTGACAGAATAGAAGATCCCCGACAGATAGCGAAACTTTCTCTGGAGGAGAGGGTAACCCTTGCTTCGGAAATAAGGGAAAGGATTGTCGGCGTTATCTGCAACACAGGTGGGCATCTGGCTTCAAGCCTTGGTGTGGTTGAACTTACCATAGCTCTCTTGACAGTTTACGATCCTTCCACAGACAGAATTGTGTGGGATGTAGGTCATCAGACCTATCCGTGGAAATTGCTCACCGGGCGCAGAGAGCTGTTTCACACCATCCGGCAGACAGGAGGGCTCAGTGGCTTTCCCCGAAGGGCAGAGAGTGTCTATGATGTCTTTGGAACAGGTCATTCCAGTACATCAATAAGTGCAGCACTGGGTTTTGCCGGTGCCAGAGATATCGCCGGAAGAAACGAACGGGTGGTGGCAGTTATTGGTGACGGAGCCATGACTGCCGGCATGGCTCTTGAGGGTTTGAACAACGCAGGGGCGGCAAAAACTGACATAACAATTATCCTGAACGACAATGAAATGTCGATTTCCAGGAATGTAGGCGCCCTTTCAAAATATCTCAACAAATTACTCACAGACCCTACATACAACAGCTTTAAAGACGGAATCTGGAAAGCCCTGGGGAAAGTTCCCTCTCTGGGTGAGGGAATGAGGATTGCCGCACACGAGGTGTCTTCAGCCATCAAAAAAACAATAGTAACACCTGCAAGTATTTTTGAAGAGTTCGGCGTTAAATATATCGGTCCTATTCCCGGTCATGATATTGCGGCTCTGACCGGAGTTTTAAGCAGGGTTAAGAAGCTGTCCGGACCTGTTCTGCTGCACGTGGTAACAAAAAAAGGTAAAGGTTACATTCCTGCAGAGTCTCAACCGGTTTCACATCATGGAGTAAGCGGAGTAAAATCCAAAGCATCCGGGGCAAAATTTACAAGTTGTTTCTCTGAGGCTGTTCTCAAGGCTGCAGAAAAGGATCCTGCCGTGGTGGCCATAACAGCCGCTATGCCGGACGGTACAGGGCTCAACAAGTTTGCCGAGAAGTATCCCGGGCGGTTTTTTGATGTTGGAATTGCTGAACAGCACGCTGTAACTTTTGCCAGCGGTCTTGCATTCGGCGGTATGAAACCTGTTCTGGCCGTGTACAGCAGTTTTATGCAGAGGGCTTACGACCAGGTGATTCACGATGTTGCACTGCAGGATGCTCCAGTGCTGTTTGCCATGGACAGAGCAGGTGTGGTGGGAGCAGACGGCCCGACTCATCACGGCATTTTCGATATATCCATGTTCCTGGCTGTTCCAGGGGTAAGCCTGGCAGCACCAAGAGACTGCGCCGTGCTGGAAAAACTGATCATGGCAGAGTTGTCACAGCTTTCCAGCCCCACTGGAATAAGGTACCCCAGAGGTCAGGAACCGGAACTGCGTTTCCCCTCTCCTGATACTCTTCCCAGGGGAACAGGGCAGGTTGTAAGGGAGGGCCGCCAGGTGCTTCTCATTGCAGTAGGACCAACGGTTACAACAGCGGTGCTGGCAGCGGAGATACTGATGGACAGCGGTATTGATGTGATGGTGTTCGATCCGGTGTGGCTGAAACCTGCACCTGTAGACAAAATTCAGGAACTTGCTTCAGACCGGCTTGTGGTTACTCTTGAGGAGGGATCTCTCAGAGGCGGTTTTGGTCAGTACATCGCTTCTGTGCTCTCAGGTCAGACCGTACTGAACCTGGGTATTCCAGATGAGTTTGTTACCCACGGCAGCACAAAAGAGATAATTGCAGACTTGAAACTGGATCCGGACGGAGTGTCCGGAGCCATTGAAGAATATGTCAGGAGTAATGGTGAAATCAGTTAAAAAAGTATTTATTCCGGAAGATGTTTCGGAAAAGTACGGTTCACTTTTTACAGAAGCTGGTGTAGAGGTTGTTTCCAGCCCTGATCTGGCAGATGCCGCAATTGCCATTGGTGGAGACGGTACAATTCTGAAAGTAATGGACATGCTTCTTGGTAGCAACCTGCCTGTGCTGGGTGTGAATGCCGGGCATCTTGGCTTTCTCGCGGACTGTGAACTGGATGCCGTTGAAGATTCCATAAAGTGTATTGCTTCCGGTGATTACAAGGTAGACAATCTTCCTGTGCTGAAAACCACAGGTCCCGGCGGGGTGCAGGTAAGAGCGCTGAACGAGATCTGCATCAGCCGGTCAGCTGAGGGGGGAATTCTTCACATCCGCGTTCTTGTTGATGGCCGGGAAGTGGCGGTTGTGGCCTCAGACGGAATCCTGGTTTCAACACCTTCCGGTTCCACAGCGTACAACCTCTCCTGTGGCGGACCTATTCTGCATCCCAAACTTCCTGTCGTTATTGTTACAGCCATATGCCCTCACCTTCTTGCCATCAGACCGATTGTTGTTCCTATTTCCGCGAAAATTGAATTCACTATTCTCAGGTCAAGAGGGAAAAACCCCCTGATACTGACAGACGGAGTGGCAAAGTGCGGTTCAATGGCGGAGGGTGACACAATAGTGGTGGAATCGTCCACACTTACCTCGCCTGTTATCAAAACAGGAAGACGCTCGGACTACTACGCTCTGCTGGGTAAGAAGCTGGGCTGGGGATACAGAGGTTAACCATGAACATGCTCCGATCGATCACACTGAAGAATCTGGCAACGATCAGTGATGCTTCAATGGAGTTTGAAAAGGGACTGAATGTTATAACAGGTGAGACCGGTAGCGGAAAATCAATTCTGGTTGACGGGCTCATGCTTGCAGTTGGTGCAAGAGCTGACAGATCCATGGTTCGTCCAGGGGCCAGAACAGCCTCTGTTGAGGCAGTATTTATTCAGAATAACGGTAAAGAAACCGTTGTTCGCAGGGAGATAAGCGGAGCAGGCAGAAGCCGTGTTTTTATCGATGATGCCCTTTCGACTCTGGAGGATGTTCGGAATGCCGTTCAGGATTTTGTTGCTTTGCACAGTCAGCGATCCACACCAATTCTTCTGAAAACCGCCAGACAGCTGGATATTCTGGATACCTTTGCAGGAGTTCTGGATTTACGAGATGAATACAGGCAGTTGTTTGCCAGCTGGAAAACCGCTGCCGCCAGAAGTGAAGAACTGAATTCGTTTCTTGGTCAGTCCAGCGCGAACCGCGAGCTGCTGATGCACGAGATCTCACTGTATGAACAGCTGAACCCGTCGGTGGAAGACTACAATTTACTCACAGAACGCCGGGGGAAAATAAGGAAACACATGGAACAGTCCATGGTTTTTCAGAACACACTCAGTTCACTTCAGGGTGATAGCGGGGTATCTGCCGTTCTTTCCGGTCTGCTGAGGAATATCCAGAAAGAGGCTCCAGGCAGGGAGGAACTCACAGAGCTGCTGTCACAGGCCTGTATTTCCGCGGAGGAGGCTGCAAATCTGCTGCTTGCCGAAATATCGGACATAGATGAAGCGCCAGCTCAGATATCAGAGATAGACAACAGACTTGATGATTACTCTGCTCTTATTGCCCGGTCAGGTGGAACTGTTGATTCCATGGTTGAACACGGTAATTCCCTTTCCATGGAGCTTCAGAAATACCTGTCCGCCGAGAAGGAAAAAACAGAACTTGACGGTGTACTGCCGGAACTCCTGAAGCGTGTAGTCCAGGCTGCCGGAGAGCTGTCCGCGAAAAGACAGGCGGCAGCAGACCAGCTTTCTGAAAGAGTTGTAGCCGAGCTGAAACAGCTCAACATGCCCTACGCACAGTTCTCTGTTCAGTTCAATGAGCCGGCTTCATCAGTTACAGCATCTGGTACTCACCTGGGTAGCTGGGGAGCAGAATCTGCTGTTTTCATGTTTTCAGCAAACATGGGAATACCCCGGGATTCTCTGGAGGCTGTTGCAAGCGGTGGAGAGCTGTCACGGGTTGCCCTTGCCCTCGCCCTGGTTGTGGCTGACTCGTACGCGGCTTCAACCCTTGTGTTTGATGAGATCGATGCCGGTACCGGAGGAGAAACCGCGAACAGTCTTGCGGAATCACTGCTCCGGGCTGCTTCAACAAGGCAGGTAATTGTAATTTCTCACCTTGCCCAGATAGCTTCAAGAGCACACAGGCACCTTGCTGTAACCAAAGGCTACAGCGGTAACATGCCGGTAACAGAGGTATCTGTGTTGCACCACAGACAGCAGCGGGTTCATGAGCTTGCCAGGCTTCTTGGTGGAGGAGCAGGTGCGGAAGAGCATGCTATTCGTCTTCTCGGGGGAGTTAAGTGATTACCGGACGGTTTTTCACCGTTGCGAACATGGTAAGCATCGCGAGAGTTCCACTGGCGGTCGCTGCATGTATTTTCCTCTACTCCGGCAGTTCTGTCATGACCCTTGTTTTTGTTGTTCTGGCCATTCTCTCTGACGCCGCAGACGGTAAGATTGCCAGAATGACCGGAACAGTAAGCGACTGGGGAAAGATACTGGACCCACTCGCCGACAAAATTGCCTTTGCTGTTTTTGCCCTGACGCTGCTTGCCGTGCATCTGCTTCCTTTGTGGATGTTTGTGGTTTTCGCAGGCAGAGATCTGCTGATTGTGACAGGCGGCCTGTTGTTCTACAAGGGAAAGAAACCTCCTTCTTCCAATATCTGGGGCAAGCTGGCAACAATGTTTCTGTCGTTCTACATGCTGAGGCAGGCGGTGTTTCAGACGCTGCAGTTTCCTTCAGCGGCCTGGCTGCTTGACACAGACGCACTGGGTCTGCTTTCCATGGTGCTGGTGGTTGTGAGTTTTGCTACTTATGTATACTCTGCTCTGGGCTCGAAGGGAGAAGCAGATGCGGCTTAAAAGGCTTGAAATTGTCGGGTTTAAATCGTTTGCCGATCCTTTCAGAATTGATTTTAATAAGGGTATTTCCGCCATCGTGGGACCAAACGGATGTGGTAAAAGCAACGTTGCTGACGCTGTAAGATGGGTTTTAGGTAATCAGAGTCCCAGGCAGTTGAGGGCAGATAGAATGGAATCTGTCATTTTTTCCGGGTCATCCAGACGCAAGCAGCTTGGTATGGCAGAGGTCGTACTCACTTTCGACAACACAGACAGGCAGCTTGGCCTTGACTACGACGAGGTTTCTGTTTCCAGAAAGCTGTTCCGTACAGGCGACAGCGAGTACAGTATAAATGGCAGTCGCTGCAGGCTCATGGATATTACTGATCTGGTGGTAGACAAAGGGCTGGGGTCAACCGGTTACTGGATACTTGAATCCAAGATGGTTGGAATAATTCTTTCCAACAGGCCCGAAGACAGAAGATCTCTGTTCGATGAAGCTGCAGGTATAGTCAAATACAAAATACAGAGGCACAGAGCCGAATTAAAGCTTAATTCAGCGGCGAATGATCTCGAACGACTTTCCGACATTATCATGGAGGTGGAGTCAACCTGCAACGGGTTGAAAAGGCAGGTTTCCGCGTACAACAGGCATCGCAAGGTCTCAGATTCCATCAAAGCCATAACAGAGGCCATGAACTTTATAGAGTCTTCTGAGATAAGCGAAAAACTGAAGGAAAAGGAAAAAATCCTCGATGAAACCGGTTCTGTGGTAGGCCGGGAAACTGCATCTCTGGCTTCTGCAACTGTGGTTCTGGAAGAGGCGAGGATGGAATTCGCCAGAGTACAGCGCAGACTAGATGAGAGTCACCGGAAATGCGCTGAACTTGATTCGGAGCTGGCTTCAAATGACAGAGAAACTGCTGTTACAGCGGAAAGAATAGCGTCAGCTGAAATGCGTATCGCCGAGAACAATGCCAGAATGGCAGTTGAGCGGGAGCGCATTCTCCGGTACACCGTTGACATGGAAAAGCTTGGAGATGAGAGGGTACAGCTGCAGGATTCATTGAAAAAGCTGGACGAAGAACATGCAGCGGCTGTGGAGAAACTTGATCAACTCAAGCTTCGAAGAGAACAGGCAGGCAGAAGACTTGATACCGCCAGGTCAGAGAGGGTAAAAGCCGACTCGCTGCTGGAACAGATGCGTCAATCATTCCGTGAACGGATCCGTGGGGAAGAAGCCAGAATTCAAAAGATCTCATCTCTGAAGGAATCTCTGAAAGTATATGCGGAGAAAAGCAGCAGTCTGGATGCCAGTCTGTCTGCTCTGAAGCTGGAACTTGAGGAACTCACCCGGGAAAACAGTGTTATCAGCAGTACACTGCAGAAGGAACTCAATGCCCGTGAGATGCTGCTTGCCGATACTGCCGATCTTGGTGCAAAGCTGTCACAGGCCGGTCAGACTGCAGCTGTGCTGCAGGACCAGGTTACCAGGGTAAACGATCTTCTTAAACAGTTTACGGTGGAAGACTCAATATCCTCAGTTATCAAACCACTTCCAGGTATGGGAAAGGCTGTAGGTGCGTTTCTGGACAGTTTTAACTCTGCCGCCGTGGCTGGCTCTGTTCCGGAAAACAGTTCTCCCGGGGCAAGGTTTGCAGTACCGGTAAAAATGTTTGCAGGAACACTGCCACAGGGGGCGGTTCCCCTGGGTGAGTGTGTAGAGAAAGCAGACAGCGGAAGCTTCATCAATTCTCTTCTCAGCCACTGCGTTCTTGCTCCGGACACAGCAACTGCCGGTTTGTGGATGGAACAGGGTCTTGCTGTTACAGCGGTAACAGCAGGCGGCGACATCTTTCGTCCCGATGGACTGGTACGACTGGGAGTAGCTGAAACCGGCGCAGGCTCTCTGGAGCTGAAAGATATTCTTGATGATCTGCACATCCGGCTGCAGAAGGCAGTCGGCGAGAGAGATGGGCTTGCTCAGTCACTTGCCGGGAAGAACCTGGAACTGTCTGCTAACAGAGAACGCACAGGTGAAGCAAGAAGCCGACTCAGTGAGAACGAGAAGAAACTTGCGGCTTCACAGAATTCTCAGGAAAGTCTTGAAAAGCAGCTGGAGTCCACTGTAAACAGTATTTCCGCCATTGAAGAGAAGCTGAAACTGCTGGAAAAAACAGAGACAGAGCAGGCTGGCACTGCAACTGAACAGGGAATTTCAGACCTGGAGGAAACGAGAGCTGAGGCTCTGCTTGCTGAAGAGGAAGCGCTGGCAGCTGTTTCCAGAGAAGACAATCTGATTGCCGAAGCCGAGAGAAACCACGATAACTGCAGTTTCAACCTCCGTGAAAACAGGAGCAGGCAGAAGGAGATTGAAGGCAGAGTAGAGCTGCTTGCCGGTGAAGCTGAGAGTATTCAGGAGCTTCTTGCCGGGCTTCAGAGAGAGAATGAGAAACTGGGCAGCAGTGTTTCATCAATGCAGGCCAGGCAGAAAGTCCTTGAAAAACAAAGTGTTGTGTTGAAAAGCAGTCGCGGTGGCGAAGAGAGCCGGAGGAATGACTATTCCCGGGAGCGGAATACCCTCATGGAAAGCACCGCAGTTCTGGAGAAGGAAGTGCAGCAGACAAGGGAAAGGCTGGGCAGGGCAAAAACCCTGATGATTGAACTTGAGGCTCAGACTCTCGCCCTTCAGGAAAAACTCAAGGCCATAGAGGAACAGTGTACAGTGGAAGACAACCCGTTTCTGGGAAGATCTCCCGGGGAACTTGCCGATGAACTCTCTTCCAGAAATTCCGTGCTTGAAAGAATTGGTCCTGTCAACATGCTGGCTGTTTCAGAATACGAAGAAGCCAGGGAGAGGCTTGATTATCTGACAGGTCAGAGGGATGACCTTGAAAAGGCCAGAGCTTCTCTCTCAAGAGCTATTTCAGAGATAAACAGCGAGGCTGCAGCCAGGTTCCATGAGACGTTCCAGAAGGTCAGAGAGAACTTCCAGAAGATGTTTGTCAAGCTGTTCGACGGTGGAGAGGGAGACATAGTTTCCGTTGAATCCGATGACCCGCTTGAAGGGGGAATAGATATTCTGGCCAGACCCAAAGGGAAAAAACTCAAGAATGTAATTGCACTGTCTGCGGGAGAGCGGGCTTTAACAGCTGTGGCTCTGCTGTTCAGCCTGTATCTGGTGAAACCATCCCCTTTCTGTGTTCTTGATGAACTTGACAGCCCGTTTGATGATTCAAATACAGACAAGTTCATAGAAATTCTCAGAGAGTTTGCCGGTAACACACAGTTCATTGTAATCACGCACAACAAGAGAACCATGGAAGGCTCCGATGTGCTTTACGGAATCACAATGGCAGAGGAGGGTGTGAGCACCATTACCTCTGTGAATCTGGAAGAGATGGTACAGTCAGTTGAACCTTAGGAAGAAGCTGAAGAAGAGCAGAGATGCCCTTTCAAGAAAATTGGTTCTTGTTTTCGGGCACGGTGTGGATGAAAACACACTGGAGGCGGCTGAAGAGGTGCTGCTTACCGCAGACCTTGGCTGGGAGCTTACCGAGCTTGTCCTGGACAGATTCAGGGATGAGTATAAATTAAACGGAGACGCCGGCTGGAAGTCGGTTCTTGTTTCCGTGCTGCAGGGTCTGGTTCCGGAATACACACCGTGGGAGCCTGATGCAGAACCGGCTGTTACCCTTGTTGTCGGGGTTAACGGTGCAGGTAAAACCACAACAATTGCAAGGCTGGCGCAGCGCATTGCCGCAGGTGGGGAGACAGTTCTTATGGGTTGTGCAGATACCTACAGGGCAGCGGCTTCAGAGCAGCTGGCTCTGTGGGGAGAAAGGCTGGGTATACCTGTTTACACCAGCGTTGAGGGCACAGACCCGGGGGCTGTTACCTTTGATTCAGTAAAGAGAGCCATTGCGGAGAAATTCAACCATGTGATAATCGATACCGCAGGGAGGCTTCCTACGCAGAAAGGGCTGATGGACGAGCTTTCCAAAGTCTACCGTGTTGTCGGAAAAGCAATGCAGGGGGCTCCTCACAGGGTTATTCTTGTCCTCGACGGTACAGTGGGACAGAATGCTCTTGCCCAGGCCAGACAGTTTACAGAGTTTATTCCGGTTACAGATCTTGTGATAACTAAACTTGATGGAACGGCAAAAGGCGGTTCTGTGTTCGCCATGGCCCGGGAACTGAGTTTACCGATCAGGTACATAGGGGTTGGCGAGGGCGCAGATGATCTGGTCGCTTTTAACGGGAAGGCATTTGTTGAAGCAATTGTTGGAGGAGATGACTGACCGGGACGGTCTCGTTGTCCGGTCTCTGGTAAAGCACTACGGAAAGAAAACCGCCGTTGACGAACTTTCATTTTCAGTGGAAAAGGGCGGTATCTTTGCTCTTCTCGGGCCAAATGGGGCAGGCAAGACAACCACTCTGAAGATGATCAGCGGTCTGATAATTCCTGACTCCGGAAGTGTGGTTCTGAATGGCAGACCGGCTTCAGAAGTCAGGCAGAAAGTTGCCTATGTCCCCGATGAACCCACGATCTTCCCCAACCTGTCGGGGAGAGAGTATCTCCGCTACACCGGAAGGCTCCGGGGGCTGTCCAGGTCTGTAATTGACAGGCGTACGCTGCTTTGTTCCAGGCTTTTCGAGATGGATGGCTGGTTGGACAGCAGATCCGGTTCGTATTCCCACGGAATGATACAGAGGGTTATTCTGTCAAGCGCTTTTGTAGCAAAACCTGATCTGTATGTTATTGATGAACCTCTGGTGGGTCTTGACCCGCCTGCAGCAGAAACATTCTGGAGAATGGTGGAGGGAGCCGCCACACAGGGTGCCGTTGTTATAATCTCAACGCACACGCTTTCAATCGCTTCAATTCACTGCAGACGATTCGGTATTATTCATCACGGTAAACTTCTTCATACGGTGACACATGGGGAGTTATCCGGGGGTGATCTGCAGCAGCTGTTTTTTAAGATCACAGGTACTTCGCCGGCGGAAGTACATGATTACTTTCAAAGGGACGCTGCCCTGCCGGAATAATTCTCCCTTTTCACAGCCTCCTGTACTGTTTATAAATCAAACAGCAGTTCCATAAACGGGGGAGGAGGATCGCTTGACCAGTGCTTACAGCGACAAGTATGCATCTTCCGACACCCTTACCGGTCTGGGAGACAAGGAAGCATTCTCAAGAGAGTTTACAAGATGCATCGCCGACAAGGCTTCAGAACACAGTGTTTTTTCACTGATCATAATTGATATAGACCACTTTAAAAGCGTTAACGACGGGTTCGGGCACAGGCGGGGTGATCAGATTCTGGCCGAGTTCGGGAAAAGGGTTCTTGAGGTTTCCCGGGAGAAAGATATGGTGTTCCGTTACGGCGGTGATGAGTTTACGGGAATACTTCATGGGACTGATCTGGGTGAAGCTACAAAATTTTCAAGCCGTCTGCTTGAAAAGGTGGGGGGAGAAGAATTCAATGGCAGTCCTCCGTTGTCAATTACCCTGAGCATCGGCATAGCCCAGTTTCCGGTGGACGGTTCCTCTGTGAGAGAATTGTTTGATTCCGCGGACAGAAGGCTTTACGCCGCCAAACGCTCCGGCAGGAACAGAGTTGTTTCGGCAGATGACCCCGATCTGCTTGAGAACGGTGACAATATCCATGGCAGGCTGCTTGGAAGAGAGAAAGAGCTCGCTTCTTTCATGCTGTTCACCGAGGAAGCCGGAGAAAAAGGCAGAGGATTTTTTCTTGTTATGGGTCCTGACGGTGCAGGTAAAGGAAGCTTTCTTGATGCAGCGGCATCGCTGCTGTCTCTCAACGAATACAAACTTATCAAAGTATCCGGCAACCGTGCCGACCTGCAGAGACCTCATTCGGCAATAGCAGCTAGTCTGGGGTGTAAACCGGATGGAAACACGGTTATTGATGCTCTGTATTCCTACGCCGGTTCCTCAATGAGTCTTGGTGTGTTTCTTGAAGACATGCACCTTATTGATTCAGCATCGATTGATGATGTGATGAAGTTCTACTCTATCTATCCTGGATGGATGGTGGTTGCAGCGTCCACTGAAAGAAATGTGATGAAGCTGGGCAGTGAATTCGGAGGGGTTTCCTCATCAATCAGACTCGGACCAATATCGCAGGAAGACTGCAGAGCCTGGTTCAGAGCTTTTCTTATGTGGGATCCGCCGGAGGATTTCCTGATGTGGTTTTATGGTGAAACTGGAGGTCTGCCCGGGCTGTTTGCCCAGGGCATCAGGCATCTTGAAAGAAGAGGTTACCTGGTGAGTACAGGCGGTAGTTACAGGGTAGACTCAGACTGCGTGAATTTTCTTCTTGGCAACAGACTGGCATTTGGTACAACAGCAGAGATAAACAACCTGCCGGTTAACCTCACACCGTTTCTGGGCAGAGAGAAGGAGCTCAGCCGGATAAGGGATCTGTTTGATGCTCAGGCAAGATTGATTACCCTGAAGGGTATCAGCGGTACCGGATGCAGGCGGCTTGCCATACGGGCCGCCGGCCAGAACGAGTCTGTGTTTACATCAGGGATATGTCTGGTAGACTGCGCCGCAGGCGTGGAGCCGGTATCTGTAAGGCTGGCTGCCGAGCTCTCACTTCCTTCCGGCAAAGATCCTGAAGCCGGTATCAAGAGTTTTCTTGCTGACGCCGTGATGCTTCTTGTGTTTGTAAATGTGTCGCCGGGGACTGAAGTGGTTTCTTTTATCTCCGGTCTGCTGGAGAACTGTCCCGGCGTAACCGTACTGGCAACATCACGGAATGCGCTGGAAATTGACGATGAGGTGGTTGTGCCTGTTGGAGGAATTTCCACGGCAAGACATTCTGAAGGCCTTCCATCAGATGCGGCAGCTGTGTTTATTCAGGCTGCGGAACGGTTTGCAGGGGTTCGATTCTCAGGTGATCTTGATCTGGATGTGGTGGAGGATATCTGTGCTCTGGTGGATGGGGTACCCGTGGCAATAGAACTTGCTGCGTCATGGATCAGAGTAATGTCTGTTTCCTCTATCTACAGGAGAATCAGTGCCAATCCATCGTTTCTCGGCGGCAGGGATGAAGAAGAAACAGCAGACGGATTCTCCGACCTGTTCCAGCATTCCTGGGAACAGCTTTCATCTGAGGAAAGGAACGCGGCGCTGCGGCTCACAGTGTTTGCCGGTCATTTTACAGTGGAGGAAGCTGAAGAAATATCAGATGTACCACTGGAGATAATCATGTCTCTTGTAGACAGGTCCTTTCTTTTCAGAGATGATCAGGGAATACACATCCCTGCTCTAACCAGCGATTTCATCATACAGGAGGGAAATCCCTATTCAAGAGGATTCGAAGTTGCAAGAGAAATGCATTGCAGATACTTCGCACACAGGGCAGAATTCTTTGGAGAGATGGCCCGGACAGGCAGGGAAGCAGGGCGCGGTTTTGACGGTATCAAAGAGTCGTTCAGTGACATATCCGTTGCCTGGAAGTTTGCCATAGAAAAAGGCAGGTACAGGTTTCTCAGGCAGATGCTTGGTTCTGTGTTTATCTACTGTCTGGACAGGGGCAGATTCCGTACAGGTTTCAACATGATAAAAGAAGCGGTTTCCAATTCAACTCCTGAAATATCTCCCGGTCTTACAGGCATACTTCTTTCCAGCCAGAGCCTGCTGGCACACAGGATGGGGCGTATCCGTCTGTCTCAGGAGCTTATGGAGCAGGCGCTTGAAACAACTGCGGATATCTCCGATTCTGACAGGGCGAGTATTCTGTTCACCCGTGGAAGAATGATGGTGGAGCTGGGACAGCTTTCTTCAGCGAAAGACTATCTCGACAGGGCACTTAAGATCTACACTGATCAGGAGAAACACATCGAGGCTCTAGAGGTGGAGTTAGAGATTCTGAAGCACAATCTTGAGAGCGGTAATTACAGTCTTGTACGGTCAACACTTCCATCTGTTGCCGAACAGTGCAGACGCCATTCCTTCCTAAGAGGTGAATGGAAAACAAGATTGTACATGGGGAACCTTGCCGCTGCAGACGGGGATTTCAGGCGGGCAAGAGAAGCTTTTCTCAGTTATCTATCCGCTGTAAAAACCGCGGGATACACAGTCCTGTGTGCCAAGGCGCTTAGTGAGGTTGCCGGCGTGGAGGCCAGCCAGGGAAGCTACGGTGAGGCTGAACAGCATTATCTGGCATCAGCGGAGTACTACAGAAAAATCGGAAGCACCCAGGGTCAGGCCGGGATTAAGCTGAATCTGGCGGTTGTGAATCAGATGCGGGGCAGAGGTGAAGGGGTAAGAAAAAACTACTCGGAAGCCCTTGAACTCGGTGAAAAATCACACGATGAGAACATCATAGCAAATTCTCTGTGTGGCCTTGCATTCAACAGCATAGAGTCGGAGGAAACCATCCAGGCCGGTTCTTTACTTAAAAGAGCTGCCGGTATCGCTATTCGTTCAGGAAGCAAGCCGATTCTTATAAGAGCGCTTTACGGTCTGGCAGTTCTTGACAGTATGAACAGCAATCCCGTTCGAGCTGTGTTAACGGCTCTGGCACTTCTTCACAACAAAGCAACTGATTCAGAGGCAGAGGTGTTCTGCATGGAACTTATCGGTACACTGAGAAAAGATCTTGGAGAGGAAAGAATAGAAGAACTCAAGCAGGACGCAGATACCGTTACTCTGGGTGAGGTACTGGATATGTACACTGATACCGTTGAGACTGACAATAACAGCGGTTATCGAACTACCTGAAAAAGCCTGAATCGTTGATTCAGCAGTGTAACTTCTGCTGGAACACCATAAAACAAGCACACGGGAGTTCACCTGTTCCGGGGTTGCACAGGGTGTGTTTACAGGGTAGAATAATCAGGATATCATGGAGTTTTGTGCAGACAATCTGTTTTGATCAAGGAGTGTTTCATGGCTTTATCCACAAAGCCTTTAAGCGGTATGCGCCAGAGGTTTCCGGAGCAGTTCAGAGTAGAGAAGTTTGTAACAGATGTGCTTTCCGGATCTTCTGTATCAGCCGGTTTTCAGGAGTATGACGGACCTGTAATCGAACCGCTTGCTCTTTTTGCAGCCAAGTCCGGAGGAGAGCTGGTGGGCAGACAGAGCTACAGTTTTACAGACAGAGGAGAACGGGAAGTGATCCTGCGTCCGGAGATGACGCCATCTCTCGCAAGGATGGTTGCTTCCAGCGGTGAACTGCAGCTGCCGGTGCGGTGGTTTTCCATGCCGCTGTGTTACAGATACGAAAGACCGCAGCGCGGAAGGGTTCGCGAGTTTCTTCAATTTAATCTGGATATTCTGGGTTCAAACAGTCTTGCAGCCGAGCTTGAGGTAATCCTGGTGCTGAACGGAATAATGAAATCGTTCGATGCCCCGTCTTCCATCTACAGAATAGGATGGTCAAGCAGAAGATTCATGACAGAGGCTCTTTTGAGGTGCGGTGTTAAACAGGAGCTGCACAGCGGTGTGTTTTCCGCAATAGACAAGAAAGACAAGATGAAGGATGAGGCGTGGTCAGATTACCTTCTGCAGGCTTGTGGGGGTGATAAAAAAGTTGCAGGAACAGTTGTTTCTCTTGTTTCTGTCGAGTCTCTTTCAGACAGCTGGCTGGTAAATCTCATGGCTGAGAGCCCGGCCTTCAACGAAGTACAGGAGTTTGATTTACTGCTTGAAAAAACCGGCATATCCAGCGCTTTGTTTTCCCCGGGTGTTGTCAGAGGGCTTGATTACTACACAGGTATAGTTTTTGAGCTTGTGGATACCGGCAGCGAGAACCGCAGGTCTCTTTGCGGAGGTGGAAGGTACGACAATCTTGTGGGTCTTTTTGGCGCAGGTAGAATTTCAGGTGTAGGCTTCGGCCTGGGTGTGCTGACTCTTACCCTGTTTCTGGAGTCTTACGGCCTTATTCCAGAAAGCGTAAAGCAGGCTGCACCTGCAGATGTGTACATTGCAGTCGCGTCTTCATCTGTGATTGCTGACGCAGGACTGCTTGCAGAAACTCTTCGGAACAGCGGTATCAGAGTGATGATGGATGTTTCAGGGAAAAAGCTTGGTAAACAGTTCAGCGAGGCTTCACGCAACAGAATTACACAGGTGATCACCGTTGGAGTAGAGGAGGCTGAAACAGGAATTTACAAAATGAAATACCTCCCGGACGGAAAGGTTACAGCCGGATCGGTTGAAGAATTAATCGGGATTCTGAAGTAGATGCTCAGTTTGTCTTTTCTTCGAAACAGCAGGGTTTCCAGGGGTATTCTGATTGTTCTGGCAGTAGTTCTGGTTACCATTTCCTCCAGTTCCAACGGCAGTTCAATCACAAGGATTACATCCGGCATTCTGCTTGTCATCGCCGGTTTGCTCTTTTATCTGGGTGCAAGCAACATTCTCAGCGGACTCAGTTTGTCGCGAAGAATGATTCTTACACTTTTCTCAATAGCGCTGTTATGGGGTCTTACAGGTTTTACAGGAGCCATAGACCGACCGGAAATTATACCGGAGAACTCTCACAGAGCTGAAAGAATCCGTGAACTGGGCCGAAGAATTGACAATGTAGCCGAGGCCGGAAGCGGGCAGGTACAGAGTTTTGTCGATTCTACGTTTACAGGGCAGACCGGTCAGTTTCTGGAGACCATTGGAGAAGTAACAGGAACAGCAGCCGGAGTTCTTATAGACGCGGTTCTTACATCAACAAGCATAGACACCTCTGCGGGAACTGACACGCTTTCAGTTGAACACAGAGGAGACAGACGGCCTGCAGCCATGATACCGCTGTTCAGACTTGCCATTCTTGCGGTGTCTCTGATCCTTCTTGCAACGGTCCGGGGCTTTGTATTTACAGACAGAACACCATACTCGGTGTGGCTTTACAGGATTACCACCGGTATAGCTTTCACAACCTCTGTTCTTCATGTCGCAGGACTGAACGTCATAGTGAGTTCTGATAAAGAACTGTTCAATGGAATACAACTTGACCTGTCCAGTCTGCTTCTTCTTCTGGCTGCAGTGGCCCTGGGGTTCAATCAGAGATGGGTTCAGTACCTTTCGCGGAAAGCCAGGATATTTCTTATTGCTGCTGCATTTGTCTGTGTGCTAATGGGGCGGAGTATCTACTACTACCTGGTCGGGAACGCATTTTCCGGTGCGGGAGGTCTTGATGTTGCCGTTGTTCTCATCGTTGTTATCTACAACCTGTTTACACTGATGACCATGCTTCTTCAGCTTCCCACAGCAAGAATTCTCGAGAAAAGATACAAGGAGCTTGGTGCCCTTCAGGACCTGAGCCAGACGCTTAACTCAAGTTTTGAACTGGAGCAGCTGGGTGCAGCTGCGGTGAGACTCGGTGCCAGACTGGCTGACTCTGACTACTGCTGGTTTCACTTGAACGGTGGCGGGAAAGACTTCTGGTTCAGCAGGAACAAAGAGCTGAAGGATGTAACACGGTACCTCGAACGCGAGTGGTACGAGGGAGTTGAAAGAAGGATAGATTCAACCGGACACGGTTTTATGATAAACAACTACAGGAGAAGTTCTCTCCGAAAACTGGAGAACAGAGAAAAAGGTTATACCCGTTTAGCCTCAATGGTCGCAGCTCCAGTTGAAGTAAGAGGCGAGAGGCTGGGAGTTATTATCGCAGCCAGCACAAGGCAGTTCTTTTTTGTGGAGTACACCAGAGGTCTGTTCGACAGTTTTGCAAGGCAGATAGCCCAGTCTATACAGATAGCCCGGCTGTTTGGAGAGAAACTGCAGAGGCAGACTCTGGAAAAGGAGCTTGAACTGGCCAGAAGCATTCAGAAGAATCTGCTTCCAGGAAACCTTCCCCAGCCGGCGGGGTGGGAAATAGCTGCGCTGAGTATCCCGTCCAGGATGATGGGGGGAGATTACTATGATGTACTGGATCTTCCCGGTGGAAGACTCGCAGTGGCAATCGCAGATGTCTCCGGTAAAGGTGCCGCGGCAGCCATGCTTATGGCAGCTCTTCAGGCCAGTCTGGTTACCCTTTTGAAAGAGGACCTGTCTGTTGAAGTTACCACGTCAAGGCTGAATACTTCTCTGTGTGAAAGGATGCCTGACGCAACCTTTATTACCTTTTTTCTCGGGTTTATCAATCTCGAAACCGGCGAGATCGAGTACTGTTCTGCAGGTCACGACCCGCCTGTTCTTTGTGCCCCGGGTAAGAGCAGTGCTTCAGACATTCTGGACATAGGCGGTTTGATCCTTGGGGTTATCCCTGACGCGAAATATGAAATGGGTCGGGCGAACATACTGCCAGGGGGAAAACTGCTTCTGTACACAGACGGTATAACTGAAACCATGTCTCCGTCAGAGGAACCTTTTGGTGTCGACAGGCTGAGGAACATAGTTGTCAACCACTGTGATGAAACAGGTGAAGCTGTCGTGGAAACTGTGAGATCCCTGGTGGAGCTCTTCCGTGAAGACAGTGATCAGCAGGATGACCTGACCGTATTGATGGTTGTCAGAAGCCCGGTTTCAGACAGCGGGGCTGAAGGAGAACAGCTTGAAAGCTGATTTAATCAGATCTGCCGTCAACATTGTTCTTGAAAGCGACGATTCACCTGCAGGAAAACTTCAGGCTGTGTGTGATCTTCTTCACAAAAATGCGGTAAACTATCACTGGGCAGGCTACTACTTTGTTGACAGGCACTCTCCGTCCCAGCTGGTTCTGGGGCCTTATGCCGGAACTCCCACCAGTTACACCAGAATAGACTTCGGGCAGGGAATCTGTGGACAGGCTGCCAGCACCTGTTCAGTGTTTGTTGTTGATGATGTAAGTGCCGAGTCAAACTATCTTTCATGCAGTCCCGATGTAAAAAGCGAGTTTGTTGCCCCCGTTGTGTGGAATGGAATACTCGTAGGTGAGCTTGATCTTGATTCCAATGTTCCTGCTGCTTTTGGAGGAAACGATACAGAACTGTTGAAGTGGGTTGCAGAGATAACAGCGGATACAGTTGCCGCAGCTTCGGGATTCCAGCTTGAAAAGCACTGACCGAACTCTGACCGCGGGTTTTGTCGTTATTGGAATTCTTGTAGTTGCCGGTGTGCTGACAAACACGGTTTATCTGGTTGCAGGCGGCGTTGTTGCGGCTCTTCTGGCCGGTATGTTTGTTGCAAATCCTCCCGGCCTTGCCGCGATGCTGTTCGGTGTACAGATAGTATTCACCACCAGTTTTCTGGGAAGCATCAGTTTCTATGCAGGTCCGTTCAGGCTGGGTATGGTCGATCTGCTTCAGATGTGGATCTTCTTCCTGTGGATAGGTGCTTTTATAGACGGAGACGGCAGAATCGGTGGAACAAGGTCCGGTAATCTCATTATTGTGCTTGTATCGCTTGGGCTTTTTGCATTTATCCATGGAATTGCCGCAGGTTACGATGCTGAAACCGCTGCAGTCTTCCTGAAGACAATCATGGGTTACATGTTCTTCTTTCCGGCAATGTGGATAGTGAAAGACCGCCGAAACATGAAGATCCTGGTCTCAACTGTTCTTGCTGCATCTGTTGTTGCTGCAGTGTGGGTTATTCTTAAGGGCTACACAGGAGGTGAGGGAGTGTACCTCAGACAGACATCCGGCCTCAGGGTGTCATCAAGGGAGGTAAATGTTGTTGTAACCGGC
>Ga0164318_10000065_pt1 | contig 54388 bp, 48 predicted proteins | sample GuaBasSedimGuay9_FD_113734 | JGI IMG/M metagenome (GOLD analysis project Ga0164318, IMG submission 113734) | Subseafloor sediment microbial communities from Guaymas Basin, Gulf of California, Mexico - Guay9, Core 4571-4, 0-3 cm | ecosystem: Environmental > Aquatic > Marine > Hydrothermal vents... | reverse complement strand
CTTCCGCTGCGTCTTCCCCCGGTGTTTCACTTCCGCAACCGGAAAACAGCACTGCTGCAGCCGCAAGAACAAACAACATCTTTGTAACCATGGCATCTCCCTTAAATGAGTTCTGAAACCGTCTGTACTCAATCCCGATAACGAACGGGAGGAACTATACACCTCTGCTGAACACCGGTCAATCAATCACGACAGTCCACCGGTGTACCGCCTTTCGCAAAAGCTGTAGTTTACCCATGTAAAGGATTTCGTATCGGAAGTTTTATGAAAGGACTGTTTTGAACTCTGCCCGCCTGCTGTCCATACCCGGCTGTGTTCCCGCTGTTTTTCAAAACAGGCCTAACAGGTTTCTCATGGAAGCTGAACTTGCACACGGGGAAACAATAATCGCTCATGTAGCCGACCCGGGAAGGCTTGAAGAGCTCCTTTACACAGACAACAGAGTTCTTGTTGTACCAGCTCCACCTGGAACTGACCGTAAAACAAAGTGGTCTCTGGCTGCGGCTGAAGACCCCACAGGGTGGATACTTGTGAACACAGGGTATCACCGCAGAATTGCCGAAGCCCTGCTTTGGGGACCCCACTCCCCCCTTGGACCGGCGCATGAACTGCAGGCGGAAGTGTCTGCCCCTTCCGGAAACAGCAGATTCGATTTCCTTCTGAACGACAAGATCTGGGTAGAGATAAAAGGCTGTACCCTTAAATCAGGAAGAGAAGCACTGTTTCCCGATGCACCCACAGCCAGGGGGCTGAAACATGTAAAAGAACTCACCGAACTGGCACTTGCAGGCATGGGAACCGCCGTGGTTTTTCTGGTGTTTGTAAGGGATACAGACCGCTTCAGGACAAACAGACAGACAGACCCGGAATTTGCAGATGCACTTTGCAAAGCGGCGGATGCAGGCGTTCAGACCTTTGCTGTTCAAATTGAATTCAACGAAAAACACCTAATGTATACAGGAAATCTTGAGGTTATTTGTAGAGCCTGATACTCTCAATGGATCCGTTAAGAATAAAGGCCCTGATCGTGTTTGAATCTGTGTCCAGCGGAAAGATAAAAAAACCGGAATATTCAGAATCCGAATGCATGGTTTCCACCCTGCCGATAAACTCCTCCCCGTCTTTGAACTTCACAACAACTCTCTTCCCGTAGGAACTGTCTTCATCGAAATACAACTTTTTCTTGTACAGAAAGTTACCGTCAAATGCCTTTACAAAGAAAACTGCCTTCAGATCTTTTAACCTGATGATCTGATTAATTCTGACAGATCCGTCATCACTGGATAGCAGGAATGACGGCTTGCTCCTTGAAAAATCTCCTGTGTACCCCTTTATAGTTTCACCTTTGAGAGTGCGAACCACAACCTTGTTCATTGCAGATCCTCCATGGTTTGAAACCTCTCCAACAGCTGATTCATGTTTCCAGTTCTTGAACTGTACAGACCTGCCGCGTTTATCATGGTGTCCGGTCCGACAAAAACGGTAAGCCCGGTGGCATACACCTCACCGGCAGAATAGTAATTGTCGTAAACTTCATAAATCGAGTCATTGTAGACGAACTTTACGCTGTAAAGCTCCATGCCTTCGTTCTGCTCCCCGCCTCCCCTGAAATAACTGCTGATTGAAAACAGATTTCGGGAAGAAAGCTGTGGTTGACCGGGATAATTTACAAAAAGAGTATCGGGATAACCCCACCGAAATGAAACACTGCCTGCGTCTGACACGAACGAGACCACAGAACTGTCTTCCAGAAGGAAAGAATAACTGACTTCCTCGCCTGGAAGCTCCAGAAGCGGCCCGTACAGGGCCAGAACTGCAACGATAAACATCATACAGCCTCCTGTTCTCTACTTAAGCCCATCTGATGGACTTGTCAATGGCTTCCGTGTTGTTGTCCGTTTCCAGAGCAGCACCGGTAATGCAACAGTTTGCCGTGTAGTGTGATTAAATAACTTTGTGTAATTCCGTATACTTTCACTGGGTTATTGACCGTACACCAGTAGAATGGTAGAATCAGCCTCATGTTTACTGAGAATTATCCCCTTTTTGTTCTTGACTCGCTGAGAAGCGCTTTCAATGTAGGTTCTGTTTTCCGCACTGCAGAGTCAGTGTCACCTGCCGGCGTTATCCTCACTGGAATTTCGGCACGGCCCGGCGGACGGAAAGTCGGCAGAACATCCAGGGGCACCCACGGCATTGTTCCGTGGAGGTGGTTTCACAGCTCCGCTGAAGCTGTGGAATACATACGATTAAACAGAGTGGTAATTGCAGCTGAGAATACTCCCGATGCTGTTCCTCTCCATCTTGCCGATTTTCCCCTTAACTCCGCCTTTGTTCTCGGAAATGAAGCCGACGGAATTTCACCGGAGGTTCTTGATATGTGCCAGATGAAAGTCGTAATACCGCAGTCAGGTGTTCGGGGATGCATCAATGTTTCCAGCACTGCCGCCATGATTGCCTGGGAAATTCAACGAAGAAGACTTACAGGAGAAAAACATGCTTAGAATAATAGCACTGGCCTTTGTACTGCTCTCACCTCTGAGATGGATCTATGTTGTTGATGACGCAAAGTGCAACGGCTGCTGCAACTGCATATCATCCTGCCCGCAGGGTGCAATATCACTGGTTGCCGGTAATGCCTACATAGACCCGGAGTTGTGTGACGGCTGCGGTACCTGCGTAAATCACTGCCCCAGAGGTGCTATCTACAGAGAATGGTACACCGGAATCGAGGAAGACGAATCAGAACCCCGGACTGTTTCTTTTTCTCAGAACCCTGTGCCCCGAACCAGTGTAACAGTTACAGGAATTGTACCTTTTTCCAGTGTGCAGATTATTGACCGGGCTGGAAGACAGATCCTTCAGGCCACCGCAGATAAAGACGGACACCTTACAGTGAACATGTCCGACATGCCGGAAGGCTCATATCTTGTTGTAACTGAACAGGGGTCAGCGGTTTTTACCGCTATCTGATGTAACCCAGATTCCTCAGCTCCCTTGCTGCTGTTTCACTGTAATCCACAAGGGGCGCCTCCCCTGCAGGAGGTGTTGTCCAGTAGAATCCTGCTGCCTGCACCAGGTTCTCTGAAGGTTCAAGTACTTCCTGCTCCAGCGGGTCCGCTGCCAGATTAAAGGACTCCACAGAATCATCTTCCACAGACCAGATGATCTTGCTGTCGTCACAGACAATCGAAACCAGGTCACCCTGTGTTCTCCACAGAACACCGCTTGCGGGAATATCCCTTGTTGTGTTCAGTTCTTCCATAAGGTTCTGTGAAGGCTCAAACACTGTGAATTCAAGCCCGGCTGCCGCTGCAAGTGTTCCGGCAATATCCAGCTGTGCAACATGCTGCGTAACAACACCGCCTCCGTTGAAACCGGGACCTGCAATTATCAGCGGGACATGTGTCGTCTCCTGGTAAAGAGTACGGCCATGTTCTATGCCGCTGTGGTCGAGGAATTCCTCTCCGTGGTCGCCGACGATAACAATGATGGTGTTTTCTGCAAGCCCTCTGGCGCGCAGTTCAGCCAGCAGCCTTCCGATTTCAGAGTCCATGTATGTGATTTCTCCATCGTAGAGTGCCATTAGGTTCTGAATATCCGCCTGCGTGGGAACAACCGCGCCGGAATTCACATCTATCATCTCTGTTATGCCTTCGCCCCATGTGTCTCCGTAATCTCCGGTGTATTCAGGGTCTGTGTAAAGAAACCTGTAGGGTTCAGGGGCTCTGTAGGGAATGTGAGGGTCGTAAAAGTGTACCGCGGCAAAGAACGGCTTGTCAGCATCGTCTGCATCAAGCCATTCCAGAAAATCATCCACAGTGGGCCCGGCTTTTCTGAGGCTGTTTCCGCTTGCAACGCCCTGGCAGTCGAAATGCTGAAAACCCCGATGAAACCCAAAATCTTCATTCATGAACATCACATTGAAAAAAGCTGCTGTTCTGTATCCGCTGCGGTAAAAAGCCAGCGGCAGCCACGGAGCATCAGTTGAAATTCCATGGAAACCACTGCTGTTTCTGCCTGCACCGTGAACAACCGGAGCTACACCGGACATAATTGATGCCATGGAGGGAAGGGTCCATGAAGCCTGACCCTGACACTTTTCAAACAGGGTGCCTGCAGCAGCAAGGCTGTCCATGTGTGGGGAAGTATTTCTTTCATACCTGTAACAGCTCAGATGATCTGCCCTTACTGTATCTGTAAGAATCAGAACAACATTGATATGCTCACCTGTTCCACAGGAAGAGGCCAGAACAACCATCACAACAGCCAGAGCAACAAAACCTGTTTTCATGTTATTCCCTCAGTGGCCGGCATCAAGCCAGTTGAAGCCAAAGCCAGTTTCAACGGTAAGGGGAACCTCAAGATGAACCGCCCCCTGCATTTCCTGTTTCAGTATTTCCTCCGCCGTATCCCTGTACCCTTCAGGGCATGATACGACAAGTTCATCATGTACCTGTAATACAAGACCGGCCGCTGGAAGTTCCTTTCTCAGGCGGTTCTCAACCCCGATCATTGCAATCTTTATTATGTCTGCAGCGGAACCCTGTACAGCAGTGTTAACAGCAGCCCGCTCCATCTGTTTCCTGATATTACCTGAAGCTTCTTTCATACCGTTGAACAGCCGCCTCCTACCGAGAATTGTTCTGATCTCTCCGTTATCCCCGGCTAATTGCACCATTTTTCTGTAAAAAGATTCAACTTCAGGGTAGGTTTCGTAGTACCTGGAAATAATTCCTGCAGCCTCTCCCCTCGAGATGGAAAGTCGCTGTGCGAGTCCAAAAGCGCTTATACCGTATATGATGGAGAAATTAACCTCTTTGGCTTTCCTTCTGTGATCAGGGGAAGCGTCACCGAAAACTGCCTCTGCTGTTCTGGAATGGATATCGGCATTCTCCCTGTATGCACCTCGCAGCACACCTTCTCCGGCAAGGTGAGCCAGAATTCTCAGCTCGATCTGTGAGTAATCCGCCGAAACAAAAACATGACCTTTAACTGGTGGTATGAAACACTTTCTGATCTCTCTGCCTCTGCTGGTTCTGATTGGAATGTTCTGCAGGTTCGGATTGCTGGAACTCAGTCTGCCTGTCGCAGTAACCGCCTGATTGAAGCTGGTGTGAATCAAACCTGTGACAGGATTAATGTATCCGGGGAGTTTTTCTACATAGGTATTGAGAAGCTTGGAAAGCTCTCTGAATTCAATAAGAGTCTCAACAAACGGATGTTCATTCCTCAAGGCGGACAGCACGGTCATACTCGTTGATCTTGCTCCTTTTGCGGTTTTTCTTACAGGAGCAAGGCCAAGAGTATCGAACATCACTGAAGCCACCCTGGCGGGACTGGCCAGGTTAACAGGTCGCCCTGCCTGCTGAGAGGCGGTCTCCATGAGCTCAAATATCTTTTTGCTTATCAACTCTCCCTCACGGCGGAGGGCGTCTCTGTCAATTCCTATACCCAGACTCTCCATCTTTCCCAGAACAGAGGAAAGTGGAAGCTCTACTTCACGGTAAAGCTTTTCCAGCTCAGGATCACCAGACAATTCAACAGACATCCTGTGCGCAAGTGCAACGGTTGATGCGGAATCTGCACAGCAGTACCTGGCAACTGTTTCAACTGGAACACCGGCGAGAGAGCCGGTCCCTCCGGAAACCTCATCAAAAGTCTGCATGGTCTTGCCGAGCCAGATCGGAACAATTTTCTTCAGACCGTGGCTTCTTGCCTCCGGTCTCAGGATGTAGTCGGCCAGATACGGGTCGTCTGCAGGAACAGGAAGAGTTACTCCGTATCTGGCGAGAACATGACTGTCATACTTGGCGTTCTGAGCTATGTACCCTCTTGTGTTGAGCAGTTTTCCCAGGTCTTCAAGCACTTGTTCTCTGTTGTTTGACTCCGCAAAGTGAAGGTACCAGCTCTGTGTTTCTACTGATGTTACCGAAAAACCTATAAGCTCCGCACTCATGGGATCAGCAGATGTTGTTTCCGTATCGATACAAACCGGTCCTTCTCCAGGAAGATCAACCGTCTTCAGATCGTCAACAATGTTTGTTCTGCAGGAGAATATTTCCGGTCCTGCGGGATCAGATCCGTCGAGACCGATCTTCTCAGCCATTTTTGAAAGCCCCAGTTTTTTAAGAATCGGCAGGGCTTTTTCCAGTTCAGGTTCTTTAAGCTCCAGATCTCTGTGTTTCAGTTCATCGCTGAGAGGAGTGTTCAACCTGGTAAGCTTCAGGCTCAGCTCCACCATTTCTCTGGAATCTATCAGTTTCTTTCGAAGCGAATCCGGAGTGACGCTGTCAATACTGCCGTATATCTGCTCAACACCACCGAACCGCTGTATAAGTTTCACGGCACCTTTTGGACCAATCCCCTTTGCACCTGGTATGTTGTCTGCAGAATCTCCGGAGATGGCAAGAAAATCGGCTATGTATTTTGCCTCAACCCCCATGATTTCTGCAACATCTCCAGGCTTAATCAGTGTCGAAGAACCACCATATTTCCCCGGCCGGAGGACAGATACATTGCTGCTTACAAGCTGAAGAAGATCCTTGTCCGGCGATAGAACAATCACAGGAATTGTTGACTCTCCCGCGTAGGCGGCAATGATATCATCAGCCTCCAGACCTTTTTGTTCAACAAAAGGAATACCCAGAAGCGGTATCAATTCTCTGGCAATTCTCGTCTGTTTTCTGAGGTCTGGTGGTGTGGGCGGTCTGTTGGCCTTGTACCTGGGATAAAGCTGTTTTCTGAAAGTAGGACCCGGAGCATCACTGATGGCAGCCACAAGACTGTCAGGATTGGCACTGATTAAAGAATAAAGTTCATTGAGAAGAAAATTCAGACCACTTGTTACCGTACCGTCTGAACTTCGGAGAGGATTTCTCATCATGGCATAGTGACCCCGGTAAACAAGGCTTAAGGTATCTACCAGTATAAGCGTGCGTGCCATGTGTGTTCCTTCCGCCAATGTGACTGCGGAATATAATCAGAAGCCGGTCTTTCTTGACAGTTCACCTCAAAACCTCGTATTCTTCACCAACTATGAAAAGACTACCCTTCAAGACTCTTCGGCATACCCTTACCTTTCCGGCCTTCAGGCTGGTGATACTTGCGGCCGCAGTCACACCGAGATGGCTTTCACGCATAAACGCCTGTGTTCTGGGGTGGTTACTCTCCCGTCTTCCCCTGCCCTCCAACAGGATAATTGAAAAACACATCCAAGGTGTTATGAAGGACAACGGCATAGTGACCAAAGCTGCCGGCATATACTCAAGTGTTCTGACGAGCTTCTTTGACTTCTTCTATCTGTCTTACAGAAGCGATTCGGCTTACAGAAAACTTGTTGAGGTCAGTGGTGCAGAAAACATGGCTGAGGCAGTGTCCCGGGGAACCGGAGTTATTGCGGTAACTGCTCACTTCAGTGCGTGGGAACTTCTTCCAAGAGCGGTAAAACTGCTGGGGTTTGAAACCGCTGTTGTTGGAAGATCCCTATCACAGAAGAATGCCTCTTGTGTTCTTGACAAACTGAGGCAGAAACCGGGGATACAGACGGTGGACAGAGATGCAGGTGCTTCCCCCATCGTGCGTCTGCTTCGCAGCGGTCACGTACTGGGAATACTTATCGATCAGAGCACCAGAGGAGTAGACAGTGAACTTTGTGATTTTCTTGGCCGCCAGGCACCTACCCCTGTTTCACCGGCAATCCTTGCTAAGAGGTTAAAAGTTCCTGTAGTTACGCTGCATATAACACGAAGGAAAAATCACAGATATATTCTTGAAATCGACAAACCACTTTTCTTCGACGAAAAAGATTCTGTTTCTGATATACTGGAACAGCTCAACAACAGAATCAGCAGCTGGATTCTAAGCGCTCCCGAGCAATGGGTCTGGTTTCACAACAGATGGCGGAAGTAGCAGTCAGGACCTGTTCCCTTTTTCCTCCGAGTGGCACAGGGCGTCTTTCAGAAACACACCTATGTTGTGCAGCACCATTCGCAGCTTGCTGATGTTTTCAACTTTTTCATAGAGTTTTACGATCTCCGCCAGCTGCCTCTCTCCTGCGTGACCATCAGGCTTGTAGAAGGAGTGTTCAAGCAGTTTTTTCCGAATATCGGCGTGGTTATCAGAAGCAAGGTTTCGCTGTATGACCGGGACAATATCTTCCTCTGCATAAAGGACATCTCCCGCCTGCCACGAATAGGTGTTTGAAAGCTGATCGTCTGAAGGTCTGTAGTGTTCAGGAGAAGGATTTGCAAACACAATTGGTCTGCCTGTATGAAACCACTCGTAGCACACTGCGGATATATCGGAGATCATCAGATCAGCCTGATTCATGTACTCTGTTATGTTGGAATCTATTACAACTTTAACATGGTCTTCAGCTTTCAGATCTGCAATGCATCTGTCGATACTGTCGTAGATGTCTCCGTGGCTTTCATAGATACGAGAGTGGTATTTTATAATAAGGTTCCAGCGGGGTGAGATACTCTTTATCAGCTTTGTTCCCCACAGCGGCAGTGAGCTCTCACCATGCTCTGAAAACTTCAGCCTTGAACCGGAACCCTGTGTTATCCAGGTAGGAGCGTACAGGATCGTGGGTCTTCCATTACTGAAAAGTGGCTTTTTTGAAATAATACCGCTTACCAGTTTGTCAAACTTTGGATAACCCACAACCTTAAACCTCTCCGGATGCTTAAGCCTGTAGGCACCTGCTATTTTCTCCATGTGCTTCTTCCCCGGGAGAAGCAGAAGATCGTACAGCAGAATTCTTTTGTGGTTCAGCAGGTAGTGTTTATCAGAAGCACCGTGAAACACCTGAATGGAATACCCCCAGAATATCAGCTGAAATCCTGTGTATACAACTATCTTTGTGTCCAGACGGTTCATCAGTTTCTTTGCTTCAGTTGAGTTTTTTACCAGAACCAGGTCATCATTCAGTTCAGGATGTCTGTCTCTGAGATGGCTGTATATATCAGGGTTTTTTGTCAGTATCACTCCCCCAAGGCTCTCATAGATGTGCTGAACATGGGCGAAGTGCTGAATGTCCGTCCTGAGCCAGTAGGCAATTCTGTAGTTCCCCGGCATGCTATTTATCCCCCAGCAGAACAGAATCTATGCAGTGTTTTACCCTTTCGGAAGCCTTCCCATCGAGTTCTGTAAAAAAGTAGTTCCTGTATTCCTCCATCTTCTGCTTCATCCCCGAAGAAGGAGACAGCGCCAACTCTACTGCGGATTGCAGCTGATCCGGCCTGGAAATGTGCGGGAAAGCACCTTTGAGCCAGTCTTCAGGGTCTATTGAAAGAACCGGCATGCCGTCTGAATGCCTGGGGTTACTCTTAGGCAGCTGGTAGATAATACCATGCTTTCCCAGAGCAAGAAATTCGTTTACAACACTGGAAGTGTCGCTTATAAGTGTATCTGCAAGAAACAGATAGGGATAGACATCGTATTCATCAGCAGGGACAAGAAACATCTCTCTGTGGTTTCCGGCCAGTTCCTGATACAGTCGGTGCTGGGAATGGGGAGCATACTTTCCACCCCAGGAATAGGGATGAAGCTTGACTACCAGGTTGTACTGCGGCAGCAGTTCCAGAATACTGTCTCCTATGTGATCAATACAGCTGGGTTTGTACGAAGGTGCGAACAGTACAGTTTTTTTACCCGGATCAAGCCCCAGCCTGCTTACCAGCGATGGATTGTCGAAGTGACCCGGTTGAAAAAACGGATCCAGTTTCGGAAGACCTGTAACATGAAATTCGGCGGTGTTTTCATATCCCAGGCTCTTTATGTAGTCGTACCAGTACTGCCCTTCGAGAAACACATGATACCTTGCGTTTTTCTGTCTGACAATGTTCCTGATGCGAAGTGTCTTTATTCCCACTCCGTGGTCAAGGTGAAACTTTGGAACATCTCCGTACTTTTCAGGTTTCTTCAATGCATCTCCGCAGACGACTCCGTCAAACCCGGAGGTTCTGTCTGTTACCTGAAAACCTCTGGAGCGGAGTTCACTCTGAATTTTCCCTCTGTTTGAGATCATAAATACACCGAGAAACCGGTGCTGGTCTTTCCCCGATCTGATCCACAGGTCGTACCGGGGATCCTGCTTCATAACTTTGTACAGGGGATAAAGTGAATTGAAATAGTACTGTTTTTTCAGATCAAAAAGAATCTTCTTCACTGTTTCAGCTCACCAGCCACACCGTTGATAAATTCCACCGCACGGTCTACAGACTTTCCGTCGTTGAAGTAAAAACAGTTGTGAAGCATTTCAAAATATTTCGAATTGTCTATCGACAGGTTCCCGTTTACAACATCCAGAATTTTTTCCGAACCGTGAAAAAAAGCTGCGATCTTCATTACATTCATTGTGTCCGGCATGCTGTGCAGACCGCTGAAATCCGTGTCTGCTACAACTATCGGCTTTCCTGTGATGAGATACTCATACAGCACAGAAGAGGTATCGCTGATCAGGATATCCGAAACCGCGAAATCGTGCATTGTATCGCTGGCTGCGATCCTGTTGGAATTAGAAAAATAAACACGCTTTATTCCATTGAGTCTCGCCCACAGCTTGAGCCCGGGCACCCTGTGGGAGTCGAAATGATGCGGTCTGATAATGAGGTTGTGTTCTGCGGTTATCTCTTTCATAAACAGTTTTGCATACTTACCCAGTGTTCCGTTGCCCCATTCCCATGTAGGTGCGTACAGAACGGTTTTTCTGCCTCTGTCAGCTTCAGGAACTCCCATCCTGTTCATGATTGCGTTTCTGTCCAGTTTACCGTTTACATAGTCGTCAAACCTTAGATTACCTATCTTCACAAGGCTGTTTTCCGGAAAACTAAGATCGCTGTCTTTGAACTTTTCCATGTGCTTGGGTCCGGAAACAAAAACATACTGGTAGTTAAGAAGAATATGTGCCTTTCCCCCATACTTTTTGTCACCTGTTCCGTGGCCGATGAAGATGCTTCTTGATTTCTCCCTGTCATTCCGTACCCTTGCGTTTGACTGGGAAAGAATAACACCTGTTAAATCGGATACATATCTCAGTTTTCTTCGCTTAACCACCGGAGTTCCCATGAATGTGCCACTGCCATCTGTAACACTGCCTCTAAGAAATCTCTTGAACTTGAGAAGTGTTTTGTACTTCCTTACGATGAACTCCCCGCCTATACGGTTGTAAAGCGGCCACGCATAAGACAACTGGTAAATTTGATTTGCAAAATAGTAGGTGTTCACAGGATACCGCCGCCTCTCATGTGGGCGGTAATTCTGTCTATAAGATCGCTAAACCCGAACATCTCAGGTGTATCCAGATCGATCCACTGCAGGCCACCTATATCAATACCGGTCATGTTCCCCAGCCCGGCATACACGTTACAGGCATCAGAGAGGGAATCTCTTCCATCCTGTATGGATTGCCTCAGAACACTGAAAAAGCTTTGGTTGAGTTTAAACATCCCGCAGTCAATTGCCTGATAGTCGGTGAATTTTTTGTCCAGACCGGTTATCCTGTATCTGCCGGAATCAACTCTTTCACACTTCACCTTCATCCCGTCATCGATGTCTGGAATTCCGCTTAGTTTAAAGTCGATTGCAAGAACCGCCTGGTTGTGTTCCAGAGGTGTGTTCGCCGTTATTCTCAGCATCTCAGGCTCGAAGATGTGATCGCTCATTAAAAGAATAAACTCTTCGTCCGGCTCAACAGCCTGTTCAGCAGTTAGAACCGATACACCGTTGGAAAGATTCCACTGCGGATTGCGACAGAACTGAATACTGACGGATTCCGGACCTGAAGATGTCAGGTAATCTTCAAGAACCTCTGCTTTGTAACCTGTAACCACAACCACATCCGTTATTCCGGACTGTTGTATGGAGTTAAGAATGATATCAATTATTCTGTTTCCCCCGATTTTCAGAAGTGTCTTTGGAATACCATTGTGCCGCGACTCAAGCCGGGAACCTGATCCTGCCGCGATAATGACTGCCTTCATCAGATGCTCCCGTGTATCTTATTGTATATAATAATGTTACGAAACATAGTGACATGATGCTTAACGCGGATTATAACTATCGGTCTGTGTTTTTGCAAGAAAAGCAGCGTGTATGGCTCTGTGTTATATTTGTCTGCTGAAAATACGTTATTATCACAGTTCGCTTTGGAGATATGCAGATGAAAATAGAGGTTTCCGTGGGAGAACTGGTGGACAAAGTTTCCATCCTGGAGATAAAACTCGAGAAAATACTGAATCCTGAAAAACTGGCCAATGTAAAAATAGAATACAACCTTCTGCTTGAAAGCATGAAACTGCTTGATCTGTCAAATCACTCGGATATTTTTCTGGAATTGAAGAAGATAAATCTCTGCATCTGGGAAACAGAAGACAGAATACGGAAACTTGAAGCAGAGAAGCGGTTTGATGCTGAGTTTATAACACATGCCAGGAATGTGTACTTCGACAACGACAGACGGGCTGCACTGAAAAAGCAGATCAACACCCGGTACAATTCCCGTGTTGTGGAAGAGAAGCAGTACACGGATTACAGGCAGAAGCTCAAGTGAGCAAGCTCATTACTCAAGACAAACTGCTTAAGATAAACAAGATTCTGATCATTCAGTACAAACCGTTCGGGGATGTTCTTCTTAACACAGGGTACCTGCCTGCACTCAGGGCGGCGTTTCCAGAAGCCACGATAGACTACCTGGTTCAGAAACCCTATACAACCATCCTTGAGAACAATGCCTGTATTGACAACATTATCGTGATGAACAAGCTCAAAACCGGAACACTGGCATATGCAGCTGACAGACTCCATCTGATTTCAAGAATTCGCAGGGAGAACTACGATGTTGTAATAGACCAGGCCCGCGGCCCGGGTGCTGCCGAGATCACCCTGTTCAGCGGGGCCCAATACCGCATTGGCTGGCACAAAACAAAGAAATGGAGCTGGTTCAAAGGGCACAACTGGGTTTACAACTACCGTGAGTTAAAAAACCACAATATCTATTCAGCCAGAGCAAAGTTCGGGCTGCTGCGTCCTCTTGGAATACAGGAAATTCCACACAATACATACATCCATGTGCTTTCGGAGTCCGAAAACAAAGTACGAAACTGGCTGAAGCAAATGGGAATACTGAACAAAAGTATTGCAGTGTTCTCTCCGGTAACACCTATCAGAAAAAGACAGTGGGATTTCAGGCGTTTTGCAGAAGTTGCAGACATGGTGACGGAAAAGTATGGATTCAATGTCGTTCTGCTCTGGGGACCTGGAGAAAAGAAAAAGGTTGAACACATGGCCTCCCTGATGAAGAACATGCCGCTGGTGGCACCTCCCACAACTTTCAACGAAGCAGCAGCAATGCTGAAACACGCCAGAATCTACTTTGGAAACAATGGAGGCATTCACCACCTTGCCGTTGCAGTGGGAACACCTACCGTAACTGTATTCGGCCCGGGAACCAGCCCTCTGAAATGGGTTGCGTGGCACATGCCGCAGCATACCTATCTTATCAACAGTGATCTTGATGAGTATACAGACGGTGGCTTTGGTGTTACACCTGAAATGGTTTTCAGGGAATTTGAGAGACTTATGGAGTCCGGACACATCTGAGATTTAACGCACTGACAATGTCACTGCACGCAAATAACGCTCTGCACTACAGATCGATCAGGTGTGTAAGGTGCCGGTTCCCGGAGCTGTCCGGTTTGCAGACAAGGATGAATTCTCCTGTCTCTGTAAAACCCGTTTGCCCTGATGGATTGATTTTGTAGAATCGCATCAGATAACTTCTGGGATATGCAATTGATTCCCCTGATGGATCCTCGGGCCAGGTGTACTGATCCTCTCCTGTGAGAGTAAACTCACAGCAGTCGTATGCGGAGAAGTACCCCTCTGCAAATGTGAGTTCCAGGTTGTAGCCCCAGGTGCTGTCAATTACTCCGTCTCCGTTGTAGTCATCCCAGTTCTCCTCCAGCAGATGGTGCAGAAATCCATTGTCCAGAGTAACTGCAAGAAGATCAGTGTCCATAGTGTTGTAGGCGTACTCGTAGTTGTCGATGGCTTTCCAGCCTTCGTTCACAGGGTCATGCGGAAGAACCGGAGGTGTTATCCCTGTAGTGTCATTACCGCAGGCGGTCAGTATCAGGAACACTGGTATCAGCATTGTTAATATCTCTGCTGACGCTCTCTTCATCTCTCCTCCAGCCGGGCTGTTTGAATCCACTGTTATTCTTCTGTGGGGCAGACCTGGATAACACTTGAGGTAATAGCAGCAGCAACGATCGTTTGTTCCTACTCATATTGCAAGTGTTTAACGCATGTATCCCTTTCGGAAACGGCTGTGGTACAGAATCTGCATTTTACGGAACAGATTCAGAGGTTTCCGCCTTGTTCCCACAGGTTCTTCAGGGTCTATTGTGGCCAGAAGGTCAAGAATACCCTTTGATATGTTTCCGTCCAGCCTGGGATTTACCTGTTCAAGATGACGCTTCCGATTGTTTGAAAACTCTCCTGGATTCAGGAATGATCTGTCCAGTGCAGCTCTGAGTTCCAGGGGCTTGTGTATGTTAATACCCTTGTCTTTTCTCGCGAGTGTTCTGAAGGTTACAACCGGTTTGTCCAGAACCATAAACTCGTAGATCACGGAAGATGTATCTGAAACCATCACATCCGCCAGGTGAAGATACGGCGTAATGTCGTAATCGGTAATAAGGCGAAAGTGCTGTTTGTCTGTAATTCCGTGTACAAGAGATCTGTCCATGAATTCGTGTGGCTTGCACAGCCAGATCTCATCCGGCTTCATCGTTTTTTCAATCTCCGGGAGAAGCATTGTTGCAGACTGCATGGTTCTGCTGTGCGTGGGGGCATAAAGGATAACCTTCCTGTCAGCAGGGATCTCGAACCTTTCTCTGAGATTCTCCGTATTGTATTTCAGTATGTGGTCTATCTTGGACCACCCGGTTTCCACTGTTCTGAAGTATCTGTACCTGTTCTGCATCTGTGTAAACCGTCTTGTTACAACCGGCCCCGATGTAAGGTACATATCGAAGAAGTGCCTTATCCTGTAGTGTGAAGGCTTTTCCACACCGATTCCGTGGAACAGCTCCACCTTTATCCCCGGCAGGCGGAAATCCACAAAGTTTCCGGGACACAGAACAAACTCAGGGTTGAAATCGGCTGCACTGTTCAAGTCTGTAAACACCTGCAGGTCTGATATTTCATCCGGAAGTTTTTTCTTTACTTTTGAACTGACGAAAAATGCGATTTCCGCATCTGTGTGCTTTGCCTCTTCCACCAGAGGAAGCACAACTGGAAGGGAGTAGAGTTTTGAAACATAGAACAGCAGTTTCATCAGGTAATTGACTTGCCGTTCTTTACTGTATTCCTGACGGATGTTGTTGAAATGCTTTTCGTTCTGGGCAGGTACACCACCTCACAGTAGTCCTTCAGAAAATCAAACTTTCCAGCCCAGTCTTCCCCAATAACAAAAATGTCTATGGAATGCTTTCTGATATCATCAATTTTCTGTTCCCAGCTGGTTTCAGGAATCACTTCGTCTACATAGCGGATAGCTTCAACTATCTGCGCTCTGTGAGAATATGGATACACACACTGCTTGTGTTTTCCTGTATTGAATTCATCTGTTGAAACAGCCACAATAAGGTAGTCGCCGAGAGCTTTTGCCCTTTTCAGAATGTTAAGGTGACCTATGTGAAAAAGATCGAATGTACCGTATGTGATTACCTTTTTCACCGCAATTACCAGCCGATCCTGATAAGGGTTGCCCACTGTTCAAGAAACTTTGTGTCTCCCGGTGCGGGCTCCCCTCCCCATCCGCTGAATACTCCCTTTCTGTCCAGCCCTATCACCGGTATTCCCAGTGCTCTGGCATGTATCCAGAGATCCCGGTCTGTTGTAGCCACAGCAGAAGCGCCGGCAACCATGGCGGCCAGCAGACCGACACTTGTATCCGGTGGAATGACTGTGCTCTTTCCATCTACAGCAACGATCTTCAGTGGAACTTCCGCTCTCTTTCTCTCCAGTACATTTGCCGCTGCTTCAGTGGCCAGAATATAGGGCAGAGTACGGTGAGACACAGGAGACAGAACTGCTGAAGCCTTTTCTGCAAGGACGCCGGGCACCGTGGGTTTCCAGACTGTATCCGTTTCCATTTTAAGAACTTTCATTAACTCATAGATGCCATCTGGAAAAATAACATCAGAGCCGGTTTTAACTCTGATGTTTACTGCAGGATGCTCCTGAAAGGAAACACAGGCAAGAGGAGGCACTTTCTCCACAAAACGCAGCAGATCATCTTCCGGCTGTGGAGAGAACATAAGAACACCTTCAGGGACACCTGGATCAACAGACCCCGGATCGTTTGTGTAAATGTGCATCTGCGGTATTACCGGCAGGAATCCTGCAAGCTCAGCCACGCTGCTGTGAGCTACAAAATGAACTGGAATACCGGAGTACACATTCTGAAGTACCCTGGCCATATAAACCGCAGACCACGCAGGGGAAATACCTGAAGGTGAAAATACTCCAACTGCTTCAGGTTCCAGAATATCAGACGGGAACTTGAAATCACTCCAGTTTGAAGAAACTCTGGTGACTCTTCGTTTACCAAAGAGATTTCTTATGAATTTCACTGCTCAAATCCTTCCATAATACTCCGTGCAAGAGAAACCGCTGCCGGGTTTTCTGTATCTACAGAATTCAGAACTCTTGAAGACTCCCCAAACTGCCCGGACACCTGGAGACACAGTCCGTACATAACATCACCCATAGCGTCACCGGGGTAACGAACTCTTATCAGGCGGGACAGTTGAAGAGCTTCAGAAAACCGTCCTGCATTCAGATAAGCGGAACACAGGTCTATACCGCTCCAGAAAGCCTTTCTGGCTGTGGAAGCCTCAGCAATAGACATTGTAAGCTCCTGTATTGCCACCTCGCTGTTTTCCGAAAACAGCGCAGACAATCCGTGAGCCCTGTGAAGAAGCCAGGGGTCAGAGGGATTCATCTGCTTCAGTTGTTCAGCAGCCAGCACCGGAAGTCCGGAAGTCCAGGCAATCCTTGCCAGCCAGAACTGCTGAAGATCGGCGTTGCCGCAGATATTTCCCAGCTCGCCTGACAGTAGAAAAGCCCTTCTGCCATCGCCGGCGTAGATTGCCTCCTCTACAAGCCTTCCCATCACCCTGACCTGCCCGGACAGACTGCCCTGCTCCTCCCACGCGGCACCTGCTTCCGGCAGTTTTCCAGCCAGCTCCAGGTCAAGTGGAGAGAAACACACAACAAAAAGCAGAACAACAGTCATTGCAGATACCTCTGTATCAATCTTCTGCTGAATCTGAAATAACTCACAATACCCAGCACTGCAGCAATGGGTGTAAGTATCTGCGCAACCTGAGTCAGCTTCATGAAAATACTCTTTTCAGGGTAGGCAAGCCCGCCGGCGGCTGTAAGAACCAGAACATAACTGAGAATGATCGTAAGCCTTTCACTTGTGGTGATGGCTACAACAGGGATTTTTATACTCCACGAAACAATCAGCAGACCCAGAACCACAGCGATGTGGTACCACGCGGGAATAAGGGCAAGAAGACCATTTACCACACCAAGCCGGGCAAGGAAGATCAGCATTACAGAAAGAAACAGTTTGTCTGCCAGAATATCAAGTGTCTTACCGGGAGTACTGGATTTTTTAAGTTTTCTTGCCAGCCAGCCGTCAGCATAGTCGCTTGCGGCAGCAATAAGACACAGCAGAAACATGGTGGCGTAGTGAGAATACCAGCCTGCCCAGACGCTGAAGGGAAGAATTACAATTCGAACCCACGAAACCATTGCCGGAGCAACCGGAAGCTGCTCCTGTGTTCTCTTTATCATCTCTATGGTTTGAGAAAACTGTTCGCGATGTCTCTGCTGAGCTTCGCTGATATTCACAGAGAACCTCCGCTGGAACGATGAAATAAACTCTCAATTTCAGCAACGGTAATGTACTCTGCTGATGCGTCAACGACAGGGAAATAGATGGAAAGCACCTTTATATCAAGAGGAGACACAATTTCTTCACCGTGGAACATACCATCTATTCTGGTTCTCATCCATCCCAGGGAACACACGGCTCCACACTGATCACTGTGCATTTTCCCCTCCATATCCGGCGGGATTGCGGGGTTCAACGCCATTTCTCTGTAGAGTTCATACCTGCCGAACCATGAAAGTGCATCAAGAAGATCGCTCCTGGTTGCCGGCAGGTCATTTCCGTGAAGATTCCAGCAGGTCTCTGCCAGTTCCATTTCCCCCTGGGAAACAAGGGAAGCGACAAGCGGAACAACAATAGAAGCATCTCCTCCTTTGATCCTGTCTGTTGCAGCTGAAAATGAAATATCTGAAAGGAGAACAGTGTTGGCATCTGTATACAGATATGAAACCATATCAAGAGGATTACCAACTGCTTCACCCCCGGCACGCAGAAGCCACGAATCTCCCACGGAGAACTGGGAACCTGAAACAAGCAACGCCAGGATAACTATCATGATTGAAAAAAATATATGGAGCGGGCAACGGGTTTCGAACCCGCGACATTCAGCATGGGAGGCTGACACTCTGCCAACTGAGTTATGCCCGCTCTGTTCAAGAATTTGTCTCCGCTCTGTAAATTATACTGGCTTCGCCCTGAAGCCACCAGCCGCTTTCGTCTTTTCCCACGGTAAGAAACAGCCCGCTCTTCACCGCTATTCTAACAGGTAGAGTTACAGAATCAAATCTTTCAGAGGCCACGAGGGCACATGCCACGGCACCGGTCCCGCAGGCCAGGGTTTCACCCTCCACCCCTCTCTCAAAGGTTCTGATCGACATTGATCCATCCTGCTGAACCTTTACCCAGTTTACATTCACACCTTCCGGTCCGAATTCATCATGCGATCTTATTACATGAGCATATTCTTCAAAGGTCCCGTCTATAATATTTTCACTGAAAACAACTGCATGGGGCACGCCGGTGTCTGCAAATCCGACAGCGATAACAACACCGTCAGTAACATCAATTACTTTCTTCAGGTAGTGAAGAACCGGTTCAGTCATCCAGATCCTTGCTTCCCTGTCTCCTGTGACACGGCCTTTGTGAACACCGGCATCGCTTACAAAAGTAAATTCAACTCCTGTTTTTACCATTCCCAGCTCTTCTGCAAACCGGCAGATACACCTTGCACCATTGCCGCACATGCTCGCGGCTCCGCCGTCTGAATTGTAGTACTTCATGGCGAAAGCGTGAACGGGATCCTCTGTTATTTCTATAAGCCCATCTGCCCCGACAGAAAGACCTCTCCTGCATAGTTCGGCAATTGTTTCACGATCGAGCAGCCGCGAAAGGCTGCCGTCCCGGTTGTCAACCATGATGAAATCATTCCCGGCACCGCTCATTTTGGTAAATTTCATAGGTTCTGTGTTCCCATTCTTTCAATGATTTCCATATGATACTCCGCTCTGTCATCAAGATTGCTGTTCCGCAACAGTCTTACCAGATCGAAACGAAGCTGCGGATCCGGTCCCCAGCCATCCAGGTAGGCAACAAAGTCCTCCTCCAGATCGTCTATTGGGTAGTTTCCCGCCAGATGAGCCTGAAGAAGTTCCTGCAGAAGACCGATTGCAGCATCAGCAGGTACCTCATCGGGTGACCCTGACAATAGCAGCAGAGCCGCTGAAATCTTCTGGAAATTACCTGTTTCCATTCCCTGGTCTGCAAGGTAGATAGCTGTTTCAACAGGCGAGTTCACAACGGCACCCGCCATTTCTCTGTCGTGCAGAAAAGGGGCATAACGTACTTCCCACAACGGCTGACGGGGTAATCCTTCAACGCCGCCGTCAAGACTGTATACCCTTATTGAAGGTCCCTGCCAGACGATTCCAAGGCTTTCAAGAGACTGCGGATAGTAATGGAGCCGAAGAGCAAGACAACCATCGGGAATTTCTGTAAGCCCTGCCAGGTAAACAAGACCCTGTGGAGATCTGTCAAAAACAAAATCGGCCTGGTAGATAAGGTACTCCGCACCCTTTTCATCCATAAAAGCCAGCATTTCCCGCTCGGTTCCAAAAATCCTCCGGGCAAATTCAATGATGGTTTCCCGGTTCCGGGTGTTTTCAAAGAAGGTGTGTGTAACCACAGGCATATCTGCATAAGCTGAGAGCAGACCTGAAATGTGCCAGAAAGAAAGTACTGTTCCCCGGTTGTCTTCCGCCCATCCGATAAGTCCTGTGAGTTCATCCTCAGTAAGAAGAGATGACGAGTCTTCAAAGGTCAGCCCTGCCCCTGAGAGCGCACCTGCTATTCCCGGGGCATACATGGTCTGCAGTCCAAAAACTGTAAGAACAACAGGAAGAGCCCATCTGCGGTTTCTGCAGGCAGCCACCACCGGCGGGATAATACCCACAGCAAGAACAACATGAAGTCTGTCAAAAAACAGGTATCCGGCAAGTGAAAGAGGTACAAGGAAAAGCATCAGCGACTGTCCGGTCTTCTCTCTGAAACGTTTCCACCCCAGAATCGCTGCAAGAACTGCCACCCCGAACAGAAGCACTATCTGCCCTGAAGACGGAGAAGTGTAACCGCTTACCCAGAAAAGTCGGGCGTCGCCCGAAAGCAGAGCAGGGTTTTCAGGGTGACTGAACATGAATTTAATCTTCGCCAAAATCACTGAGGCCACATGACCGCCTGAAGATGACCTGAAAAAGAAACCGGAGGCTAAAGAAACTGCAAGACCTGCCCATGGAACAATTCTGCTTCGGTACACCGATGAAGCCACAGCAGCAGCGGCCATTAGAACAGCTGGAGAAAGAATAGCTCCGTCGTGGCGCATATGGCTTAAAAAAACAGAGGCAAGAAGCTGACTTACAGCCACCGGAAGAACTGTTTTAAGCCCCGGCCTTCTAAAAGCCATCCAGGCAAAGACGAAGAAAGACACAAACCCGGTGACCTTCCACGATGCCAGAGCCAGAAACAGTGTCAGAGCTGCGGTAACAGAGTACTTCAATGACTCTTTTTTACCACAGCTCATGTCTATAAGGGCAAAAGTGAGAACTATCAGCGGCAAAGCTACTATTTCGCGGTAGAAACTTTCCCCCCTGGCTCGAAGAAGAGCCGGGAGAAACACGGCGTACAGTGCCGCACCTGTAAAAGATTCCTGACTGGAGAAGTTTGAACTTCGCATCCAGTAGAAAATTACAGGAATCACCAGAAGTGGAAACAGGATACAGAACACATGGAGGAAACTGTCCAGGTCGCCGCCTGTCACGCGATGTATTCCACCTGCAATGTACTCTTCAAAAATAGAGTTCTCTGCTGTTCTCAGACCCTGCGGACGCATTACCAGCGTATCTACCGCGGGAATGCCGCTGCCGTTTGAAACCATTTTCGTGTATCGGTAAGCCTGGGTTGTTTCCCCCTGCATTCTGGCTGGAGGCGGCATAACTGAAATGGCAAAAACACTCCGGAAAACAAAACCACCTGCCACCAGCAGCAGCAGGAGCAGAACTGTTCGGAGTTTTACCCTGCTGTCAGCCTGTGCGTGCATGGCGCTTGGCCATCTGGGTAGCAATAATTTTGAGAGTTTCCGCAGGACCGCTGCCGCCGATGGCAACTGACTCCACAGTGGGCCACTGGAACCTGTTCAGTTCTTCGTTCATTCTGGTGGTAGACATAATTCCGGGAAGATCGCGTTTGTTAAACTGCAGAACCATGGGAATCATGGACATATCCAGACCGTAGCTTTTCAGGTTGTGCTCCAGATCATCTATGGTACTGATGTTTGCCTCTGCTCTTTCCTTCTGACTGTCGGCAACGAAAACAACCCCGTCTATACCGTCAAGGATCACCCTTCTGCTCAGTGCATAATACGCTTGACCGGGTACGGAATACAGGTGGAGCTTGATTTTCATGTCGCCAATTCTGGCGAAATTCACTGGAAGAAAGTCGAAAAAAACTGTTCTTTCGCATCTTGTGCAGAGAGTTACAAGTCTTCCTCTGTTTTCAGGGGCTATGATATCGCGTATCCCCCTGAGATTGGTTGTCTTCCCGGAAAGACCGGGACCGTAGTAGACTATTTTGTATGCAACCTCATTACCTGACCTGTGCATCCCTCCCCCTATTCGTAAAGAAACTCGCAGTATTCCTAGAGAATATAACCCTCTTCGTCTTTTCTTTCAACCAGCACTGCCAGCCTGTTCTGCGCCTTCTTACCAGTAAGCCTTACCCTGCCCCTGATCAGATCCGGCGCACCGAAAAGATACTCGTCGAACAGAAATGAAAGGACAGAGCGGAGTCTCCTGGCGCCGATGTCTTCCTTTTCCTCATTCAGGTACCTTGCAGTCGCAGCTATGTTTCTCTTCGCCTGCTCTTCCACCACAAGTTTCAGGTCGTCTGCCTCCAGAAGCCTTGTGTACTGTTCAAGAATACAGCCCTCAGGTTCTGTAAGAATACGAAAAAGATCTTCTTCCGACAGTGGATCAAGAGAAACCCGGAGCGGAAACCTTCCCTGAAGCTCAGGAATCAGGTCTGCAGGGCTGCTGCCGTGAAAGGCTCCTGCCGCGATAAACAGTATGTGATCTGTTTTTACCGGGCCGTACCTGGTAGAAACAGTACACCCCTCAACCAGGGGAAGAAGGTCTCTCTGAACTCCCATTCTTGACACATCAGGGCCGCTTCCTCCCTCAGAACCTATTATCTTGTCTATCTCATCAACAAAAACAATACCCTCTTCCTGCGCAAGGCGGAGTCCTTCCTGGATATGATCCCCGCCATCAAGGATTCTGGCAATTTCCTCATCAAAAAGTTTATTGCGTGCATCTGAAACACGGAGGGTGATTTTCTTCCTTCGCTTTCCAATAACCTTGTCCAGCATGGTTTTCATCTGATCGTTTATCTGGTTGTCAAATCCCTGTCCGGGTATCATTGGAAACACTTCAACACCAATAGCCCTCTCCGTAACAGAAAGCTCTATTTCAACATCATCAAGTCTGCCGTTTTCAAGCAGTTCCGCAAGTTCCCCTTCTGACCCGAACTCAATACCGGTTCTCGAGAGGGCATCCAGCAGTTTCTTTTCAACTCTCGCCTCGGCCTCGGCCTTTTTCTCTTCCCGGGCCTTACCTGTGGCAAGATTTACCGCAGAACGGACAAGGTCACGGATTATTCCCTCAACATCCCTGCCAACGTAACCTGTTTCTGTATACTTTGTGGCCTCAACCTTTACAAAAGGCGCTCCCACAAGATTCGCCATCCTCCGCGCGATCTCCGTTTTACCCACCCCTGTAGGTCCCATCATGATAAGGTTGCTGGGGTATATCTCTGACTGCATGGGTTCTTCAACAAGTTTTCTTCTGAACCTGTTCCGCAATGAAATGGCAACGGTTCTCTTCGCCTTGTCCTGACCGATAACGAACCTGTCAAGCCAGGCGACAGTTTCCGCAGGTGTCATGGTTTTTTGAGTTCGCATATTTCCTCCGACATGATCTCTCCACCTGTGTAGATACAGATTTCGCTTGCTATGACAATAGCTTCCCTTGCCACCTTCAGAGGACCCATTTTTGTGTGCTTCACAAGAGATCTCGCTGCTGCAATCGCATACGGTGACCCTGAGCCCACCGAAACTATACCGTCTGGCGCCTCAACTACCTCTCCTGAACCCCCGATAACAAGGGCATGGTGGCTGTCCACCGCCGCAATCATGGCATTGAGTTCCCTGAGGTATTTGTCTGCCCTCCACTCCCGTGCAAGCTCCATGGATGCCCTCGGAAGATTACCGCGAAAAGCTTCAAGTTTCTCCTCCAGCCTTTCCACCAGAGCAAAAGCATCTGCCCCGGCACCGGAAAAACCCACGAGAACCGTTCCTCCACTGAGCTTCCTCAGCTTCCTGGCACTCATCTTCATTATGGTATCACCAAGTGTAACCTGACCATCTGCCGCCATGGCAGCTTTTCCGTTCCTGACGATACCGATAACCGTAGTCGATTTAATATTCATTACTCCTCCAGCAAATGAGCCAGGGTGTTTCCCGTTATTTCTATGGAAAGCGCATACTCTTCAGTCATTCCAACGTCGTTAACAAGAACAGCATAGGCAAGCCCGCTGTATCCATTGTCGGCAAGACTTACGGCTCTTGCTTCTGACGAGAATGTTTCTGTGGAAAGCAGGAACCACAGAGCTGTTTCCTTCGCATTTTCCGGATCGGCAACAAACCTGTCGCAGAGATCTGTGATCAACTGTGCTTCACGCTGCGTTTTCATCTGGGAAACCATGATATTCCCAAGGGAAACAGCTGCCATCACACCTCCTCTGGCCGCGAGTCCGGCCATTTCAACGGCTATGGATGCCGCAGTTATATCCTGCTTCCATTCCAGCGTGGAGCTTTCCTGATCAGTGTGATTGAAAACGAATGCGAGGGCGGTGTCAAGCATGCTGAGACCGGTGTTGACCGGGCTGTAAATGGTGTATTGATCCACAGTCTGCGCCATAAGATCCAGCACAGGCTGGTATTCAGAACCCCATCCCGCCTGAAGACCCGCCAGATGTTCTCTTGCTGCAATGTAATTTCCGAATGAAAGATCTTTCTCTATGCGTATCCACTCCTGCGCAGGAGAACCGTCGCTGATAAAATCGATGACCCCGTTAAAAGCCGACTCCTGTTCAAACTCACCGGCCACCGCTGCAAGCTGAGACGAGGCGGCAGCGGCAGCGGAGTTGTTGTATTCAACTGCCATGCTGTCCATGTATGCCGTAGCCTGCTGAACGTAGTCTATTGCCGCATCAGCACCGTCCCTGCCATGAATGAATCTTGCTTTCAACAGAACAAAACTGGGCATGATGCTGAGCCACTCCTCAGGCATGGCTGAGAATACAGCCTCAGACCTGTCCAGACACACACCCACCATTTCTGTGTTGCCCTCAGCCATAAACTGATACGCAAGGCGATTGTAGGCACTGACATAATTCCTTGCAATCTGGATTGCCTGATCGTCCTTGTAGACAGAAGGATCTGCAAGACCTGTTGTAAGAAAACTGTCTGCAAGGGTCCATCCCAGATCTGTGTTTACAAGTTCACGGACAGGCTCGTGCATCACTCTGAAAGCAATTCCCTGCATCTGCAGATAGCTCTCGATGTAACTTCTGTTTTCCCCTGAAACTGTTCCGGCGATCATCACTTCCCTGCCGTGAAGGCTTCTGTTTCCAAGCATATTGATAAGAAGAAGATCCTGCATGGGAACAGAGCCCTGGCTGCCTCTTCCCATTGATGGAACCGGTATGCTTGTGTTGCCGTCATTCAGCACCCACGGCCACTGACCGTTAAATGTATCGTCAAGAACCTGCCTGTCATACTCGCCTGTGACAGGCAGACCTTCCGATGAAACATGAAAGAAATTGGGACCCCAGATGAATATGGGCTGCATGTTGTCAATAGTCTCCTGTGAATAACTGAGAAGATCAGGATCTTTTGCAACAAGCTGTTCTACATACCACCTTGTATTCATCAGACTCAGATTGGAAATTATCACATCACGGCGGATCCCAAGCACTCCCTGGGCAAACCACAGAGGGAAAGTATCGTTGTCTCCGTTGGTGATTATCACCGCATTTTCCGGACATGACTGCAGCAGGTTGATACCGTAATCCCGGGCGGCATAATCACCTGAGCGGTCACAGTGATGCCAGTTCATCCCCAGAGATATAAATGGGAAAACAACCATTGCCCACGCGGCGTTCTTTACCGCTCTGCTCTTAGCAGAGGCAAACAGTGACCCCATCCCGATCATGGACAAAACGGCAAAGAAAATGAAAGATGCACCGAAAAAGTAATCTCTCTCGCGAACTTCACCCAGTGATGTTCCTTCGGGCCCTGTCTTAAAATTCAGATACACCACAAAGGCGAAACTCGCCATGATAAAAGACAATCCCACAAGAACCAGAAGATCAGGACGCCTTTTTCCCATAACAACAAGACCGGTAACTGCAAGAACGGCCATTCCCATCCAGAGAAATGCCCACACTACACCGCCAGGTGTACCCATGGCACCTGTCCATGCCTCCGGTCTTCCCACCTGCCAGGACAGGTATTCGGCAAACAGTCCCAGCTGATCCTGAAATGGTCCTTTTCTGTTGAAAATAGAGACCTGGCCGTATTGTTTTCTTTCGATAGCTTCCTTGAATTCGGTCCATACAGAGGGATTTGTCTCGTTGATCTCAGGGTTCTGTATCGCCCGGATAGGCATGTAAAGGTGAATGCTGAATGCGAGAACCATCAGACCGAGAAACATCACTGGAAACCCGGGAGATTTCCACTCAAACGCTTTCTTTCTCACAGCATACAGCACATACATTGCCACAATGGGAAGGGTAACAATAAGAGCACTGAGATGATTGCCTATTGCCAGCGTCATAAGGTAACCGGTGAGAAACAGCTGACGACCTGCAGGTCTGCCATGAAGCCTTCTCTCTATCCACAGATCAAAAACCCAGAGAATGAGAAGGGAAAGAAGGGCTGCCATGGCATAGGTTTCGGTTGCATTGTTGTTTCTCCATACAGTGTAGCTGAAAGCGGCCATAAGTGCCCCGGCAATGGAAACAGGTCTGTAAAGCCATGGTTCAAAGCCCAGCCTGACACTCCATCTCTGTATCAGCCTTGCCACAAGACCGATGGTAACAGTTCCCGCGATTGCGCACATAAGGTTAACTCTGGCAGCAATGGAAGGGATAAAACTGAACAGCAGAGTACTTACTCTCCCCAGAAGCACAAAAAAGGGAACTCCCGGCGGGTGGGGAATCCCGGCAACCCAGGAGCAGGTAATGTACTCTCCGCTGTCCCAGAAACTGACGGACGGCGCCAGGGTAATGGCGTAAACGGTAAAAGCGGCCATGGCCGCTGCCAGCGCAACGAGCCTGTCTGTTGTAAATGCACCTTTGATATTCACTTTTTCCCCCTGGGGTGTGTCTTCATGTAAACACCTTTTAATTTCTCTGTTGTGAGATGCGTATATATCTGTGTTGTTCCTATCCCGGCATGCCCAAGCAGTTCCTGAACTGTTCTGATATCCGCTCCTCCATTCAGAAGATGTGTGGCAAAACTGTGCCTGAAAGTGTGAGGAGTGGCCCCTGCAGCCCTGGCTGCGCCGTCAACACCAGCGGAAACAATACGCCGTATATCCCTTGGGTCAAGCTTTCGCCCTCTGACACTGATAAAAAGAGTTCCAGGATCATCACCTGAGATATACTCATTTCGTTTCTGAATCCATTTACCAAGGTACTCCACAGTTCCACCGGGAACAGGAACAATTCTTTCTCTTCTTCCCTTTCCCATGACCCTTACAGTACCTGAAGCTATACTTGTATTTTTAAGCAGAAGAGATGCAGCTTCGGCAGCCCGCAGACCTGCTCCGTAAAGCAGTTCAACTACTGCTCTGTTGCGCAGGCCCTTTGTGGTTGAGGTATCGTAAGCATTCAAAACACTTTTGACTTCGCTGACACCAAGAAACCCGGGAAGCCTTCTGGGCACCCTGGGAGCCTTGAGTAACTCACTGTGGTCTATTTCGGAACGGCCTGTCTCCACAAGCCATCTGGAAAAGGTATGAAAACAGCTTACCATTCTGGCAATACTGCCTGGAGACATACCGGTTGAAGCCCGTTTCATGAGATACTCCCGCATCTGAGAGATGTCAAAACCCTTTACAAACGATCCACCGGCAGCTGCAAAATCCGTCATCTGTGTCAGATAAGCTTTGACTGTCAGTGGAGAAAGCCCCCTGCCGTAGGTAAGCTCATCTTTAAAAGATTCCAGTATCAGTCTATCTTCTTCTTGCAACGGGGACAGAACACACCTTTCTTTCTCTCTTCAAGCAGAGGAAACCCGCACCTGGGACACTCTCTTGCCACAGGCTTGTTCCACATGGCATAGTCACAGTCCGGGTATCTGCTGCATGAATAAAACACCTTTCCTCTGCGTGACCGTCTTTCAACCAGCTCACCGGTGCAGTCCGGAACAGGACATTTCACCCCGACAGGAACAGGCTGTGTGTGACCGCATGCAGGATCTGAACATGCAAGATACCGGCCGTATCTGCCGTTTCGAAGAAGCATATCCTTACCGCACTTTGCACATTTGACATCAGAAACTGTAGAAGATGAATCTTCATTCACAGGACGGGTATACCGACACGAAGGGAATCCGCTGCATGCCAGAAATTTGCCGTACTTCCCCATCTTTTCCAGAAGCACTTTACCGCACAGGGGACACTTTTCAGCAGTTTCTTTTACCATTGATGCCTTGATCTCGGGAAGGCGTCTCATGGCTTCCTCCAGAGATGCAGCGAGCGGTGTGTAAAGCTGTTTTACCGCTTCTTTGTAACTGGTTTTCCCCGAAGCTACGAGATCAAGCAATTCCTCAAGAGTCGCTGTGAAACCAACATCAAACAGATGGGGAAACAGCTTTACCAGAAGGTCTGCAGTAACCATTCCCACTTCAGTGGGAAAAAGTTTCTTCTCCCTGGCCTCTACATAGGTCCTCTTCTTCAATGTTGATATGATCGATACATAAGTGGAAGGTCTTCCAATTGCTTTCTTTTTCATTTCCGATACAAGAGCCGCTTCTGAATACCTGGACAGGGGCTTTGTAAACTTCTGCTCCGCTGTTACATCCAGGAATTCAACAACACCCTCCGCAAGTTCCGGGATTTTCCCGACTATTTTAAGCTGTGCCGGGTCTACCAGTGAAAATCCCCGACTTACAACCTTCTGCCCGGTTGCTCTGAATACCAATTCTCCGCTGGAAACCAGAACTTCAGTTTCAGCGACAATGGCATCAGCCATCTGAGTAGCCACAAATCTCTTCCACACAAGCGAGTATAGTTTCAGATGCCTGTCGTCCAGTATGCCGGCCATCTCCTCTGGAGTTCGCCTTACATCTGTGGGCCTGATGGCTTCGTGGGCGTCCTGGGCGCCACCGCTGGCTCTGTAGCGTCTTGGTTTCGGAGAGAGTTCCCGGGTACTCCACTTCTGTTCTACAAAACTGCGGCAGTCTGCAATCGCAGCAGGTTCAATCCTGACAGAATCCGTTCTCATATAGGTAATAAGACCTGTTGTTTCTCCGTTGATTTCAAAACCTTCATACAGATCCTGAGCCAGTCGCATGGTTACCGATGGCGGCATGGACAACCTTGCAGACGCAGCAACCTGAAGAGAGCTGGTGATAAACGGAGGAACAGGTTTTCTGGCCTTGTTCTTTTCCACCAGGGAGCTGATCTTCCACAGGGCCTCCCCGCGGGTCTGACTGAGAACTCTGTCGGCAGTTTCACGACTTCCTGGAGAGTGCCTGTCTCCGTCTGCCCTTTTTCCGTCTATTTTATAAAGTTTGGTTTGAAACACAGAACCATTCTGCCTGAATTCTGCAGTTACCGGCCAGAATTCTCTGGGGACAAAGCTTCTTATGGCAAGTTCCCGCTCAGCTATCAACCTGAGAGCTACAGTCTGTACCCTGCCTGCACTGAGTCCTTTGCCCACAGTTCTCCACAGATACGGGCTGATCTTGTAACCCACCAGACGGTCCATCACTCTTCTGGCCTGCTGTGCATCAACCAGGTTCATATCTATATCTGAAGCGGTTCTGGAAGCAGCCCGAACTGCCTCTCTTGTTATGGAATTAAACCTGATCCGCCTGAAGGATATTCCCTTACCCTGAAGCAGTTTGTAGATATGCCAGCAGATAGCCTCCCCTTCGCGGTCAGGATCAGCGGCCAGATAGATTTCACTGTAAGCTGATGCTGTTTTCCTGAGCTTGGCCACAGCTGCCCTTTTACTGGGAAGAATTGTGTAGACAGGTTCAAGTGTTTCCGTGTTTACACCGAGACGATTAAGAGGCAGATCCCTTACATGACCATATGAGGCAACAACATCCCAGCCTCGGCCCAGGTAGTTTTTAAGGCTCTTTGCTTTGGCTGGGGATTCTATAATAACAAGCTTTTTCTTTGTATCTCCTGTCATGAATACAGACTCCTGGTTTTTTTGTAAGAAGATTATTCCATGGTGGAAAGCCACAGAGCCACAGGGCCGCTGACAGACTCCCAGCAGCTCTCTCTGTAACCCATGATATTCTGGAACTGTCTTGGATTGAGAACGCCTGCTACCTCTGAGAAAGCCTCGTGTACCAGACTGTATACAACAGCCTCCTGGTATCGGTTTTCTCTGTAGACAAGCACCAGCTGATCAACGTCTGCAGGTTCCAGCATGGCCGCCGCATCCCTCATGAGACGAATTCTTACTTCTGCTTCTTCCGGATGAAGAATCGCCATAACCAGAACGGTTGTAGAGTCTTCATAAACCAGAAATGCCCCGTCATCCACCACAACTGGAATCGCCGACGCAAGCAGCTCCAGCTCACTGAACACTACCTCACTGCTTTCCACAGGAATTTCTGCATCTGTGTTCCGGGGAGCTCTGGTCTGAAAACTGATAGGAACTGGATTCTCCGCAGGTATACAGCTGTCCGGCAGAGCAATAAGCCGCAGGCCAAAAGGATCATCAACAGCAATAGAATCACTTTCTACAAACGATGTATCCTCCTGTATTTCGTTTATATCTACAGAATCCTGCGGCGCAGGTATTCCGGTATCGGATGAATCCTGAACTGCCGTGCCGGATGTATCGACAGAAACCAGACCATCGCCGGATGTGGAATCCCCGGTAATCGGCGAGAAAAGATTCAGAGGGTCTGTGAAGTAAAATGCTGCAGCCAGAGCGATCACAAGGAAAACAGCGACCACGGTTTTCAGAACAGTTGACCCTGCACCTGTCTCCTCGCTGACCGGTTGTTCCGCATCGAATTCAAGACCTTCTCTGCTCTCTGAAGCAACACCCTTGTTGGGCCTGTCCACGGACTTTCCGTCACTGGCACAGTGGCTGCACACATGGGCCACTCTGTCAAAGCAGTTCCTGCAGGTAAGCTGCCCGCATGTTCTGCACGGTGCAAGCCTCTCCCCGTCCGTAGGCGTTCTTCCACAGATGTGGCACCTTGCCGTAGAGCGAATTTCCTCGCTTGCAGAAGTAATTACAATTGGTTCTTCTTCCTCAACAGCAGGCTGCTGTACTGTCTCTTCACTCTGTGCATCCCCGGGCTTTTCCGTGGTTTCTACCCCGGGTTCAGCCTCAGTTCCCTCAGGATTGACTGTTCCTCCCGAAGAATCCAGAACCGCTCCTGATGACGCTTCCTCTTCGACACCGGTCTCATCCTCCAGGCGGGGAAGAAGATCGATATAGGGATAAAGATCCTTCTGTATGGCCCTTGCTTCATTCATTGGAACGGCTTCTTTGATCACCGACGGCGAGTTGTTAACCGCATTCTCAGCCTCAGTTACCGAAAGATCAAGACCCGTAATGAGAAGTTTTAATACTTTCTTCTTTTCCTCTTCTCTTCCCAGTCTCACAAGCAACAGATCAACGAAAGAATCAGACATCAGGCTCTTCCCTCCAGTATTTCAAATTGTCTGTGCAGTCTTGCTATCACCATCCGGCTCACCCTGCGCAGGGTCTCAAACACGCCTTTGCCCTCGGATGCCACAGATTCAAGACACGCGACACGAGACAACCCGAGCTCACGAACAATCTCATCCACAGGAATAGCATCGTGCAGGTCTCTCTTGTTGCACTGCAGAACAAGACTGACGCCCTTCCTCCTCTGATTGCGGAGATTCTCTTTCAGGTCTCTGAGACTTGCAATGTTGGCATCCATTCTTGACTCCTGAGAATCGGCAACAAAAACAATACCGTCAACACCCTGAAGAATCAGCCGGCGGCTGTCTGAATACATGGCCTGACCAGGGACACTGTAGAGATGCAGACGTATCTTGAAGCCATTGATCTCGCCGGAATCCAGCGGGAGAAAATCAAAAAACAGAGTTCTGTCGTTACCGGCAGCAAGGGAAATCAGTTTTCCCCTTGAATCTGAGGCGACCTGACCGTGGATATATTTTACATTAGTTGTTTTCCCTGACAACCCCGGACCTGCATACACAATCTTGCAGTCAATTTCCTTAGCGCTGTAGCTCACAGTTGCCATAAAGTATTACTCCTCGCTCTGCTCTTTTTTTCCGTCATCACTGCCAACCTCATCAGATTCAATATCCACGTCCTTCAAACCCTTTTTGAACTGACTCATGGATTTCCCGACAGCTCTGGCAATATCAGGAATCCTCTTTGCTCCGAAGAGAAGAAGAAGCACCACAAGAATCAGCACAAGCTCGGTGGTTCCTATACGACCCAAAATAACCCCCCCGTGCAGTCAGAACCATTTGTATAAAACACCCACCGCAAGAAGACCGGCAAATGTCATTATGTTAAGCTTCACCGCAATTTCAGCGATCTGAAACCTCAGAATGTAGATATCGAAGCCCAGAGGCCCTACAGAGAACTCGGCCCCACCGCTGAAAAACTGCCTCAACGCCACAGAACTGTCCGGCAGCACGGCCCCCACGGCCTCACCGAACACAGTACCGGTCATCATGCCTGCAACGGCAATGAAAACCCAGAATCCTGTGGACCTTCCGTTTAACAACACCTGTCCTTTCTGTAACTGTATCTTAATTTAACACTCGTCTTTATGCAACACTTCAGTTTTCTGTCTCCTGCACACAGCAGCCTGTGCAATCAGACCTGTAACTGCACCGGAAATAATTCCCCACACAGTGAGCAATAATACAATATTCTGCAGCGGAAGTCCCGGCAGAACAATACGCGCAACAACCAGCTGCATCCACAGCGATGCAACTGCTCCAGTAACGGACACACCTGCATAGGACAGCCTGTCTCTGAACACAAATCTCATGGACCCCATTGCAACAGCGCTTGTTACAGCACCTGTTACCGAGAGGAGAAAAGAGGGCGTCGCCAGTAACCCGGTGATAAGGGCTACAGCAAATACTCTAAGTAGATTGAGTTCCAGTGTTTTCAGAAAACCATACCTGACAACTGCAACTACAGCTGCAGCATTTGCAAGCCCCAGCTTCATAAATGGAACAGGCCTCGGAACAAGACTGTCTATCACCCCGAGTGCAGTGGCATACAGCACAAGAACTGTCAGATCACGGTGGCTTCTATCAGACATTCTTCAACTCTTTTCAGAAGCGTCCTGCTGTTAAAAAGGGCCTCTGCCCTGTTTCTGGCCTGCGTATACATCGCGGCTCTCATGGTTTCCGACTCTTCGAAACGGGCTACAGCTCTGCACAGGTCAGACGAATCACCTGGAGTAAAAAGAAGGCCGGTTTCACCGTGGCTGTTCACCCAGGACACACCTGTGGGAAGGTTACTGCTTATCACTGCAGCTCCACAGGCCATTGCCTCAACCTGCACCATTCCAAAGGCTTCACTGCGCTGAATGGATGGGAGAATCAGAGCTTTTGCCCCCTGATACAGCGAAATGAGCTCTTCGTCTGAGACATTGGTTACAACACTGACAGGCAGATGGTGTTCCGAAATAAAGGCATTTACCTTTTTCTCCAGCCCGCCCCCCCCGGCCAGGATAAGATCAGGAGGATTCTCCATTTTACGCCAGGCGTCCAGAAGAACAAAAATGCCTTTGTACCTTCTGAATCTTCCCACAAACAGATAGTATGCCTTCCCCGCTGTTCCTCCCGGCTTGAACCGTTCCAGATCAGCTCCAATGGGAATAGTCTGTGTGTTGTGCAGATCTCTCAGGTAGGGTGAGGTACGGATATAGTTATCTGAAGAAACAATCACACTACGGGCCCCTGCAAGGAATCTTCCAAGAACAGGACCGTAAACAGGCATCACAAAAGCCTGGCGGACTATATCGCTGTGGTAGGTAACTACGTATGGCTTTTTCTTTTTAAGCACAGCCCAGGCCAGCACAGCACTTGGCAGTGGAAGATGGAAATGAACAACATCTGCGTCTGTTCCAGCAAGAAACCTGCTGAATCCAGGTACCACAGGATTTGAAAGCACACGGGCTGGAGACCAAATACCTTTAACAGCCAGTCCGTCCACGTCTCTGTTTCCGCCACCGGCAACCAGAACTTCCACACTGTGCCCCCGGGAAACAAGAAACTGTGATAGATCGTATATATGGCGCTCGATTCCGCCGTGAACCTCAGGAAAAATATCTTTGTACACCTGGAGGATTTTCACTGAAACGCCTTTCCGTAAGCCCGGTATGTATTCTCAGCCATGGTTTTACACGTAAATCTACCGGCAAATTCACGGAGCTCTTCCGGATTCTGCTTTTTTTCAAGGGCATTCAGAACAGCTTCCGCAATAGATTGCGGTGTTTCTCCGGAAACTGCTGCAGCCACAGACCCGTAAACCTCCAGGAGCGTTCCAGCAGGTCCCACCACAAACGGAACTCCAGAAGCTGCGGCTTCCAGAGGGGGCAGCCCGAACCCTTCATAAAGTGACGGATAAACAAGCAGTTTTGCGCCTGAGAATACACTTGAAAGCAACTGTTCTCCAACAGATCCAATCCATACGACTCCAGGAGTATCAGTCAGTGCGTCTTTCGTTTTCTTTTTTCCCCAGCCCCATCTGCCAGCAACTACCAGGGTCATTCCCGGATGTATCCGTCTTATCTCCGGCCACGCCTCCAGCAGCGCATCTATGTTCTTTCTGGGCTCTATTGTACTTGCTGAAAGTATGTAGTCTCCGGTTATTCCGGATGTTTTTCTGAACACAGCATCGGAAGCTGTGTTGTGTGGTGCAGAGAGGTAAACTCTTGTTGATGAAAGCCCCAGATACTTCTTTATTTCTGAAACAGTAAAATCGCTGTCTGCGATTACAACTGAAGCTCCTGTAGCAACTCTGGGAAAGTGAAGCCTGTAGTACAGCGATTTAAGAATCGGGAACCAGCCGGGTTGTGCCATAAAAGCCATATCGTGAACTGTCACAGCGTAGGGAATACCACCTGGGACTGCTCCGGCAAAAGCGGGAAGATGTGCCAGATCGAAGTGTTGTTTTCGGAGAATACGGCGCAACCCCATGTGTTCTGAAATAAATTTTCCCCGGTAACCCGAAGCGGTCAATCCAATCGGAACAACCTGTGTTATACCAGCTTTCTGAAACCCCTCAATCAACCTGGCTGTGTAAACACCGGTGCCTCCTCTGTTGACCGCTGAAGATGCGTACAGAGCTATCCGTCTGTTATATCTCCGCAACAGAATCGTCACCTGCGTACAGTCTGGCCGGAGTCCCCTGCACAACTGACCTTTCCCCGATAATCGATTCCATCAGCACCACATGCCTGAACTTTGAACCACTTCCGGCAATTGTGTCCGAGATCACTGAGTTCTCTATGTGAACACCGGCACCTCCGGAAAACCAGGGGCCCACAACAGAGTTTTTTACCACTGTAGCATCACCGAAAAAACAGGGAGCAACAATCACGGAATTCTCAAGAACAGGAGAGCCGGAGCTGCCGTTCTTTTCCAGTAGTACCCTGTTGGTCTCCAGGAGTGTTTCCGGTTTACCGCAGTCATACCACCCGTCTATATCCAGTGTTCCGAAGGGTTCTCCTCCCTTCAGCATAAGCTGCATAGCATCTGTGAGCTGGTACTCTCCCCGTGTTCTGAGCTGGTTTTCCTTCAGGTAACGGCAGCTCTGCATTATCTTTCTCCCGTTTGAGAAGTAATACACACCTACTATTGCCAGATTGCTTACAGGTTCTGAAGGCTTCTCCACAAGCTCTGCAACTCTGTCCCCGTCCATTACAACAACACCGAACCTTGAAGGATCCTCCACCGGAGACGCAACAATCATGTTTCTTGTTTCTCCACGGAGTACAGACAGGTCCGCTGAAAACAGTGTATCACCCAGAACCACCATCAGAGGTTCATCTTCAACGTACGGTTCTGCAAGCAGAACCGCAGAAGCTAGACCGTCGGTCTCTTCCTGAACTGCAAAATCAATTCTTATGCCCGGGTATTGTGTCCGGGCCCAGGAAACTATGGTGTCACCGAGATAACCTGTTATCAGCGTGATGTGATCTACGTCAGCATCAAGAAGTGAATCTATCACATGGGCCAGAATCGGTTGTCCTGCAACTGGGATAAGAGGTTTCGGCAACGACCACGTAAGAGGTCTCATTCTGGTTCCCTTGCCAGCGGCAGGTATTATACAGTGCATTTAAATCAGCCTCCCGTTTCCCAGTCATTCTCATCAAGGAGAATTTCAGGATATTTTCCCATAACGTAAGAGTGAACAAGCGATCTGACACCGAGACCGGTTTCAGTTACAAGAGATTTCTCGGCCATTTCCCGGGCGGCATCTGTGGTAACAACACCAATCATTCTCTTCACATCAGGTATCAGAGACGGTGCAACACTCAGCTCGTCCACTCCAAAACCGATCATAAGAGGAACGGCCAGTGGATTACCGGCCATGGAGCCACACACTCCAACCCATTTTCCCTGACTGTGACACAATCTGACCACGGTATCAATCTGGCGGAGAATAGCCGGATGGAATGAATCGTAAAGATCGGCCACCCTGGGATTCCCCCGGTCAACTGCCAGAGAATACTGCGTGAGATCGTTGGTTCCTATGGATACAAAATCTGCGTATGGCAGCATAAGATCAAGAGCAATAACAGTTGCCGGTGTTTCTACCATTATCCCCACCTGCATATCGTTATCAAATGGAATTTCATCAACACGCAACTGATTCTTTACTTTCTCAAGCAGGTCTCTCAATCTGCGCAGTTGTTCCACATGGGTAACCATTGGAAACATCAGCCGTATGTTGCCATGAACAGACGCCCTTAGAATAGCTCTCAGCTGAATCGAGAACTCTTGGGGTCTGTCAAGACCAATTCTCACAGCACGGTAACCCAGGAAAGGGTTGGCTTCCGGTACAGAATTCAGACCCGTTCTGAATTTGTCTCCACCCATATCGTACGTTCTTATTATCACTGGTTTCGGTTTCATCCGGAAAGCTACCGTGTCGTAAATAGCAAAATGGTCTTCCTCGTTTTCGCCATTTTCCTGAGCAAGCCTGAGAAATTCAGTTCGGAACAGACCTATTCCATCAGCCCCGAGTTTATTTACAAGTTCAACCTCGTATGGAAGCTCGATATTTGCCGCAAGTTCTATTCGAACACCGTCTTCGGTAACCGCAGGCTCCTGATTCATTTTCTGAAGCAGTTTCTCTGCTTTCTGGAATTTCTCCTTGATACCCGCGTAGTACCGGAGCTCCTCTTGAGTGGGGTTAACAATTACATGCCCGTGTATACCGTCTACAATAATCATGTCACGGGGATTTATTTCAGAGGTAATCTTCTGAAGACCGACCACGGCAGGTATACCTAGAGCACGGGCAAGAATGGTTGTGTGGGAAGTTCTTCCTCCCATGTCTGTAACAAAGGCCAGTATCTGACCGGGTTTCAAACCGGCAGTTTCAGATGGATCAAGATCTTTTGCCACAAGAACCACAGGCTCCTGCATCTTATCGAGAACATCCTTTTCCGTACCTGTAAGCTTCTCAATAACCCGGCGGCCGACATCTCTTACATCTGCAACCCTTTCACGGATGTATGGGTCGGCCATAACCTCGAATTTTTCCATGACACCGCGAAGCGCCGTGCTGACTGCGTACTCCGCATTAACCAGTCCGCCCAGAATTCTACTTTCAACATCTCTCTTTATTGTTGGATCCTGAAGCAGAAGCAGAAGGAATTCAAGAATCTGACGACCTTCAACAACATCTTCCATGGTATCTGCAATGTTTTCAAGATCGTGACGAACGGAAGATATGGCGACTTGAAATCTCTTAACCTCAAGTTCAGCCTGCTCAGACGATTCAAGAAGCCGCTTTGCATGTTTCAGTTCTTCAACCTTGAGGAGGAAAGCCGATCCTATGGCGATGCCGTGCGAGGCAGGAACACCTTTGAAAAGCATCTAAATCATCTCTTCGCCGAAACCGCTTCTGATTACCTCCGCAACTGCCTCCACAGCTTCAACCTCATCAGATCCATCTGCGGAAACAACAATTTCAGTACCCCCGGAGGCTGCCAGGGTCATTACTCCCATTATGCTCTTTGCGTTGACTTTGTCTGCCGGGCTTTCCACCCATATATCACAGGCAAACTCCACAGCAGCTCTTACTATCAGTGCGGCTGGACGGGCATGTATCCCCAGCTTGTTGGGAACAACCACCTTTTTTTCTGTCATTTTATTCTCTCAGCCTTTTTCTGCCCATACGGGCAATGAGTTTCCTGTTAAGTCGTTCAGCAGATGTACTGCCGGTATCCTTTACCTGAATATTCATCATTGCAGCAACTTCAAGAAGCAGTGTAATGTTTCTGCCCGGAAGCACCGGTATCTCCACCATGGGAACGTCAACTCCCATTATACTCATATGTTTACCGATAAGCCCTGACCTGTCGGCTTCATCGTCGAGGTCGGTATCAAATAATCTGACAACAAGATCAACCGATTGCATCTCCTTTATCGCGCCCACGCCAAACAGTTCGGCAATGTTGACAAATCCGATTCCTCTTATCTCCATGTGGAATCCAAGCATTGCATCACCGGAACCGATCAGACGGTTCCCTGTTTTTCTCACCCGAACAAGGTCGTCAGCAACAAGCCTGTGCCCTCTCTCCACCAGACCCAGCACTGCCTCACTCTTTCCGATAGCGCTTCTTCCCATGACAAGAAGACCTTCTCCGTAAACATCCACAAGGGTTCCGTGAAGAGAAACATGAGGTGCGAATACCTCGCTTAGAAAATCAGTCAGGTCATGTATCAGAGGAGTTGTATCCTGAGGAGAAACAAACAGTGCAGAACCCGAAGACTGTGATGCAGAGACAAGCTCATCCGGAGGAGTAAGACCTTTCGTAATAATACTGCACACCACTGGAAAATTGAAGACATTCTTCACGGCAGCCTGTTTTTCCTGTGGAGAAAGTTTCTTCAGCAGTGTGATCTCAGTCTCACCAAAAATCTGGATTCTGTCGTGCATGAACTTGTATGTATAACCGGAAAGACACAGACCGGGACGGCTGATGTCCGGGGACACGACCATACGGTCGTATCCCCATGTATCGGTTATATCCTCAAGTTCAAGCCTTTTCCCCAGCCTCTCATACATTACGCCGACAGAAAATGCTTCCGGATCTGGGTAGCGATCCAACACTTTTTCTATTCCTTGCGTGTAAGCTCAACAACCTGAGTAGCACCGCTGGAAGTTCTGTATGCAGCACTGAAGCTGTTCGTTTCCGTGTTGTAGAATATCAGATTTCTGTCGTCGCCACTTACCTCGAACTCTGTCATTGCGTCGTTGGTTGAAAACTTTTTCAAAACCGCGGCATCTTCCACAAGAACCGGGGACGTGAGCTCCGATGGTTCTGCCGCTATGTACCACGCACCGGAAACAGGGTTTTTACCGTTGTTTTCCCTGTGAGGATGGTCATGGTGGGTTTCTTTGAATCTTCTAAGCTGCCTCTCGAGAGAAGAAATACATTCATCGAAAGAAAAGTACATATCATGTCCCTGTGACCGGGAGTCGAGCCTCAATCGGTCTCCCCGCAACTGAACATGTGACCTGCTCATTCCGGACGAAAGCTCAAGAACAACATGAACATCATCGATTCCGTCGTAGAATTTGTCCAGAACGGACAGTTTTTCATAAACATGTTCCTTCAGAGAATCGGTTAGTTCAAAGTGCCTTGCGCTGATCTCGACGTTCATGGTAACTCCTTTCATGTTAAACGGAAGCCAAATTAAATACCGCCCCCCCGAACATGCGGGAGAAGCGGCTACATAAGGTTTGACTTCCAATCTCACATTTCGATAATAGCCCCGGAGATTCATTCGGTCAATACCTGTACCTGTTTACCCCGGCCCTGATAATCGTTATTTTCGTGCCAACAATTTTATACTAATTTCATAGCATCGAAAGGAATTACTTTGCAGGATTACACTGAACTTCGCGAGCTTGGTTTCAGAGGGGGTCTTGAGACCCATCAGCAGCTCGCAACATCCGGAAAGCTGTTCTGCCGGTGTTCAACGAGGATCCGTAACGATAAGCATGATCAGGAAATCCTCCGTCACATGCGCCCTACTCTCAGCGAATTCGGAGAGTATGACGGAACTGCCCTCATGGAATTCAAGACGAAAAAACAGGTTCATTATCTGCTTTACAACGATTCCGTATGCACCTATGAAATGGATGACACTCCGCCTTTTCAGGCAAATCCTGAAGCCGTAAGTATTGCATTGCAACTAGCCATGATGTTCAACATGTCTCTGGTGGATGAAATTCACATAACACGAAAGCAGTACCTTGACGGCTCTATTCCAACTGGTTTTCAGAGAACCGCAATTGTAGGAGTAAATGGAGTAGTACCCTTTCTCGGAAGAGAACTCCACTTCATACAGATGAGCATGGAGGAAGACGCCTGTCGCGAAGTTTCTGACAGAGGGCATCATGTTGTGTTTCGCACAGACCGTCTGTCCATACCGCTTGTTGAGCCGGTGACCGCTCCGGAACTCTACACACCTCATGAGATGGCACTTGCTGCCAGGCTCATAGGCGAAACCATGCGATCAACACACCTGGTCAGAAGAGGAATCGGCTCCGTGAGACAGGACGTAAACGTGTCTATCCGGGGTGGTACAAGAATCGAGATAAAAGGTGTGGCTAAGATAGGTTACATAGAACCACTTTCCAGAATTGAAGCCTACAGACAGAAAGCGCTGCTCGACCTGCGGTATCAGCTGAAAACTTCCGATTTCACGGCAGACCAGCTCAAACCGGAATACACTGCTCTCAGCAGGGTTGAAGCTGCAGGCGAGAACTTTGACCCCGACCTTCTTGAATCCAGACAACACAGTGCTGCAGTGATAATAATTCCAGGATTCAGGAAGTTCGTAGACTGGCCAACCCAGCCTGAGCGTACATTCCTGGACGAACTCAGAGGGCGGGTCAGGGTTATTGCCTGCCTTGAATACCAGCCCGTTCTTAACTGCGCTTCGGACATGCTTCGATCAACCATGGGCATCTCTCACGACGACGCGGCAATTGTATTCGCCGGTCCGGAGGAAGATCTTCAGACTGCGGCTAACGAAATCTGTATCAGGATACAGGAGGCGTTCCAGGGTGTTCCTCCAGAAACCAGACAGGCACAACCAGGTGGAACAACTGATTTTGAAAGAATTCTTCCAGGCGCAGACAGGATGTATCCTGACACCGATCTCCCACCGCAGGCCATTACGCCGGACACATTTGAAAGACTGCAGAAACTGCTCCCTGAAAAACCCTGGGAAAGAAGAGACACCTACAGAAAACTGGGACTCAGTGAACACCTCATCGATCGGCTGCTTAACCTGGAACTGTGCGATGTGTTCGATGAACTGCTGTCGAGAACAGAGTTCAGACCAGCTTCACTTGCCAGCCTGCTGGCTGACCGGATGCGCGGTTCCAGACGGGAAGGCAAAGACTGGATGAAAACACTTACGGAAGACGGGATTCGAGACACACTGACATGGTGCTTCGAAAACGGTATCAGTACAAAAGGAGCCAGATACATTCTTGACTGGATGTCTCTGAATCCTTCAGATACACCGGAGGCAGCCTTCAAGGCGGTAAAACCAGCCTGACAGAGGTCTAATTTTGAGAATTGATATCCTCAAGGCACTGATTGAAAACTCGGCACTGCTGATAGTATCGTTCTTCTTCCTTCTCCGGCTGTCCCGGTGGAGGGTTGGAAAACCGGTCATCAGCGTACTGATTCAGGGTTTTGTTTTTGCTGCCTGCGGAATTCTGGCTATTCTATTCAGTGTTGAGGTTCTTCCTGGTGTTCTGATCGATATGCGTACACCTGTCCTTGTAGTAGCTGCCCTTACCGGCGGCTATGTGGTAGGAGCTCTCGCGGCAGTTCCTCTTCTGATTTACAGGCTTCTCATCGGTGGAACCGGAACGATGCCGGGTATAGGTATTATTCTCTCTGCCCTTGTTTTCGGTCTGCTTCTCAGACTGGCAGAAAAATCAAGACTTCATATTCCCGATGTCGTGTTTCAGATGGTTGCCGGATTCGGTTCAGCGGCAGTTTACATTGCATGGATATTTGTTCTGCCACATTCTATTTACAGGCAGGTCCTCGATCTTGCAGCTCTTCCCCTTTGTGTTGCGTCAATCCTGTCAATACTTGCCATCTTCTTCATCAGAAAAAGAGAAAATGCACATCAGCTTGTCATAGACAGGCTTACTGAAGCAAACAATCTGTTTGAAGAAATTTCACTTGACGAGAACATTGGTATCATAGTTCTGCAGGGAACCAGTGTAGCATATGTAAACCAGTCCCTTACGGACAAATACGGATTCAGCAAATTTGAAGATATCGAACGCGATCTTTACCGGATCGTAGACCGCGATACAGAAAACCGGTTAAAAGAGTTCCTCAACCAGACATTTTCATCAACACCTGGCGTTCCAGTTCAAATAGAGATTGCGCTCAAACACGGAGGTTCTCTGCATTTTCTTGTCCATGCCAGGGAACTCATTTACAAAAGCAAAAAATCCGTTCTTGTCGTTTCTGTTGATATCTCAAAGCTCATAAGAGTTGAAAGAACTCTGCAGACCAGACTTGATCAGCTTCAGCTTGCTCTTGAGGCATCAGGTGCCGTGATCTGGAATGCCACACCGGAAGAAGACTGTCTCAGGGCTGATAATTCCTTCTTCGATACTCTTTCCTACACACCGCTGAAAGACCCGCCCAGTTTTTCCAGATGGGTTCGGGAATCTTCACTCCCTGAAGAAACACAAAGGAAACTGAATGATCTCGTTTCCGGCACAATAGACAATTTCTTCGGCGAGATCAGCTGCAGAGGCAGGGACTCTGTAACAAGATGGTTCAACATCGGTGCAATCGCGAGAGGAAAGCCCCGCACCATTTCCGGTATTCTGTTTGATACAACAGTGATAAAGGAGAAAGAACTGTCTCTGATTCAGAAAAAGATCGATGATATGCAGTCTCAGAAAATGGAAGCCATAGGCCGACTGGCTGGCGGTGTCGCCCACGACTTCAACAACCTTCTGCATGTAATAACAGGGTACTGCGACATTCTTGACAGGGTTTCAGACAATGACCCGGTTATTACAGATGTTTCGAAACCCATTGTTGAAGCGGCCGAGAAAGGGAGGGAACTTGTAAGAGGCCTTCTTCTGTTCAGCAGAGACAAAAAATCCCAGCTTCAGAATGTAAACCTCAGTTCTCTCACAACCAGGTTTTTTAAGCTTCTTTCAAGAATAATGGAAGAGAATATCGTAATTACTTCAGATATCACCTCTCGTGATACATGGGTCCACGGAGACCCGTCGCAGATAGAGCAGGTCTTCATGAACCTCTGCGTAAACGCGAGGGATGCAATGCCTCTTGGTGGAGAGCTGAACATTGTTCTTAAAGAAATTTCCATAATTGAACCGCTTTCTGTAACAAGCGGTACTCTTTCACCGGGAAACTATGCCGCAGTTACCGTAACAGACACCGGACCTGGAATTCCCGAAGACCATCTGAAAAACGTATTCGAACCATTCTTCACAACAAAACTGCTTAACGGCGGTACCGGGCTCGGTCTTGCAACCGTTCTTGGAGTTCTTAAAGAACACTCCGGATACATCAATGTGAGGAACAGAACCGGCAGGGGACTCGAGATAACAGCTTACTTCCCTGCGCTGGAAGAGAATCATCTGTACCATCAACCGCATAAAAACGAAACAATCCCCCTTAAGCAGACTGAATCTAAGGATAACCATCCTGTGTGTATACTTCTTGCTGAAGATGACCAACGTGTAATGACACTTGCAGTTGAGGGGCTGGGAATGGCCGGGATAAAGGTAATCCGGGCAAAAAACGGCAAAGAAGCTGTAGAGATTTTTAAGAAAAGACGCAGGGAGATTGAAATACTTGTGTTTGATGTAATGATGCCTGAAATGAGCGGACCTGAGGCCTACAGGAAAATCGTCGCTCTGGGTGCAGAAGTTCCAGTTGTGTTCACAACAGGCTACGCAGGTGACTGGCTCGCAGACATGAAAGAAACTCATGAAGTTCTTAACAAACCGTATGCGATGCGTGATCTCGTGTCCATAATACACAGAATAACAGGTTCCGAACTGGAGAGACATGACAAATGATCTAAACGAGCTATCCCTCCTTGGGAGATCCACGGATGAATTCAGGGGACTGGAAGCGTTCCCGAACAGGAATCTCCAACGGGATTACACAGTGACCCTTTCAACTGATGAGTTTACCTGTGTCTGCCCGAAAACAGGCCAGCCTGATTTTGCCACAGTCACCATCACCTACATACCGGATAAAAGGATAGTGGAATCAAAATCTCTTAAACTGTACTTTCAGACATACCGCAACAGGGGTGTTTTTCACGAACACGTCACGAACATGATCCTGGACGATCTTGTGGAAGCCATCCATCCCAGATGGTGCCGTGTTCAGGCGGATTTCGGCGTAAGAGGTGGTATCTCAATTACAGTAGAAGCAGAATACACCGGAGACCGTGACTGATTGCCTGTCTTTCTGAAACATACCACGTTCCTCACCCAGCTGAAGGTGAAAAGAGTAATTCTGTGAAGAATTGCACACAACACAGGTACCGGGGTATATTCGGGCGCTAATTTCAATCAATCAGGAACGGAGAAGGATAGATGGCACGGGATTACAATCTCGAGATGATTCGCAATATAGGAATAATGGCTCACATTGATGCCGGTAAAACCACCGTATCCGAAAGAATCCTTTACTACACTGGAAAATCTCACAAAATCGGTGAAGTACACGACGGAGAGGCCACACTTGACTGGATGGCCCAGGAGCAGGAGCGGGGAATTACCATTACAAGCGCTGCCACAACAACAGAATGGAAAGGGCATCAGATCAACCTGATTGATACCCCGGGACATGTGGATTTTACTGTAGAGGTAGAAAGAAGCCTTAGAATACTGGATGGAACCATCGCTCTCTTCTGCGCAGTAGGCGGCGTTGAGCCTCAGAGTGAAACTGTCTGGCGTCAGGCGGACAAGTACAGTGTTCCCCGTATTGCATTCGTCAACAAGATGGACAGGTCCGGCGCAGATTTTTACGGCGTTGTGAAAGAACTGCACTCAAGGCTGAATGCCAATGCCATCCCCATTACTATTCCCATTACCGGTAAAAATGGCGATTTCCTGGGCATCATCGACCTGGTTGACAACTGTGCGGTGTACTACGACGAACAGTCCGGCGGAAAAATATTTGAAGAAAAACCCATTCCTGCAGAAATGGAAGCCCTGGCAGCCAGACAGCGACTGATCCTTGTTGAAAAAGTGAGCGAAGTTGATGAAGAACTCCTTGACAAGTTTTGTGCCGATAAAGAGATAACAAAATCCGAGCTTTCGGCAGCAATCAGGAAGGCAACCCACTCCGGGCTGGTCTGCCCTGTTCTTTGTGGAAGCGCCTACAAAAACAAAGGTATACAGAGGCTGCTTGATGCTGTAATTTCTTATCTCCCATCTCCTGTTGACCTTCCGCCTATCAGCGGCAGAAGCAAAACGGGAAAGCTTGAACAGCGTGAACCTGGAAACGATGGTCCCCTTGCAGCCCTTGCATTCAAGGTGGTAACAGACAGACACACGGGAAAACTGATCTACACCAGAGTTTACTCCGGAGTTCTTGAAGCAGGAACCCACGTACTGAATTCTACAACCGGAAAGAAACAGAGAGTTGGCAGGATACTTAGAATGCATGCCAACAAGCGTGAGGCTGTTGACCGACTGAATACAGGTGAGATAGGTGCTGTCATTGGTCTTTCAGACACCATTACAGGTGACACGCTCTGTTCACCGGAAGATCCGATCATTCTTGAAGCCATCGAGTTCCCTGCTCCGGTTCTGAGCATTGCTGTAAAACCGGTTAAGAGGCAGGACAGAGACAAACTCACCGACGCCCTGACAAAACTGGCTGAGGAAGACCCTACTTTTACCGTGGAAACCAACGATGAAACAGGAGATACCGTTCTTTCCGGCATGGGGGAACTGCATCTTGAAATACTTATAGACAGAATAAAGCGGGAATTCTTTGTTGAGGTTGAAGTCAATGAACCACAGGTGGCCTACCGAGAAACCATTATGGGTTCTGTGGACTGGAACGAAAGATACAAGAAACAGACCGGTGGAAAGGGTCAGTTCGCCCAGATTATTTTCACTCTTGAACCTCTTCCTGCAGGAAGCGGGTTTGAATTCAAGAACTCTGTAAAGGGCGGAAACATACCAAAGGAATACATACCATCGGTGGAAAAAGGTATAATAGACGCCATGAAAGACGGAGTTTACTGCAACTTCCCCGTTGTGGATGTTAAAGTCACACTGAAAGACGGATCCAGCCACGCAGTTGATTCCTCAGAAATGGCATTCCGTATCTGTGCAAGAAATGCATTTAAGAAGGCCTTTATGAAGTGCAGTCCCCGCCTTCTTGAACCGATGATGACTGTTTCAATCGTTACTCCCGAAGAATACTCCGGCGGAGTATCGGGAAGTATTTATGAACGTCGGGGAATTATTGTAGCCATGGAAGCCCGTGGAAATGCGAAGGAATTCAAAGCCAGGATTCCTCTGTCTAAAATGTTCGGTTACGCAACCGATCTTCGCAATTCCACACAGGGAAGAGCGTCTTTTTCCATGCAGTTCGAACACTACGAAGCTGTTCCGGCGTCTGTAGCTGAAGAAGTGCTGAAACAATACAAAAACAAGTGAAGCTTATCTATGAAGCAGCAGCCGTAGGAGCCGGCGGATTTGCCGGTGCTGTTGTCCGCCATCTGGTGGTAAGCGTTACCGGAAGTACAATTGGGATCATTGCCGTAAACCTTGCCGGATGTCTTGTTATGGGACTGCTCTCACACGACTCGAGGTTTGCTCTGTTCGCTGCCACCGGTTTTCTTGGTGCTTTAACCACTTTCAGCGCTTTCAGCGGGCACGCGGTAAAGCTCTGGAACTCAGGGGATGTTGTTACAGCAGGTGCGTTTATACTTATCAATGTTCTGGCTGGAATATCCGCCTTTGTTCTTGGGCTTCATCTAAATACACATCTGCTCTCTTAGAATCATAAACGGGAATACAGCAGAAACAGATCAGGATTCAAGAACTTTCCTGATTTTATTAGCCATGTTTGCAAATCCGTAAGGTTTCTGCAGAAAACCGGCCAGATCTCCCTTTTGAAAATTGAGTGTGGCTTCCTCCTCGCTGTAACCACTGCATAAAACGACTTTCACATCAGGCAGTATCCTGCGAATTTCTTGAAATACCTGTTCTCCGCTCATTCCAGGCATGGTATGATCAAGAAGAATGCAAACTATCTCTTCTGAATTCCTGTTTAATATTTTGACTGCCTCAGTACCATTCTCAGCTGTAAGAACTTTAAAACCAAACCGTTCCAGCATAGTTTTGCTTATTGTCCGAACTGCTTCTTCGTCATCCACAAGCAGGATGGTTCCACTGCCCTGCCAGGCCGGTGATCCTCCGGCTCTTAGAATATTGTCTTCATGATGTTCCCCCTGGCAGGCGGGAAACAGAACCTTCACCGTTGATCCCTGTCCAGGTTTGCTGCTGATACTGATAGTTCCATGGTGTGCCTGAACAAGACCTAAAGACGCCGGAAGGCCAAGGCCTCTTCCTGCGAATTTGGTTGAAAAGAATGGATCAAATACTTTCTGAATTGTGTCACTATCCATACCGACCCCTGTATCAGCAATTTCCAGGGTGACATAAGTTCCTTCTTCAAGAAATTCGCCTAACCGCAACGGTACAAGATAATCTGTGTCACATTCCATATAAGAAGTTCTGACTGTAATTATGCCACTCTTTCCATCAATAGCTTCCATGGCATTTAATATCAAAGCAATGACAATCTGTTTCAGCTGACCCGGATCGGCCTTTATCAATGGAAGCATGTGGGTAAGATCAAATTCAAGAACAACATGCGGAGGAAGCATAGCCTTCAACAGGTGCTTCAACTGCCCTATAAATGCTGTAATATCAAGTTCCGTTGTTTTGACAAACCCGTGGCCGGAAAAAGCCAGCATCTGCTTGCTCAGTTCAGCCGCCTTCCACGCGGACTTTTCGGCTTCCATCAAACTGTGTCTGGAGGGAGACTCTCTGGGAATGTCCTCCAGGGCAAAAGATATATTCCCTAGAACGGCATGCAGGCTGTTGTTAAACTGGTGAGCAACCCCCCCGGCCATAACCCGCAGGCTTTCGTACTTCTGTGCCCTTTGAAGCCTTTTCTCCAGAATGCCCCTGTCCAGATCGGCTCTGTGCTTGTACAGAGCAACTTCGACCATTGCTTCCAGTTCCTTTGTTTTGAAAGGTTTCAGCAGGTATCCAGAAGCACCAACACTGCGAGCGCGCTGTATCACTTCACTGTTGGCAAAAGCAGTAAGGAAAATAACTGGAATACTAAAACGCTCATTAATCTCTTTCGCTGCATCAATACCATCCATATCACCCATCAAATGGATGTCCATCAAAACAAGATCAACAGATTCATTCTCCAGGCACTCAAGAGCATCGCCGGCCCTGGAGAAAACAGATGTCGTGCTGTATCCCAGATCCTGAAGACTGTTCTGAATATCAAGCCCTACAAGACCCTCGTCCTCAACTATCATTATTTTTGCTTTATCCATTACCCTCTCCCTGCCTGGTCAGGCAACTTACTTTCAGATCCCGGATCAATTGACCGGCTGAATTTGATGCTGAAAGTGGTACCTTTATCGCGAATAATATTTATCGTTCCGCCGAGTTGCGTCTTAACCAGACTGCGAACTATCTGCAATCCCAGGGTTTTAGCACCCATAATATCCATCTCCCCAGGCATCCCTACCCCGTCGTCTGCTACCATAAGTTCTACAGTATTATCAGAAAGCTCTCTAATAGTAATTTGAATCAAACCCTTTCGTTGTTCCGGAAAGGCATGCTTGAATGCATTGGTTACCAGTTCATTGGTTACAAGACCAATGGGGATTGCGTCAGAGATGGTAAGTGCCAGATCGTGAGCATCAATGCTGTATCGAATATTCTCTTCCTCTAAAGAACACAAACTAGTGATCTCTCTTAGAACCCCAGTAAGGTACTTGTCCATGGAAATGCGACTCAGGTCACTTGACAGATAAAGAGCCTCATGTACCTGAGATATTGCACTGATGCGTCTCTGGCTCTCTCGAATAGCATCCAGTGCTTTGCCCGGAGGCACTCCTCGTGCCTGAAGATTAAGCAGACTTGAGACAACCTGCATGTTGTTCTTTACCCGGTGGTGTATCTCACGAAGAAGCACTTCCTTTTCCCTCAGTGAGATTCGCACCTTCTCTTCCATGCGAACACGCCTGATGGCCTGAGAAAGATCGTTTGCAGCAGTACTGAGAAAAGTCTGTTCTACGTCGTCCCATTCCATGTCAGAGACACAATTGTCGAAACCAATAAAGCCAATAAATTCGTTATCTACTACTAACGGAATTATCAGGATTGCCAGAATGTCCTGAGGATCAAGGACTTCCCGTTCAGATTCCGGAAAATCAGCAACACGACCGTTTATAAGATCGCCTTTGTGGAGAATATCCCACCACCTTGGAAACCACCTGTCATAGGAGAGATTCTGCAGCAGTGGATTGTCTGTTTCCGGCAGAATCCCCGGAGCACACCATTCTGCTTTCTGGCTTAACAACAGCTCTCCCCGGGGTCCGTAATGATTCATAAATATGTAAGTACGGCTGGCCCCAGAAGCCGGCCCGAGACAGTCGATAAATTCCTGGAAGGGAATTGATCCCACAGAAGCAAGCAGAATCTTGGCAGATTCATTCAGACCTTTCAGGTATCGCTCGCGCTTGATAATTTCTTCTTCTGCATGCTTACGCTCTGTAATGTCAATATGGGTTCCCGACATTAGAAGAGGCTTACCATCAGCAGCCCATGTGGACACCCTGCCTCTGTCCTGCACCCAGACCCAATCTCCATTCCTGTGTTTTATTCTGGCCTCAAGCACATAGTACTCAAGTTCACCGCTGAAGTGCTTTTCAAGATTCTCATCCACCTTTGGCAGGTCTTCAGGGTGAACAAATCCGTTCCAGGTGTCCGTGGTGACTGGAGACAATTCCTTAAGGGTATAACCGATGATCCCGGCCCAGCGCTCATTAACAAGAAGTTCTCCCGTTTGAATATTCCACTCCCATGTACCCACATTGGTTCCGGAGATAATGTCCGACAGTCTTCGCTTTTCTACGGCAAGAGACTCTTCTGTTAGCTTTCTGTGGCTTATATCAAATGCTATCTCTATTCGAACAAGTCGTCCATCAAGCCATGGGATTGCCTGGTCTCTGCATTGATACCATTTCCCGTCAGCGGTATTCCTGAATTCCCAGATCACAGGGTCCGCAGGCTTGGAGTTCTGATCAAGAAGCAGGTGGTTTGTGCAGAAGCTGCATGGTTCGGTCTGTCCGGATTGCAGTACCTGCCAGCAGATCTTTCCGGTAACATCACCAAAGCTGTCTCGAATGTACCTGTTAACAAAAAGGATCTCGTGTGTCTGCATATCCGCCACATACACCATTGCGTCCAGAGAATCCATGACAGTAACAAATCTTGCGTGTTCCGCCTTCAGAATCTCTTCATCCAGTTTCCGCTGGGTTATATCAGTCAGAACAGAAATGAACCCGATTACTTCACCGCTTTCGTTCCGCTTGTAGTTCCAGTCTGCGCGAAAATCTATAACCGTACCGTCTTTTTTTGTTAGAGTACCGAACCAGGGCTCCGGTTCAGGCTGCTGCTCTATCAGGAACTTGATGTGATCGGAAAGCCTTATTGCCTCATCCTTTTCGAGCTGATCATACATCGATCTGCCCATCAGTTCACCATTCGTGTAACCCAGAAGGTTGTGGTAAGCCTGGTTCCCGAAAACAATCATTCCGGAAACATCTATTTCCTGAATCCCGCTGGTATTGGTTTCAACAAGAAGCCTGTAGTTTTCTTCGCTTTTCCGCAGTGCTTCTTCCGATTGCTTCCTTAAAGTTTCATCGGAGTAAACTGCCACAACTTCCCCGGAAGGCAGTTTGTAGACAGTGTTCCTCCGCCAGAACGATACCCTGCCATCTTGATAGAGTGACGCAGGATGAACTTCAGAAACCCCTGTTTTCCAGACTCTTCGTAAAACATCCATAAGTCCGAACTGCTCGACGCCGGGAAAGACATCCGTAACTCTGCGTCCCACTGCATCTTCTCTGGATACACTATCCATTTTCTGCCCGGCTCTGTTAAGATCCAGAAAAACAAAATCTGCACCATCATCAACAGCTTCGTAAACAGCAACCCCATCGCTTATTTCGTCAAACAATGCATGAAAACGCTGTTCACTTTCACGAAGCTTCATTTCCATCTGTCTGCTGTCAGTAACATCCCAGGCGAACTTTGAATAACCTGTCATCTCCCCTTTTGAGTTATAGATTCCCTCAAGTCGGGATTTTATGTGACGAATACCGGAACCTGCTCCTGTATCCAGATCATGCAGGTAATCATAGCAACCTGTTTTGCGAACTATTTCAAGAGCTCTTTCCAGTCTTTCCGGTGCAACATTGAATGATTTGTGAATATCCATAACGGTTCTACCTGTAACTTGATCAGCCTTGTAGCCATACAACTTTTCAGCTGCGGGATTGAAATAGTTAATGCGCAAGTCAAGATCGGTTGTAATAATTGCCGTTTCGGTGGTGCTGTGAAGAATGCTTTCCAGGAGAGATGTTTTTTCATCCAGTTCCCTTTTTGAATTGTAAAGCTCTGTAATATCTCTACTGCTTACAACAACTCCCGTAACATCGCCTGTTTCATTAAGATAAGGATGATAGACCACATCCATGCAGCAAAGCCCGAGGTTTGGAAAATCAAACCACTCCTGATATTGAACCATCTCTCCGGCAAGACATCTGTCGTACCTTTCCTTTATCTGACCCGCAAAAACATCTTCACCCATAAGTTCAGCAATGGTATGGCCAACGATCATATCGCTGGTTTTACCATGAGCTGCGAGATACGCATTGTTTACAGCACGGTACACATAATCAGTGCCGACAAAAGACATATGATCGTTGGTTAAAGAGACAAGATGTTTGTACATGTGCAGTTCTTTTTCAGACTGCTCCTTCAGAGGAGCAGGAAGCTCATTTTCCTTTATCATGAGTCAAGCACCTGGCGTATCTTACGAAGAAGCGAATCAGAACCGTATGGTTTCTGTATAAAATTCAGATCGGAATCAAGAACAAACCCTGTGTGAATAGCATTCCTGCTGTATCCGCTGCAAAACAGTGCCGGTACATCAGGGTGTGTTTCGTGAATTCTGTCATAAACCTCTTTTCCACCAAGCCCGGGCATGACAACATCCAGCATAAGGAGGTTGATCTTGTCAGCATGTTTATGGAACAGGCTAACAGCATCATTTCCATTCTTTGCATCAATAACTGTGTATCCAGCCGTGACAAGAGTCTGCCTTGTCAGGTTTCGAACCGCGTTATCATCTTCTGCAACAAGAATAGTCTCTGCTCCACCAGTTACGGAAGCATCCACCTGGCTCGCTACATCTGCAGCTCTTCTCGCAACAACAGGCAGGTAAATCTTAACCACCGTTCCCCTGCCGGGTTCGCTGTAAACCTGAATTTCCCCCTTGTGCTGTTTAACAATACCGTATACTGTAGACATGCCCAGCCCGGTTCCCTTCCCAACGGATTTGGTAGTAAAAAATGGGTCAAATATGCCTGCAAGTGTTTTCTTATCCATCCCGCAACCATCATCAGTTACGCTTAGCAGAACATATCGACCGGGTTTGGCCCAGGGGTGTTTTGCTGCATACTCTGCATCGATAAGAACATTCCCGGTCTCAATTGAGATATTCCCTCCACCAGCAAGAGCATCGCGGGAATTAACACAAAGATTCATAAGGATCTGCTCCATCTGCCCGGAATCAGCCTGAATCGTGCCAAGCTCGTGACCGGGAATGAACTCGCAGTGAATGTGTTCCCCGATAACCCGTCGTATCATCTTCATGAGTTTCTCTGTTACTTCATTCAGGTCAAGATCTACCGGGTTGATTATCTGTCGTCGGCTGAAGGAAAGCAGCTGGCTGACAAGTGATTGAGCTCGATCCCCTGCTTTTGCTATTTCCCGGACAAATTCATAAGCAGAATGCTCCTTGTTGATTTCAGCCAGGGTCAGTTGCGTGTACCCGTTTATTACCTGTAAAATGTTGTTAAAATCGTGTGCAACACCACCGGCAAGCTGCCCTACGGCTTCCATCTTCTGTGCCTGTCGCAGTTGTTCCTCAAGCTTCAGTTCAGTGGTAATGTCGTGCTTAACAGCAACATAGTTTATGACATCACCGGAGGGGTCTCTTACGGGTGAAATAGTTGCTTCTTCAGTGTAAAAAGAGCCGTCCTTCTTTTTGTTTATGATCCGTCCGGCCCAGTTTTCACCTCTGGTAAGTGTTTCCCACATGTCCTGGTAAAATGCAAGATCATGTTCACCGCTTGCCAACATACTGGGATTCTGCCCGATAACCTCATCTCTGGAATAACCCGTTACCTTTTCGAAAGCAGGGTTCAAATACTCGATAATGCCTTGAGGATCGGTAATGACTATGGTCTCTGCAGCCTGCTCAATAGCCATCATCAACCGTACACGCTCGGCTTCAGCATTCTTGCGAAGAGTGATGTCGCGGCCAACAACAACAAGTCCCTTCCGTTGCCCGTCTGCGTAGAAAGTGGGAACTTTTATAACATCAAGAACAACCGGGGAATCATCCGGGCGGCGAATAACTTCCTCTGATCGAGTTATGCAACCGGCCTCCCAGGCATGCTCATCAGTTTCTTCACATGTATTAAAAGCATCACTGTAGAATGGAGTAAATTCTGCGAGTTCGGAATCTTTCTTCCCCCTGAAATCAACACCATCAAGTTGAAACAGCCTGATGTCAGACTCATTCGCTTCAAGCCACCTGCCCTGGCCATCTTTGAAACAAACAATATCGGGCATGGCATTTATTAAAGCACGAAGACGCTCTTCACTTTCCCGCAACGCATCCTCAGAGAGTTTCTTCTTCGTGATATCCGTTGCGATGTAAAGAACAGTGTTTTTCGTCTTGGGAGTTGCTCTTCCCTCGAACCAGACTGTTCTCTTCCCTATAACCATAGGGTACTCTATAGAGATGGTTTCATTCTCGTCGATACACCGGCGGATAAAGGAAAGAAACTGATCTGCCTCGGCTTTTGGAAAAACCTGGTGCAGAGTTTTTCCAATTAAGTCTTCTGCGGCCAGAAACATCAGCTCAGGTGAGGTCGGAGCAAT
>Ga0164318_10000063_pt1 | contig 54729 bp, 45 predicted proteins | sample GuaBasSedimGuay9_FD_113734 | JGI IMG/M metagenome (GOLD analysis project Ga0164318, IMG submission 113734) | Subseafloor sediment microbial communities from Guaymas Basin, Gulf of California, Mexico - Guay9, Core 4571-4, 0-3 cm | ecosystem: Environmental > Aquatic > Marine > Hydrothermal vents... | reverse complement strand
CCCCTTTGTGTTGCTTTTTGCAACTTGTGGTGAAAAAAGAAAAAACCACAGAGCCACAGAGGCACAAAGTAAAAAAGAAAAAGAGGATTCAGGAGCATAATAATTAATGAAATGTTTTAAACTTCGTGTCTTAGTGACTTCGTGGTGAAAAAAGAAAAAACCACAGAGCCACAGAGGCACAAAGTAAAAAAGAAAAAGAGGATTCAGGAGCATAATAATTAATAAAATGTTTTAAACTTAGTGACTTAGTGACTTCGTGGTGAAAAAAGAAAAAACCACAGAGCCACAGAGGCACAGAGGCACAAAGTAAAAAAGAAATTTGAGGATTCAGAAGCATAATAATTAATGAAATGTTTTAAACTTAGTGACTTAGTGACTTCGTGGTGAAAAAAGAAAGATTTTTGTTATATTTTAACATGAAATCTTCTTGCTTAAATATTTAAAAAAAATACAAAAATGAAACCAAACACCCTAGATAGAAAAGATATACAAGCAGAATTCAAATGGAATTTTAATCATATTTATCCAAATTGGGAAAGCTGGCAAAGCGATTTTGATATATTAAAAAAAGAAGTTGATGAAATTAAAGCTATGCAAGGCAGTCTTGGAAAGAGCGCCGATAATTTGCTTGCGGCTTTTCTTAAACACGATAAAATAGAAAAGCAATCGTATAAAATTTATGCTTATCCTGCTCTGCAAAAAAGTACGGATAACCGCGATAATACCGTGCAAGCTAAACTGCAAGAGGTAATGCAGTTTTTTGCAATAATGCAAACGGCAACTTCGTGGATGGCTCCGGAGCTTATGGAAATTCCAAAAGAAACTTGGCAAGAGTGGTTTGTTCAAATGCCTGATTTAGAGCCTTATCGCTTTGGTTTAGAAAATATTAATCGACAAAAAGCGCATATTTTAAGTAAAGATAAAGAACGTCTGCTTTCGTATTTTTCACCTACTGCGGGAACTGCTGCAAATACATACACAAGTTTAACTACTGCTGATGTTCAGTTTCCCGAGATTGAATTAGAAAGTGGAGAAAAATTAAAATTAACTCACGGTAATTATGCCCATCTTTTAAATATATCAAAAGTCAGGAGCGACAGAAAAAAGGCTGCCGAAGCATTTTATCCGCTTTATGCAAATCAGAAAAATACTATTGCATCTCTTTATAAAGGAATATGCGATAAAGATTTTGCTTTTGCTCAAGCACGTAATTTTAATACAAGTTTAGAAGCCAAACTTGAAAAAAATAATATTTCACCAAGTGTTTATACAAACCTTATCGAAACAGTTGGAGATAATACGGAAGCCTTAAAAAAATACCATGCACTTCGGGCTAAATATTTAAAACTTACAGGTGATTATCACGCTTATGATAGTCGGCTTACCTTGGTTGATTTTGATAAAAAATACGATTGGGAAGAAGCAAAAAAAATGGTTTTGGCTTCCGTTAAACCTTTGGGAGAAGAATATGTTTCAAAATATAAAACTGCTCTTGAGAATGGCTGGATAGATGTTTTTGAAAACGATGGAAAATCGTCAGGAGCTTATTCTATGGGAGTATATGGTGTACATCCGTTTATTTTGATGAATTATAACGAAACTCAAGACCACGTCTTTACTCTGGCTCACGAAATGGGACATAGTTTGCATACTATTTTTTCCGAAGAGAATCAGCCGTTTGCTACTCACGATTATACTATTTTTGTAGCTGAGGTTGCTTCTACTTTTAACGAGCGTTTATTGCTCGATTATATGTTAGAAAAAAGCACCGATAAGCTTGAAAAAATTTCTTTATTACAGCAAAGTATAGAGAATATTACGGGCACTTTTTTTATTCAAACGATGTTTGCCGATTTTGAGTTGCAAGCACATCAAACTATTGAGCAAGGACAAGCATTAACAGCAGAAAAGCTTACCGCTATTTGCGAAGAACTTGATAAAAAATATTATGGCGAAGAGGTTTTTACTCGCGATCAGGATAATATTTTCTGGGCGAGAATACCACATTTTTATCGCTCTCCGTTTTATGTTTATCAGTATGCTACCAGCTTTGCTGCCTCAGCAAGTTTATATGCACAGGTGAAAGAAGGATTGAAAAACGGAGACTCAAAACCTTTGGAAAATTACCTAAATTTATTGCGTTCAGGAGGAAACGATTATCCTGTCGAGCAGTTGAAAAAGGCGGGTGCAGATTTAACACAATCAGAAACTATACAAGCTGTTATTCATCAATTGAGCGATTTGGTTGATGCTTTGGAAGAAGCGTTGGAGGATTGATGTGCTAATTCGGTGATTATTTGATTATCCTTACGAGAGTTTAAAACCCTCATAGGGATAATGGAGAACCCTCGTAGGGATAATTACATCAAGCTCTATCCCATTTATTAAAAGGATTTAAAACCAGATTGGCATTGTAATAACGAGGATCTCCGCTTACTTCTTTGCCCAGCCATTTTGGTTTTTCAAAAGCTTCTGATTCGGATTTTAATTCTATTTCGGCTAAAATTAAGCCTTTGTTTTCGCCGGGAAATACATCTGCTTCAAAAATATGATTTCCAATAGGAATACGATAACGTATTTTCTCAATTGAACTTTCAATGGCCAGTTTTAAAAGTTCCTTCGCTTCTTTTGTGTCAATTTCTTTTTTCCATTCATAGCGTGATAATCCACTCGCATTTGTCTTGCCTTTAATGGTCAAGAAAGCTTGCTCATTCTGGATACGAACACGAACCGTTCTCGCCTTATCTAAAGATAAATAGCCTTGAATAATATCAAGACTTTCTTTGGCTTGACCAATAAAATCACCTTTAACTAAAAATTTACGTTCTATTTCTATTAGCACCTGACAATCTTTACTATTTACAGCCAAAAATAATCAATAAAGTCGAATTATTTTTTTGTTTTCCAATCAATTATTGCGATACGCTTTTTACCGTCCATTTTTATACAGAGTGATTTTTTAAAACGTAAATGTTTAAAATAAGTTGTTTGTTCAATAGGCTTAATAGCTTCGAGTTTCTCCCAGTTTATATTTCCTGTTTTTTCACCTGCTTGTACTGAGAAATATCCAACATCAGCAGCTGTTACATTATGAAAGAAATGTGAGCCTGAGCTGGCATCAAGAGGAAATGTATCCAAACTTGTTTCAACAATTATTTTAGCCATTGATATTTGTGGCCAGGAAACGGGGATTCCTATCCACGGATCGCGAGTACCCCATCTTCCTGGTCCAATAAGAACATATTCTCGTCCTTCTTCTCTCATTTTTTGATTTAGGATGCTTATTTCGCGAACCATATCATTGGTCTTACTCTTATCAAAAGTATTGATATCAGCATAAATTAAATCGTAAATATCTTCTACTTTACCATTTCCCATTCCGTGTTCGGTATAAAGTAGCAGACTGTCTTTATCGACATTTTCCATATCTATACTATAATCTTCAGCATTACCAATAAGTGGTTTAATTTGAAGAATATAGAGCTTGCTTTTGCCCAATTCATCTTTTTCCAGATTAACAGCAAATTCTATTTCGACTGGTGCTCCCATGGCTTCTTTTACAACTTCCAAAACAATTTTGAGAGAGCTAGCCAAAGGGATATAATTATGTTTTAAAATATTGGCAAAATTTAAAATTTTCGGACCTTTATGATGACTTCCGCTAAGTAGTTGATCGTTATTTACATCATAAACGGAAGCGCAATGTTTCAGAGTGCCGTGGCTTTCAGCTTCAATTATATCCATTTTAACTAATCCTGCATCTTCTCCTTTAAGTAAATCTAAGTTTTTATTTCCCATTTGCACGGCATAAAAATGAACTTGAGAATTTTTAAGTAAAGATTTACTCGAGAAATTTTCAAGTGTAGGGTATTTAGGAGAGAATCGGTATGATTTTTCTCCTTCAACAACATATTTCCCTAGCCCTAATGCAATATTTGCAAAGCCTTCTTCCGGCTTCATATGTCCAATAGGATAATAATTATATGATTGAGCAACACCGCTAATATGAGGGTAAAATACATTATTATATTGATTTCCAACAACTTCTTGAATTATGATTGCCATTTTCTCCTCTTCAATTTTATAATTAATGGCTTCTACATATGAAATTGAAGTGTCGGAATAAATAGAAGCATAAACCAGTTTTATAGCGTCTGTCAATTGCTTTAGTCGTACCTGAATATCAGGATGATCATTAGGTAAGATATAGGTATCAAAAATACCTGCAAAAGGCTGAGACAAGCTGTCTTCTAACAAACCTGAAGAACGAATAGCTAAGGGTTTTGTTGCGAGTGATACTACGCGGAATAATTTTGTAATTAATTCCTTACTTATTAAACTTTTTATAAACAGAACTTTAATTTGATTATAAGAATTTGTGTTCTTCATTTTTTCCCTCAACTGATTATTATCCAAAAACTGATCATATTCTTCAGTTCCAATAATTAAGGTAGTGGGGATTAAAATATGGATATCAGGTAAAATTTTTGTGAAATCGAAATTATATAATAGGCTGTTGAAAAAAGACAAGCCGCGTCCTTTTCCACCTAACATTCCATCGGCAAGGATAACAATATTTGAAGAATCAAGTATTTCATTATCTTCTTCAAATGGTATTAGTTTTCCTTTTTTTTGTTCGTTTCTAAATTTAGAAATGGTTTCTATTAAGTAGTTACGCAGACTCTCTCCGTCTTTAAAATCGGCAACTTTAGCAGGGTTAATTATTCGGGCAACTTGTATTTCGCCTCTGGCTTTGAGCCAGAGTGAAAAATGATTTTTGCTGGCATGATAAATTAATGACTCATCCGGAATTAAAAATAATTGCTCTTGAAACTCTTTTAATGTATGAGCAATGGCTATCTGATTCCCATCTTTATCTTTATAAAAAAAGTTACCAAATCCCAGATATTTCATTATAAATTGTTTGAATTCCTGAAATAAATTGGGCGAATTTTTATTTATAAAAGATGTTTTTAAAGCCTCTGCTTTTATTCTGTTATTTTCTTCTGATGATTGAATAATAATGGGTAAGTCTTTAATTTGCTGTCGAATGTGATTTACAAGACTAAATCCGGCTTCACTATTTAATTTATCATTTTTATAAAACTTAACATCGGTAATAAGGCAGAGGAAAAATTCTTTGTATTTGTTAAATATTTCAATCGCTTCTTCATAAGATTTAGTGAGGATAATCTTTGCTCTGGCGCGTAGTCGAAGGACTTTATACAATTCATCTGTGCTAACATCATCAATAATCCGTCTTGTTTGATCCATTACAATATTATAAAGCATGGGCAGATAAAGAGAATAAAACTTAGGGTCGTCTTCAACAACTAAAATAACCCGAACTAAACCTTTAGTGGTGTCATTTTCAATATTAATCTTATCTTCCAAATGTTTAATCATAGTGAAAAACACCGATGATTTACCATTCCAGATAAATACTTTATTTATATGTTCATGTTCACGTGTACTATATTCTGCAATATCACGATTGTTATTCAAGAGTAAAAAGATGGGAACATAAGGGTATTCGTTTTTTATACGTTTACTGTAATTATCGGGCATTTGCCTATCTATACCCATCATAATAATTACTAAATCGTAATGCTTAACACTCAATACATCCAGAGCTTCTTCAATTGAAGATACTCCTGTAATTCGAGGTACTGAAGTTAAATTAAGTTGATAATATTTTCCCAAAACTTGTTCGGAGAATCGTCCCTCTTTTTCTATGCTATAGGCATCGTAAAGATTAGCGATAAGTAAAATTTCTTTTACTTTAAATGGCATTAAATCGTGGTAAATATCGCGTGCATAGTTGCTTCGGTTTAAATAACGCTGAAGTAATTGTTTGTTTGTAATACTTTGATCGGGGAAATAAGATTTTGGCGGAATGCTAACATAATCGCCTTCCATTTCATTTTTATCTCGAGCTTCCAAGCTGTTAAGATATCCTTCTAAACGAGATACAGTTTTTTCTAAGAGTAAGTTTTCACTATTTAAAAATGGTCCGTATGCAGCTTCTCCAAAATTTTCGATGTATTGAACATCAACAAAACCAATCTTTCTTTGTACGGTTCTAAAACGTTCTTTTAAATGACTTTTTGCAGGTTTAGGAGTCCCAGAATAATAATCTTGACCATCAAAATGAATATGAACAATAGTAAAAATTGGATATTGAAAATAATTAGGCAGGGCATTGGCAATCTGTTGAAGTAGCAAATCAGTTGATTTTCGCTCTTTTAACAAAGCTGTCATTTCGTTCAAACAAGCCAAAACATTTAGGTATTCTTCTTTTGGAATTGATTGCAGTTCGTTTTGTTGATGGTAATGTTTTGCCATAACCTTGTTGTTTTTATATAAACAGCTGACAATTTAGGCAATTTTTCTGAAAGAATAAATCGCTCACGTATAATCAAAATCGTATATTTGTTTGATGCATATACGTTTAAAAAAGCAGATAAATGATTAGCCTTTTAATAAAAGACGAATATCCTATAATTGCAGAAAGCTTAAAAGCACTCTTTAATACTACAAAAGACATTTTGGTTGAAACCACTTTGTCATCACTTCCAAACTTTGATGCAAACGGAAGGATAATTCAACCTAATATTATTTTATTTGTTGCTCATTTGGGAAGTGCTGAAGAAGCAATTAGTATTAAGCGTTTTAATCGCAATTTTGAACGAGCAAAAATTTTGGTGTTGAGTTTATCTACGGAGGAATCATTTGTCTTGCAGGTAATAAAAGCAGGAGCTAAAGGTATTTTAACACAAAATACTAATGCGAATGAATTAATAGAAGCTGTTTATACTCTAAGAAGCGGATACGATTATTATGGCAAATCCGTTACACAAATTCTTTTGAACTCGTACATTAAAAAGGCAAATGAGAATAAAGACGAAGCTTTTAGTAAACCGATGAAAGCCCTGTCGGAAAGAGAAATTGATGTGTTAAAACTTTTTGCGGAAAGTTTTACAAATCAAGAAATTGCAGATAAACTATTTATTAGTATACGTACTGTCGAAAGTCATAAAAATAATATTATGCGAAAAATAAATCTGCGTACCACAGTTGATTTAGTCAAGTTTGCAATTAGAAATAATTTAATACAGGTATAAGAGCAAACTATATTTTAAGAACAATTAGAATATTCTTATTATTTGGCTGTCGCAGACAAGTGTTTTTCATTATTTTTGCCATCAAATTAAGATGACAACAAATGTATAACCATAAAACTCATATTATTTTACTTCTTTTTATTGGAATTGTTTTTGGAAGCTGTACCCAGATAAAAAATGTTACTAAAAAGACAAATCGTATAAAACCTAAAGAAGAAAAGTTAGCTCAACTGAATATTTCTCAAGATGGACTTGTTCAAAATGATTTATCTGCGGAAGTAGTTAATGATACTTTAATTGAACCAAGTGCAGATAGTTTAAGTGAAGTGAATCAGGTATTTGACACTTTAGCTTTTGCTAATTTCTTTAAAAACAAATTTGGCTATCAAGATACTATCCCGGAAAATTTAAGTATGCTAAATGGGTCTGCAATATTACAGCAATTAGATAGTTTGGCTGCGCTTAAAATATTTGATCGTTATCATTTTGAAAAGGATACTGCCGTTTTAAATGTTCATCATTTTAAAGCTGAGGAGCGTCCCGTATATTCCGATTCTGTTTATGCTTTACGTATTGGTGTTTTGAATTCTCAAACGCCTATCGATTTAGAATATAACCAACATGTAAAAGGATATATTAAAATGTATTCCGGAAAGGGTCGTAATCAAACAGCACGTATGTTAGGGCTTGCAGAGATTTATTTTCCTATGTTTGAAGCTGCACTTGATAAATATAATATTCCATTAGAAATAAAATATTTAGCTATTGTTGAAAGTGCTTTAAACCCAACAGCCGGTAGTCGTGCCGGAGCAAAAGGGCTTTGGCAATTTATGTATGCTACAGGGAAGATGTATGGTTTAAAGCAAAATTCTATGGTGGATGATCGCTACGATCCTTATAAAGCCACGGATGCTGCTTGCCGGTATTTGCTTGATCTATACGGTATTTATCACGATTGGAATTTAGTTTTAGCTGCTTATAATTCAGGACCTGGAAATGTTAATCGTGCAATTCGTCGTGCAGGAGGATTAAAAAATTATTGGGCAATTTGGCCATTTCTGCCTCGCGAAACAAGAGGATATATTCCGGCTTTTATCGCAGTTAACTATATGTTTAATTATGCGGCAGAGCATAATATTTATCCAGTAGATCCTGGGATTTTATTTAATCAGATTGATAGTATTAGCGTTCGTGATGTTATTTCTTTCGATCAAATAGCTGAATTTATGCATCTTCCTGTTGAGGATGTAAAATTCCTAAACCCTGCTTATAAGGAAGGTATTATCCCTGCTGTAAATGGTCAAAAATATATTCTTCGTCTTCCTCGTAAGTATATAAATTATTTTATTGAAAATGAAGATAGTCTATATGCTTTTAAATCGAAAAAAGGTATCGAGCGTGAAAAATTGTTGGCTAAAATAAAACAGGCTAAACAAAGAAGTATTCATATTGTACGTAGTGGCGAAAATTTAGGATTAATAGCACATAGATATCGTACTTCTGTTTCTCGTTTAAAAGCTTGGAATGGTCTCAGAAGCTCACGTATTTATCCCGGACAAAAGTTAATTGTTTATAGTCCGGGTAACTCTCCCCGAACTTCCGGTATTCGGAAGCAAAGTACTACATCTTTAAATGGATTTCATAAAGTTAGATCGGGAGAAAATCTCGGACTGATAGCAAAAAAATATGGAATTACAGTCTCTCAGCTTAAGGCTTGGAATAATATTAGCAGGAATTTAATTCGTCCCGGACAGCAGCTTCGCATTAAAGCTGAAGCTCAAAAAACAACAAGTTTAACAAGTTCATCAGACAGTAAAATAATATATCATACTGTTCGTTCCGGTGATACTCTTTGGGATATTGCTAAAGAATATAATTCTACAATTAATAGTATTCGTAGGCTCAATAAAATGGGGAATTCAAGTCGGTTAAAACCGGGTCAGAAATTAAAAGTACAAATTCGTTCGTAAATAAAGCCTGTTTTTGGAATGGTATTTGCTTCTTTAAGTGAGATAATAATTTCAATAATTAAGATTTTATATTTGTAAAACAATAATCTATGAAAAAGCAATTCGTTTATTTATTCTTATTTGTTACTGGCATTTTAAGCTTAAATTCCTGTAGTGAAGATTCTAAAAACCCTAAAGGAAAACACCCATCTTCCGGAGGCTCTAACGAAATACTTATTATCACACAAAATTTAGAACAATGGGAAGGTGAAATAGGCGACAGTATTCGTGCTGCTTTTGGACAAGATATGCCGGTTTTATCTATTCCGGAACCCGAATTTAATTTGGTAAACATTAATATAAAATCACTTGAAAAGAAGATGTTTAAAACACATCATAACTTATTCATTATTGATATTAACAAAAAATTTCCTAAAGCATATACGGAAACTAAAAAAGACTTATGGGCAACACCACAAATGGTTGTTAAAATAAATGCTCCATCCATTGAAGCATTTATCGGGGAGTTTGAAAAAAATAAAGAAACTAATCTTGAATTATTCCGAGAGAATGAGAGAATTAGGATTATTAAATCATATGCTTCAAGATTTAAAAATATAAATGTGGTACGCGATTTACGCGAAAAATATAATTTGGAAATGAATATCCCAAAAGGGTATCAAATAGCGGTATTAGAAAATAATTTTGCTTGGATTAGAAAAGAAACCACAACTAATTCTATGAATATATTAATTTATACAGTTCCTTACTCTGACACTAATGTTTTTAATCCAAATAAAATTAAGCAAAGCAGAAATCTATTAACTAAAGTAAAAATTCCCGGTCCAACAGATGAATCTTTTCAGAAAATCTCTGATGAATATATTCCGGTTCAAAGTCGGCGTATAAATTTTAACGGTTATTATGCAACTGAATTACGTGGTTTATGGGATTTAGAAAACGACTTTATGGGGGGACCGTTCTTGTCTTATACTTTTGTTGATGAATCTCAAAACAGACTTATTACAATAGACGGTTTTATGTATGCTCCTAAACAGAAAAAAGCAGTAATGCTAAGGGAGTTAGAAGCTATTTTGTGGTCGACGAAATTAGTTAAAAACTAATCCTTCATCATTTTAGCAGCAACTTTAATTGCCAATTTGCGAGGTGAAAAGCGAAGCATAAAAGTTAAGAAACGGTTGTTGGAGCCATAAATTGCTAAGGTTTTTCTTTTCATCATAGCCTCAAATGCAAATTCAGCTACTACAAAAGATAAGGGAGCTCCTTTAAATATTTTATCAGAATTATTCATTTTTGCCTTTTCTTGAAATTCGCTTAGTGTTGCTCCGGGACAAACGGTAGTAACGTGGACTCCTAAGGGTTTTAGTTCGTATGCAAGAGCTTCGGAAAAGTTTAGGACATATGCTTTAGTAGCTGCATATACGGCAAAATTAGGAAGGGGTTGAAAAGCAGCTGTTGATGCAATATTTAAAATATGTCCAAAGTTATTTTCTACCATATGAGGAGCAATTAACCTGCATAATTTGGTTAGGGTGAGCATATTCAAATGCATCATGCTTTCAAGTCTGTTGATGTCTTCTTTGTGAAAATCGCCAAAATCGCCAAAACCCGCATTATTTACTAATACATCAATATATAAATTTTTCTTTCGGATAATGTCCATCAATTGTTCCGCGCTATCGGGTTTAGACAGGTCTAAACTAATAACAATGGCATCGATAAAGAATTCTCTTTTTATATCTTCAGCTAAATAAATAAGTTTCGATTCTCTTCTGGCAACTAAAACCGGTCGGTATTTTTTCTCAGCAAAAACTAAAGCTAATTCTTTGCCTATACCACTTGAGGCTCCTGTAATAAGTGCTGTTTTCATAAGTAAGTATCTAGTTAAGACAGTATTAATAAATTAAACTAAAATAGACTTAGAGTGTGAAGGGTGATAACGTTTGTGTACGAATATAACAATTTTAACCGTATAAAATAAACATCGGTAATATTCTTTAGAATAAATTTATTCTTTATATATACACTTTAGGAAAGAACGACACTCAAAAGCACAATGAAATTTATTTTCAACTATTTTTTTATTCTTCTTCTAATGCTTTCTGCAAATCATCAGTCATTTCCAAATTGTGGAAAACATTAACAACATCATCATCTTCTTCAAAAGCTTCTATCATTCTTAATACTTTTTTAGATGTTTCTACATCGAGAGACTCTGTATTATTTGGAATACGTTGTAACTCAGCCGTTTCGGGTTCTATATTTAGCTCTTCAAGTTTTTTCATCATATTGCCAAAATCTTCCAAATTAGTGGTGATAGTAACCATTCCATCTTCAATTTCAAAATCTTCGGCTCCGGCATCAATAATTTCAAGTTCTATTTCATCTATATCTAAATCGCCAATAGGGAAGGAAAAAATGCCTTTTCTATCGAAGATAAAACTTAAAGAGCCGTTTTTTCCTAAGCTTCCTGAATATTTATTAAATATTGCTCTTACATTAGAAACGGTACGCTGTGTGTTGTCTGTTGTGCATTCTACAAATACCGCAATCCCGTGAGGAGCATAGCCTTCATAAGTTAGCTCAACATAATTTGCGCCATCCTTATCGTCACCTTTTTTAATTGCTCTGGCAACATTATCTTTAGGCATACTGGCAGCTTTTGCTAAAGTAATGGCTAAACGTAAACGCGGATTACTATCCGGATCGTTGCCGCTTTCTTTTACGGCAATTGTTATATCTTTTACTAATTTACTAAAAAGCTTAGATCGTTTTGCGTCGGCAGCTCCTTTTTTTCTCTTTATAGTTGACCATTTACTGTGACCTGACATATTAAAATAAATTTATGTTGATTCTTATTTATGCCGTAAAATTACGAAAAAATAATAGTTGTAACCACAATAAAAAAACTACGTCATAGAAGCGAAACAAAAATTATTTATCATGGAACCAAAAAAGTTAAGAAGAAGTTATAAGGATAAAACAATTGGAGGTGTCTCAGGTGGTTTGGGTGAGTATTTTACAACCGATCCGCTTATTTTTAGAATCCTTTTTATTGTTTTGCTTTTCAGTGGAGGAGGAGGTTTTATTATTTATTTATTAATGTGGATATTTATTCCATTAGATAAATCAGAATATGGAGATAGTTTTGGTAATTCGACAAATGAGGAAAATGAAGCTACAATTGTTGATGATGATTCTAAAGAAAATAAATCGTCCAATGGAAGTATTATAGGAGGCTCTATTTTGATTGTAATAGGATTATTCTTTTTGCTCGATAATCTATGGCCATGGTTAGATTTTGCAGATCTTTGGCCTATTGCTTTAGTGGTTGCCGGTTTAGCAATTGTTAAAATGAATTATACCGGAAAAAATAATGATAATGAAGATGATAATAAAGATGATAATAAAGATGATGACGCAGAACCTTCTGCAGAGTTATAAAAAAGATACACTATGAAAAATAAAAATATTTTTTGGGGAATACTTTTAGTTGTAATCGGAACCCTGTTTATTTTTGATAACCTAGGGTGGCTTCATTTTAGTTTTAGAGCTATCTTTGATATGTGGCCTGCTCTGTTAATTCTTTGGGGAATTTCTATGCTGCCAATAAAAGGAGGATTAAAAACTACTTTGTCGGTTGTAACTGTAGTCTTAGCTATTTTAGTGGGTTCTACCCGTGATTATAGCAGCAGCCATTGGTCAACTATGTTAAACAGACATGTCCATCATGTTAGAGGTGTTGACTGGGATGATTATGAAGACGATAAAAGCGCCGATGACAATATTTACACTTATAAGTTCTTTGAAGATTATGAAGAATCTATAGATGTAGCTATTTTAAATATGGATATTGCTGCCGGAAAGTTTCGTATAGAAGATACAACTTCCTTTTTAATTGACTTTGAAGCTGAAAATAATTTGGGTCAGTATAAGAAAGAGATAATGAAAAATGGCTCTACTACAGAAATATATGTTAGGCTCGAAGATGGAAAATTTAGATCGGGAACCAATAAAAATCACGCATATATAAAATTAAATACTCATCCTTTATGGGAAATGAAATTAGATGTTGGTGCAGCTGATTTTGTTGCCGATTTACGTGATTTTAAAGTAAGAAAAGTAGAAATTGACGGAGGAGCTTCGGCTATTAAATTAAAAATTGGCGATAGACAAAACGAAACAAATATTGATATTGAATCGGGGGCTTCTGCTGTTAAGATTTATATCCCTGAATCAGCAGGATGTGAGGTAATAAGTGATATAATGCTTTCTGATTTAGACCTAAATGGTTTTATAAAAGAAGGAAAAACATATCATACACCTGACTTCGATAATAGTAAACAAAAAATATATATACGATTAGAGGCAGCTATTTCTGCTTTAAATGTAATTCGTGAATAGTTAATTGTTAGAGATTAGACTTATTTTGAGGCTGTTTAAGATTATATTAAACAGCCTTTTACTATTAATTTTTTTCTGTCTGACTTTGTTGAAAAACAAATTTTTGAATTTCTATTCTAAATATAAAAAGCTTAATTTCTATCATATTAATTGCGTAATTTTTAATAAACAAATTCTTTTTTTCTTTTGTAGGTCGTTAAAAAATCATTAAAATATTTATTTTTAGAGATTAAAGACGATGGTTAACTATCAAAATATCAGATATTTATCTGTTTAATAACATTTGTTTAATAATATAAAAATTCACAAAATTCAATGTAACGTTTGGATTAATAGGAATTTTATGTGTTATTTTGCCGAAAATTTAAATCAGTAACAAATTTGATTTTTATCTCATACCACTCAATTTTTGTTAAAAATCACTTATAAATATAAAGGCTTAGAATGGCAAAAAATTTAGTAATTGTCGAGTCTCCTGCTAAAGCGAAGACGATAGAAAAAATTCTCGGAAAAGATTTTCTTGTTAAATCCAGCTTTGGACATATTGCGGATTTAGCCAAGAAAAATTTTGGTGTTGATATTGAAAATGGATTTAAACCCAATTACGAAATATCTGCTGATAAGAAAAAAGTAGTTGCCGACCTTAAAAAAGAAGCTAAGAAAGCAGAGACTGTGTGGTTGGCGGCGGATGAGGATCGTGAAGGAGAGGCTATTGCTTGGCATTTATTTAATCAATTGGGGCTGAAAAAAGAAAGTACCAAACGTATTGTTTTTCATGAAATTACAAAAAGTGCAATTCTAAATGCTATTGAAAATCCACGCGATATAGATATTAATTTAGTAAATGCACAACAAGCCAGAAGAGTATTAGATCGTTTGGTTGGTTTTGAAGTTTCACCCGTTTTATGGCGTAAGGTAAAACCTTCACTTTCTGCCGGTCGTGTACAATCTGTTGCTGTACGTTTAATAGTGGAAAAAGAGGAGGAGATTAAGAAATTTACTATCACTTCTTCTTATCGGCTTACAGCAAAGTTTTACACCGATGATTTGAAAAAAGAATTACTCGAAGCGGAACTTTCCAAACGTTTTAAAACTAAAGAAGAGGCGAGGGCTTTTCTTAAAGATTGTTTAAGTGCAAGCTTTACCGTAAAAAATATAGTTAAAAAACCCGGAAAACGAAGTCCTGCAGCTCCATTTACAACTTCGACTTTACAGCAGGAAGCTAGTCGGAAAATGGGTTATTCGGTTAGTAAAACAATGGTGGTTGCTCAGCAGTTGTACGAATCAGGTAAGATTACTTATATGCGTACAGATTCGGTCATTCTTTCGGGTCAAGCTATTGGTCAGGCTAAAGCTATGATTAGCAATACTTATGGCGAAGAATATTCTAAAACGCGGCAATATAGAACTAAAAGTAAAGGAGCACAAGAAGCTCACGAGGCTATACGTCCAACAAATCTTGGTAAAAGTACAATTAGTGGGGATAGTGCTCAGCAAAAACTTTATAACCTTATTTGGAAACGTACAATTGCCAGTCAAATGGCAGATGCAATTATTGAAAAAACAAATATTGAGATTGAAATATCTGAAAAGAAAGAAATTTTATCTGCTAAAGGTGAGGTGGTTACATTTGATGGCTTTTTAAAAGTTTATATGGAATCTTCCGACGATGAAAACGGAAAGTCCGGTGAAGTCAAAGGAATGCTTCCGGTAGTTAATAAAGGCCAGTTGCTTAACTTGTTTGAAATGAGTGCAATTGAGCGTTTTGTTCAACCACCTGCTCGTTATACAGAAGCCAGTCTTGTTAAAAAACTCGAAGAGTTGGGTATAGGAAGACCGTCAACTTATGCTCCAACAATTTCGACTATCCAAAAAAGACAATATGTTGAAAAAGGCGATAGCGAGGGTTTTGAGCGTGAATATCAATTGATTTGCTTAAAACAAGCTCAACTAAAAGAGAGTATTAAAAAGGAAAAAACAGGTAATAATAAAGGAAAGTTAATACCTACTGATATTGGTATTTTAGTAAATAAATTTCTAACGAATAACTTTACCGATATTATCGATTTTCAATTTACTGCCAAAGCCGAAAAAGAGTTTGATGCTATTGCTGCCGGCAAAAAAGAGTGGAATAAAATGATAGGTAGTTTTTATCATCCATTCAAAAAACGTGTCGATAATGCAATGGAAAATGCTGAACGCGAAAAAGGTGAACGCCTTTTAGGTGTTGATCCAAAATCGGGGAAAAATTTATATGTGAAAATTGGTCGTTATGGAGCAATGGCACAACTTGGCGAAAGTTTAGATGAAGAAAAACCTCGTTTTGCAAGTCTTAAAAAAGGTCAGTCTATAGAAAATATCAGCTTTGAAGAAGCTATACGTCTTTTTGATTTTCCTCGTTCGCTTGGTGTTTACGAAGACTCGGAGATGACAGTTGCTATTGGTCGTTTTGGCCCTTATGTAAAGCATAATGGCTTATTTGTTTCTTTGGATAAAACCGATAATCCGGCAACTATTGACGCAGATCGTTGTATAGAACTTATAGAAGCTAAACGCCAGAAAGATCGCGAACGCTTTATTAAAACTTACGACGAAGATGTTGAAATACAAATACTTAAAGGTCGTTGGGGTCCGTATATTTCTTATAAAAAGAAAAACTATAAAATACCTAAAACAGTTGATGCTGTTGAACTTAAATACGAAGAAGCAGTAAAACTTATTGAAAGTCAGCAAAAAGGTAAGGGAACAGCAAAAACTAAAAAAGCAACGGCTAAAAAAACAGCAAAAAAAACAACGACTAAGAAAAAGTCGGTAAAATCAACAGCTAAAAAGAAATAGAACCTTATTTTTTTGATAAAGATTTTGTTTAAAACAAAACCTTTTTCTAAAATTTGGGTATAAATAGTCAAATTTCTCACTATGGATATTTCGCTATACTTTGAACCAATAAATACAGAATATTTTCTGTATCATCAGTTTGAAGAAACCAGAAGATATGGTAATATAATTCCTCGCTACGATGAGCAAGGTGTTTTTCCCGATTTGTCAAAGGCAAAAATCGCCTTGATAGGTGTTGGTGAAGAACGAAATGCTATCAATAATAATGGTTGTGGAAAAGGGATGGATAATATTCGAAATTATTTTTATTCGCTTTTTGCAGGCGATTATAATGTCGAAATTGTTGATTTAGGAAATATCAGAATAGGACACGATGTTAAAGATACCTATTATGCATTAACTACTGTAACGGCCTATCTGCTTGAAAATAGCATTGTTCCAATTATTATTGGAGGAAGTCAGGATTTGACTTTTGCTAATTATCAGGCTTATGAAAATTTAGGTCAGATTATAAACATTGTTTCTGTAGATAATCAATTTGATTTGGGGGAAAATGAGAACGATTTAAATGCTAAATCATATCTATCAAAAATAATTCTTCACCAACCAAACTATTTATTTAATTATACCAATTTAGGTTATCAAACTTATTTTGTAAACCCAAGCGCAGTCAAGTTGATGAAAAATTTGTTTTTTGATACTTATCGTTTAGGAAATGTACGCGCAAAAATGCAAGAGGTAGAACCAATGGTTCGCAATGCCGATATGATAAGTATTGATATTTCTGCTATTCGTCAATCTGATGCTCCAGGTAATGCTAATGCTACTCCTAATGGCTTTTATGGAGAAGAGTTGTGCCAGATTACACGCTATGCCGGACTTAGCGATAAACTTAGTTCTATAGGGTTTTATGAATATAATCCCGAGATGGACGCAAATGGTCAAACGGCTCATCTAATAGCTCAGATGATGTGGTATTTTATTGATGGCTTTTATTCGAGATTAAGTGATTTTCCCGTTAATAAAAAGAGTCGAGAGTATAAAAAGTTTATGGTTAAGCTTAGCGACAGGGAAGATGAATTGGTATTCTTTAAAAGTAAAAAAAGTGATCGTTGGTGGATGGAAGTAGATTGTGCTGCAACAGTAAAAGCTAAATATGAACGACATTATTTGGTTCCTTGTTCTCAAACCGATTATGAATATGCCTTGGAAGACGATGATATTCCTGATCGGTGGTGGCAGGCATATCAAAAATTGATGTAATTCATTTTTTTCGATTGCAGTTTCAAGAAATCTATTACATTAGCAAAAAAAATTACAAATGTTTACGGTTACTAACTTTCGATTTTTATTTTGTTTTAAAATTAAAGCCTGAGGACGAATCGTATTTTATCTATAAAAAAATATAAAGTCCTAAATAATTAGGGCTTTTTTTTATGCCTATGAATGAAAAAATTAGTGTAGCTATACAAGGAGTTAGTGGAGCATTTCACGAAATTGCAAGTCGCCAATATTTTAATAAACAGCAACTCGAAATAATTCAGTGTTTGTCTTTCAATGATTTATTTGATACTCTTCTTTTAGATGAAGTTGAGTATGGTGTTATTGCAATTGAAAACTCTGTTGTTGGAAGTATCATTCCTAATTATGCGCTTTTGCGAGAGTCTAAACTAAAAATACTTGGTGAAATATTTTTAAGAATAGAGCAGCACTTAATAGTATCAAAAGGAGAAAAACTAGAGAATATTAAAGAAATATATTCACATCCGATGGCTCTTGAGCAATGTCTCAATTTTTTAAATCCACTACGTAGGTCAGGAGTTAGGATACTGGAAGCAGAAGATACAGCGTTAAGCGTTAAGCGTATTGCCGACAACAACTTAAAAGGGGTTGCTGCTATTGCCAGTGATTTGGCAGCAGAAATATATGGATTAGAAATTTTGCACAGAGGAATAGAAACAAATAAAAAAAATTACACTCGTTTTTTGGTAATTTCTAATGAGAAAAACTATTTAAGGCATCAAGAAAACATTCAAAAAAACAAGGCCTCTCTTTGTTTTCGCCTGCCTCATGAAGAAGGAAGCTTATCGCAGGTTTTATCTGTGTTGACTTTTTATAAAATAAACCTTTCCAAAATACAATCGCTTCCTGTAGTGGGTGTAGAATGGGAATATCTATTTTATATTGATCTGGTTTTTAGTAATTATGATAAGTATAAACAAGCTTTGACAGCTATTTTACCTTTAACAAAAAAGTTGACCATATTGGGCGAATATCAAAAAGGAAAGCGCCCCAAAGAGAACACGATAAAATAGATTACATCCTCCTTTTTTACATATCTAAAAAAAATAAATATAAATTGTTATTTTTCTTGCATTATGCACATATGTTCATTATATTTGCACAGCAGTTTACGTAAACTACTATTTTTTTTATAAATTTAGTATTAATAATTATGCAATAATACATGGGAATGTACGATGCTAATCAGTGAATCAATAACTTGATTGATAGTTAATTACCGTGGATATTGCATGCAAAATAGGAGGTTATTATGCCAAGAGGTGATAGAACAGGCCCTAATGGAGCTGGTGCAATGAGTGGACGCAGAATGGGATTTTGTGTCGGAAATAATGTTCCCGGATTTTTAAGTGATGAAACAAATTTTCGCGGACAGTGGGGCTTTGGTTTTCGGCATGGATACGGAAGAGGAGCTTACCAAGGTGGGGGATACGGATTTCGTAATACGCGAGGATTATTCCCATCAGAGCCAATTGATAAAAAATCATTACTCGAAAATCAAATTGAAAGTTTAAAAAGTCAGCTTAAAGAGCTGGAAAGTCAATTTAAAAATTTAGAATAATGGGTTTATTTGGACAAGGAAAAGGCCTTGGAAAAGGCGGAGGCAGAGGACGAAATAAAGGTGGTGGATTTGGTACAGGAGGGTATTGTGTCTGTGCAAAATGTGGTGAAAAAGTCCCACACGGTCAAGGAACTAAATGTACCGATATTAAATGCCCGGCTTGTGGACATGTTATGGTACGAGATGAATTGTTGGAGCAAAAACAAAATAAAAGAAGTTGAAAATGAAACTTCATCATTTGGCTTTAACTATTCAGAATGAAGATGAACTCCATAAGTTTTATGAAAATATACTTGATTTTCACCTAGTCCGAGAATTTAAGCTTGAAGCAGACTGGAGTAGTAAAATATTCAATATAAATAAGTCTGCTCAAGCATTTTATTTAGAAGGGCATGGCTTAGCTTTGGAATTGTTTATCGATGAAGAAAAGAAACAGCATAGTTTTAATCATTACTGTTTAAGTTTTCCCGATAGGGAATCGTTTGTTAAAAAAGCCAAAGCAAACAAAGCAATAGTCGTTAGAATCCCAAGGGGTTCTAACGACTTAATATTTATTAAAGATTTAAGTGGAAATGTTTTTGAAATAAAAGAAGATATTAAAGACTAAATATGAGGACTTACCTAGACTGTATCCCTTGCTTTATGCAGCAAACATTACGTGCCGGAAGGTTAGCAACTAACGATGAGGATAAAATTAAGCAATTGCTTGATGAAACCGGCGATTTGATAAAACATATCCCTATGGATAAAACTCCGGCTGAAGTTGGAGAAGTTATTTATGCAAAAGTTCGTGAAATTACGGGTATTTATGATCCGTATAAAGAAATAAAAGTTACAAGCATTGCCGAAGCTAAGCTAATGCTTCCTACTCTTAAAGGTATTTTAGAAAAATCTGAAAATAGACTTCTTACCGCCATTCGTATGGCGATAGCAGGAAATATTATAGATTTTGGAATGAGTAAAGAGTTTAATCTTACCGAGGATGTTTATCGTATTTTAGGACAGGATTTTGCTCGTTTTGATTTTGAAGAATTTCAAGATCATTTAAATAAAGCCGAAACAATATTGTATATTGGGGACAATGCAGGCGAATCGGTTTTTGACAGAATTCTTATAGAAGAAATGGCTAAGAAAACATTTTATGCTGTACGTGAAGTTCCGGTAATAAATGATGTTGTAATTGAAGATGCTATCGAAAGTGGATTAGGTGATGTTGCAGAAATCATCTCCTCTGGCAGTCACGCTCCGGGAACCATTCTTTCTACTTGTAGTCCCGAATTTAATCTGCTTTTTAAAAATTCCGATTTAATCATTAGCAAGGGACAGGGTAATTATGAGGGCTTATCCGATGAAAAAAGATCAGTATTTTTTATGCTCAAAGCTAAATGTCCTGTTATTGCAAGAGATTTGGGTGTTAAAGAGAATGACATCGTTCTAAAAGGTGTGAATATTGATAAAACCAAAAAACAAGAAACATATGCTACAACTTAAGAATCAATTTATTATGGCTCCCATTAAGTTGGGATATAGTGATGGAAAAGGTAATATTACTTCGAAACATTTAGATTTTTATATACAACGATCTTCATATCTTGGAGCTATTACATTAGAACCTTTATATATGCATCCGAGTTTACGCGAATTACCAACGCAATTAGGGCTTGATTCTGATGAAAAAATTCCTGCTTATCAGGATTTGATAACTAAGATGCACAAAACAGATACTAAAGTCATTGCACATATCAATCATCCGGGAAGAATGGCTAATCCTAAAATTCCGGGAAATATTTTCTTGTCGTCTACAGATAAAGCTTGTTCAAATGGTGGCGCAACTCCTATCCGTATGGATAAAAAAATGATGAAAGATGTTTTGCAAATGCATGTTGCGGCATCATTAAGAGCTCAGAAAGCCGGTTTTGATTTTATCGAAATTCAATTTGGACATGGATACCTTATGGCTCAATATTTATCGCCTAATGTAAATGATAGAACAGATGAATACGGTGGCGATTTAGAAAACCGTATGCGTTTTCCTTTAGAAGTTTTATCTGCTGTTAAAGCAAAGGTTGATATTCCAATAATTGTTAGAATAAGTGGTGATGAGATGATTACTGATGGCTTTCATCTGCCTGAAATGATTGTTTTTGCGAAAAAGCTTGAAGAAAAAGGTGCAGCAGCAATTCATGTTACGGCGGGTTCGGCTTGCTCAACGCCACCTTGGTTTTTTCAACATATGTTTATTCCAAAGGGTAAGACTTGGGAAATGGGAGCTAAAATTCAAGAGAAGCTTGATATTCCTGTAATTTTTGTAGGTAGAATTAATTCTCCAAAAGATATTCATTTTCTAGAAGAAAAATATAATGCAAAATATATAGCATTAGGTCGCGCTTTAGTTGCCGATCCTGATTTTGTAGGTAAATATCTTAATAAACAGAAAGGCCAAATCCGACCTTGTCTTGCGTGTGCCGAAGGATGTTTGGGAGGAGTTAAACAAGGAAAAGGATTAGGTTGCGTTGTAAATCCATTGGTAAACACAGGACTTTCTAAGCCTTCAAAAGCTAATCAAATAAAAAAATATGCTGTTGTTGGAGCAGGCTTAGCTGGGATGCAATCGGCTATTACACTCAGAGAGCGTGGTCATACTGTTGATTTATATGAAAAAAATGAAGCCGGTGGGCAGTTTAATCTGGCATATCTTCCACCAAAAAAAGAGAGCTTAAAAGAGATAGTTGATTATTATAAACAAGAATTAATAAATCAAAATGTAAATCTCATTTTAAAAGAAGCAAAGGCGGAAATACTTAATGAAAATGATTATGATGCTATTATTATGGCAACGGGTGCAATACCTGCAATTCCTCCAATAAAAGGTTTAAAAGAATATTATTGGACTGAGTTTTTAAATGATGATCAATTACCTAAAAATGAAAAAGTATTAGTTGTTGGCGGTGGACTTATAGGATTGGAAGTGGCCTCTAAGCTTATTGAAGGGAATAATAAAATAATAGTCGTTGAGATGCTTGAGGAAATAGCCAGAGGTATGGAAATGATTGAAAAAGCATTAACGGTAAAACGTTTAAAAGAGAATAAAGTGGAGATCTATTTAAAGCATCAAGTTGTAGAAATAGATGGCGAGAGAGTTTTGCTAAAACACGAGGATAAAGAGATAAGCCTTAACGGTATTCAAAAAATAATTATTACTACGGGAATGAAAAGTTTTGTTCCATTAGTTGATGAGCTCTCAATACCTGTCTATACTATTGGCGATGCTAAAAAAACAGGCAAGGCACAAGAGGCCATACATGAAGCTTATGAATTATCGCTAAATCTATAAATTAATCAATATGAATTGGGTCTCTATCCGTTAGTTGACGGATAGGACGGGCTGCATCCCGAAAAATCGGGACAGGCTCTGATTAAAACACAAAATTATAATCATATGAAAAAGACCAAACTTGGAATTATTATTTGCGATCGTTATAAAACCTGTGCAGGAGGAAAATGTTTTCGCTCTCTACAAAAACGCGAAGGTGCTTTTGATATTTATGCTAAAGACGAAGATGTTGAATTGGTTGGCTATACCACTTGCGGTGGATGCCCGGGAGGAAATATAGAATATGCTCCCGAAGAAATGAAAAAAAATGGTGCTGAAGTAATTCATTTAGCAACCGGCTTTGTGGTTGGTTATCCTCCCTGTCCTTATATCGAACATTTTAAACAATTTATTCCTGAAAAATATGGGATGAAAGTTGTTGTTGGAACTCACCCTATTCCTGAAAAATATAAGATTACTCACGAGACATTAAAAACTTGGAATTCTGCTGAGTGGCAAGAAAATATTAAGCCAACAATGGCTGATGAAAAAACACGCTTGGATTATAACTAAAAAATTAAAAGAGATTTGATTTTTTGAAGTCGATAATGATTTTTTCTACTTCTTCTAAATTGTTAGTCTCCATTAATTTAGCACGTAATACAGCGGCTCCGTTAAAATCGTTGATATATATTTTGAAAAAGCGTTTTAATACTTGAAAATTTCTTTGCTGTCCCCAGGTTTTAACGTATAAACGACTATGTTTTAGCAGAATATTTAATTTATCATTGATAGTTGGATTGGCATCAGGATTAAAAAACCAAGGATTTTGGAAGATACCACGTCCAATCATAAAGCCGTCTGTTGGGTATTTAGAATGTATTTTTCGAGCATCATCCATAGAAAAAATGTCGCCATTACCAATGATTGGAATATGAGGTTTTAATTTATTTCTTACTTCTAATGCTTTTCCCATTTCCTCCCATTCTGCCGGAAAATCAGTTTGCATTTTTTGTGTACGTGTATGTAAAATTATTGCTGCAGGATCTTGTGATAGTAAAAAACTTATCCAATCCTCAGTAATATGTTGACTAAATCCTGTTCTTGTTTTAACGCTGACAGGTAACTTTGTTGCTTCTTTTGTAGCTTGAATAATTTCACCTGCTAAATCAGGAAATTTTATTAAAGCAGAACAAGAACCTTGTTTTACAACTTTTTTTACAGGGCAACCCATATTGATATCAATACCATCAAAACTGTAATTTTCATCTATATATTTTGTGGCTTCATAAAATTTTTCCGGTTTGTTACCCCAAATTTGAGCTACTAACTTTACATTTTTTTCTTTGAGTAATTTCTGTTCGGAATGGCTTACCAATAAACGACTCTTTACTTTATCTCTTCCAATAGGATGGCATAAACCATCGGTATTGGTAAACTCGGTATAAAGAACTTGTAAATAATCGGGATGACTAAGATGTAGAATGATCTCCCTGAAAGCGGTATCGGTTACGTCTTCCATAGGAGCCAGCAAAAAGCTATGAGTTTTTATTTCATTCCAAAAATTCGACATCTTATTTATTTTTTTGTTTGCAAAAATAAGATTTATTTTTTTTGAAAATAGATTTGTTTCTATTATAAAAGTATTGTCGTATACATCTGTAAGTCGTTAAATCCGTAGGGTTTAAAAGTTATTAACATAAGTTAAAAAAGTTTTTCATTACAATTGTTTTCAATTCTATTAGATGTTTTATATATTTGGTTTTTATTTTATTTAAAAAAGGTACTACTATGGCAGAATTTTCATTTAAACAACTAATTTACGGGGGAATGATTTCGATAGCAGGAGTTGACGGAAGTGTGACGTCGACAGAGACGAAACATGTAAATCAGGTTTTTGATAAATACCTTAAGATGAGTGGTGGTGAAAGAAAAGAAGTACTTGCTATTTGGGATAGTAGAGGTGAAGAAGCTTTTACGGAGTTGCTTATAGAAGAGCTAAAGGCTTTCCCTAAGCGTGACCAGATTGAAGCCTTTTCTTATATCATGAAATATATCAGTTGGTCTAAAACACAATACAACCAGAGTAAGCAGAAAGCGGTGAAAGGGGTTGATCCGATTCGTGCAGAAATGGAATTGTATCATAAACGTGCCGAATATATTATGCGTTCTTTAAGCTTTTCGGCTAAAGAATATGCAACCACTACACGTACCGCACGAGGTCAACAAAAACGTTAAATTTATACTGATAAAAAACAGCCGGTCTTTTTAGATCGGCTGTTTTTTTATATTTGAAAAGGGAATGACATTCGTTATTATACCAATAATAAAATCAAATCATTGATATAAATTGTTTCTTATATTTGCTGAAAAAATGTTGCACTCGCGAAAATTTTATTATTCCCTCTTTGTTGTTGCTGCCCTTTATATTTTAATTGTACAACAGTTTTTTAAAAATGAAAGTCGTTTTATTTTTCAATCTCCAACTTATACAAGCGAGCTTAAATATTCGTTTAATGTCGATTTTCAAGAGCTTAATTTATCTATAAATAAAGAATTAGTTCTTCATGGGATTTGGTTTAAACATAAAGAATCAAAAGCATTAGTACTTTTTTTTCCTGATACCGATATAGATATCAGGCAGTTAAAAATGGAAGAAAATCATTATTACGCTCAAGGTTTTGATGTTCTTATGGTGGCTTATCGTGGAACGGCTGAAAGTTTAGGAAAGCTTAATAATGAGAATGATCTTTTTTCAGATGCGCAGCAGTGGTATAACTTTGCGAAATCACAGTTTTCTGAAAACAATATTATTTTGGTAGGCAGTGGATTTGGAAGTCCTGTTGCAGCACAGCTTGCCGGAAATAATATGCCAAAAGCTTTAATCCTTGAAAAGCCCTATTTCTCTTTTGGTGATTATCAATCAAAACATAAGTATTGGTGGTTGCCATATTCTTATTTTACTTCATTTCATTTAAATACTTGGGAATATGTTCGTAAAACAAAAAGTGAAATAATTTTAATTCAAGACGAAACGAAAAGGGATAAAAAAGGATGCTTAACGGATTTTCTTAAGCAATCTGATAAAGTATATTGGTTAAAGAATAGTAAAGATGTTTATTTTAGTTTTCAAGCCGACAAAGCCATATTCTATAATGAAATTCTACATGAGCTTTTATATTCCATTGAGTCTGAAAATTCAATTTTTTTAAAAATACAATAAAGCAACTAACTTTGACTTGCCAATAATTTAAACAATGAAAAAGAAAAAACTAGCCTTACACTGGAAAATTTTAATAGGAATGCTTCTTGGTATTACCTACGGACTAATTGCTGTAAATTTCGATATGGAAGGCTTTACACGAGACTGGATTAAGCCTTTTGGGACTATATTTATAAATCTGCTTAAGCTTATAGCCGTTCCTTTAATATTATTTTCGTTGGTTAGTGGAATCGCAAACTTGAAAGATATTTCAAAACTTTCTCGTATGGGTTTAAAAACAGTAGGAATGTATATTTTAACTACCGTGATAGCAGTATCTTTAGGTTTGCTTTTAGTAAATCTTATTGATCCGGGAGCTTCTTTTCCTCAAGACGAACAATATAAATTTGAGGAAAGATATGGCTCTGATGTGAGTAAAAAGCAACAAGATGCGGTCTCGGTTAAAGACGAATCGCCTATGCAGTTTTTAGTTGATATGGTTCCCAGTAATTTGGTCAGTGCTATGTCGCAGAATTCGCGTATGCTTCAAGTTATCTTTTTTGCCATCTTTTTTGGGGTCTCTATTATTTTATTACCTGAAAAAACTACAGAACCTGTAACTCGCTTTTTTGTTAGTATGAATTCTGTGATTTTAAAAATGATAGATCTGATTATGGAATTTGCTCCTATAGGTGTATTTGCTTTGCTCGGAGCAATAATTGTGGAATTAAAAGGCGATTCGGCATTATTTACATCTCTTGGGCTTTATGGCTTAACAGTAGTTTTAGGATTGTTTCTGATGATTTTTGTTGTGTACCCTGTTTTCCTAAAACTATTCACTAAAATTAGCTATCGCGATTTTTATAAAGGAATTGCTCCTGCTCAAATGTTAGCCTTTTCAACAAGTTCTAGTGCCGCCACATTACCTGTAACTATGGAATGTTGTGAGAATAATCTTAAAATTTCTAAAGAAGTTACCAGCTTTGTGCTTCCTATTGGAGCAACAATAAATATGGATGGAACTAGCTTATATCAGGCTGTTGCGGCTGTTTTTATTGCTTCTGCTTTTGGAATGGATTTAACACTTGGACAACAATTAACCATTGTTCTTACAGCTACTTTGGCGTCTATTGGTTCTGCTGCCGTACCGGGGGCGGGAATTGTAATGTTAGTAATTGTATTAACTGCTATTGGAGTTCCAACGGAAGGGATTGCTTTAATTTTTGCTGTTGACAGACCTTTAGATATGATTCGTACTATGGTAAATGTTACCGGCGATTCAACAATTTCAGCAATTATTCATAGGATGGAAGAAAAAAACGGAAATATAGTTTAACAATTCAGATTAATAAGGATTATCCGTATCATCATCATTCATCCGCGATTGTCTGGTCATTGTCACAGGCGAATATTCATTGCTAAATTCATCAGATGGAGATAAACTGGAGAGCGATCCACCGGATAAGTCAAAAGGTACATCATCAACAAATTTTGTGTATTGACCGATAAATTTAAGGGTAACAGAATCGAGAGCTCCATTTCTATGCTTAGCAATAATTATTTCGCCTTTACCTGTTGTGTCGCTTCCTTGTTCGTCTTCTGTAATATCGTAATATTCAGGTCGGTAAATAAATATTACCATATCGGCATCTTGCTCAATAGCTCCGGATTCACGTAAATCTGATAGCTGAGGTTTTTTTGAACCTCCTCGTGTTTCAACAGATCTGTTTAATTGCGAAAGTATTAAAACAGGTACATTAAGCTCTTTTGCCAAGGCTTTTAACGAACGAGAGATTGTGCTGATTTCCTGCTCTCTGTTTCCTGTCCCATCTCCACCACGCATAAGTTGAATATAATCAATTACAATAAGTTCAATTTTATGCTGCTCTTTTAATCTACGACATTTTGCACGTAACTCAAATACAGAAAGTGCGGGAGTATCATCAATAAATATAGGAGCTTCAACTAAAGATTTTATACGCTCATTGAGTTGAGTCCATTCGTGATCTGCCAATTCTCCTTTTTTTAATTTATTAGAAGTTATCTCCGCTTCTGAAGAAATTAAACGAGTAGTTAATTGTACGGCTGACATCTCAAGTGAAAATACAGCTACAGGTCTTTTTGCCATTGCAGCATTTCGAGCCATGGTAAGTGCAAAAGCAGTTTTTCCCATACCCGGTCTGGCAGCAATAACAATTAAATCAGATTTTTGCCAACCGGCAGTAAGTCTATCTAATTCGGTAAATCCCGAAGGGATACCACGTAAACTGCCTTCTGAATTTTTTGCAGCTTCAATTTCATCATAGGCTTCTTTAACTAGACTTTTCATATCCAGAGATTCTCTCCGGAAATTGTTTTCGCTAATATCAAACATCTGTTGCTCTGCCTTATCCAGTAACTCAAAAACATCGGTTCCGTCTTCAAAAGCATCTTTAATCGTCTCTGACGAAACGCGAATCAGCTCTCGTTGTACAAATTTTTGCATCAAAATACGAGCGTGATATTCAATATTTGCTGAGGAGGCAACTCTATTAGTTAATTGAGTAATATAATATGCCCCTCCAATTTCTTCTAATTCGCCTTCAGATTTTAACTTATTCGATACTGTAAGAATGTCAATAGGTTCTGTACTTGCAAAGAGATTTTGTATTGCTTTAAAAATTTTTTGATGCGCTTGTTTATAAAAAACCTCAGGGTGTAAAATGTCAATAACAGCAGTAAGTGCATTTTTTTCTAACATCAAAGCACCTAAAACAGCCTCCTCAAAATCTAATGCTTGTGGTGGTATTTTCCCTGAACTGGTCATAAAATTACCACTTAAGGCATTAGTTTTTTTAATAGCTGTATTTTTTCCTAAGTTTTTTTGATCCATAAGTGTAAAAATAATTTTATCCTCAACCTAAGTTGATAAACATATTCTTTTGATTTCCAAGTAGCAAACTTTTTATGTCATGAATTGATAACAGCTTGTAAATTTAGCTAAAATAATCAGCTGACTCAAAAAATTAAAATATTAGTTTGAACAATATCACTTTTTGCGGGATAAAAAATACATATAGTTGTATAAAAGATTGAATATCTGTTACTTTTATCAATGGCATTTTGTGTTTGATAGAAAAGAGATTTTGCAGATAATTCTAAAAATAAACCTATAAATGTGGTGTTTGGAACTATAATCGACAGATATAATGGTTTTAGGATTTTATTAACAAGCCTTTAAAAGAAAAATTCTTTACTTTGTTAAAAACATAAATAAATGAAGAAAATAATCTTTTTTCTCCTTATGCTAATTACGCTAATTGCTTGTGAAAATAGCTCTAAGTCTTCAGATAAAGCAGTAGAAATAAATAACAAAGTAAATAATGAAATTAGAAGTTTTGTTGTTTTAGAAACTATAGATGTAGCTTCTTATGTCTATATTTTGGGTAAAGAGAATGGAGCGAAATATTGGTACGCCACTAATGTCCGTGATGTTAATAAAGGGGATACTTTCTTTTATGATAACCCTTTGGTGATGAAAGATTTTTACAGTAGAGAACTCGACCGTCCTTTTGATGAGATTTTATTTTTGTCGAGGATTGCAAAAAATCCTATCGAATTAAATAAACCCAAAACCGAAACTGTAAGTAAGGCAAATGGGAAAATAAAAACAAAACAAATAGAGATAAGTATTGATAAGCCCGATAATACAATTAGCATTGCTCAACTTTTTAAACAAAAAGATGTGTTTAAAGGGCAAGAAGTAATTATTAAAGGAGAAGTTGTAAAGTTTAGTCCTCAAATTATGAATACAAATTGGATTCATATTCAAGATGGAACTTCCTTTAATGGTAAATATGATTTAACTATTACTTCTCAGGAAAATGTTAATGTAGGTGATATTTTAACTTTTAAAGGTTTCATAGCCGTTGACAAAGATTTTGGTTATGGTTATTTTTATGAGTTTCTGATGGAGGAAGCTGAAATTATAGAATAAATCGTTTTAAAAAAAGACAAGATGCAAAAATTGAAAATTAGTTTTTTATTGTTAGTTGTTATGGTTTTAGTTGGATTTAAATCCGATAAACCCGCCTATAGTTTATATTCTAAAGAAGGTAAAGCCGTTAAGTTTGATAAAATGCTTGATGCTTTGCAAGAGGCTGATATTGTGTTTTTTGGAGAGTTGCATAATAATCCTATTGCGCATTGGTTGGAATTTGAATTAACAAAAGAATTATTTGCTGTAAAAGGCGATAAGTTGGTTTTAGGTGCTGAAATGTTTGAAACAGATAATCAACTTTTGATTGATGAATATCTTAGTGGCGATATAAAACAATCTAATTTTGAAAAGGAAGTTCGCCTGTGGAATAACTACAAAACCGATTATAAACCTTTATTGGAATTTGCGAAAGATAGTAGCTTGCGCTTTATTGCAACAAATATTCCACGTCGATATGCTGCCGTAATTAACAGTAAGGGTTTTGAGGGTTTAGATGCTTTATCGGAGGAAGCAAAATCTTATATTGCACAACTTCCGATAGCCTACGATGGAGAACTTTCCGCCTATAAAAATATCTTGGAAATGATGAAAAATATGCCACATGTTAATCCAAATCTTCCAAAAGCTCAAGCTGCTAAAGATGCAACTATGGCGGAGTTTATTCTTAAAAACTGGTCGGAAGGAAATTTGTTTTTACACTATAATGGTTCTTACCATTCCGATAATTTTCAGAGTATATTATGGTATTTATATCAAGCTAATCCAACATTAAAAATTTTAACTATAAGCTGTGTTGAGCAAGAGGAAATAAATAAATTATCGGAAGATAATTTGAATAAAGCCGATTATATTATTGCTATTCCCGAAACTATGACTAAGACATATTAAGTGATTATATGCAAGTTGAAGTTTCCACAAAACACAACCTATTGAAAAAATTGAAAGTATAAGTATTTATTTTATTAAAAAATGAATAAAAAAAGTTTTATTCTTGATATAAATATACGAGTAAATCTCAAATTAAATATGGTAGTTGCACATAAAACTAAATTAGGGATATTAAATTATTTAGGATTAAAATATGATGTTGCCAATAGGCAATTATTACACGATTATATCGGAATAAAAAAGGAATGAATAAAATACTGTGAGCAACAAAAATACAGTATGTTTGGCAGTTAGTGTAGAAGAATTAAACGGCTTTTCTTCTTAGACTTACCCAAAATGCCATTCCAACAATAATGGCTCCACCAAGAAGAACATTCCAGCTTGGGTGTTCGTTTAAGAGAAAGAATGCAAATATGATTCCGTAAACCGGTTCCATATTTGCAATAATACTGGCTTCGTGAACTTTTATAGTGCTTAATCCGGTGATAAACAGTGTGTGAGCTATAGCTGTAAATACACCTCCTAACAAAATCAATTGTCCTATATCTGTCCAGTTAAGGCTAAAATCGATAAGAAAAAGGATAGGAACCAAAATTAAAGTGGCGCTAATATCTTGGTAAAAAGCTACTATACTTCCGCTATATGTTTTTATTTGTTTTCGATTTAGAAACGAAATTAAAGCAAAGGCTAAACCCGAAATAATAGCCCAAAATAGACCTTGAGTAATGTTATTTTCAAAATTAAATTCAGGTAAAATAATATAGATGCCAATAACACTTAGCAATGCAGGAATTAAGTTTTTATAGCAAAATTTCTCTTTAAAGAAAACAGCTTCAAGTAAAGCGCTAAAAATAGAAAATGTAGAAACACCTAAAATACCTATTGCTACACTTGAAATTTGTATAGAATAAAAAAATGTAAACCAATGAAATGATAGTAAAGCTCCGGCTAAGAATAGGCTTAAATAATCGGTAAAGGAAGATAGGCGGAAAGATTTTTTGTTGTACAACAAATATAAAAACAAGAAAAAGGCAGCAAAAAACACTCGTCCAAATACGATAATGGCAGCAGGTAAATCAACCCATTTACCAAATAATCCGGCAAAGCCAAACAATAAAACAGCAAGATGAACAGCTAATAAGTTTTTGCTTTTTGTCTTCATATTTATCCGCAAATTGATTTACAAATATGGTGAGAATACAGGATAATGGAGTAATTTTGTGAAAATTAGTGAAAGAAGTATGAAAAAGATTCTTCTCATAAGGTTTAGTTCTATCGGCGATTTGGTTTTAACCACTCCTGTAATTCGTGCATTAAGTCAACAAATAAAAGAATCGGAAATACATTTTCTAACTAAAAAACGATTTGTTGGAATACTTGAGAATAATCCTTACCTGACTAAAATACATGGTTTTGAAAAAGATCTTAAGGAAGTAATTCTCCAATTGAAGGAAGAAAAATTTGATTTGGTAATAGATTTACATAAAAATTTACGAAGCAATTTAGTAAAAATAAATCTTGGGGTTAAAAGCATTAGTTTTGATAAGTTGAATTTTGAAAAATGGTTGATTGTTAATTTAAAAATTAATCGTTTACCGGAAAAACATATTGTTGATCGCTATTTTGAAATGTTAAAACCTTTGGGTATTAAGAACGATTTTTTGGGATTAGATTATTTTGAAGGTGATAAAAACAGTAAAATAAAGGAAAAATTACCCGAACAATTTCAAACTGATTATGTTGTTTTTGCTTTGGCAGGGACTTATTTTACCAAGAAAATTCCTTTTGAAAAATGGTTAGAAATGGCTAAGCTTTCGCCTTTACCCATTTTACTTTTGGGTGGTTCAGGTGAAAAGGAATTAGGCGAGAAATTGATGAGAGAGACTTTAAAGCAAGCTGTTTTTAATGGATGTGGAAATTTTAATCTTAATCAATCAGCAGCATTAATTCGTGAGGCAGAAATGGTAATTACCGGAGATACCGGTTTAATGCATATTGCAGCTGCATACAAAAAGAAAACGGTTTCTTTATGGGGAAATACTATCCCTGAGTTTGGTATGTATCCTTATATGCCTCAAAATACAGAGCGTATAATTATTCTTGAAAACAAAGATTTGGCTTGTCGTCCCTGTAGTAAATTAGGCTATGATAAATGTCCAAAAGGGCATTTTGATTGTATGATGCAATTAGATGTTTCTAATGTATTTCGCCAAATTTAAGAAAGGGGTTTCCTGCAATTTCTTCTGCAATAGTGGTGTTTGGACCATGTCCCGGATAAACAATATAGTCGCCCTTTAGAGTAAAAAGCTTATTATGAATACTATCTAAAAGCAAATCTAAATTTCCTGTAGGTAAATCGGTTCTGCCTATACTTTCGCGAAATAAAACATCGCCAGAAATTACAAAATGATCTTTATCGGAAACAAAACACAAGCTACCGTCGGCATGACCGGGAGTATTTAAAATATGTAATTCACTGTTCCCAAATTTAATAGTATCCTTTTCTGTAATATCTATTTCGGGAGCATTAATTTCTGAAATTTGTAGCCCGTAAATAGATGCTTGTTTTGAGGCACTTTCGATAAACCTAACGCCCTCGGGATGAGCAGCATATCCAATGCCGTATTTTTGTTTAATATAGTTAACTCCCAGACAATGATCGAAATGCAAATGGGTATTATAAGCTCCAATAAGTTTTAAATCATTTTCTTCTAAGTATTCGTCAAAATTTTTCTCTTCTTCAGCTGATGTAAACGAAGGGTCAATAACAATAGCGTCTTTACTTTCATCGCTAAGTATATAAGTATTTGTTTGAAACGGGTTAAAAGCAAAAGATTTTATTTTAATCATAGCTAATTATGTTTTTTGCAAATGTAATACCAATTAAATTTTTATTGTATTAAATACAGCATAAATTTTCATGCTGTCTTATTTCTCTTACTTTTTATAAATAGAGTATTGATATTTAACATATCAAAAAAATATTTTCGGTTTTATAATTATTTTGGATATTCATATGCTTTTATGGAAAATTATTAGATTTGCGCTTTATTTGAAGATGATAGGTGTTTTTAAACAAGGCTATTAGTGATAAAAAAACTTTTGAAACGATATTAAAAACACTTAGGATTACAGATACCTCTTACTATATAGAATTTATTTAATACGTAATTATAAAACAAAATTTTACAATGAATCAAAAATTTTTCTTTCAAGCAGAAACGGATAAGTCGTTTGATAATGTTATTGTTGACCTGAAAAAATCAATTGAAAATCATGGGTTTTCAGTTTTATCGGTTATTGATATGCAAAAAAAATTCCAATCAATAGGAAAAGATAGTAAAGCAATTAGTATAGTGCAGTTATGCAATGCAGAGATGTCTTATCACGCTATCTCTATGAGTAAAAATATGGTATGTATGATGCCGAAAGACATTAATGTTTATGAAGATGAAAACAATAAGGTAAAACTTGTTTTTATGCGTGCAAGCTCAGATATGCTTGAAGAAGCATTTCCAAACATGAATATTTCTGAGCTTTCACAACAAGTAGGGCAGACTTTACAGACTATTATTGAGGAAGCTATAGTGTAATAATTGTTGATTCTTTAATTTTTTACATAGATTTTAATACTATTTCGCTATTTGATTAGAAATGATTAAAGGATAGATTTAGTATAAATTTTAATAAAAGCATTAATGTTATTTTACCAGTAGTTACTATATGGGTATCATAGTTTAAAACAATTATCAGTGAGCTAATTAGAGATAAAAAAAGAATGGAGTTTTCTTTTGTGAAAGAAAAAAATACATATCTTTGCAACCCATTACAAAAAATAAAAAAATTAATTTAAAACGATATTATCATGACAAAAGCAGAAATTGTAGCTGATATTGCAAACAAAACTGGAATAGAAAAAGTTGCCGTTCAAAAAACTGTTGAAGCATTTATGGAAGCTATTAAAGGTTCTATGTCTAATGGAGAGAATGTTTATTTAAGAGGTTTTGGTAGCTTTACTATCAAAAGAAGAGCTGAAAAAACAGGAAGAAATATTTCTAAGAATACTACTATTATTATTCCTGCTCACAATATCCCAGCTTTCAAACCTGCAAAAACCTTTGTTAACGAGGTTAAGAATAACGTTAAATAATTGCTAAAACAAAGATAAAATGCCAAGCGGAAAAAAAAGAAAACGTCATAAGATGTCTACGCATAAGCGTAAAAAACGTCTTAGAAAAAACAGGCATAAAAAGAAATAATTTATTTTATGCATAATGAGATTTGTTATGTGGCTTCTGTTGCATAACAAATCTTATTTTATATACGTATCTGAAGCTTAGGTTTATGCCGCCTTGCTTCAGGATAACCTTCCTTCCTTGTTATCTTATGGCACTTAAAAGTTGAGTGCTTAATATGTACCTAAAAAACAACTAATGTGGATAAAGAATTAATTATAGATTCTCGCTCCTCGGAAGTAGAAATTGCTTTATTAGAAGAAGGTCAACTGGTTGAAGTTCATCAAGACAAGAACAGCAACAATTATAGTGTTGGCGATATTTATTTAGGTAGAGTACGAAAAATAATGCCAGGCTTAAACGCGGCATTTGTAAATGTTGGTTATGAACGTGATGCTTTTTTGCATTATCTTGATTTGGGTGTTCAAGTCCGTTCTCTCGACAAATACACACGCCAGAGCTTAAGCGGTAAAAAAGAAAAGATTGATTTTTCCAATTTTAAACTGGAAAAAGATATTGAAAAAACCGGTAAAATTACCGAGGTTCTTAAGCCTAACCAGCAAATATTAGTGCAGGTTGCCAAAGAACCCATATCATCCAAAGGACCTCGAATCTCAACCGAGATATCTTTTGCCGGAAGATTCATAGTACTCTTGCCATTCTCAAATAAAGTTTCAGTTTCTCAAAAAATTAAGAGTAGCGACGAACGTAAACGACTAAAACGACTTATTGGAAGTATTAAACCTCAGAATTTTGGGGTTATTATTCGTACTGTTGCCGAAGGCAAAAAAGTAGCTGAATTACATTCTGATTTAAGTCAGTTATTAGAACGCTGGGATCAAATCTCCGGCAAACTATTAAAAGCTAAAGCCCCTGTTAAAATAGTTAGTGAGCTTAATAGAACATCGACAATATTACGCGATTTATTAAGTGAATCATTTAATCATATTCATGTAAATGATGCTAATTTAACAGATGAAATAAAGACTTTTATCGGAGGATTTGCTCCTGATAAAGTTAATATTGTTAAATATTACAAAGGTAATAAGCCCATATTTGAACAATTTGGAGTTGATAAGCAAATAAAAAATTCTTTTGGTAAAATAGTTACCATTAAGAGTGGTATTTATTTAATTATTGAACATACAGAAGCTCTTCATGTTATTGATGTAAATAGCGGGCATCGTGTAAATAAAGAAAAATCTCAAGAGGAGAATGCGTTAAGCGTAAACATAGAATCTGCCTCGGAAATTGCACGTCAGTTGCGTCTTCGCGATATGGGAGGAATTATTGTGATAGACTTTATTGATATGGCTCAAGCACAAAATCGCAGGGCTCTCTTTCAGCATATGAAAGATGAAATGTCAAAAGACCGTGCTAAGCATACTATTTTACCTCCAACAAAATTTGGTTTAGTTCAAATTACACGACAGAGGGTGCGTCCTGAGATGAATATCTCTATTTTAGAAAAATGTCCTGTTTGTGGTGGAAGTGGTGAGATAAAACCAAGTTCTTTATTGGTAGACGAGATTTACAATAAATTGAGTTATCTTATTCATGAACAGAACGAGGATGGACTTACTTTAACTGTTCATCCCTATGTTTATGCTTATCTTAAAAAAGGGTTTAATTCACCTCAGATAAAATGGTTTTGGGAATTTAAGCGTTGGATTAAAGTTAAAAAAAGTCCGGCATTCCATTTCTTAGAATACCGTTTCTGTAATAAATCCGGAGAAGAAATAAAGCTCTGATAATGAGTGATAAAACAATAGCAAAAAGCCTTTCGGTACTCTTTCATCCAATAGCGTACCCAACATATGGTTTTTTGCTATTGCTTTTTTTTGATAGTCAGTTTGTTATAAGAATAAACGACCAGGCTAAATGGTATATTCTTGTGCTTGTATTTATTAATACTTTTATTTTGCCGGTAGCACTTTTATTTATTCTAAAAAAAAGAGGAATAGTTAGTTCTTTAAAAGTCGAAAATAGGGAGGAACGTTTTTATCCTTTACTTATAGGTCTGCTATTTTATGCAACAACGTGGTATTTAATCAGCCGTTTGCCTTTGCCTTCTGTTTATTCATATATCCTTTCTTTATCAGTTATTTTGGCAATATTGGCAATAATCATAAATGTATTCTTTAAAATTAGTTTACATAGTATGGGCGCTGCCGCTTTTTCTTCAGCATTATTAGTTATTAGTTATAAGTATAATCTTCAAATTACAGCAACTATTATTGTTGTGTTTCTGATAAGTGGACTTCTTGCATCTTCTCGCTTAGTATTAAAAGAACATAAGCCTTCACAAGTTTATATGGGTCTTATTATTGGTTTTTTATCGGGATTTTTCGGGTTGTTTTTATTATAATAAGAGAACATAAAATATAAATTTTCTCAGTTATTAAACTAATGTAAAGTTTACGTATTTATGAAATAACAACAATAAAAGCCGTTTCAAATATTTTGAAACGGCTTTTATAAGGAGGTGCAAAATCACCATAAAGTCTAATTAAATTTTAGGCCCTGCAGCAACTAAACGTTTTCCTTCTTCGTTATCTGTAAAATTTTCGAAGTTTTTAATGAATTTTTTAGCCAAATTTTTAGCCGCAGCATCCCATTCTGTTGGGTCAGCCCATAAATTTCGAGGGTTGAATAATTTACTATCAACACCTTCCATTTTTACGGGGATATTTAAACCGAATATTGGTAATTCTTCATGTTCAACATGCTCAAATTCGCCAGCCAGAATATCATCAATAATTTTACGTGTTGTTGGTAAATCAATTCTTTTTCCAACACCATAAGGACCACCAATCCAGCCCGTGTTAACTAAATAAGCTTCAGCACCATGTTGATCCATTTTTTTAATTAATTCATCAGCATAACGTGTTGGGTGCAACAATAAAAACGCTGCTCCAAAGCATGAAGAAAATGAGGGTAATGGTTCTGTAATGCCACGCTCAGTTCCAGCAACTTTTGCAGTATATCCACTTAAGAAATGATATTTTGTCTGATCGTGAGTTAATTTAGAAACTGGAGGTAAAACGCCAAAAGCATCGGCAGTTAAGAAAATAACTTTCTTAGCATGTCCTGCTTTAGAGATGGGTTTTACAATATTATCGATATGGAAAATTGGATAAGAAACACGTGTATTTTGGGTTTTGCTTATATCTGTAAAATCTATAGTTCCGTTTTCATCAAATCCAACATTTTCTAATAAAGCATTGCGTTTTATTGCATGGTAAATATCGGGTTCGTTTTTTGCACTTAAATCAATGGTTTTTGCATAGCATCCACCTTCAAAGTTGAAGATACCATCATCATCCCAGCCATGCTCATCGTCGCCAATTAAAGCACGTTTTGGATCTGCAGATAGTGTTGTTTTACCTGTTCCTGATAAACCAAAGAAGATTGCCGTATCACCATCTTTACCAACATTAGCAGAACAATGCATAGCAGCTATTCCTTTTAAAGGCAATAAATAATTCATTATAGAGAAAAATCCTTTTTTGATTTCGCCTCCATACCAGCTACCACCAACAACAGCACGACGTTCTTTGATGTTGAATACTGCATAAACCTCAGAGTTTAAACCTTGTTTTTCCCAATTTTTATTGGTTGTTTTACAAGCATTCAGCATAACAAAGTCAGGCTCAAAATCTTCAAGTTCTTCTTCTGTCGGACGGATAAACATATTTTTTACAAAGTGTGCCATCCATGCAATTTCCGTAACTACACGTATTTTTAAGCGAGTATTTTCGTTTGCACCTGCGTAACCATCCTGAACATACAGTTTTTTTCCGGTTAATTGTGTAGCTGACTGCTTATATAAATCGTCCCAAACTTCACTATTAATAGGTTTGTTGTCAGATCCTTTTCGGTTTGGACCAGCCCACCAGATATGCTCTTTAGATTCGTCTTCTTCAACAATATATTTGTCTTTAGGAGAACGTCCGGTGAAAATTCCTGTATCAACAGCAACAGCACCTAAATTGGTAACGGTTCCTTTTGCAAAACCTTCGAGCGAAGGATCTGTTTCATGTTTAAAAAGTTCATCATAAGATAAGTTATAATGAATTTCAGTGGCATCTGTAATTCCATAAGATGTTAAAGCTGTTTTTATTTTCTCAATATTTTTAGCCATAATTAAGTGATTTTTAACAATATAAATTTCAATTATTTGTCTGAAGCGACAAATATAATTAAATCTATAATATGAAAACTGACACATATGTAAATACATGACAGTTTTATAAATTATTAACTAAGGTTGTAATATAGAGAGTTTGTTAAACTTAAATATAAAATCTTATTTTACGTCTAACAATAAGTGATTATTCACTTTTGTAGGCAGCATCTATACTTGCAATCATTGCAATATCTACAATTTCTTCAACAGAACTTCCTAATTGCAATACATGAGCTGATTTTTTAAAGCCATTTAAAATAGGTCCTATAACTTTATAATCAGTTGTGGACTGCAATAATTTATAGGCAATATTGCCTGAAGAAAGATTGGGAAATATTAATGTATTTGCTCCTGATTCAGCTAATTTTGAAAATGGGAACTTTCGTTTAAGTAGTTCTTTATTTAAAGCAAAATTCGCTTGCATTTCTCCATCAACAATTATATCGGGATGATTTTTATGCAGATAGGCTGCTACTTCACGCATAGTATTTGGCGAAAAGCCCTCATTAGATCCAAAATTAGAATATGACAGAAGAGCAATGCGAGGTTCAACCCCGAAATGACGAATTGATTGAGCTGTTTGTAAAGTGATTTCTATTAACTGTTCAACAGAAGGGTTTTTATTAACTGTAGTGTCTGCTAAGAAATAAGGTCCTTTTTTGGAAATGAAAATATACATTCCGGATACTAATTTAACATTATCTGCTTTTCCAATTACTTGTAATGCAGGGCGAATAGCTTCGGGATAACTTTTGGTATGACCTAAAACAACACCGTCGGCTAAGCCGTACTGAACCATTGCCGGAGCAAAATAAGAACGTTGTCTCATTTTATCCGTAGTGTCTTCTAAAGACATTCCTTTGCGTTTTCTTTTTTCGAATAATAACTCGGCAAATTGTGAACGCAACTTGAGTTGTTTGTCGTCAATAGGATCAATAATCTTAACACCATTAAGTTCTAAATTATTCTCTTTAGCGATATTGATAATTACATCTTTATTACCTAAGAGTATAGGTGTTGCTAACTTTTCGTTAATAATTATCTCTGCAGCTTTTAATATTTTATAATTCTCGGCATCGGCAAAAACAATTCTTTTTAATTGTTTTTTTGCTTTTGCCTTAATTTGACGAATTAAAGGATTTCCTATACCTAAACGGGTGCGTAAACTTTCTTTATATACATCCCAGTTTTTAATTGGATTTTTGGCAATACCGGAATCCATAGCTGCTTTAGCAACAGCAGGAGCAATGGTTTCTATTAAGCGAGGATCGGTAGGTTTTGGGATAAGATAATCAGGACCAAAAGTAAGATTTCCGCTTTGGAAGGCTTGATTTACTTCTTCAGGGACTGGTTCTTTTGCTAAATCGGCAAGTGCGTATGCTGCTGCTACTTTCATCTCTTCATTAATGCCGGTTGCTCTAACATCTAATGCCCCGCGAAAAATATAAGGGAATCCCAATACATTATTTATTTGATTTGGATAATCCGATCTTCCGGTGGCCATTAAAACATCTTTACGAGTAGCTAATGCGTCTTCAACAGTAATTTCGGGATTTGGGTTAGCTAATGCAAAAACAATGGGATTATCGTTCATTGTTTTTAACATTTCAGGTTTTAAAACACCTCCAACAGATAAGCCAAGGAATAAATCGGCACCGTTAACGGCTTCTGCTAAAGTATTTATATCTTTATTGGTAGCAAATTCGGCTTTTTCTGTACTTAAATTTGGTCGGTCTTTACGAATAACACCGCGACTATCGCACATAATAATATTCTCAGGATTTACTCCCAATTTTTTGTAAAGACGTGTGCAAGAGATAGCAGATGCTCCGGCACCATTAACAACTACTTTTATATCTCCTATTTTTTTGCCAAGTACTTCAACGGCATTTAATAATCCTGCAGAAGAAATAATAGCTGTGCCATGTTGATCATCGTGCATTAATGGGATGTCCAGTTCTTCTTTTAACCTACGTTCAATTTCAAAACATTCGGGTGCTTTAATATCTTCTAAGTTAATCCCTCCGAAAGTTGGAGCAATCATTTTTACGGTTTCAATAAATTTATCAACATCTTTGGTATCTACTTCAATATCAAAAACATCAATATCAGCATAAATCTTAAATAATAAACCTTTTCCCTCCATAACAGGTTTCCCTGCTTGAGCACCAATATCGCCTAAACCTAAAACGGCAGTTCCGTTTGAAATTACAGCAACAAGATTTCCTAAGGCAGTATACTTATATGCATCTTCGGGATTTTTCTCAATTTCTAAACAAGGTTCAGCAACACCTGGAGAATAAGCAAGTGATAAATCACGCATTGTAGAGTGGGTTGTTGTAGGAACGACTTCTATTTTTCCGGGTCTTCCTTCGCTATGATACTTTAAAGCATCTCTTTTAAATAAATTATCCATGATAAGTTTTTTTAAGAATGGAATTACTTAGGCAAATATATGTACTTTGTGTAATAATAACATGGTAGTAAAGAAACTTATAATACCTTTTAGCATAAAATAAATCAGCTTTTTAATGATTTAAAATATAATTTTTATAAATTTTGAAAAGTGTAAGATTGTTTTATTTATATGAACAATTAGAAAAGTAACTGATATGTAAATATTAGATTGAAGTTTTTGAACAATTGGTTCTTAATTATACTTGTATTTTCAAGTTTGTTTCGCATATTTAATTTGTATTTTTACTGCATAATAACTAATACAATAAGAATGTACGAATATTTAAATGGAAAATTAATTGAGAAAAATCCAGCTTATGTTGTAATCGACTGTCAGGGAGTTGGCTATTTTATAAATATTTCACTTAATACTTTTTCGGCTTTGCCTGATAAAGAAAATTGCAAATTATTCATTCATTTTATTGTTCGGGAAGATGCTCAAATTTTATATGGCTTTGCCGATGATTTTGAACGAAATGTTTTTCGTAATCTTTTGAGCGTATCCGGCGTTGGTGCTGCTACTGCTCGTATGATTCTTTCAACATTAAATCCTAAGGAGGTAATTGAGGCTATTGCCCGTGGTGATGTAGCTTTGCTTAAATCTGTTAAAGGTATTGGTTTAAAATCTGCTCAACGGATTATTATTGATTTAAAGGGTAAGCTCGATATGAGTGAAGATGAAAGTAGTATTTTGTCTTTTACACACAATAGCTTAAAAGAAGAAGCGTTATCAGGTTTAGTGGTTTTGGGTTTTAGCAAACAGATGGCAAGTAAAGGCATCGATAAAGCATTAAAAGCTCATCCCGAAATTGAACGTGTTGAGCAATTGATTAAAGAAGTGCTGAAATTGATGTAAGTGATTTTTGGCAATACTTGATAAAAAAGCATTTAATAATTGAGTTTAAAGAATAGGATATCAATAAATAAGTACATTTTCCTTTTTGTTTTTTTTCTAACGAATCCTTTTTTAAAGGCCGAAGTTTTAAATGAAAGCAAAAAAGAGATTGATTTTTCTATAGTATATCTAACCTTAGTCGCCGATACCTCAAATTCTGATACAACATCATTGATTTATCCTATTCCTCAAGATAAAAGTGTTTTATATTACGGTGCTACACCCAAAAGCGCTTTGTATTTGCGTGATCCTAAAAATCTGAAAAATCAATTTATTTATGATCCTGTTACCGGTCAATATGTATTTACCAGTAAAATGGGAGAATTAAATTATCGTCCATCTCAAAAAATTGATTTAGACGAATATCGTATTTTTGAAGCAAACCAAGCTCTTCATAATTACTGGAAGAAAAAAGCAAGTGAAAGGGTAGATGCCGGTCAGCAAGGAGGAATACCAAAAATTCATATTGGAGGTGAAGCTTTTGAACGTATATTTGGGAGTAATACTATCGATATCAGGCCACAGGGTTCTGCCGAGTTGTTTTTTGGAGTAGTGAATAACAAACGTGAAGACCCGGCTTTAAATGTGCGTCAACAAAGTACTACCAATTTCGATTTTCAACAAAAAATCCAATTAAATGTTTTGGCCAAAATTGGCGATAAAATTGAATTTAAAGTTAATTATAATACCGAAGCCACTTTTGATTTTGAGAATAAATTAAAATTAAAATACGAAGGTAAGGAAGATGAAATTATTCAACTGATTGAAGCAGGGGATGTTACCTTGCCGCTTAATAGCACTCTTATTCAAGGAAGTCAGAGCTTGTTTGGCATTAAGTCGAAACTTAAGTTTGGGAAAATGACTATTACTTCCGTTTTCTCAGAACAGAAAAGTGAGTCCTCTTCAATTACGGTACAAGGCGGTGGTCAGAAAAATGATTTCCAATTAAAAATTGATGAATACGAAGAGAATCGTCACTTTTTCCTCTCCAAATATTTTCGCGATAATTATGAGCGTTCTTTAACAGATTTGCCGGTAATAAACTCCAATATTAATATTACCAAAATTGAAGTCTGGGTGACTAATGTTGGAGCTCCGCTAACGGAAAACCGTAATATTTTGGCTTTTCAGGATTTGGGAGAGAGTAGACCCTATAACCATTTGTTTAGCCCGCTAACTTCTCAGCGTCTTCCTTATAATGATGTAAATAATTTAAAACAAATTGTTGATACCAGTCGGATACGGAGTATCAGTAATATTACTTCTTATCTTCAGAGTGGGAGTTTGAATCTTGTTTCGGGGATTGATTATGAAAAAGTTGAATTGGCCAGGAAATTAAGACCCTCGGAATATACATTAAACAGAAAGTTAGGTTTCATTTCGTTAAACACTCGTATTAATCCGGATCAGATAGTTGCAGTTTCTTATCAATATACCGTTATTGGCAATCAAAAAATTTATCAGGTTGGAGAGTTTTCTGATCAGGGAGTGGTTGCTCCCAATACGCTAATGGTAAAGCTTTTAAAAAGTACAGCTACCAATACGCAAACCGATTTGTGGAAGCTGATGATGAAGAATGTATACAACATTGGTGCTTACCAAGTCAATAGAGAAGACTTTAATTTAAATATTTTGTACGCAGGAGGTGTAGATGGTGTACCAAAAGGGTATTTAGCTGAAGGTCCGGAAGATGTGAAAGGCGTTAATCTTATAGAGGTTATGAGACTTGATCGTGTCGATCAGCAACTAAACCCTACTGCTGATGGCGTTTTCGATTTTATCGATCAGGCAGCTATAAACGGAGGTACAATTCAAGCATCAAATGGTCGTATTTTCTTTCCAATGCTCGAGCCTTTTGGAGAATATTTACGTAATAAATTAGCTGATGATGCTTTGGCAGATAAATACTGTTACGACTCACTTTATACACTAACCAAATCAGGAGCACAGCAATATCCGGCTAAAAATAAATTTTTGCTCGATGGTTCTTTTAAATCATCTACCGGTTCCGAAATCTCTTTGAATGCCTTAAATGTTCCGCAAGGTTCTGTAAAAGTTACAGCAGGTGGAATTCCGCTAGTTGAAAATGTAGATTATACCGTTGATTATACTTTGGGTCGTGTTAGGATTATTAACGAAGGAATTTTAAGCTCGGGAACGCCCATCAATATTTCTATGGAAAGTACTGCGGCTTTTAGTTTGCAAACCAAGCGTATGATGGGTACGCATATCGACTACGACTGGAGTAAGAATTTGCATTTAGGAGGTACTTTTCTTAACCTAAGTGAAAAGCCCATTACCCAGAAAACGAATATTGGAGACGATCCTATAAACAATACCATTTATGGCTTTGATATTAGTTATCAAAAAGAATCGCGATGGATTACTAAAATGGTGGATAAGTTACCTTTTATCGAAACCGACGCTCCTTCTACAATAACCTTTAATGGTGAATTTGCTCATTTTTTACCTGGCCATTCGAGGGCTATTGGCGAAAGTGGAACTTCGTATATCGATGATTTTGAAGGAACAAAATCAACCATCGATTTAAAAATGGTTTCGCGTTGGACAATGGCGAGTACACCGCAAGGACAAACTCAAGCAGGAATGTTTCCCGAAGCCGGAATAGGTACAGATTTATTGTATGGTATGAATCGCGCCAAGCTTGCTTGGTATATTATTGATCCGCTATTTTACGATCAAGGTAATCTTCGCCCTGCGAATATAGATAGAGAAGAATTATCAAAAGATGAGGTTCGACAGGTATTAGAGAAAGAAGTTTTTCCTGCAAAAGAAACGCCTAATGGTTATCCGAGTAATATTCCTGTTTTTAACTTGGCTTTTTATCCTGAAGAGCGTGGTGCATACAATTACGATGTAGATGGCGTTTTGGGAATTTCGTCAGGTTTAGAATCTGATGGTAGTCTTAAAAATCCGGAAACGCGCTGGGGCGGTATTATGCGCCAAATAGAAACTTCTGATTTTGAAGCAACCAATATAGAGTATATTGAGTTTTGGATGATGGATCCGTTTAGCGAAGATCCAAATGGAAGTGGCGGACAATTGTATTTTAATTTGGGTGATGTTTCGGAGGATATTTTGCGCGATTCGCGAAAAGCATACGAAAATGGTTTGCCAACATCTGAAATCGTAGAGAATGTTGATTCAACAATATGGGGTAGAGTGCCGGTTCTTCAATCGTTGGTCGAAGCTTTTGATAATCAGCCGGAATCGCGTCCGTTTCAGGATGTTGGCTTTGATGGCTTGGGCGATGATGATGAACGGAACTTTTTTCAGGAAATATATCTAAATAAAATAAATACTCGTTATGGTATTAATTCTCAAGCTTTTACAAAAGCTAATGAAGATCCTTCAGCAGATAACTTTCATTATTTCCGCGGAACGGATTATGATGAGAATGACCAATACGGCAGTATTATAGAGCGGTATAAAAAGTATAACGGTGTAGAAGGGAATAGTCCTGCATCTGAGTTTAGCGATGAAACTTATCCTACTATGGCCACTACTTTGCCCGATGTGGAAGATATAAATAGAGATAATACTTTAAGTGAGGCCGAGCGATACTATCAATATGTTATCGATTTACATCCTGATAATATGGAAATAGGGAAAAATTTTATTACCGATATTCGGGAAGGCAATGGATCTGATGAAAAAGAAAATGGCGACCCTATTTACACTAAATGGTATCAATTTAAAATTCCTGTTCGCAGTCCAAGTAAGGTGGTTGGAGCCATTAACGATTTTAAATCTATTCGCTTTATGCGGATGTTTATGAAGGGATTTGAAAAACCAAAAGTACTACGTTTTGCAACTTTGGAATTGGTACGCAGCGATTGGCGCCGTTATCGTTACGATTTATTAAGTCCTGGAGAGTATATTCCGGACGATATTCAGAGTGAAACGGTTTTTGATGTGGCGGCTGTAAATATTGAAGAGAATGGTAGTCGTTATCCTATTCCTTATGTTATTCCGCCGGGTATTGAACGTGAGATAAATATTGGAACAACAAATTTACAGAGACGCAATGAACAAGCAATGCAGATTGTAAGTTGTGGTTTATTAGACGGTGATGCCAGAGCAACTTTTAAAACGGTTGATTTTGATTTTAGGCGATATAAAAAATTAAAGATGTTTGTCCACGCTGAAAAAATGCGAATTGACGACAAGCTTGATAATGGCGACTTGACTATTTTTATTCGTTTGGGAGCCGACTTTACAGAAAATTATTATGAATATGAAATTCCTCTGCAATTAACCGATTGGGGGACTTCTGATCCGGAAGCAATCTGGCCGGAGGCCAACCGTTTTGATGTTGATTTGGAGCGTTTAGTCGAAGTAAAACTAAATAGAAATATTGCCGAACGAGAGAGTGTAAGTATTTTAAATGCCGGTTCACTTTATTCCGAAATGGACAATGGAAATAAAATTACAGTAAAAGGCTCCCCTAGCCTAAGTGATGTAAAAGCCATTATGATAGGAGTGAGGAATCCTAAAAAAACAACTGTTGATAGCGATGATGATGGACTTTCAAAATGTGCAGAAATATGGATTAACGAATTGCGAGTAAGTGATTTTGATAATAAATCAGCTTGGGCAGCAACGGCAAGAGCTAAGATTGATTTGGCCGATTTAGGTAATGTTATTGTTTCGGGAGCTAGAAGCACAGCGGGTTTTGGTGGTTTGGAAAGTGGTATTACTAATCGCCAGCTTGAAGATGTAACTAATATTGATGTTGCAACAAATTTGAAGATAGGGAAATTTTTCCCTGAAAAATGGGGCATTCGTATTCCATTGCATTTCGATTATTCTGAGACTAAGCTCGATCCTGAGTTTAACCCCTTGGATCCCGATATCAATTTTCAGAAAGATTTAGATAGTTATTCAACTAAGTCGAAAAGGGATTCGGTACGATCCGTAGCGCAAGATTTTACTTTGAGAAAGAATATCAACTTTATCAATGTTAGAAAAGACAGATCGGGATCAAATTTAGGTAAAACACATATCTATGACCTTGAGAATTTTGATGTTTCTTATTCATATTCAGAAATTTATCATCGTAATATTGATATTGAATACCATTTAAAGAAAGCTTATCGTGGAGGTTTGGGTTATAATGTGAATCTAAATCCTAAACCGATAGAGCCTTTTAAAAGAGTGAAGTTCTTGAGTGGTAAAAACTGGCGTATTATTCGTGATTTTAACTTTTTTCTTAAACCCCGTTTATTCACTTTTAGAACAGATATTAATAGAGAGTACGAAGATAAAAAGCTGCGAAATAAAAGTATAGGCGATATTCCTATTCGCTGGACTTGGAGTAAGCGTTTCGATTGGAATCGTTCTTATAATATGCGTTTTGATTTAACACGCTCTTTGAAGTTGGATTATAACGCTAAAGCCAGTGCTTTTATTAATGAACCTGAAGGACGGATTGATCGCTCCGATGATCAGTATATGATTGAATATCGCGACTTTGTGATGAATAGTATTTATGCCGGTGGTAAAATGAATCAGTTTGATCAATCGACAGGACTAAATTACACCTTACCAATAAATAAAATTCCTTTGTTTAACTGGGTGAATGCTACGGCTCGTTATCAAAGTGAATACCATTGGACAGCATCGCCATTGAGTTTGCAGGATAGGTTTGGGAACAGTATTGAAAATTCCAGTTCATTGGCATTAAATGGAAGTTTTAGGATTAGTAAATTATATGATAAAATCCCGTATTTAAAGAAAATCAGTCGTCCGCAACGTCGCCCCGGAAGACGTTCCGCTGCTCCAAATAGAAATAATAAACAACTTAAGAAACCTGAAAAAGATAAGCTTGCCATTAAAATATTAAACGAAAGTTTGAAAGTGTTAATGATGTGGAAAGATGCTTCGGTAACTTATTCTGAAAATAAAGGAAATTATTTGCCCGGCTTTATTCCGGAGCCTGATATGTTGGGAAATAATTGGTCGAAGATGGCTCCGGGTTTAGGTTATGTTTTTGGATTAGATAACGATATTAGGTATGAAGCGGGAATAAATGGTTGGTTATCTACGGATTCTGCGCAGAATCAAATGAGTATGAATAAACAGAGTACTGATTTGAATTTGAGAGCAACATTAGAGCCGGTTAAAGATTTTAGGATTGAAATATCGGCAACACGCACTTCAACAAATTCTTCGGAAGATTATTATAAATGGTCTGATGATGATTTTAGTTTCCAGTCGTTTGCTGCTATGGAAAGAGGTAGTTTTAGTATGTCGTTTTTAACCATTGGAACTGCTTTCAAAAAAATAAACGACGACAACAGCTCGGAACCTTACGACAACTTGCGTGCTTATCGTTTTCCAATAGCAGAAAGATTAGCCAATCAGAATTCTAATTGGACGGGTTTGTATAACGACTCTACAGGTTTCCCTATAGGCTATGGTGCTACATCGCAAGATGTAATTCACGGAGCGTTTATGGCAGCTTATACCGGTAAATCGCCTCAGGATGTTAAACTTGGATATTTCCCTTCTATTCCTTTACCAAATTGGCGATTTACTTATAAAGGGCTATCAAAAATTCCGTTTATAAAAAAATGGTTTAAAAATATTACTATCTCTCATGCTTATCGCTCGTCTTATAATATTGGTTCTTATATCTCTAATATTCAGTATCAGGAGACAAATGGATTTGCATCGAGCCTAAATGATAATTACGACTTTAATGCAAAATACGATATTACTTTATTGTCTATTTCGGAGCAGTTTAGTCCGCTGATTAGAATTAATGCTACACTGAAAAATAGTATGATTGCTAATATTGAAATTAAACGTTCGCGAAATTTAGCACTTAGTTTTGTAAATAATCAACTAACGGAGGTCGTTAGTCAGGAATATGTTATAGGCATTGGCTACAGATTAAAAGGTGTAAAATTGAAATTCTCAAATGTGAGAGGCGGCAATGGTAAAACAAAGGTAAATAGCGATTTGAATTTAAAAGCCGACTTTTCTTTGCGCGATAATCGAACTATTTTACGTCGTATAGATCAAAATATCGATCAGGTTTCTTCGGGTCAGAAAGTAATGTCTATAAATTTCTCTGCCGATTATATGCTGAGTGATCGGATGACGATGCGTTTTTATTACGATCAGGTGATTAATAATCCATATATGGCAAATCAATACCGTAACTCAACTACCAATGGCGGAATTAGTTTGCGTTTTACATTGGCACAATAATATCAATTCTTTTAATTAAACTTTATTAAAAATTCTCTTCAAAATCCTGATTGGGAGTAAAGTCATTATGTGTAACTTTGCCGTCCAAATTAGTAGAAATGAATATTAGAGAAGCACGTCAAAATAAACGTATAAAACCCGATTGGTTAAAGATTAAAGTTCCTTTTGGAAAGACATATCTTGGTGTTAAAGAGGTTATTGAACGTAATAAGTTACATACCATTTGCACCAGCGGTCATTGTCCGAATATGGAAGATTGTTGGGGAAGAGGTACTGCAACACTTATGATTTTAGGCGATATTTGTACGCGTGCTTGTAAATTCTGTGCTGTGAAAACAGGTAAGCCTTTAGCCGTAGACTTGGAAGAACCGGCACGTGTTGCAGAATCGGTTGAATTATTAAAATTAAAACATGTTGTTTTAACATCCGTTGATAGAGACGATTTAGAAGATGGTGGAGCTGCTATTTGGGCGGAGACTGTGCGTAAAATTAAAGAACGTACTCCCGAAGTGACTATAGAAACTTTAATTCCCGATTTTAAAGGAAACTATAAGGATTTGAAAACAATGATGGATTCACGTCCCGAAGTGATTTCTCATAATATGGAAACCACCAGAATTCTTACTCCGCGTACACGCAGTCTTGCTAAATACGATCGTAGTTTAGAAGTTATTAAATGGATTTCGGAATACGGAATTATTTCTAAATCGGGGATAATGGTTGGCATTGGAGAAACCGAAGAAGACGTTTTAGAAACAATGGATGATTTGCGTGCAGTTGGATGTCAGGTTTTAACTATCGGACAATATTTACAACCAAGCAGCAAGCATCTTCCTGTCAGAGAATATATTCATCCCGATGTGTTTGAACGTTATCGTTTAGCCGGAATAGAAAAAGGATTTACACATGTTGAAAGTGGACCGCTTGTTCGGTCTTCTTATCATGCCGAAAAGCATATTAAAAAATAATAAAAGATGGAAGTTTTTACAATCTTTAATGATTTAGGATATATGTCATATCAAGAGACCTTGGAATATCAAGAGAAGCTCTTTAATGAAATCCTTTATATTAAAAACTGTAACAGAACCCTTCCTCAATGTGAAAAACAAGTACAGTATAATTATCTTATTTTTTGTGAGCATCCTCATGTTTATACCCTTGGAAAAAGTGGAGATGAGTCTAACCTTTTAATTAATACTCTTCAACTTCAAGATAAAAATGCCGATTTTGTAAAGACTACTCGTGGAGGAGATATTACTTATCACGGTCCCGGACAATTAGTAGGCTATCCTATTCTCGACTTGGAAGGTTTGCAGATAGGAACAAGAAGATATATAGAGAAGATGGAAGATGCTATTGTTCTTTTGCTTAAAGAATATGGACTGGAAACTTATAGAAGAACGGATTCTATTGGTGTTTGGTTAGCAGAAACATCTTCTGATAAGCCCGAACGAAAAATAGCTGCAATTGGAGTTAAAATCAGTCGTTATGTGAGTATGCATGGCTTTGCTCTAAATGTTAATCCCGATATGGATTATTATAAACATATTAATCCTTGTGGGATTTTAGACAAAGGAGTTACTTCTATGGAAGAAGAATTGGGATATGCGCCCGATATTCAAGAAATTAAAATAAAGCTAAAAGGATATTTAATTCAACAATTAGAGCTAAATCTTTATGAAATGGGAGAATAATGTGATATGACGATATGATAATGAATTTCAAATTATCTTATCAATACATTATCTAATTAGCAGATCATTTAAAACATTCCGGGGATCATATTCCGAGCAGCACTTGCCATTTCCATTTCATTAACACTATCGGCATGTTCCAAGGCTTTATTAATAGCTATTTGTACTAATTCTTCAATAGCTTCTTTATCGCCATCATCCATCAATTTTTGGTTTATATTGATTTCCGTAATTCTACGATTTCCATTGGCATAAACGATAACTAAACCTCTTTCAGCTTCCCCTTTAACCGAAATAGCACCTAATTTCTTTTTGGTATTGTCCATGACTTCTTTCATTGGACCTAAATTCCCCATTAATTTATTTAGCATTTTATGTGATTTTATAGATGCGGCAAATATACATGCTTTTTAAAAGATTTGTACCTTTGGCGCACATTTTAAAAGAGAAAATAATGTCGATGATCGCCATAGAAGGTATGGAATTTTACGCCTACCACGGATGTTTTGAAGAAGAGAAAATTATAGGAACCAGCTTTGTGGTTGATCTTTATTTTAATACTGATACAAGTGAAGCTGAAAAAACAGATAATCTGAGTAAAACAGTTAATTATCTCGATGTTTATCAGTCGGTTAAAAAACAAATGCAGATAGGGTCTAATCTTTTAGAGCATATTTCCCGACGTATTCTTTTAGCTGTTCAGCACGAATTCCCTCAAGTTGGATGGGCTAAAGTAAAAATTCAAAAACTCAATCCTCCCCTTGGCGGTAAAATGAAAAGTGTAAGTGTAACATTAACAACTGATGATATAGAAAAGGAATAGCTATTTTACTATTTAGTGAATATCACTTTTTCCTAATCAACATCAAACCATCTCTTAAAGGAAGTAGTACATTTTCTACACGATCGTCCTGTTGAACAAGGGTGTTAAATTCAATAATTCCGGGAGTGTCTTTATCGCCTTTTTTTATGGGTTCAATTACTTTCCCGCTCCATAAAACATTGTCTGCTAACAAAAAGCCGCCTGAACGAATCTTATCAAAAACTAAATTGTAATAATTTGAATAGTTATTTTTATCGGCATCGATAAAAACTAAATCGAAAAGTAAATCAAGCTCAGGGATAATTTTTAATGCATTGCCAAAATATTGTATTATCTGATTTTCAACAGCTGCTTTTTTAAAGTATTTACTGGCAATAGATTCTAATTCGGGGTCGAGTTCTATAGTATGTATTTTTCCGTTTTCGGCTAAACCTTCCGACAGACAAATAGCCGAATAACCGGTATATGTTCCTATTTCTAATATTGTTTTTGGGCGAATCATATGCGATAGCATACTTAAAAACCTTCCCTGTTGTTTACCGCTTATCATACGCGGATGTACCATTTTTAAGTTGGTTTCGCGGTAGAGCTCATTTAAAATATTACTATGATCAGAGCTGTGCTTTTCGCTGTAATCTTCAATTTTAGAATCTATCATTTTTGCAGATGTTTGTAATTTTATTTAAACACAAGCATACTCATCTGATCCGGATCAAAAACTTCATTTGCAACATCAAGAATATCTTCGGCAGTAACTTTGTGTATTTTTAAATTCACTTCTTCAAGAGTACTAATCCTGCCGTAGCTTAATAAGCTGCGTCCGTTATTATGCATTTTTACTGCATTAGAATCCTCGGAAATAGCAATTTGTCCTGCGAATTGTTGTTTTGCCTTTTTTAGCTGAAGTGGACCTAATTTTTTATCTCTGAGTAATTTTAATTCTTTATGAACTAATTCTATGCTTCGCTCCAAATAATGCTTGTCGGTTCCCATATAAATAGAGAAATTCCCCACATCGCTATATGGTGTATAATTAGATTCCAGATTGTAGGTAAAACCGTATTTCTCTCGGATAGCTAAATTTAAACGAGAGTTTAATCCGGGACCTCCCAAATAATTATTTAAAAGAGAGAAGCTGGTGCGTTTATTGTCTTTCAGGCCGTAAGACCTGTTTCCAATCATACAATGTGTTTGAAACAATCGGCGTTTCTTTATTTTATCTACGGGAAAATACCCATTAACAAGCTCTCGATTAGTGGATGATAGATTTGCGCTTTTATCGGAAAAATATTTCTCAAAAAGCAAAACCAATTTTTTAAATTCTATAGCTCCAACCGAAGAAATAACCATTTTATCGGTATTATAATTTTGGGCTATAAACTCTTTTACTCTTTCTTTATTAAACGATTTAACAAGTTTTTTTGTCCCTAAAATATTTTTTCCTAAAGGATGTTCGGGAAAAAGTAAACAATCAAAGTCGTCAAAAATCTGCTCCGAAGGAGTGTCTTTGTAGGAGTTTATTTCATCAATTACAACTTCTTGTTCTTTTTTTAATTCCTTTTCGGGAAAGACAGAATGAAAAACAATATCAGCAAAAAGCTCTAATGTTCGTGCATAATGCTGTGATAAAAAAGCAGCTTCAATAACCGTTTCTTCCTTAGATGTATAAGCATTTAGTTCAGCTCCTACATCTTCTAACCGACTAAGAATATGATAGGCTTTACGTTTTTCGGTACCTTTAAAAATGACATGTTCAATAAAATGTGCTAACCCATTTTGATGTGGTAATTCATCGCGAGAGCCGGTATCTACTATCAGACCTAAATGAGCAACCTGTCCGTTTGACTCATTGCTTAACTGCTGATGTACTAAGCGAATTCCGTTTTTTAACTGATGTATCTGATAATCTGCCATTCGGGCGCAAAAGTACAGCTTTTTTATAATGCAATTAATGAGTTGATGTGCTATTTTGATTAGAGTGTTGGCTCGAAAGTAAATATTAAAGGTTTAATACTTTATTAAGATGTGAAAAAGGGATGTGTGTTTAAAAAAAAACTAAATCTTTTTAGTCCAAAGAAGTTGCTTTTGTTTTTCTTTTTTGTGAAGACTAATCAGGTGTAACTCAATATCTTCCAATAAAATATCTAAGTCTTTTAAACTATGAGTCGGAATATTCATCGCAGCCTGAAGAATAGGAATCTTACGTAGTTTATTTAATAGATCAACCTGAAAAGGAGTGCTTATTTTTTCATCAATTAATAAAAAATAATCAAAATTACGATAAGCTGAAATAGCAATTCTACCTTGATTTTTATTTGAGAACAGATAATAATTAAGATGTTTCTCCTCATCGGCAAAATGATAAAAGGAGAAATCGCCTAACTTATCTTTTCTGCCATAAAGCGGAAGGTCTTCAAGTTTGTTAAAAGAAAATCCTAAAGACTTACTGGCAAAATAAAGTAAACGGTAATCGTTGGCTAAACAAGATAAGCCAATAATACTATGTTGGTTATTAACAGATTTTGAAATACTTAATTTCTTTGCCAATGCCTGTGATTTTAGAAGGCTAATTTACAAGGAAAAAGTAAATGATAGCAATTTTTGATAATGTTTCAT
>Ga0164318_10000062_pt1 | contig 54752 bp, 43 predicted proteins | sample GuaBasSedimGuay9_FD_113734 | JGI IMG/M metagenome (GOLD analysis project Ga0164318, IMG submission 113734) | Subseafloor sediment microbial communities from Guaymas Basin, Gulf of California, Mexico - Guay9, Core 4571-4, 0-3 cm | ecosystem: Environmental > Aquatic > Marine > Hydrothermal vents... | reverse complement strand
TACGAAAAATATAACGTAAAGCCGAACGACAAGATCTCCGGTACGTTGCACAAGGTTTATAAAGGTGCGGCAAAACTGGCAGATGCTGGAGTCACTCATGAGCCGAATGTACCCTTTGAATGGGATCTGTCCAAGGAGTCCGGCCTTGCGGTCTTGCTGCCGCCTAAGGTTATCGTCGAATACGAGCTCACTGAATTTCACTTCCTTGAGCTGACCATCGATAAAATCAATGACCAGGAAGTCTGGCCCGGGGAAACTGTGACGAGTGTAAAAATGTGGCCTGAGGAAAGGATGGAGCTCCCCTTCGTCCTGGACTTTATCGCTCCGTAACTATAACAACAAAACTCTCTTCCCCCGAGCCTTAAAGCCTTTATTACTGAAGATCGGGGGAAGAGCTATAAGTGTATTATCTTGATCCCCCTTTCCGGTTTTTCCGGAGAGGGGTTTTTTTATGAATAAGCTTGCTTTTTTTTGTTTTTATATCTATTAATTCATTCCAAATAAGACCTATTCAACAATTGTTTGCCTCAACGTCACAAAGACACAACGCAAACCTTTTATATGTTTTTCTTCGAGCCTTGGTGAATTGATGGCCTAATTAAATATTTCTACAAACAATACACTAGTTAAGAGATAAACATTCAAAACAAATTGCAAAGGAAGTGTAGATGACCGAAGAAACTAAAAAAGCCAAAGAAGAAATGGAAAACGCTATCAAGGAATTAGAGCAACAGTATACCAAAGTAGATGAACAGCCAAAACATCCGGGCTGGGTCACCATTGCTGAAGTGTTTAATAAAGCAGAAATGTCACACAAAACAGATCCAATTTTTGAAAATATGGTCTTTATGTTGGGATACGATTTTTCCTCTAACATATATGTTATTAAAGGGGATTATCTGACCATCGTGGATCCTGGAAATGACTACACTGCACTTATGGCGCTTTTCGACCTTGATTATCAGCCTGAAGACATTAAGAAAATCGTTCTCACCCACGGTCACCGGGACCATGCCATGGGTCTTTTTGAACTGTTAAATTATCCTGCGATTATGGAGAACAAAGATATAGAGATTATCATCCATGAAAAGGGTCCTGACGGGTTCAAACAGATGATAAAAGAAACGGATTTCCCCTTGACTTTTGTTAAAGGAGGCGAAATTTTTGATCTTGGCGGCTCTGAATGGGAAGTGATCCCCACTCCCGGCCATACCATGGACGGCATATCTCTGTATCACGCGCCTACGAAAACAGCCTTTACCGGCGATACTATATTGCCTTACGGCATGGCCGATGTTGACGATACTGCCGGTGGCCGTCTGGATCACTACATGGTTAGCATCAAGGAACTACTCAAAAGAGACATTAAAAATATCCTGCCAGGCCACGGGGTTCCCGTGGTTTCTGCCGGCAGAAGAGTTATTGAAGTGGCCTACGAAAGCGTAATCGCCAAAATTCTTGAAATCGAAGGGGACATTTCATGGATGGATTTAGCTCCGAGATTGGTTCAAAAGGGGCTTTTGGAAGAAGCGGTCTATTGTTGTGATAAGAAACTTGTTGGCGATCCCGAAGACTTAATGGCGCTTCAGCTTAAGGCCTACTGCCTGACCGATATGGGGCGCAACCCGGAGTCCATCGAGCTTCTGGATAAAATTCTGGCAAAGCAAAGTAACAATCCCCATGCGCTATTGGGAAAGGGTCATGCCTTGCTAGGCATGCAACAATATGAAGAAAGCATGCAATACTTTGATGATGTTATTAAAATCAATCCCGATATCAAAGAGGCGCATATATACAAGGGCATGGCCCTCTATTTTTTGGGCAAGTACGATGAAGCCATGGATATAGAGGTTTTTAGAACGGAATTCGCTGAAAAATTTAAAGATGAGCTTGAAAAAAAGAGTAATGAATAGTTTTTTTCTTGTAACCAAGCTTCAATGGGGTTTGTGAACTTAAAATAATCTCTTATGGCCTCTGCCATAAACAAAAGATCGGACTGGCATCCCATTTCTCGGCATCTATTCACCAGGTCCTTCTGAACCCTTTGAAAGATATCACGGAAAAGAGCGAGAAATGACACTTTATAAACAGGGTCTTGCCTTTCGTTATATTCAGAGCACAAAATATTATCGAAATCGCCCCGGAAAAGATGATCTGGGTTCTATTCCGCCAACCCGCGCCTTCAAAAATTACCCGGAAGCAGAGTGCCTGCAGTTGCCTGAGCCTGACCTGAGCCGTCCGGCCAACCTCTGGCAATGTCTGGCCACACGCCGCTGCGAACGCAATACCACTCCCGACCCGTTAAGTCTCCAGGAATTGTCCAAAATAATGTGGGCGGCCCAGGGTGTGACCGCGCGAACCGGCATATATTTGTTACGTACCGCTCCTTCTGCCGGAGCCCTTTATCCTTTTGAAACCTATCTATATATTGACAAAGTTAAAGAAGTTCCCCGAGGGATTTACCATTTTAACGTGGCTGATTTTGCTCTGGAACGCTTGCAGGAGGGCGACTTTAATCGTGCATTTACCGCCGCCAGTCTGGGTCAACCCGTTGTGAAACGGGCTGCGGTGGTTATTATCTGGACCGCAATGATGCTCCGGTGCATGGTCAAGTACCGAGACCGTTCGATGCGTTATATCCCTATGGATTTGGGCCATGTCTGCCAGAACGTTCAGCTGGCTGCAACTGCCATGGACCTGGGTTCCTGCCCCATCGGCGCTTTTTATGATGATGATATCAACGAATTGTTGGGAGTTGACGGTGAGAAAGAAACGGTGCTGTACCTGATCACGGTAGGAAAACTTTAAAAGATATAATATGTTGGGGGTGCAACTCAAGACCGTTGTTTGCTAAAATTGTCATGGATATTTGGTTTCAGGTTTCAGGTGTTAGGTTTCAGGGGAAACGAGGTGACCCATAGCAATTATATGGACGTAGGGTATCTCGAGGTCTAAAAAAGTTGTGTCGGTCCTAAGGGCTGCATGCCTCCTGAAACCTGAAACCTAAAAAAAAAAAGCTTCGTAGCCAAGGTTTGTCAACAGACAGGAATGTTGGTTATCCAGTTTACTTTAAGTTACTCGGATAATATTTCTATAATCGGCGGGATAACGTTGGTGGCGATGTCGGTTCGGGAGCCGCCGCCTAAAACCACTTCTAGACGGCCCTGGGATACTTGTTCGGCGGTTTTTTTCATAAAGTGGGCAATTTTCTGATAACAACGGCCGGTCAAGCCCAGGCTGCCGTAATCACCCTGATGAGTATCAAATCCAAAATACCAGAAGATCAGGTCAGGCTTAAAATCTTTAACCCGTGGATAAAACTCGGCCTTTACGTTGTTGGCATATTGTTCGTCTATATTGTTAACGGTATCGCCCCTGCCCCAAAATCCCCAGGGGCTTCCCGGCGCGCGGATGTCAACTTTAGTGCCGTCCGCCGACTCGTACTCCATTCCGCAGCAACAAACGTGGAGAACATCAGGGTCGTTTTTGAGCAGCTCCCGGGTGCCGTCTCCATGGTGGGCGTCCGTGTCCATAATTGCAAACCGTTGGATATTATGAATTTCGCGCAGATAGGTGATGGTGATGACCACATCATTAAAGCAGCAGTACCCGCCAAAATAGTCTCTCCCCGAATGATGTCCGCCGGCACCGATGAGGGCAAATGCGTTGTCAATTTCCCCGGTGCAGACCTTCTCTCCGGCCAGAACCACACCGCCCACTGAATGCCAAGCTGTTGAGCAGAGAGGGTCTGCCTCCACACCCCGGATAAGTTCCGGAGTGTGCACTTTCAGTATCCACTCCTCTTCTATGGGAGGAGATTCATAGAGGATAACATTATCACGCACGAGAAGATGATCAATGGCTCCGGGGAAATCTTCCAGCCGCGCTCCCCGGGTAAGATAGCTCCTGCGGCTGAAGCTGGGATGGTAAAACACGCCGGTTTTTTTCATAAATTTTCCATATTAAAAATCAGAAAGGGCGGATTTCCCCAAAACTTTTAGATAAGAGGTATCATTAAGATACGAAATGACCCATTGATCGTTTTTATAAGTAAAAAGGTTGGTGCTGGCGGTATCCTGTTGAATCCGCCAAAAATTACTGTTTTCGATTCCCAAAAGGCTGCAACAAATCACTTTGTTCGGCACCCGATGGGCGACCAAAGCAATAGTTTCATTTTGATGTTTTTCAATTAGTTTGTTTATGGCTTCCATGGTCCGGGTGCGAACCTGTTCCAGGCTCTCTCCATTGGGAAAGGTGACCTTATGAGGTTCTCGGAGCCAAAGCATATAAAGATCCGGATATTTTTCCCGCACCTCGTCAAGGCGGACCCCTTCCCAATCGCCGTAGCTGATATCGATAATGGCTTCAAAGGGGGTGACTTGGATGTTCTGAAATTTGGCTATATTTTCAGCCGTTTCCATAGAACGGGAGAGGGGGCTGCTGTAAATGGCGTGGATAGTTTCATTTTTTAAAGCCTCACCGGCCAGATGGACCTCTTTTTTTCCGGTGTCATCCAGAGGAATGTCCATGCGTCCCCGAAAGACTTCCTCCAGATTCCAGGCGGTCTGGCCATGACGAACAAGGTATACTTTAGTCATGTTCGGCGCCTCGTGTATTTAGAGTGTAATCAACTCTCTCAGAATAAACTAGAAAACGTCCTAAACTGCCTAAAATTATTACTGGAATCTTATCTGTTTTAAATATTGCTTGGTTTAAATTCCTTTGATCTGCTGGTGAAGTTCTCGGGTTTTTTCCATTCGGGCACGGTCACGGTCCCCTGCCAAATGACGAATACTCTCATTTGCGTCGGACATTTCCGGATCATCGGGATTTTTTCCTTTCACATATCCGTCTATGAGAAGGCGATATGCATGTATCATTTCCGAAATCAACCGGATAGGATATTCGCGCCCCTGTACTTTTATGGTTTGTAGGCCCAGATCAACATATTGTTTCAGCTCTTCACCCCTGATGGCAAAGGCCACATTTGGCCTGCGGCGGATTCTTTCATTTATCCTGGCGATTTCTTCAGCGCTCTTTTTTTTGCGCCGCATGAGTTTTTCACGCTGAGCCTCGGTTAACAAGCAGAACCGAAAGCAACTGCCGCTTCTGTCCGGCCACCCCTCGTATTCAACGATTTCATTGCCGTCTTCGTCGTGATGGACTTTTTTGATATATGAATCGCTGGTGAATTCGTGAAACAGACAATTGCCCACACCACCGATGCATCGGTTGCCATGAATCAATATTTCAGTCAAAACGCCGACTTCATCCGCCGTTTTTTTAAACTCCCTCAATTTTTCCACGGTATCGATTTCAGTACTGGCAACAATCTGGGTAGCGCCGATGTCACGATAATATTCCATCTGTTCCCGGGTCTGGATATTACAGCCCACACTGGCGTGGATGACCAACTCCGGATAGTTGCGTTTGATAAGCCGAATAAGTTCGGGGGTTTTGGCAATAACCCCCTCTACGCCATATTGTGCCCATTTGGCGACTTTACTCAACACACGGATAAAATCTTTTTCCTGTACTTCCGCGTTAATAGCAACTCGAACTTTGCCCTCATGATTATTTCCAATTCGAACCGCTTGCCTAATCTCACTGTCTTCCAGTTCCCAAACGCATTTTCTGCGACTGAAACCTTTTGCTCCCACATATACGGCATCGGCGCCACTGTCAAAAACGGCATTTACCATTGTGAGACTTCCGCCAGGAGCCAGCAATTCATTCATGGTATTGAACCCTCCTTATTTGCCGGTTTTTTTCTTTCCCGGCACTTAAAATATAATTGTAGAGGATGCAAGTTATAAATTTAAAAATATTGTTCTGCTAACCAACATAAATTTCCGAACATAGAAAAATATGCATCTAAATTTCTATTGTCAAGAAAATTTTAAACCAAAGGCCCTTCCCCCCAAGGGCAAACGCATTTGAATCTCAATACAGGGAGACCGCTCCGCGACGGCGTATATCTCTTTCCAACCGACTGAAACTTGTGCTTAAGCACCCGTAAGCCCAAGCCGAGCCAGAGTTATTAAGAATAATTCGTCGCTTAATTATCCTATTGATTTTTCAAGTCATAATTTCATTCGGCTCGGGCTAACGCGTGTTAAAGTCCTTCAAACAATCAGTCGGTTTCCAAGAGAAACACGCCGTCGCTACGCTGCACCGAAATTAAATGCGTTTTCTCTGCCCTTCCTCCCTAGTAACCTGCTTTCAACATAATGTTATGTAATCGCTCCGCTCTCAAACAGAATGTTTCCAGTTTTGCATCGATCACTTGAGGAAAAGGAGAACCGTCACTTTCAATTGCAAGAAAAGGAAGATCATCAATATTTGCCAGCGCTGATCGAAGCCGACCATTCTTCGGATGGGTTGCCAGTTTCCCTTCACGGTTCATGGCCTCATTAAGGAGGGCCTCTGACAGACGGCTGGGCATGCAGCCAAAAGGACCGATGGAGATCACGCCGCATGCGTGTGAGGCTATCTCGGTTAGGGAACTACCCACTGTCAGAATGGCTTCACCGGCCAGCCTTGGCGATATATAGGGTGCAGCGTTATTAATGACAGATTTAATTTTAAGAGGTTCTTTGTTAATGAAGCCCGAACAGGACAGTATACTTTTAATACGCTTTTTGTAACGGGCCATGGTTTTTTTCCTCAGCATAAATTCCAGTTTTTCCATTTTTGACATGTTATAATCGACAAGACCTTTTTCTACCAAAAAATCAGTATATAATATCCACTCGGCAATGGGAGAACAGACAGTGGCAAACCCTTTTTCTGCGAGACGCTCTGTTAAATACTGGCGGGACAATCCATCCCGTCGCACAAATATCTCGCCAACAAGGGCAACAGTGGGCACCTCTTCTATGGCACGCTTCATGTGAATCCGTCTGAGAAGGTTTGCGGTAGAATCAAGCTGTTTTTCCAGCGGAGCAAAATCACCTTTTTCAAATTGTTCAATTATTAATTCCCACTCTTTATCAAATATGTTTATTGCCGCTCTGACATCTCTAGCATTGGCCAGTATCATCGATCTGATGTCTTCCATGGCATCGGACACAATAATACCCCACCATACCTTTAGCTGGAAGTTATTCCCCATTCCTGTGTAAGAATTTTCAGACGTCAAGGAAAAAAGTGCCACATCAGGTATCCCGAGCCTTCTTACCAGGTCTTCCATAAAAATATAATATTGTCCAAATCGGCAAGGCCCGGATCCGGTAGGCATAAAATAGACCACAATATTGGAGTCGCGCTTTTCCTTACGAATAAAATTAAGCAGCGTCCCTGTGGTGAGTATCAACGGCAAGCACTCTTTGCAGGATGTATTGGCACGACCCAATTTCAGCACCGTTTCATCCGACGGTGGATGAGCTTTGGCATTAAAACCCACTCCCCGCAATACTGCGGCCAATGACTCCGATGCAATTTTACCCATAGACGGTACCAGAATTGTAACCCGTGGATGGGTCATGGGCAACATCTCACCGGAGGAGGTAATTACTTTAGGAACACCGTTATCCAAAACCGTACGGGCAGGATTGAAATTTTGTTTTTTATGGAAAATCTTCTTTTCTGCCAGCAACTGCCGGTATGCGGTAACGATGTCAAGAAACGCTTCAACCCGGGTTTCAAGACCCGCGTCGGCGGTATGGCTGTCCAGCTCAAGGGTCAGGGAAGGTTTACGACCCATGATCTCCCTGAAATATCCGATAATAAACGAGTCCGGACCGCAGGAAAAATTGGTGATAAAAGTGGCGAAAAGTTGGGGATGCCGTTTCACTATCCGGGCGGCCTGAAGAATACGCTGGCCCATTCCCCAGTACATATGGCGCTTTGATTTTTCATTCCCAAACAAAAGAAAATCGAACGGGATGACCCGGATGCCTCTGGATGCAAGTTTGTGGGGAATGCCCATGTGCGCTTCTTCAACAAATCCGTTGTACGGCCGGGCAAAAATTACCACCGCGGTCTCATCCGGATCCGCTTTCAGTTCCTTTAGAGCCGTTTCCCCGATTTGTTTCATCTCGGCCAGACATTCGGTCTGCTGTTTCAATGCGGTTTCAAACGCCGCCCAAGCCGTTTTACGTCTGAATCCCATTTGAACCGCGGTGTTAACTAACGGGTCCCGGGCCGTGTCCAACCCTTTTGTCAAGTCCAGAAGCGGGCAAAGGACTTTTGTTCCTGTTGCTTTTAATTGGGCAAGCTTTTGGCGAAAGCAGGCGTTAAGATAGAAAGTTTCACCCTGCACAAAAGGACATACCTGGGAACTGGAGTTTCCATCCGAAGCAGGAATTGCTTTAAAATGGGGCAAAAAAATGTATTCCGGAGGAGGTTCCATTTCAAGAAGCGAATGAAAAAAACCGTGCGAAAGTTCTGCCGGATAACAAAATGCGGCGTTTTTCTGGTCAATTCCTTCCTGAGAGCACAAATCGGGCACCACCGGTTCAACTCCCAGTTCGCTGAAAAACGTTGAATACAGCGGATAGTAAGTGTTTACCAAAAAACTCCGGTTAATGCCTATTTTCCCTCGATAGGTTTTAATGTTGTGGTTGGGTAGGTTTTGACCGGATTCTGCGGCAAGCGTTGCGCCGTATTTTTCGAAAACAAGATGCTGCCGGACGCGAATCAAATCCAACTGTGAAACATTGTAATTTATATTGTGCCGTAAGTTGTAGTACCGGTTACAGGCGCCGCCAAAGGGGTATTTGGTTCCTTCAAGTTCTATCACGGCAATTTCACACCGGCGGTCACACTTTTCTTTGCCGCCTTTGCAGATAAATGATTTGCCGTAGGTGACCTCTCGGTCTGAAAGAACCTTCAGGTCGAAGCGACTTTTTTGTATCAACCCCATTTCAATTCGCTTTTTTACCTCAAGAGCCACCCCAAAAGCGCCCATCAGACCGGGCTCCGGAGGAACGATGATGGGTTTACCCACCAAGCATGCCATGGCCAGGGGAATCGCCCGGTTGTAACAGACCCCCCCTTGCATGAAAACCTTCTTCCCTACCGGCCGGTTCCCTTTGACCCGGTTCGAGTAGTTCATGCAGATGGAATACACCAGTCCGGCCACGATATCCTCGTGCTTAACGCCCTCGTGGATGGCATTTTTTATGTCGGAGCCGATGAATGCGGCACACTGGTCATTAAAATTGGGCGGATGACGTCCTTTGAGGGCGATATCCGCAATATCTTCCATTGCCACACCCAGGGTCTCAAATGCGGATTCTTCCAAAAACGACCCGGTACCGGCGGAACAGGCTTCGTTCATGGCATAATCCGAAGCTACCCCATTGGTAATGTAAGTGTATTTGGCGTCCTGTCCTCCAATTTCAAAGATAGTGTCCACCTGTGGATCAAAATACACGGCAGCAGCCGCATGGGCGATGATTTCATTAATCACACCGTGTGTGAGGGCATGCAGACCGGCAATTTGGCGACCGGAGCCGCACACGCCCAGCCCCTCAATGGATATATCAGAGGGATCCACCCGTTGGCCGATCTGTTTATAAATAGAATCATAGCACTGCCGGGAGGCTGCAACCGGATTGCCGTTCGTACGCAGATAAATATCTGCCAGGATTGCGTTGTCTGCTTTTCTTAGAAGAATCGCCTTGGTAGTGGTTGATCCCACGTCCAGCCCGAGTATACACGTATCGCCCGAACGGATTTTTCCTTTTTTAACAGTTTTGAATTCCACGATATTTTCAAAATCCTGCAAGGGGGCAAGGGTGTCGAATGATGCAGCGTCGACGCTGAACAACTCGGATATACCGGAAAATTTGGAGGTTTCGTGTTCCAGACCCCAGAGGGCCGCGCCCAGGGCTTCGAAATACGGCGCTTCCGAAGGAACAATCAGTCCGGGAATCTGTTCACGCAGGCGCTCGATCATCATATGGTTTAGAGCTGTCCCTCCGGTTATCATAATGTTCTTTCTTTCCACCTTTTTTAAAAGCTCTAAGATTTTATTGGCCATCATCTGGCAAAGACCGGCGGTTACTTTTGATTTGGGAACCCCTTTGTTGGTGGCGTGCGTGCAGTCGGATTTACAGAAAACCGAGCAACGGCCGGATACGGGATACGGTTCTATAGAACCGGCCCACCGGGCGGCCTCTTTAAGGGTTACATTCATTCTCCGAAGTTGCTGAAGAAAGAATTCACCCGTTCCCGAGGCACATTTGTTGCCGGTTAGAACGTTGGAAATTTGCCCCAGCCGGTTTAGAACATAAACCATAAAGGTTTCGCCGCCTGCAGAAACACAGGCAGGACAGGATACGTCCGGAGGTTTGACAAAACGGTAAGCATATTCCACGGCTTCAGGTTCGGGGATTGAGGAAAGTGTTACAAACTTCCGGAATTTTCTGCCGGTGGCCGCTATACGGTCAAATGAATTCAAATCAAGGTTGTTGATGGCAGAGATTAGTGTTCGTTTGGGGTCTCCCTCGTGGGGATGCAGTGAATATGAGACTATTCGTGGGGCTTTTTTCTCTTGTCCCGGGTTTTCTTTACGAAGATTCTTTTCCTGCTCCACCTGAACAATGGAAACCGTAGATGCCCCAAGACAAAGCCCCATCGATCTTATCTTTCCGGGCATAACCCTTTTCGGATTAGATTGCCCCTGTGAACCTTCATATTCCATTGGAAGTCACAAATTCAAACGAGAAAGCAGAATTGCTCTGAAACAACCAAAATTGCGCAAAAAAATTTCAGACGGGTTGAAAGTATAAAGAAAACTGGTTTGGGTGTCAAAGAAAAATATCAATTTATCGAAAAAATACAGCTTCAACAGTACAAGTTCGTTGGCCTCGCTCATCCCACTATGGCGCGAGAATGTTGAATTTACAAGACGATCTAATTAATCCTTGTTTCAAAGTTTTTTCCGTGGTATCTTCATAATTCTGATTGCACTTTTTATATAAATATTTGTAATAAAGAATAGTTAGAGGGAGGAATTAATATGGTACGATTAAGCAAGAGCGCCGGAATAATTCTGGTTTTGATCCTCGGATTCATGGTACAATTACTTTTTATTTTTACGGACAGCATTGACAGCCCGAGTAAAGCGGTTGTTCAATTCAGCAAAGCATATTTTAGCCTCGACAAATCGATGGCCAATAGAATCTGTAAAAAACGGATAGCAACTGAGGATGTCGATGTTATCGCCCAATATATCTACCTTAGGGCCAAAGAAGCCAAAGAGAGGGGATTTGGCATCAGTTTCATGAAAAATAAACTATATCATATAAAAACTGAAACAATATCTAAAAAAGATAATGAAGCACAAATTCGGATAACCGGTAAAATAAGAGTTGCCATAAATCCTGTTTATCCCATTGTCGCTAAATTATTCAACATCGGAGCAACCCATGAGGTTGATGAAACCATTAATGTTATAAAGGAAGATGGCAAATGGAAGGTTTGCGGCAACCTTTTTTCTTTGCCGGTAACTTAGTCAGAACATTCAGAACCAAAAGATATTTGCCACAAAGGCACAAAAGATATCTTTTTATTTTGATCTTGAAAACCTGGCCCAATAGGCCAGGATTCTTTACTTTTTCTTAGTGCCTTTGTGACTTGGTGGCGAAAACATGAAGCTTATATATTCTCGTATTCGTGAAAGAGCCCTCCAGATTGTTTCCAGTTATCCTTCCCCTGACTTTTATCAAGATCATTTTCCATCAAATGAATTGTCCCGTCAGTATTTACAAACAAATCCCTTCACTGTTCAATTACGGACGCTTGTTGCCAAAAAGTTGAAAGATGACTTTGGACATGGCCTTGATCATGCGGTAAAGGTGGCCATAGACGCCGGTACCTTGATGATCATTGAAAATAAACTTGCGGGGTCTTCCAATGACTTTATAAATCGCAGAGTTATTATTGTCCAATGTGCTGCTCTTCTCCACGATATCAAGCGTAAACAAGAAAATCACGCCGTCAAAGGAGCTGCCTATGCCAGGAAAGTTCTGAAAGAATATCCCTTTGATACTGATGAAATCGAGGACATTTGTCTGGCCATTCGAAACCATGAAGCCTTTAAAAGTACTGAAAAATCAAACTCTCTGGACGGTTTGCTTGTTTCCGACTGCCTCTATGATGCCGACAAATTTCGGTGGGGACCTGACAATTTTAGTGATACGGTTTGGACAATGGCATCATTTTTTAAAGTTCCTGTTATGAAATTTATGGAGCTTTATCCCGATGGCATGAAAAAAATTTCTAAAATAAAGGAAACATTCCGTACAGATACCGGGAAAAAATACGGTCCCCAGTTTATTGATATAGGACTCTCCATCGGTGAAGAATTGTTTGATGTTATTCATACGGAGTTTGCAGATTTGTTATAGGCCGCTTATCTTTGAGGTTGTCTGATGAAAGCAAGATTTCCAAATGGTTATAACTCAAACACAACACTCTTGCTGCCTATCATTTTCATTGTTACATCAATTGTAACGGTTTTTATCTTAACCACAAACATCCAAGCGGTTGAAAAAGATTTTCCTTTTTATCCGGGTGAAAAACTTACCTTTCAGCTTAAATGGACTCTTGTCCCTGCCGGGGAAGGCATTTTGGAAATCCTCCCCATAGAAACCATAAATGGCGTTAACGCATATCACTTTGTTTTGACGGTCAAATCCAATTCATTTATTGATTTATTTTATAAAGTTCGGGACCGAATAGATGCATATACAGATATTGAAATGACTCACACAATCCTGTATAAAAAAAAACAGCACGAAGGAAAAATCAAGAGAGATATAGTCGTGAATTTCAATTGGGATAACAACAAAGCTCAATATTCCACTCTGAAAAATGTCCGAGAACCGATTGACATATTAAAGGGATCTTTCGATCCGTTATCTGTTTTTTATTACACACGTCTTTTTGATCTCAAAGATAATTTGATTATTGAACGTCCGGTAACGGATGGGAAAAAATGCATCATCGGCAAAGCATTTGTTATAAAAAAAGAAATACTTAAATTGACAAGTGGTACATATGATACCTATCTTATAGAACCTGAGATAACACATGTGAGCGGTGTCTTTGAGAAAAGCAAAAATGCTAAAATCCAGGTATGGGTTACCGCAGATAGACGTCGAATGCCCGTTAAAATAAAAAGCACGGTCGTGGTCGGAAGTTTTGTGGGAGAACTTGTTTCATCCACAGGTCTCGGGAAAAAATGACGGTAAGCCTGTAAAAGCTTATGAAATTTGTAACATTTCAATAAATTCAGACCTCGTCATTCAGCTTGAAAAAATAATCGTGACTCCTTATTTTTTGGGGGATTGCATGAAAATTGGACACTGGCCCTCAGGTTTCAGGTGTCGGGTGTCAGGTGTCAGTAGTGAAAAAGTGAGAGCCAGCCTGAAACCTGACACCCGACACCTGAAACCTATGCTTCGAGAAGGCTTCACCACGCCCGATAATGTCCAAAAAAAAGACCTGTTTTTCAATCATGTTACGAGATCTGAAATTATGGATTCGGCTCAATATTACCATTTAATACACCAGAACTTATTGAGAAGTTACTGAAATTTCAAGCAACTCACTATATTTTACCATTAAAATCACATAGATCAGAAAGGGGACATGTAGAGCAACTGGGCTTTCTCGCTTTGCAAATAGATCTTCCAAAGTAAATAAGTTGTAAACAAAAGTCATTCCACTCATTTTTTGGAATGATTTTCATCAAATCAAATTCGATTTTTACCGGATCATGGTTTTCTGTAAATCCGAGTCTTTTCGATATCCTTCTCACATGGGTATCCACAACAATCCCCGGAATATCGAACGCAGCGCCAAGAACCACATTGGCGGTTTTACGTCCCACCCCGGGGAGTTTAACCAGTTCATCCAATGTTTGCGGCACTTCACCTTTGTATTTTTCTATGAGACTTACAGAGCATTTTCTGATGTTTTTTGTCTTGTTGCGAAAATAACCTGTAGGTCGAATAAGGCTTTCAATGGTCTCACTGGATTCGTGGGCAAAATCGCAGGGATTTTTCAGTTTGTTGAATAAATCTTTTGTTACTCTGTTGACCTGTTTGTCTGTACACTGAGCTGACAGTATTGTTGCCACAAGTAACTCAAAAGGATTCCTGTAACGCAGTTGAGTCTTGACATTAGGAAAGGTAGTTTTTAAGATTCTACGGATTTTCCCGATCCGGACTTCATTTTCATCCGATTTTATTTGCATTGTCGATTCGTTAGAGATTGTTTAAGGTTGATGAATTCGAATTTTTATGTGTTCATCTAAATCGATACAAAAAATAAGATTTCCGTTTATCATGAATTTACCTATAAAGAAAGTGCGAGCTTTGGGCCTTTGTTCAGGCGGCCTCGACAGTATGCTTTCAGCGCTGGTTTTACGAAAACAGAAAATAATCGTTGAATGGGTAACTTTTGAAACACCGTTCTTTTCATCTGAAAAGGCTATCCAGGCATCGAACTTTACAGGAATATCGTTATCGGTCAGGAATATCACCGCGGTTTATATGAAAATGATGAAAAGTTATCGCTGCATTTATGGAAAATATATGAACCCTTGCATGGACTGCCATTCTTTGATGTTCAGGCTTGCCGGTGAAATAATGAATAAAAATGGATTCGATTTTCTTTTCAGCGGCGAGGTCCTCGGTCAGCGTCCCATGTCCCAGAACCGGCAGTCTCTTCGTTATGTTGAAAAACAGTCCGGCTTTGATGGTTACATACTGCGCCCTTTAAGTGCAAAAAAGCTGCCTGTAACCATACCTGAAAAAGAAGGGCTGGTAAACAGGGAGCTTTTATTAGATATTTCAGGGAGATCGCGAAAGCCCCAGATAAAACTTGCCGAAGAATTCGGGATTAGGAATTATCCTTCTCCTGCAGGCGGTTGTCTTTTGACAGACAAAGGCTATTCGTCCCGGCTTAAGGACCTTTTCGCCCACCAGGATTCCTATTCGGAAGAAGAACTTCATTTGCTAAAACATGGACGACATTTTCGCCTGAACGAAAACACTAAAATAATTGTCGGACGAACCCTAAAGGATAACGAAAAGATAATAAAATATTACAACCCGTCTTTGGATACCATAATTAAAGTAAAAAACTTTCCAGGCCCCACAGTTCTTATGCCGCATGGAGACAGCAAAGAAATGATAATTCTGGCAGCATCAATATGTGCAGGTTATAGTAAGGCTCCGAAAATAACACCTGTCGAAGTTGGAGCTGCAACCCCCAAAGGAAATGAACTATTTAAGGTTATCGGCATCCCGCCGGCGGATATTAGGCATTTTTTAATATAGCACATAACCCGGATTCCTTAGTACATGTATTCATAAATATGGTTACGTATTCGGTTATAGATAATTAGTTAAATTGAACCGCAAAGTCACCAAGATCGCTAAACTTTTTCTCTTTTTTCCGGTTCGGAACGAAAGAACCGAAAAAATAATCGGCCTTGTGGGGCAGCTACAATTTACAGATATGGATTTGTCTTGTTGACGCTGGCGATAGCTGTACCCACTGCGTGCAAGCATCTTTACAGGATCGGTCGTTACGATCCCTTAAAAATAGTTTTTCTTGGCACTCTTGGCGTCTTGAGCGAAGCGGGCGGTAAATACGCTTTTACACTTGAGAATACGTAACAATATTTTCGAATGAGAGCACTTAGGAAACTGAGGATTCATTTGAACGTCTAAGATCCCGGCATCGGGATTTAGTTAGTGTCCGATTGTATTTTGAGCGAAACAATTCAATCTCTTTATCCAACTGTTTACCAGCCCTTTTAATCTGAATCTTGAGCTTGCTGCCAATTTTGCTGTAAAACAGTATAAGTTTTAAGTCAGCCAAAGATTTTATTGACTGTCCTGCAACCATCTGAATAACATCACCCTCCTGCAATCCTGCTTTCTTGGCAGGGCTATTATGACCAACACTCACGACTTCGAGACCGTGATTTTTTTCTTCAACCATTACACCTATATTAGGCGATTTTTCTCCCTCTAATTTTGTGGTCATAAGTACATAATCAGCAATTCCGTCTTCAATTTCTTCATCCTGAACAAGAACCGTAAAAAGTTCGTGGTTTCTCCGATAAAGACGTTCAGGGATTCCGTATTTATGTCTAACGTGACCGTTTCCGGCTAGTATCACCAATTTGCTTTCAGGATTGTCTGTTAGAAATTTCTGGGCAGATTCCGCCATGGCTTCATCCCGCAGAATTTGTGCCTGATAAAAATAACTAAAATCTTTTAACTCCGCTTCTCCCTTGTGCAAAGGGAACACCTCATTTAAATCCCTTCTGTAGCGTTCATTTGACAAATCAATTGAACTGGGAAGCTGTTTCTTCTCTTTTTCTGATAGGTTGTATATGCCTTCACGAGCAACTTTACGGCTGATATTACCGTGGATGTTAAGGGCAACAAGGAGCAAGTTTTGCTGTTTTAGATAATCGACAATTGGTTTATACAAATTATAATCGTATCGCCACCTGCTGAAGTATTCGGTTTTTTTCAAAAATTCATGCTCATCAATTCTCTCGGCCAGGTAGTCATTCACCACCTGCTGAAAAGGCTTTTGAAACATTTCCATACCCACAGCCAGTTTATATCCATGGTTATGCATCTTTTTAATTATCTGTAACTGGTTAATATGGTGGGCGAATCGGTCGTGCTTTTCCCCTATGTAAATAATGCGGGATGCTGTGAGATATGGAATAATACTGTCTACGGTTATAAGCATGTCAGGCTTTAGAACCCGGGGCGCTGATCGCGACAACACCATAATGCCGTTATCTGCTTCGGCAATACTTTTGTAGGTGTTGCGCCCGTTTTTAAAAGCCAGTTCGGTGTATTTGCCGTAATGCGGTATTTTATGCTGCATAGCCTGAGCTTCTGTTTTGTTTTCAGCATGTAATATAGCAATTTGCTCCGACACGTTATATGGATTTTTATTAACTTTTATACGCACACCGTCTTTTGGAACGGCCTGTTTTCCGAACAGCATATTTAGAGTAGGATTATCATAGCCTGCAACCAGAAACGAATTTTCTTTGATCTTATTAAATGTGATATCATTGGGTGTTACATAAGTAATATTTTCAATCCCAAGAGCATCAATAATCGGTTGATATATACTGCGGAGCCTGGATGAAACAACCACGGTCAGCTTTTGTTTGCCCATAATGCTGGCTAAAACCGGGGGAATTTCTTCAGGTGCTAATTGTCGCATAATATCGTAGTTTTCATCAATAACAACTTGGTTGGGCATGTTATCCAAAAAAAGACTGATCTTTTCTTTAGATTTTTGCATATAGACAAATTGCGTATTTTTACCGTTGTCAGTATGTAAGGATATGGGGATTAATTGTGGGTAAACTTTTACATTTTTTAATAATTCAAAGTTTAGCTTAAGTTGTCCCTTCTGAACACTTAACTCAGCATTTATTACCTCAATTCGTGGGATATCTTTGCCGCTGAGCCAGTACCCAAAGTATGTATATAGTTTTTCTCCTGTCACTTTTTCAAAAGCGGACTGTATATCGTGCCAGGAAGCTTTGCGAAAACTATTTTCATGGATAAAGTCCCGTATGGCTCTAAAAAATGAATCATCACCGTAGAGTTTTCGTAGCCCATGAAAGAACATTGCTGATTTTCCATAACCTATGGCATTTAGGGCTTTATTATGTCGTCCGAAAAAATCACTCACTGCAATGGTATTGCTTGCATTTACATAAGCATTGTAATCCATCAATATTTGTTTGCGAAAAGCTGCATCTTTGTTGTCAAGAGCGGCATAATAATGATCCGCCAAATAAGTTGTGATTCCTTCTGCCCAATTGCCGAATTCAAAATCGATAAAAACTGAATTCCCAAACCATTGGTGCAAAATTTCATGTCCCAAAGATGTCTTGATAATAAATGGCAAATTCACCACCTGGTTACCCAGCAGGGCGAAAGTCGGCATTGAAAAACCTGTGGGGAAAATATTTTCTACAATAGCAAAACGCCCATATGGATACGGTGTGAGCATACTTTCGTACATTTCCAGATATTTTTTAGTATAATCAATATACGTATCTGCAAGCTGAGCATCTTCTTTGAAGAAATAAGATTCTATGGAGATATTATTATATTGGTCTTTTTTAAGGATATATTGGGTTGAAGCCGCCAGATGTAAACTATCCAGTGGGTGATTAAACTGAAAATTAAATGTTCGTGTTTTCCCATGCTTGTGGATTGTCACTGATTCAGCTTCTGACGTAGCAATAAAATTTTCCGGTAAAGTCACGGCCAAGGCATACTCAACCAGAACATCCGGACGGGGATACCAGTTGTCGACCAAAAACACATTTTCTTTATCAATGAAATTAGCCCCCGTTTTGTTGACCATGGCCTCATAACTTATAATTATTTCTTTGTCTCCCTGCACGGTCAAGTGGATGCTATCATCGGCAGTATTAACATCTGCGCTGCCATTTACTTTCAACTCACGCAGATTACGAATACACAGATCAATTTTTATATCGGCATAAGCTTTAATACGGGCAGTACCGATAATTTTCCGTTCATCGGTACTTATTTGAACATCAAGCACATAGTGAAGATCAGCACTCCACCCCGTTGCAGGCAGACAAACAATCAAAAGAAAAAGAAGTTTTCTCATTTTTTTATCCAATACTCAAATTATGATCTGTCTCCTGGTATCCCTGCTGAACTGAACCGGACAGCCGGGGAAAAAGATCCATGGGAAAGATCCATGTGGTTTTTGTTTATCTTTTAAAATTTTATTAAGCAGATAAAATGAGACGTTATCGATTCGGAAGACTTTACTTATGGATGTTAAGTAGTTAATGTCTGAACGAAACCTCCTTGTTTTCGTTCGGGCACTATCTCAATTTGAAAGATTTGGTTTTAACCCCCCAGATATAAAATTTGACCCAATCAAAACCGAATTTCAGCAATGCCACATCATCAGTCCGAATTTTTTTTAATAGTGCGGACTTTATTTTATATCGTTTTAAAAATGTGCTGTTGAATAAAAAATCACGAAATTGATCTATATTATAAGTTGCCATAAAAGCCATTTTTGCCTTGGGCCCTTCCGGCCCCTGAGAACCCCATGGATCGGTTTGAAACAGACGTTTTACCTCTGACCAAAGCAGGGTCATTTTATTATACAACGCCGTGTCTTGGTCCTTTGACCATGTTCGGAGTGTCCAGGTTTTTTTTTCGTGCTGGCCCAGACAGAAGTCAGGTGGCCTGAAAAAATAAATAAGTTCTGTTTTCCGATGTTTGACATCATAAAAAACGCCCTGTTCAACGGGAAAAGTTCGACAGGTATCCGGACGGTCAAGATACACCGAACAGCCTGATTTAACTAGAAACGGACAGGTTCTTTCTTTGTTTTCAGCCATCCGCAGAAGCACTTCCGGGAAAAAACTGGGAGGTCGCAATACAATATCTACGTACTTGTCAATAAACTTGTCTGTTGAGATTTGAAGCCTATTTTTTAGCCGAACAACATCGTAGGGGTATAAAAAAAGATTGAGATTTCGGCAACATCGATTAAAACAGGCAATGCCCGGGAAACATCGAAAATTAAAATTATCCCCCTCTTTAATTAATTTTCCGGGCAGTTCGTTTATATCTTCTATTTCTATATATTTCATAGGGTATATATGATATATCGTGATTAAAATTAAAGCCTTAAAAGGTTGTTACCATCTGTGCCACCGTCATTTTTATTTTTTGGGTCATACCGACCGCCTGTTTCAGCTTCTTTTCCAGTTCGGCCATCTTTATGTAAAAAGGTGTCCGGTCAAATTCAAAACGCCCTTTTCCTTGACACTGTTCGGTAAAAACTTCGCACCCGGAAGCATACAACACCCTTTGACCGGGCCTCTGAAGTACGTGGGGAATACCATGCAATCTGCATATCATTGGCCGGTACGTATAAATCAGACACAAATTTTTAACATTAAAAGGGCACATCAACCTGACAGGAGCCCCTTTTTCATCGGCTTCACGGGTTTTCCGGCAAATTTCCAAAGCCCCGTATTTCACCTCAATCTTCTTTTCATCGACAAGGGTATGGTACCCTTCCATGATATATAGGTATTCCAAAAGAGTATGATGATAGAAGCGGGTAAAACAGCAACTGTCGTCGCAGCCGGTACAATGAAAATTATAATAATCAGCAGCTTCCTGATATTTTTTATCCATAGCAAAATAAATTATTTTTAATCGCTCAAGAAAAGATGCATAGGTTTTGCGATCAATTTTCGGCAGCATTCGCAGCATTTTTGGCAGTGATTTCATAGTTGCATCGTAAAATGTTTGAACATAAAAATTGTTCAGACTAAAACTGAGGCGAAGGGAAAAAGATTTTTGAGTAAAGATTGAGAGCATATCGGTCTGTCATGCTTGCAATGAAATCGCAAACAATTCTCTCTTTGGGTTGGTTATCATGATTGCACGATTCCATCTGCATGGCTTTAAGTTCTCTTTGAAACATTTTTTTGTTTTCCAAACAATATACGTAAAGCTCGGACAGAATCTTTTTGGCCTTGATAAATTCTCCATGGACCTGTGGTGAACGATACACTTTTTCATAAAGAAATTCCCTGAGTTGGGTCATGGTGGAATAAACATTATCACTCATTTGTAAACAGAGTTTGCCATCGCTTACTTTGGCTGAGAATACAAGATCCTTTATCATTGTATTGGCACGTTCGGAATGCGTACGTCCAAGAATTTTAACACATGAATCAGGAACTTGACTTTGGTTTATAACACCGCTTCGGATGGCATCGTCCAGATCATGATTAAGATATGCCATAATATCGGCAATACGGACGACATTTCCCTCAATAGTAAAGGCCTGTTCATCGGGATCATCCGGAATAATATTTCCATACCCCTTGGAATGCTTTAAAATTCCGTCTCGAACCTCATGGGTAAGATTTAGCCCCTCACCGTTTTTTTCCAGTACATCAATAACACGCAGACTCTGTTTGTTATGTGAGAAATCCGGCGAATAAATTTCTTGCAGAATGGTCTCACCGCCATGGCCAAATGGGGTATGCCCCAAGTCATGGCCTAAGGCTATAGCTTCGGTCAGATCCTCGTTAAGACGCATGGCGCGTGCTATCGTTCTTGCTATTTCAGACACTTCAAGTGTATGGGTAAGACGGGTTCGGTACTCGTCGCCCAAAGGAGACAAAAAAACCTGGGTTTTATACTTTAACCGTCTGAAGGCATTGGAATATACAATCCGATCCCTGTCCACCTGAAAAGCGGTTCGGATAGGACAAGGGGGTTCCTTTTTCATGCGCCCCCGAGATTTGTTGCTTAAACAACCGAATGGAGATATAAAACCTTTTTCACGTTTTTCAAATTCTTCACGGATATTCATATGATAACAATTATTCACAGGAAAAATGAATTGTAAAGGAATATTTGAAACTTTACATCCTGAAAATCTTGTTTTATGTTTTTATTAATTTAACTGAATTTTATGTATTTTCTGAGGAAAAACCAATACACAAGCACCAAAAACAAATAATGTTAGTAACTTGCAACCTTTTATTGTAACATTTCAATAAATTATGGATTCGGCTCAATATCACCATTTAATACACCAGAACTTATTGTGAAGTTACATTTTATTGTAAGTTTTCAATAAGTTCGGGTAGCTTTAAAAAATCGTTTATGTAATTATTTTGGTACCGGAACTTGTTGAGACGTTAGCTTTTTTTCCGGTTTATCCGGCTTAGAGGAGTTTGAAAACGTTGAAAAATACACAAGGTCATCATCTCATACTCGGCGAACTGGTCGATTATATTACCGGTGAAACAATCCAGGACACCCATGACGAAAGATACAGACAGAAACTGGCTCACCTTCTTGTAGAGCATAAAGGTTATCTTAAAAAGGAGATTGAACCTGGCCACAGCCTTCTTATAAGCGCCGCAAAAAAGAAGGCTGTTTTAAAGGTTGACTATACCATTACAATTGCAGGCAAAATCTGTATTATTATAAAATATGGTCCCGGTTCTCTGGTAACCCGGCATCGTCCTGCGCTGGCTGCATCGAGACTTGTGGCCCCTTACCAGGTGCCGATGGTGGTTGTAACAAATGGTGAGGATGCAAACATTCTCGAGGGAGTGACCGGTAAGGTTATTTCAATTGGCCTTGAATCTATACCCGCCAAAACAGATCTTATTGACAAAGTTGCTAATATGCATTTTGATCCTATCTCAACCAAACAGGCTGAAATGGAATCTAAAATTATTTATGCTTTCGAGATCAATGGAAGCTGTATGTGTGATGAAAGCACATGCAGATTGTAAAAACCACGCCAAAAGGATAATCTCTTTACACTGGAACCAAAAAGTTCACAGAAACAATATGGACTATGAATACTTCATGGGTAAGGCACTGGAAGAGGCAGAAAAAGCTCTGTCTGTGGGGGAATTCCCGGTAGGCTGTATAATTGTATGTCAGGACAGGATCTTGGCAGCCGGTTTCAGAAAAGGCACATCGGGAAATTTTCCAAATGAAATTGACCATGCTGAAATTATAGCATTAAAGCAACTTACCGATTTAAAAATAAATACCGACACAAATAAAGTCGTTCTTTTTACAACTCTGGAACCCTGTATGATGTGCCTGGGTGCAATGATTCTAAGCGGTATCAATGAAATCGTTTATGCCTATGAAGACATAATGGGGGGAGCCATAAATTGTGATTTAACAAAACTGGCTCCGCTTTATAAAGACTGTCGAATTTCAATTGTGTCGAGCATTTTGCGCAAAGAGAGCCTGAAACTTTTTAAGGGTTTTTTTAAAAATCCGAAAAATTCTTACTGGCGTGGAAGCCTTTTAGCCGAATATACTCTCAGCCAGTAAAACCATTTTGGAAATTTTACGAGCCCAATGGATCATAAACATAATGGGGAGTTTTTTTAAGTCTGTAACCAGACGTTGCATAACTTCGCTTTGTGATTTTATATTCAGATTTATTCACTTGCATTTTTTGCTTGCATTTATTAGTTTTGTTATATATTTCAAGATTCGATTTAGGTTGATAGTTCATAATGTGGAATAAGCATTAATAGGTTGTTTGGTAATTCCATATTTGAAGTACTGGCAATAATTAATGGCTCAGGAGGTGAAGGCATAGCTATACCAAGACGTACAAACAGGACGAACAGATCAAGCAGAATTAATATTAATAGAAATATAAGGGCAAAAGAGGTCCGGGTAATAGATCCTGACGGCAATCAGATTGGAGTTATCCCTACTTACAAGGCAATCGCTGTTGCTAATGATTTTGGTCTTGACCTGGTGGAAATTTCTCCCAACGCCAATCCTCCTGTCTGCAAAATAATGGATTACGGGCGGTATAAATATGAACTGACCAAAAAGAGACAGGAAGCAAAAAAGAAACAGACTACATTTCAGCTAAAGGAAATAAAATTACGTCCAAAAACCGGCGAACACGATCTTAAGACCAAAATCAACCATATCAAAAAATTCATTGAAAAAAAGGACAAGGTCAAGGTAACTGTTATTTTCAGAGGACGTGAGATTACGCTTTCTAAGTTGGCACGAGATTTGCTCGAAAGAGTTGTTCAGGAAACTGAAGAAGTTTCATCGGTTGAACAACCGCCCAAATTTGAAGGTCGCACAATGATTATGGTCCTATCGCCAAAACAATCAACAAAATAATTGTGTTCAAACAATATTGATGAATTCGCCTTTTTATGGATTTATCATAATTGATGAACTAGTAAAAAGTTCAAATTCAAGGCGTGCAAATTTTGTAATCATCGGCTATCCGCCGGTCCCGTAGGGAGCGTACTTATCGTACGTTGAATGATTGCGAAATACAGCGCAACGCAGAAGTTAGACTTTTTATGAGACCGTCATAATTAGTTCGGTAACAAATTTCCCATACAAGGGAAATTTAAACCAACTCATTTATTAAGAAAATCATTTTTATTTATTTTTTAATTAAAATGGCGTGGGCTTGCATATGTCTGTGACTCACGCCATCTATATTTTACCTAAATTGAGCGATTTTTTGCGAAAAAATGTAACTTTTCAATAAGTTCTGGTCTATCAAATGCTGATATTGAGCCAAATCCATAATTTATTGAGAACTTACGAAAAGATGTGCTAAGATTTTGATGCATAAGGATTCGAGAAAACCACCCCGAAAAGAAATCGGGATCTCCGGCAGGTATACCCGTAGACATATCGAGGATTTTCGGGGATCCTTGATGCGCAAGAAATCGGTTACAGATATAGTAAAGATTCGCTCAATTTAGTTAAATAACGGAGAAGATATCATGCCAAAAATAAAAACAAATAGAGCTGCTGCAAAGCGTTTTAAAAAAACAGGTACAGGCAAATTCGTCTTTGCAAAATCACATGCAAATCATATTTTAACAAAAAAAACCACTAAACGAAAACGTGCGCTACGGCAGAGTCAACTCGTCAAGAAATCCGATAAAAAGATGATCAGCCTGCTTCTTCCAAATGGATAGTGGATTTATGCTTAGAGGTATGATATTTGCGGTTTATTTGGGTAGAAAATTTAAGCGTTGCCAAAGTGACCTTTGAAAAACGTTCAATTTTGTTTGCTCAGCATGCCCAATGGAATTTATTTTTCTGTTTATTACATCGGGGTTAAATCCGTTTTTATTATTCAACCGGGGTTCAAGGCCAAGGAAGGTAAAAATTTTAATCCCAGGAATACATTGAGTGTTTTGAGGATTAACCCATCAAAGTTCGGTGGGGGGTTAAAATTTGAGCCTGGCTCAGGAATTGGGCAAAAGATGGCGTTTTGCAAATGTCTCTCAAAGTGTGATTGGCCCTGTATGAGCTGTAATAATCTCCCTAACATAGAGCATACACTATCGAATTACTGAATCAAAACATTTAGGAGAAAATTTATGCGAGTCAAAAGAGGTTTTAAAGCAAAAAGACGTCGAAAAAAAATTTTGAAGTTAGCAAAAGGTCATCGTGGAGGCCGTAGTAAATTATTTCGCACCGCAGCCGACGCTGTAGATAAAGCGCTTATGTATGCTTATCGGGATCGTAAGGCACGAAAGCGTGATTTCCGGAGAATCTGGATAACAAGAATTAACGCAGCGGCACGAATAAACAACCTATCTTACAGTAAATTCGTACACGGATTAAAGCTTGCAGGCATTAATCTGGACCGAAAAGTTCTTGCTGAATTAGCAATATCTGACCCATCAGGATTTGCTCAAATTGCAAATCTGGCATCAGAACAGCTTTAACCCAAGGCCTCAGAAATTCTATAACCTTATTTGTTTATTTTGAAACATGATGTTTTAATTCTATTACAGCTTTCTCTTGCTATATGGCGGGAAAAGCGAAACCGACTAATTTGTGGTTAAAGATAAAACGAAAGATTGGAAAAGACCATAGAACAGATTAAAAAAGAAGCTTTGAAGGAACTTGAAGCTGCTTCTGACAGTGAAAGCATCAAAGCCCTTTCGGTCAGATATTTGGGTCGAAAGGGTTTGGTTACTCAATATTTGAGAAATATTTCAAATCTGCCAAGGGAAAGTAGACCGGAAGCAGGGAAAAAGGCAAACCAAACAAAAAGAACCCTTGATGAGTTATTCAAAAACGCATTAAATCAACTTGAAACTCCTTCTTATAAATCAGACAACCGGATTGATGTCTCGCTGCCAGGAAGAGTAACCCCTCGAGGTTCGTTGCATCCAATTACCCAGATTACTCAACAACTATGCGATATTTTTATACGAATGGGATTTGATATTGCCGAAGGGCCTGAGGTTGAAACAGATTATTACAACTTTGAAGCCCTTAATATCCCTAAAAATCACCCTGCAAGAGATATGCAGGACACATTTTATATATCAAACAACATTGTCCTTCGTACCCATACGTCTCCTACTCAGCCCCGAATAATGGAAAAGCAGAAACCTCCGGTGAGAATTATTGCGCCCGGCAAGGTATACCGCTGTGACTCCGATTTAACACACACGCCCATGTTTCACCAGGTTGAAGGACTTCTGGTGGATGAAAATGTATCCTTCGGCGACCTTAAGGGAGTCTTGACCACATTTGTTCACCAGATGTTCGACCCGGAGACCAGTCTCAGGTTCCGGCCCAGCTTTTTTCCTTTTACAGAACCCAGTGCCGAAGTTGATATTCGATGTGTTATGTGTAAAGGGAGGGGATGCAGAGTATGCTCACATACCGGATGGCTTGAAGTTATAGGCGCCGGAATGGTTCACCCCGCAGTGTTTGAAAACGTTGGATACGATACCACCTGTTATACGGGTTTTGCTTTCGGGATGGGCGTAGAACGGATTGCCATGCTGAAATACGGAATTGATGATATTCGCAAGTATTTTGAAAATGATCTAAGATTTTTAAGGCAGTTTTAACATGAAGGTCAGCTTAAGTTGGTTAAAAGAATACGTTGACATTGATATAAATGTTAACGAGTTAGCAGATGCCCTCACCATGGCCGGTCTTGAAGTTGAAGCAATTGCAGACCGTTATGATTATTTAAATCGTGTGATCATCGGCCGGTTAACCAAGATTGACCCCCATCCCAATGCCGATAAATTGAAACTCTGCAGAGTTGATATTGGTGACCGCATGCTCACTGTTGTTTGCGGCGCCCCCAATGTTAAAAATGATATGCTTGCACCCTGCGCCATGCCCGGCACCTGTTTCCCAAAAGGAACCATCCTTGAAAAAAGTATCATCCGTGGAAAGGCCTCAGAAGGAATGCTTTGCAGCGAGATGGAACTTGGGCTCAGCGCCGATAATGACGGCATCATGGAACTTGGCCCAAACTATTCGGTGGGTTCTTTTCTTAACAAGGCCCTTGGCTTGTCAGACCCTGTGCTTGAAATTGACCTGACTCCAAACAGACCGGATTGCCTCAGTATAATTGGAACGGCTCGCGAAATTGCAGCATTTCAGAAAAAAAAGGTGACTTACCCTGAAATTTTCCTGCCGGAATCTTTTGATGACATTTCAGACTATACATCCATAACCTTAATGGCCCCTGAACTTTGTCCAAGATATGCTGCCAGCCTTGTTCTCGATATTACGGTTGGACCGTCCCCTTTCTGGCTTCAGGACCGCCTGGCTTCAGTAGGGTTGAAACCCATTAACAATATTGTGGATATAACCAATTTTGTAATGATGGAAACCGGCCAGCCCCTTCATGCCTTCGATTTTGACCGTCTTGCCGAAAACCGGATTGTGGTGCGAACCGCCAGGGAAGGTGAAGCCTTCATCACGCTTGACGGGAAAGAACGTCGCCTTGACCCGGAAATGCTTATGATTTGCGACGGTGAGAAACCCGTAGCCCTTGCGGGGGTTATGGGAGGACTGAATTCCGAAATTGAAGACACCACAACAAAGGTTCTTCTTGAAAGCGCATACTTTGATCCGGTTTGCATCCGAAAAACTTCAAAAAAAACAGGGTTAAATACAGATGCCTCCCACCGTTTCGAACGTGGCGTTGATCCCAATGGGACTCTTATCGCATTAAATCGAGCAACACAGCTCATTGCTGAAATCGGTGGGGGTAGACTTATCAAGGGTACAATCGATGCATATCCAAACCCTTTCCCCGAAAAGATAATCGATGTTAGCGTTACGGAGTTAAACCGTCGACTGGGCACTTGCCTGGATATAAACAATATTGAAAACCACTTGAAATCCATCGAATTTCAAGTTGATAAGACCGGCAATGACAGACTTCAGGTTATTCCACCATCCTGTAGAGTCGATATAACCCGATTTGAAGACATTACCGAAGAAATTGCACGTCTATTTGGTTACAATAAAATCAAAACAACCTTCCCACTAATATCTGCTGAAGGCAGGCGGCCGTCAAAAAAGATCGAATTACGGAATCGAATTAAATGCCTGATGACAGGATTGGGATGCAGTGAAGCAATAAATTATAGTTTTATCAGTAAATCATCATGTGACCGCCTCAATCTTGCACTGGACGACAAAAAAAGACAGGTCATAGATATATTAAACCCTCTGTCTGAAGATCAATCGGTAATGCGAACATCTCTTATCCCCGGTCTTCTTGAAACAATGAAGTACAATATATCGGTTCAGAACAGAAACCTTAAGCTGTTTGAGATCGGCAATGTCTTTTTTAACACAGGCCAAAAAGACAGTCTGGCAGATGAAGTTGAAATGCTGGCGGGCCTCTGGACTGGAAAAAGAGTGGATGCGGTTTGGTTTTCCAGGGAGATCAATTGTGATTTTTATGATTTAAAAGGAGTGATTGAAGAACTTTTGGGAAGCTTGGGAATCGTTAACACAACCTTTACCCGGATGCCGCCGGCATCCTGTTTTTATACAAAACCCGGATTTACCGCCCGGATTATTATTAAAAACGAGTTTGTGGGACTTGTCGGAGAATTACATCCTAACGTGCTGAGCAATTATGATTTAAAACAAACGGCCTTTATTTTTGAATTAAATTTTGATAGACTTATTAATTATATATCGGATACTAAATCCGTATCGCCAATTCCGAAGTTCCCGGCTACCTCAAGGGATATTACTTTGATTGTTAATAAGGATATTGAAACGAATAATATCTTGCAAAGCGTTATGGATTTAAATGAAGAGCTGGTGGAGAATCTACATCTGTTTGATGTTTTTGATGGTAATCCAATTCCTGCAGGGAAAAAGAGCATCTCATTTAGAATAACCTACAGATCTTCCAGTGAAACATTGGAGGATAACAGGGTCAATAATCTTCATAAAAGTATTTCAGACAGGCTTTTGAAAAAGGTTGATGCAACCCTGCCGACCGTATAACCTTTATATATATAGCACGCCAGCTTCTTGAAAATATTACCGCTTGTTTCAAAGGACGAATCTGTTGCCAACTTTTTAAAAGCTGTGTGTTAAAAAATGCAAAACCTCACTTCTTATGAAAAAGAGCTGCCGAACAAGCTTTACTTTAAGGTTGGAGAAGTAAGTGCAATTATTGGGATCCCGGCATATGTTTTAAGGTTTTGGGAAGCTGAGTTCAAAAAAATAAATCCCAAACGATCTTCTTCAGGCCAGAGGCTGTATAGAAAAAGTGACATTGAGTTGATTCTAAAGATAAAACATCTTTTGTATGAAAAGAAATTTACAATTCAGGGGGCCAAGCAACATTTAAAAATTAAATCGGAAGAAACAAAAGAAAAATCTTCAATCATCACACTCGACGAAATTCGCAGGGAACTTAAAAGTATACGCGATCTTATCAGCTAATCCGAATTCTATTGCCACATTTAAAAATTACCTAAACCCTGCGTTCTATTTTTTCAAAAGATTTCAGAAGAAATAAAAAAGAATTTAGCATTTATTATTGAATTATATTGACAAGTGACTTTTCTTTATATATCTTTTAGAAGTCTATGTGCGGGCATAACTCAGTGGTAGAGTACAAGCTTCCCAAGCTTGGAGTCGCGAGTTCAAATCTCGTTGCCCGCTCCATTGGATGTTCGTATTGTTTAATACATACGGTTTTGAGACCTTTGAAAAATGTTCAATTTTTATCAAGACCAGGAAAGGCGGAAATTTTAACCACCCCAGTACGATCTGCTGGACCTACGGAGCAGGCAGGAGTACATTTAATATTTTAAGGATTAGAATTTAAGTCTGGCACCGGAATTGAGCGATAAAAGCAGTGTTTTTCAATGACATTTTAACCAGTTGTAGATTTTGATTATGTATATGTGGTTTGGAGTTAATTTTCCCTTATGGTTATTTACATGAACAGATAACGTCTCTCGATCCACTAAAAGATCTACTTGTATTATACAAAACGGGCGAAAGCCCGTTTTTATTTTTTTAAGAGGGACAATTTAATGAATCCCTAAAAAGTCAGAATCACCAAATCGATAGACCATTGAAAGGTCAAAGAACAAAAATAGAAAAAAGATCAAAATCCAGAGTCAAAATTCGGAAACAGAAAGAACCGTCTCTGGCAAAGGCGGAAAAAATTGTTTCACAGGCAAGAGATTTAATAGAATCATTGTGTGAAACCGAGGGCTTGGAGTTGGTTCACCTTGAATATCAACGGGAGTCAGGAGGGAGGATACTCCGCCTTTTTATAGACCGACCCGGGGGAGTTACCCTCGATGACTGTGTGTATATCAGCCGCCAATCGAGCGACCTTTTGGATGTATATCTTGAAAATACCGGGCCATATAATCTGGAGGTCTCCTCACCGGGACCAAATCGCCCCTTGGGGAAAAGATTTGACTTTAACAGATTCAAAGGAAGCCGTGTAAAAATTAGAACCGCTCAATCTATTGACGGCCAAAAAAAAATTAAGGGTGTCCTTATGGGCATATCCGAAGAAATTGTAAAAGTATCGGTCGATGGCAAAACAGCATGTATTCCTTATCAGGAAATTATTATGGCACGACTTGCTGATTAACCGGAGTACACATCTGCGATTGAGCAGTTAGAGTATAATTCGAACAAAAGCTGATATTTAGGATAACGGGGAAAAACGGATGTTTATAGCAGATATAAAGCGTGTCATTGACCAGGTTAGTCGAGACAAAGGTATTGACCGCGATGTGCTTATCAAAGCACTTGAGGAGGCTCTAGAATCTGCCGCGAAAAAAAAGTTTGGGACTAAGGTAAATATTGAAGTTCAATACAATGACGCAACCGGTGAAATTGAAGTATTCCAGTTTAAAGATGTGACTGAAGAGATTACAGAGCCTGATATTCAAATAAGCCTTGAAGAAGGACGTAAGTTGGATTCGGAATGCGAAATCGGTGACAGCTTGGGCACAAAAATGGATACGTCCACTTTTGGACGTATAGCCGCACAGTCGGCCAAACAAGTAATTATACAAAAGATGAAAGACGCGGAAAGGGATGCCGTTTATTCAAGTTTTATTGGTCGAAAAGGTGAAATCATAAACGGAATTGTACAACGTTTTGATCGTAACGGAATTATTGTTAATTTGGGGCAGACCGAAGGTATACTTCCCTCACGAGAGCAAATCCCTAAGGAATCGTATCGGCGGGGTGACCGTATCAGGGCATATATAATGGAAGTGCTTCATGAAACTCGCGGCCCGCAAATCATTCTTTCAAGAACACATCCTGATTTTCTGACCTGTCTTTTCAAAACAGAAGTTCCGGAAATCAGTGAAGGGATCGTGACAATTATGGCTGCAGTCCGTGAACCCGGAGTCCGCGCAAAATTTGCGGTAACTTCGAACGATTCTGATATAGATCCGGTTGGCGCCTGTGTTGGAATGAAAGGAAGTCGTGTACAGAACGTTGTTCAAGAGCTCAGAGGTGAGAAAATAGATATCATATCCTGGCACATTGATCCTGCAAAATTTTTATGCAATGCACTTGCTCCTGCTGAAATATCCAGAGTCATTATTGATGAAGAAAATCATTCCATGGAGGTCATTGTACCCGACGAGTTTCTTTCAATCGCCATTGGAAAAAAAGGACAAAATGTTCGTTTGGCTTCAAAACTTACAAAATGGCATCTTGATGTCATTAGTGAATCACGATACAGTAAAGCTATGCAAGACGGCTACAACTCTCTGGTTTCATTGCCGGGTGTTGGAATCAGCATGGCGGATTCTTTGTATGAAAAGGGATTTTATTCTGCTGAGGAACTCAGTCATTCTTCGGTAAAAGATCTAACTCAGATCAGAGGCATTGGAGAAGAAAAAGCCATGCAACTGATTGAAACTGCAAAGAATTATATGGCAAGCACAAACTCAGTTGATGAACTATCGAATGAAAGTTCGATTAATGATGAGGCGGATAGCGATGAAATTTTAGCGGGTTCGGATGTTCAGGAGGTTTTAGAAGAAGAAACCATCGACAAAACATCTGAAGAATTTGTACCGGATGATGAGGCAAACGACCATGATACTTCAGTGGGTTTGGATGTTCAAGAGAACTTAAAGGAAATTGGTAATAGCGATGAACATCCGTCCGGTCATTCGTTATCAGCAAATAATGCTACAGAAAATGATTGATAACCCATATTCCGGTCAAGTTCGTTTTTGAAATCGGCCAATTAATATATTGAGAATAAACACAAATAAAAATTCGGTCATAACCGAATTCAGGGGGGATGGATGGCAAAGATCAGGATATATGAACTTGCCAGAGATCTTAACGTAACAAATAAGGAACTGCTTGAAAAGATAAGCAATATGGATATTAATGTAAAAAGCCATATGAGTTCTCTGGATGATGAAGATGTGACCAGGATAAAAAAGGATTTGCTTGGCTCACCAAAAAAAGAAGTTGACGAAAAGCGTATAAAGCCGACGATTATCAGAAGACGTAAAAAGCGTGTGCGGCAAGAGCCTGTTAAGGTAGAGACTGCTATTGAACCCGAACAACATCCCGAAAAGACAGCAATTGCTGATCAAGCGTCTGAAAAAGCGCTTAAAGAAAAAGAAATCCCTCCGGTAAAAGAACCGGAAAAACTGCGCAAGACAGAGGTTCCTGAACCTGTTGCCAAAGAGAAAAAGGCTCCCGGCAAGGAAAAGGAAGACGCATCTGATGGAGCCGTTGCACAACCCATTGTTCTTAAAGAAAAACATAAAGTCGAACAACCGGTTGCTTTAAAGAAATTAAAAATTAAAAAAACCGGCAAAAAAATTAAAAAAGATGTCCCGGCAAAGATCATAAAACTGCCCGTAACACCACCCCTTGAGAAAAAAGCACCCGAAATAGAAAAAGACCGGGTTCACAGACTCAAAACAAAGGTGGCAAAGACACCTGCACCGAAAAAAGATGTGCCAGAAAGTAAAACACCCCGAAAAGATGTACCTGTAAAAGACAAAAAGAAAAAGAAGAAATGGACAAAAAAGCCTGACGAAGTTGTAAGGGATAAAAAGTTTTTCAAAAAGAAAATCTCTTTCCGGAAGAAAGAGGTTGTTGAAGGGGCCGATCTTTATATCAAGGGGCATCGGATTCGTAAGGGACGTAAGATTGCAAAGGCTAAACCGACTTTTGTAAAACAAAAGCCCTTGATAACTACACCTAAAGCCATTAAACGTAGAATAAAAATTGATGAGTTTATTGCCCTGTCTGATCTGGCAAAACGTATGGGAATCAAAGCCGGAGAAATTATCAAAAAGCTGATGGATTTAGGTGTTATGACAACTGTTAACCAGATCATAGACTTTGATACCGCTGTTCTTGTTGCCACAGAATTCGATTACGAACTGGAAAAAGCTTCTTTTGAGGAAGAAACTGTTTTAAATATAGAAATGGATGATCCAGATAAGCTCATCCAAAGACCACCGGTAGTAACTATTATGGGGCATGTAGATCATGGGAAGACATCTCTTCTTGATGTAATAAGAAAAACCAAAGTTACAGAAAACGAAGCTGGTGGAATCACGCAACATATCGGTGCCTATAATGTATCCATAGATAAAAACCAGATCGTATTCCTGGATACGCCGGGCCATGAGGCTTTTACTGAAATGCGTGCCCGTGGTGCCAAAGTCACGGACCTGGTAATTCTGGTTGTTGCTGCAGATGATGGTGTCATGCCGCAAACCCTTGAAGCGATAAACCACTCCAAAGCCGCAAAAGTTCCGATCATCGTGGCAATAAATAAAATAGACAAAGAAAATGCTGAGCCTGAGCGTGTTCAGCGTGAACTTGCAGACGCAGGGCTTGTTCCTGAAGATTGGGGAGGTGATACCATTTTCGTTCAGGTTTCTGCTAAGGAGAAACATGGAATAGATGATCTGCTTGAAATGATTCTCCTTCAGGCTGAAATATTGGAACTTAAAGCAAATCCGAATAAACTTGCCATGGGCTACGTGGTTGAAGCTAAGCTGGATTCAGGCAGAGGCCCTGTTGCCACGATTCTGGTTAAACAGGGAACTCTAAAAATCCATGATCCGGTGGTCTGTGGGGTACACTATGGCAAAATACGAGCCTTGCAAAACGACATGGGAGTTCAGGTAACGTCCGCCGGGCCTTCAATGCCGGTTGAGATAATCGGGCTTTCAGGGGTTCCTAATGCCGGAGATAAGTTGCTTGCGCTGGCAGATGAAAAAAATGCAAAGCAGGTCAGTGCGCACCGAATACAAAAACAACGGTCTAAAGAACTGGCAAAAACCGGCAGATTAAGTCTTGAAAAGTTTTATGAGCAAATACAGACAAACGAGGTTAAAGATCTAAACATCATAATAAAGGCTGATGTGCATGGTTCTATCGAAGCCCTTGAAGATGCTTTGACAAAACTTTCCAACGAGGAAGTTAGAATTAACGTAATCCATTCAGCCACCGGCACATTAACCGAATCGGATATTTCCCTGGCTACCGTTTCTGATGCCATAATTATAGGTTTTAACGTACGTCCCACTTCTAAAATTCAGGCGCTCGCCCATGAAGAAAATGTGGATATACGTTTTTATAATGTCATTTATGATATTATAAAAGACGTAAAGGATGCCATACTCGGTATGATGTCGTCTACTTTTGAAGAACGGGTCCTGGGTAAAGCTGAGGTCCGCGAAGTATTTCACGTTCCAAAAGTTGGAGCTATAGCAGGTTGCTATGTCATCGAGGGGAAAATAAAACGGGGCCAGCTTGCACGTGTCCTCAGGGATTGGATTGTCTGTTATGAGGGTAAAATTTCTTCCCTCCGGCATTTCAAAGACGATGTCAAGGAAGTGCAAATCGGTTACGAATGCGGAATCGGTATCCAAAAATATAATGACATTAAAGTTGGTGATATAATAGAATGTTACTACTTTGAGGAAATCAAACCTGAACTTGAAGAGTAGATATATACTTAGAACGGGCATAAATTGAGCTTTTGCTAATCGGTGTGCCGTAGTAATAAAATAATGAAAAAAATCCAACACTCTGGATGTGTGAAATTTTTTACGTTCAAAATATGACCATTCGAAATATAAGTGAGAGTGATATGGTTGCGGGTTTTGGTATTATCACATTCAGGTTGCATGACTGCCGTTCTTTAAAAGGCAAAAGGAAGGTTGTAAAATCAGTCATTAGCCGGCTGCGTAATAATTTTAATGTTTCAGTTGCAGAGGTCGGATCAAATGACATCTATCAAAAGGCAATAATAGGGTTTGCTTTGGTTGGTAACAATCGAAAGGTAATAAACTCTAAGATAGACAAGATTTTTAATCTTGCAGACGAATTGAATCTGGCCGAGATTGTCGACAGTGAAATGGAGATAATCAATTTATGAAACCGTTTGCACGATCTGACAGAGTTAGTGGTCAGATACAAAAAGTATTGTCGGAAATATTGCTGAAAAAAATTAAAGATCCTCGTCTTAAAAATACCAGCATTACAAATGTTAAGATGTCTCGGGATTTAAGGATTGCACGGGTATACTTCGTTGCATCCGGCAACAAACAAAGCATAGAAGAAGCGGCAGAAGGATTTAAAAGTGCTCTGGGATATGTAAAGCGTATACTTGCCCGGCAGTTAGGTTTGCGTTATATTCCGGAGCTTAAATTTTTTTACGATGAATCTTTTGATTACGGGTCACACATAGATAAGGTTTTGAAGGCTGTAAAAGCGGACAATGGACCAAATAATACGTTATTTGAAAAATAGTAACCATATTTTAATTGCCACTCACATTAACCCGGACGGCGATGCAATCGGATCTCTGACTGCCATGGGACTTTCCCTTGATGTATTGAATAAAAAAACAACTTTATACAATGAAAGTTCCATTCCCGCTGTGTACCGTTTTCTCCCTGCCGCAAACCGTGTTGTGAGGAACATAAAAAATGAAAATTACGATCTTGCCGTTATTCTTGATTGCGGTAATTTAAAACGGATCGGAATGGCTGTTTCAGTGGTTAGACAAATTCCGATCATTATCAATATCGACCATCATGTTACCAATACCCACTTTGGTCATTTTCAACTCATAGATACTTCAGCATGTGCCACCGCGGAAATCATATATCGTCTGATAAAACAAATGGATGTCCCCATTAACAAAGCCATTGCCACTTCAATATACACGGGAATCTTGACCGATACCGGTTCATTTCGTTTTTCAAATACAACCAGGGCTTCTTTCTCAATCTGTCAAGAAATGGTAGGATTGGGCGTCGATCCTTATTATATTGCTCAACATGTATATGGAACATACTCTTTGGGTCGAATAAAACTCCTTAATCTGGCCCTTGACTCCATTAAGATCTCAGATAACGGCAAACTGTCGTTAATGACACTAACACAAGAAATGTTCCATGAAACACATACCCAGGCTGAAGATGTAGACGGTCTTATCAATTACGCAAAACGTATTGAAGATGTTAAAGTAGCAGCGCTGATTATGGAAAAACGGAACAGCAAAAAAAAATTAAATAAAATTAGCAGGTTTGATGTTAGTCTCCGCTCCGATGGAACGGTTGATGTGGCTTCAATTGCAGCATCGTTTGGTGGAGGTGGTCATTTCATTGCCGCCGGCTTCAGTATTGAAACCACGTTTTCTGATATAACATCACAAATGTTAAAGCTGGCTGAAAAAATATGACTGAATTTAGGGGCTTTTCCCAATTGGAATAGTGGAATGATGGAATAATGGAATGACGGGCGAATTTATCCTGAACAAAGCGAAAGAAAGAAGGGTTTTACAATTAAAATGGTTTGTTTCTGCCTTTACCCCCAATATTCCAGAATTTCATTCTTTCATTCTGACGGCACAAACATATTGCATTCTCGAAAAGTTATAGAATTTCCGAGACGTTAAATTATGCAGCCTGAATTGAATGGGATTTTACTTGTTGATAAACCCGCAGGTATAACCTCAGCCAAGGTAGTAGCCCGTATCAAGAAAATATTTGGGGCAAGAAAAGTCGGGCATGCCGGTACACTTGATCCTTTTGCAACAGGAATCTTGTTATGCTGTATCAATCGTGCAACAAAACTTGCCAGGTTTTTACTGCACAATAACAAAAAATATGAAGCTGTTCTGCACTTGGGTATTGAAACAGACACACAGGATTCAACCGGAATTGTAATATCCACATGTGATGATGTATTATTTTCTGAAATAAAAATACGATCTGTATTTAACCAGTTTGAGGGGTCGATTGAGCAAATTCCGCCGGTTTATTCGGCGCTGAAATGGAAGGGGACTCCCCTTTACAAACTGGCGCGCAGTGGCAAGCCGTTTCAGAAGGCGGCAAGACGTATCACTATTTTTAATATTGAAATCCTTGGAATCCATCTGCCGTTGATACATTTTAGTATATCCTGCTCAGCAGGTACATATATCCGAACACTCTGTTCAGACATAGGAAAATTTCTCGGATGCGGTGGCCACCTTAAAGAATTAAGGCGGATCCAAAGCGGTGGGTTCTCAATTACTGAAGCTGTGAAATTATCAGAACTAGAAAATTTTGCTTTATCTGAAAAAATATCCGATCGGATAATAAGTATGTCAAACGCTTTGCAGGATATGCCCGAACATATTGCTGATAAAGGGTTGGCGGAAAAAATAATGCATGGCAATATCATAACAAAAAAGGAGTTAAGGCCGGTACATATAGACAGCCCGGAAGGTTTTATCAAGATTGTCACCATAAACAACGACCTTATTGCGGTATTAAAAGATACAAAAGACAGCAACAGGTATGGTTATTGTTGTGTATTAAACAATTAGCTTGAATTTCATTGGATTTCCAAAAGATTTCATGAACAAAAAATTTCTTATCTAAAAAGAGGAGGCAAAAAAAATTGGTTTTAACATCAAAAGACAAAAAGGAGCTGATCGAGCAGTTTAAGCTGCACGAAAATGATACCGGTTCTCCGGAAGTTCAGGTCGGACTTCTTACACACCGGATTTCTTATCTTACAGATCACTTAAAAATTCATAAAAAGGACCATCATTCCAGAAGGGGTTTGTTGATTTTAGTCGGCAGAAGGCGCAGGCTTCTAAATTATGTAAAAAATAAAGATGTAAAACGATATCGGGCAATCATCGAAACTCTGGGACTGAGAAGATAGAGGACACATTTTATGTGATCTCTTGCCCAGGAAACAGTATAAAGATAGCCTAGGTTATTACATGCCCGTATTGTTCGCATAAGCATAAGCCAGCCTTATAGAACCTTACCTGCATAAGGGCTTATTTTTTAATCCTGCAATCAGTAATTAAACTTAATTTTTTGCTACTTAGTGCCCGAACGAAAACTAGGATTTTTCGTTAAGATCAAGCCTCCGGCCCGTAGGGCCTACGCCCCGGAGGGAAAGACGAAAATTTTAACCACAGGAATACAGGTAGTATTTCGAGGATTAAAATTTGAGTATGATACAGATATTGGCGGAAAAGACAGTTTTCGTTCAGGCACTACTTAATGATCAGCCCAAAAAAATATAAGATTTGGCATGCAATTACAGGTTTGAAGCTGCTTTGCTTTTAGGAGATAAATATGGAAACTTTACTCAAAACTGAAATCGGTGGTAAAACACTAAGCATCGAAACAGGCAAAATAGCCAAACAGGCATCCGGTTCGGTTGTGGTTCAATATGGAGATACCATTGTACTTGTTGCAGTTGTATCTTCTCAAGAAGAACGTACCACGGATTTTTTGCCGCTTACCGTTGAATATCAGGAAAAGGGATATGCGGCGGGCCGAATACCCGGGAATTATTTCAGACGCGAAATCGGTAGGCCCAGTGAAAAGGAAACCCTGACCGCCCGTCTTATAGACCGTCCCATCAGGCCGCTTTTCCCCAAAGAATACCGATGTGAAACTCAAGTTATTGCAACAGTACTCTCCATGGACCAGAAAAATGACCCTGACATTCTGGCAATGATAGGGGCATTTGCAGCGCTTGAAATATCAGACATTCCATTTGCGGGGCCGATTGCATGTGTACGTGTCGGCAGGATAGACGGTCAATTAAAAGTCAATCCTACCGTAGACCAGTATGAGAATATGGATATCAACATCATTGTTGCCGGCTCAAAAACCGGTGTTGTAATGGTGGAAGGCGGTGCCAATATTGTTTGTGAATCTGATATGCTTGAAGCAATCTTTTTCGGCCATAAGGCCATGCAGCCGCTTTTAAATATGCAAGTGAAACTTAAGGAAATCAGCGGAGTGCCCAAACGGCCTTTTACACCGCCCGAAAGGGATAATGAGCTGGTTGAAAAAGTTGAATCCCAGGCATCCCCGAGGATATACCAGGCTTTGATGATACCTGAAAAAATTAAACGAAGCGTTGCTCTCAGATCAATAAAATCAGATATTATTGAACAACTCGGAGAAGATTATGTCGATCGCAAAAGCGAGGTGAATAATATATTTAATGACATACTCAAAAAAATCAGCAGAGACATTATCCTTAAAGATAGATGTCGAATTGATAAAAGAGAATTTGATGAGATAAGACCGATTACATGTGATGTTGGCATATTGCCCAGAGTCCACGGCAGTGCTCTTTTTACACGTGGGGAAACCCAGGTGATATGTGTGTTGACCCTCGGGTCGGGTCGGGATGAGCAGCGTGTGGAGACGCTGCTCGGAGAAGAACAAAGGCCCTTTATGCTCCATTACAATTTTCCACCGTATTCGGTAGGAGAAGTAAGACGCATCGGGGGACCAAGCCGCAGGGATATCGGCCACGGCGGGCTGTCGACCAGAGCCATAGAAAAAACCCTGCCTGACAAAGAAAAATTTGATTATACCATCCGCCTTGTTTCAGAAGTCTTGGAGTCCAACGGATCTTCATCCATGGGAACCGTATGCTCGGGTATCCTGGCACTAATGGACGGTGGCGTTCCAATCAAAGCTCCGGTTTCCGGTATTGCCATGGGGCTTGTAAAGGAAGGAGATGATGTGGTCATTTTGTCAGATATTCTTGGAGATGAAGACCACACCGGTGATATGGATTTTAAGGTTGCCGGGACAAAAGACGGCATAACTGCACTCCAAATGGATATAAAAATTCATGAACTCTCCAGGGATATTATGGGAAAAGCTCTTGAACAGGCGCGCGTGGGTCGGCTTCATATTCTTGAAAGGATGTTAAAAGCTCTTAATGAACCTCGAAACCAAATTTCCCCTTATGCACCGATAATCATTACCATCCATATTAATCCCGACAAAATCCGTGAAGTCATCGGGCCCGGGGGAAAAGTCATCAGAGCAATTCAAACTGAAACAGATACTACACTTGAAATAGACGATCAAGGCCTCGTCAAAATTGCGGCTTTTTCTAAGGAAGAAGCGGATGCCGCCGTGAAGATGATAAATGAGATTATAATGGAACCCGAAGTGGGAGAAATTTATGAAGGGACGGTTGTAAAGATCATGGATTTTGGCGCTTTTGTTCAGATAATGCCCGGAACAGACGGTCTTGTGCACATTTCACAACTCGCCACTCACCGTGTAAATAAAGTTTCTGATATTGTAAAGGAAGGAGATCGTATTAAAGTAAAGGTTCTTGAAATCAACAGAGATGGAAAAATTCGTCTGAGCCACAAAGCTGTCCTGGAAGAAAAGAAATAGGCTAAGAAAAATGGATCATACCGTAAATAAAACCACCCTCAATAATTGCATCAGGATTGTTACTAAAAAAATGCCCCATATTCATTCCATATCAATGGGAATATGGGTAAATGTCGGCGCCCGGGATGAATCACTATCTGAAAGCGGACTCTCCCATTTTATTGAGCATATGATTTTCAAGGGAACAGAAAAACGGACCGCTTTTCAGATTGCCAAAGAATTTGATGCCATTGGGGGCCAGACAAACGCTTTTACAAGTGCTGAAAATACATGTTACCATGCAAAAGTATTGGATACCCATCTGGAAACCATGGTCGATATTCTTTCTGATATATTTTTAAACTCTGTGTTTGATGAAAAAGAGGTTGAAAATGAGCGGGCGGTTATTTTTCAGGAAATCGGCATGGTGGAAGACAGTCCGGATGAATACATTCATGTGCTTTCGGGAAGAAATTTATGGGGGAATAATTCTCTGGGAAGATCAGTTCTCGGCACTCGTGAAAACATTCAAGGTTTTAATTCCCATACCATTAAAAGGTTTTTTCACAAGTTATATCAACCCGAGCGTATTGTCATTTCGGCTGCAGGCAACTTGGAGCACAACCGTTTAATCGATCTTATCGGGCCGGTCTTTGAATCAATTCGTCCGGGCAACAGCTTCCCCGAACGTATTACACCCCAAGGTCACAGCAGGGTTAATCTGCACCATAGAAAATTGGAACAGATCCATATCTGTCTTGGGGCAAGGGGTATTTCCATAACCGACCCGAGACGGTATGCCTACTCACTGATGAACACCATCCTCGGTGGAAACATGAGTTCAAGGCTCTTTCAGAAAATACGCGAAGAAAGAGGCTTGGCTTACTCTGTTTATTCCTTTATCTCATCTTATGTGGACACCGGGATATTTGGGGCCTATGCAGGGGTCAATCCTAAAAACGCCCGCAAATCAACAGAACTGATTCTGAAAGAGATCTCCAGACTTAAGCAAACGCGTGTTGATCCAAACGAACTGCATGATGCCAAGGAACACACAAAGGGGAGTCTCATGCTTGCATCAGAAAGTAACGACAACCAGATGGTGAGGCTGGCACAGAACGACACTCACTTTGGACGTTATATTCCTTTGGAAGAAATTGCAAATAATATCGAATCAGTTACCCAAGATGATATTCTCCATCTGGCTGAAAGCCTTTTTCAAAAAAGTCAATTTGCAGTGACCATATTAGGACCTGTTAATAATAATAATGATGATTTTAAAGATATTATAGCTCTATGATTTATGGATACTTCTCCCTCCATCAAATTTCTTCGTTTAAGATCGGAATCGGATATCCCCTTGCCTCGCTATATGACACCCAATGCCGCTGGAATGGACATATGCGCGGACATAGAAACAGATATTGTACTGGAAAAAGGTGCTATCACTTTGATACCCACCGGTTTCGCAGTTGCTATCCCCACAGGATTTGAAATCCAAATTCGTCCAAGGAGCGGATTGGCTGTAAATCATGGTATTGGAATTATTAATTCCCCCGGTACCATTGATGCCGATTATCGAGGAGAAGTAAAGATTGCGGTTATAAACCTTGGAGAAAAGAATTATACATTTCATCGTGGCGACAGGATTGCCCAGATGGTTGTTAAAAAGGTTTGTCAGGCCAAATTAGAGGTTGTGGAACAACTCGATGAAACCGATCGCAATAATGGCGGATTCGGGCATACGGGGCGTTAAGATGAACAATCCTTTGTTTTCAGAACAGGTCCAAACCGGACTCAATTACAACCTCTCAATATGCATATTGGCAAGCGGAAGCCGGGGGAATGCCATTTACGTTTCCGGTGGATCCACCTCAATACTTATCGATGCCGGTCTTTCAGGAATCGAAATTGAACGCCGCCTTAACTCAAAAGGGCTTCATCCTGAAAATCTTGACGCCATCCTTGTATCCCATGAGCATACCGACCATATCAAGGGGGTGGGTGTTCTTTCTCGCCGTTTTAACCTGCCGGTTTTTATTAGTTCGAAAACAGAAAAAGCCGCCATTTCACAGCTTGGAACTGTCCGGGTAATCAAGAATTTTGAATGCGGCTCGACCTTTATGATAAACAATCTTTCAATACATCCTTTTTCCATATCCCATGATGCAGAAGACCCGTCCGGCTTTACCGTAAATCAGAATGGAACAAAAATCGGACTTGCAACAGATCTTGGAATTGCAACATCCATGGTTAAAGAACATCTTAAAGGGTGCTCTTTATTGATACTTGAAGCCAATCATGATGAGGATATGCTTTTAAACGGTCCCTATCCATGGCCTGTCAAGCAACGCATAAGAAGTAGAACCGGACATCTATCCAATGAAGCATCGAAAAATCTTTTAAAGGAAGTACAACATGACCGGCTAAAATATGTAATTCTGGCTCACCTTAGCGAAACAAACAATACTCCCCAAAAAGCCCTAAGTGAAGTAGGCCGAGCAATAACCGATTGTCAGGCACAACTTGATGTTGCAATTCAGGATAAATGCGGAGCGCTGCTCCATCTTAAATAATTTTGTCCCAAACCCATATTCCTGGGAAGGCTCCTGCTTCCACACCCGGGACCAAGTCTATCCATCAGGTGTCCTGAATGTTTGAGTTCACTGGTTCTTACGAAACGTATCGGAGTAAAAATCCAGTGCGCAATTTGTTATTTTTGGTTTATCTGGGTCAGGTATTATTACCCACATTTGGTAAAGCCACAAAAATGGCACATCATACAGCCCTCTTCAAAGCTGATTGTATTCCCACATTCCGGACAGATTTCTCCAAGCAGACTGTTACCATATCCGTGTTTTTTATAAGATTTGTCTTTCAAATATCTTTTCTCAAGAACTCTACCAATTGCATCCGGTATTGACAAAACCAGGCCGCCTTTTTGAAAAACAGGGTGCTCTCCGCCGATACCTTTTAGTTGTTCTACAACTTTTTCCACGCGCACCCCGGATCTGAAAGCCAGCGAAACCAACCTGCCTATGGCTTCAGTCTTGGCTGTAGTGGATCGTCCGGATTTGCCGATTGTAGCAAAAACCTCAAAAGGATGTCCGTCTAATTCGGTTACAGTGACATAAAGCTGGCCCATTCCTGTATTCATTTTGGTAGTGAACCCTTCAAGTGTTTCCGGGCGTTCTTTGATCATGGCATTCGAAGTGTCAGCAAGTTTTTCCGTTGCAGCAATGGAAAGCACCTGATTTTCCTTGCTCCCGTCCCTGTATATGGTAACTCCTTTGCAATCTAACTCATAAGCCAGATTATAGATCTTTAATACATCATCCACTGTGGCATCACTTGGCAAGTTGACAGTTTTAGAAACCGCGTTGTCGGTGTGCTTCTGAAAGGCAGCCTGCATACGGATGTGCCATTCGGGTGATATATCATGGGCCGTTACAAAGACTTTGCGAACATCCTCTGGTATTTCGTCTATGTGCTGAATACCCCCTTCAAGGGCGATGGTATCCATCAACTCGGAACTATAAAAACCTCTTTCTTTAGCCACTTTTTTAAAGTATGGATTCACCTCCAATAATTTGTCATTATCCATAACGTTTCTAACAAAACTCAAAGCAAAAAGCGGTTCGACCCCGCTGGAGCAGTTCGCAATTATACTCAATGTGCCGGTTGGTGCAATGGTGGTCGTTGAGGCATTTCGATAAGTACATCCTTTCTGCTTTTTAAAAATGCTTTTATCAAAATTTTCGAAAACCCCTCTTTTTTCAGCCAGACATTTTGAGGCTTCATGGGATTCTTTTTGAATGAATCCCATCACTTGCTCGGCTATTTCAAATGCCTTTTCCGAGTTATAAGGAATTTTCAACTGATAAAGCAAATCTGCAAAACCCATAACCCCTAAGCCAATTTTACGATTACCTCCTACCATTTCGTCGATCTCAGAAAGAGGGTATTTGGACATATCAATAGTATTGTCCAAAAAGTTAACACTCCAAAATACGATATCCTTTAAGGCCTTATAGTCAACGTCCGGTTCTCCATTATTATATGTGACAAACTTGGACAGATTGATGGAGCCCAAATTGCATGCTTCCATTGGAAGCAGCGGTTGTTCTCCACAAGGATTGGTGCTCTCTATTTCTCCCAATTCAGGGGTTGGATTATCCCTGTTAAGCCTATCTAAAAATATGACGCCGGGATCCCCGTTTTTCCAGGCTTGTTCCACCAATGCCTGGTAAACTTCTGCGGCATTCAACTCCCCGACCTTTTTATTATCGCGTGGGTTTATCAGGTCATAGTTGTTTTGTTTTGCAACCGCTTTCATGAATACATCCGTGACACCAACCGAAATATTGAAGTTGTTCAGGTCCTTATTATTTTTTTTGCAGTAAATGAACTCCATGATATCCGGGTGATTCACCCTTAAAATAGCCATGTTGGCCCCTCGCCGAGTCCCTCCCTGTTTAACCTGCTCGGTTGCGGTGTTAAAGATTTTCATAAACGAAACCGGTCCGGAGGCAATTCCGCCGGTTGTTCCCACCCTGCTGTCTTTGGGTCGTAGACGTGAAAAGGAAAAACCGGTTCCGCCGCCCGATTTATGGATAATAGCGGCATTTTTTAAAGAATCAAAAATCCCGTCTATGCTGTCCTCAATGGGAAGAACAAAACAGGCTGCCAGTTGCCCCAGTCTGCGTCCCGCATTCATGAGTGTGGGTGAATTCGGCAAAAATTTAAGCTCCGTCATCATATTGTAAAAAATATTTTCCATTTTTTTCACATCGGCGTCGCTGCCGTACTTTTTTTCGGCCTTGGCTATGTGCCGGGCAACTCTTTTGAACATTCCTTCCGAAGTCTCGATGACCCTGCCCTTGTTGTCCTTTTTAAGATATCTTCTATTCAATACATTTTTTGCATTTTCTGAAAGTTTCAGACCATTTTTTATAAACATGGACTTATCCAGCCGAATCGGCGAGATATTTTTGAGTCCGTATTCCAGCAATTTGGTCTGAATAATTTTATCTATGACCGGCATGGTAATGGTATGCTTTTTCATGCCGTCGATTTCTTCTCGAAGAAATCGGCTGATATCCATGGCCTGGTCGGTTGCAATGGGGTTTTCTTTTGTAAGGCTGTCTGAAAACAGATGATCATCCCATTTGTAGCTCGCCAAATCGAAATTTCCTTGTTCCGTAATTAAAATTTTACCTTTTGAACCCATTGCCTTTCTCCTGTATGATTATTATTAAAATTTTGTGAAACTTATCTCAATCAATACCGTCTATATAAAAATATTCAAATAAATTGTTTTGCAGGAAGTAAAGAAGTCCGTTTCAAAAAACCCGTACTTGGGGTTCGCGCAAAAATAAAAACAAACCTACCGGGACGAACAACCTCGTGTAAGTAGATCTGTCAAAAAGTGTGACTCGTATCTAATAATATGTTAAGTTTAATGAGCGGGTTGATAAAAATAACATGACTTTTTTAATCCTGTCATACACCGTATAATTCTTTATTTCATGGAATATATTGTATGTCAAGAAATAAATAACACAATATATGGGATTTTAATAAAGAGATAGTGAAAATGAATATTCTCGTAAAAATCGTTACGTGGTCACTCTTTTTATATCTTGTCTATTGCGGCTTTCTTTTCGTCATGCAGCGGCAAGTGCTGTTTCCTCGTCATCTTATTGAACTTCCTTCCTATAATGAAAATATTTCCGGGCTGGAAAAGATTTGGGTGGCTACAAGTTCCGGAAAAATCGAAACATGGTTTCTCCCGCAGACTGCCGTCCGCGTCACAAAACCGGCACCGGCGGTTATTTTTGCACACGGCAACGGAGAACTCATCGACTTCTGGCCACATGAACTAAAAAAGCTAAACCGTCTCGGAATAGGGGTATTGCTTGTAGAGTATCCCGGATACGGAAGGTCAAATGGTTCTCCCAGCCAAAAAAACATCACTGAAGCATTTACCGGTGCCTACGACATGCTCGTTACACGACCGGATGTCGATCCCTCCAGAATCGTTCTTTTCGGTCGATCCTTAGGTGGCGGCGCAGTTTGCATACTTGCTGCCAACCGGCCTTCGGCGGCACTTATTTTGATGTCGTCATTTGTAAACATCCGCTCGTTCGCGTCAAAATATCTGGTTCCCGGTTTTCTTGTCAGAGACCCCTTCGATAATCTCTCGGTTGTCAGCGCTTATCATAGTCCCATTCTTGTTGTCCACGGCAAATTCGACGAAATCATTCCGTTTTCTCATGGAATGACCCTTTACAAGGCAGCAAAACAAGGTAAAATCATAACCTATAAGAGCGGGCATAATGACTGCCCCCCAAGTTGGGACATTTTCTGGCATGATTTTGAAACATTTCTACATGATACCGGCCTTATTAGTAAGTTCTCAATAAATTATGGATTCGGCTCAATATCACCATTTGATAAACCATAACTTATTGAGATGTTACCCTTATTAAATATTTTTAGGGAATTCTTGTAAAATAGGCCCCTCCTGTAGAATTCCTTTTTATTGAATCATAAATAGAAACAATTGTGTAATGTAAGATCTCAACAAGTTAGTTCGTAACGCCTCTTACACTTTATTCTTGAGTGAATCAAAAGTTGGAAAATATTGAAGACGAATTCTATCTCCTTAATTTTCTTCCATAATTTTTCAATGGGATTGTAATCTGGAGAATAAAACGGTAGATTGTAAACAGTTAAGCGATAAGCTCTCCTGTCAGAAAAAATCATTTTCATAGATCAAAATCCTATAAATAGAAACTATTCCCGGCACCAACCTGTATTTCTCATGAAAAATTAGTTCTGTCGTTTATTTTTCAAGCCGGGGCGGGATAGTACACTCTCCGGCTACCTGCCCTTTATCTCACCTCGCAGAAGTTTCTTAAATCCTTCGAGAGTACCCTTCCAAACACTATTGTCACCGGCCATTAACGCGACAATAACATCTTTTTCTACGCTTATTTCCAGAACAATATCTTGATCGTCAACTTTAAATACGGCTTCTCCCCATCTTCCTGCGGGAAGACCCACGACCTCACAATCGTAGTCCGTCCGAATTTCTCCGGTCATTTTTATATCGCCCATTTTTTTCTCCTAATATTTCAAGATTCCATCAATGTCCTCAATTTTCCTGCCATAATATAACACAGTTGCTAAATGCTGGAATTATTGCTATCTGCCGAACCCAAGCGCACCGCATATGGATGGGTAAATTATGGAACTGTTTGTAACAATTAAAATTTGTGTAGCTGTATCATGCATTGGATTTTGAATAAACAGACTGATTTATTATTCAGAATTTGTTTCAGTTTTTTCTGTGTTTATCGGGTGTTATACTATCTATCCTAATTACAGACCTCGTCATTCAGCTTGAAAAAATAATCGTGACCCCTTAATTTTTTGGGGGATTGCATGAAAATTGGACACTGGCCCTCAGGTTTCAGGTGTCGGGTTTCAGGTGTCAGTAGTGAAAAAGCAAGAGCCAGCCTGAGACCCGACACCTGAAACCTATGCTTCGTGAAGGCTTAGCCACGCCCGATAATGTCCAAAAAAAAACCTGTTTTTCAATCATGTTACGAGATCTGAATTACGGATGGATCTTCAGCCATAACGCTGAACCACGAGGCGCACATCCGACAGAGGGCCTTTAAAGTCCGGCTCCGGAATATGCAGGATTTGATCTTTAAGCAGATCTTCGCTGACATCCAACGTTACTCGTAAGGAATCTTTGCTGTCATCGGTCAAATAGGTTTTTAATCCTGCTCTGGCCGCAATCATATCATTAATCGGGTCGTTACCGACCATCAGGCAGCCTTGGGTAGGTTCATCGATTTTCCGGCAGATTTCCAGGTAATATTCTATGCGTGGTTTACAAAACGACATATTTTCAATGTGGGTTACCAAATCGAAGTGAAAATGGTCCAAACTAGCCCAGGCCAAGCGTTTCATCTGAACATTAAGAGGAAATATGGGATTACTGGCCAGCACCAGCTTTAAACCGGTTTGACCAATTTCATCAAAAGTTTCATGAAGATCATCCGGAAGTCTTACGTTTACCTTAATTTTATCATACTCTGTTTCGTAAAAATGCAAAAACCGGTTCCACAGCCTGTCTCGCCGATCCGTAGATTGTTCAGTAAAAGCGCTCATAAAGTATTCGGAATTGATCATTTTGCCGTTGTTTTGCAATAGTGCATGGGTTGCGCTTATCAGCCGCTTTCGGAAAATATTCGCAGGCATAAGATCCGCAAACCGCCTTTCTATCCTGCGAAAATATTCCTGGTAAAACCTGGCTTCGTCAAATAAAATCAGCGTATTGTCTAAATCAAACAGAATTGCCTTTAACATGGTTTAAATTAGGTGTTATCCTATGGTTTAGTCCCTTGCTTGCAAATTTTATACTGTTTATGGTAAAGCTTTTTCCATTCTGCCATTAAGGCACCAAGAAAGAATAATAAATATATCCTTAGAGTCTTAGTGTCTTTGTGGCAAAAATATTTGGTTCTCTCCGAACTGTAGGCTCTACCCTCTCTCCGAGCTGTAGACTCTATGAGCCGGAAGCCGGCCTGTAAGCCCTACGGGCTGGAAGCGGAGCCGGATGCTGGCTTGTCCGGGTTGGTTTAAGATAAAATGACGTATCATAATCAAAACCAAGTCATGAATCAATCTTTAATTCTAATAAAAATTAGCCAGACCCTTATCTTTTATGATACGTAATTAAGTTACATAACAGCAGCCTATGAAACTTACTTTTGTCCTGCTCATTATTATTTTTCTGGCATTCAGCGGCTATCACCTCACCTTCCGACATTTCCGCCTTCCGCTGTTTGCCCGGATATTTTATCTTACCGGCACCGAGTTCCTTGTTTTGGGGATCTTGCTCGGACCCCAATTCCTGAACCTTGTGGACCCGGAAACGCAAAAAGGGCTGGCCCCCCTGACCGCTCTTTTGCTTGGCTGGATCGGCCTGCTCTTCGGGTTTCAATTTGAAATCAAGAAGCTCCAGCGGTTTCCCATAGAATACTTTTTCGGGGCCATTCTTGAAGGTTTAATGACACTTGCCTTGGTATTTACCGGCGTGTATCTGTCCCTCGCAATCTGCTGTGATATCCCCTCTTCTTTTATGATGGTGGTTGCCGTTGCCCTCTCGGCTGTCGGCGGGTGCACTGCCCAGACCGGACTTGCATTTCTATCCCCGGATCGCATTGCCAAAGGTCAAAATACGATGAAGCTCTTGAGATTCATTTCGAGTATTGACGGCTTGATTCCCCTCCTTATTTTCGGACTGTGCTTTTTCTACAACCCGTCAACGGGTCCCGATGAATCGCGGAAAAGATCTTGATAGAGCTGTGCTAGGCAGACTTGCGCTGCCTCGATGCCCATTCGCATCTGGGCAATCTCGTCTTTGATCACCGTCCACAAGATGCCATTCGACATTACGAAGTCGGTGCATCGGCGAGCTCTCACTGGGAAACGACTTTAATGGCGTGCTGCCGTGGGGCCTTATCGACAACTGCCCGTTTTTGCGCTGCATGCATGGCTATGGGTTGTGTCTCTGGCGTCTTGGGCGCTTTGACGAGGCAGAGCGCGTCTTCGATCGGATGTTCTGGCTAAACCCGTCGGACAACCAGGGAGTGCGGTTTCTCATCGATGACGTGAAAGATAAAACAGCCTGGGAGGATCGTGAAAACGACTAAAACTCAAAGGAGTTGTCAATGATCGCCTTAATGAAACCATTTCAAAGTGGCCCAAAAGCGGTTCTCTGATCGGCTTCAAAATATGTTTTTTCACCCTCTTTTAAACTGCTTTTTTTCGGTTGATTTTGGCAATGGAAAGTGTGAGAAGGCATACTCATTCTTTAATTTCCCGCTGTAAATTTTGTTACGGCATCTCAGCGTATGCGCGGAACACCTCTTCAGTATAATGTTTAAAGAATTTTAGATAACGGTAAAACATACCAATAGAAACACCTATAGCCACAATAACCCACCATATTTTTTGGACTGAAAATCCGATGCTAATCATGCCGACTATTAGGACCAATGCAGCCATTAAGCCCGCCATGCTAATATTTTTAGAAAACCCGTAAAGGTTTAAAAATGTGTTTAGTCGCTCTGAAGTGTGTTTTTGGTTCATAACAAGTTGATGACAGTGGAAGAATAGGCCTCTTTTCGGCTTGTTTATTCCATACTTCTCTGCTTTTAAAAGGACACGTTTTCTTGTCTCTTCTGGGAATGGTTTATAAAAAATTGGGAATAATTTTGGCCAAAATCCCGTTTGTTTTTCTTCATCAAATAAAGTTTTTTCCAGAGATTTGAGAACGTCACGAAGTAATTTATGTTCGAGTAAAAAACTCGAAATATTCGCTATTATATGCCCCGTTATGTAAGCCAGCACAGTCCAGAATGCGATATGCACTGACAGCAATTCATTTCTTATAAGCCAGCCACCATCGAATGCATAGTCAACGGCGCATAAGAGAACAAACCCACTCCCAAGGTAACCGAAGAAATCATATATAGAAAATGGAATCTTCATATTTCAATAAATTGTGGGTCAACCGGAACTGATGTGGAATAATTTTTACGGAAATCACAGCAAGTCATTATAATAACAGGCTAAACAAAGCCATTTTCCTCATTTTATTAGCTATCAAAAAAAGATTCATTGATAAACCCCGAAGTCGACTTCAAAAATATCGTTTGACTGCTACAGGGGAAAAGTTGCTGAAAGAGCTTAAAAAAGGAAAAAGAGATTAACAGTGGAAGTCGCACCACAATTTACCCCTCAAGTCAACCCACAAGTTGTCGCGTTGCAAAAGGCTTGGAGGGGGAATGACCAAGGGAAAGGGCATCAGTATTTAAAAATTTTGTAACTCTTACAAACAGAAGAGCGCCTATGGAAGAACAAACCCCATTTGGAAAACCTGAATACGAGCTGCCAAGTTACCTGGAAAAGGTTCAATCGCAGCTTCCGGCCCTGCATTTGTTGATGCAGCTTGGCTGGCAGTATTTGACGCCGGAAGAGACGGTTCAGCTCCGGGGCGGACGGCTGGGGTCCACGATCCTGGAGCCGATTCTGGTCGATCATATTCGCAAGCAATGCCGATACGAATTCAAAGGCGCAACACACCCGTTCACGGAAAACGCCATCCAAAACGCGGTCCAGGCACTCAAAGGATTCCGGGCCACGGGCGCAACTCATCAGAATGAAGAGGCTTATGACCTGTTATGTCTCGGAACCAGTGTGCCCCAGACTGTCGAAGGAGATACCAAGAGCTTTACCATCGATTTTATCAACTGGAAAAACCCGGAAAACAACTCCTATCACTGCACTGCGGAATACAAGGTCGAACGCGCCGGATTCCAGAAACATTATATTCCAGATATTGTATTGTTCGTAAACGGCATTCCCCTGGTTGTCATCGAATGCAAGCGATCCGCATACACCCAGACCAAAAAAAAGCCCATAGATCTTGCCATCGATCAGTTTGACGACTATCAGGCCAAGGACGGAATCCCTCAGCTTTTTCTTTACAGCCAACTGCTGCTGGCTCTGGCCCGCGACAAAGCCCGCTATGGCACAACCGGTACAACGCGTCAATTCTGGGCGGCCTGGAGGGAAGAGCATCTTGACTCCACCATTCAGAATTTAGTTCATCGACCGCTTGATCAAAAAGGTATTGACAAACTATTGTCCCGACCTTTTGCAAATGTCCGCAATGATTTTCTGACTATTTTTGAGAAGGGCCGAGAGGTCTACGAACAGGACCGGGCGCTTTATTCTCTGTGCCGCCCGGAACGCTTGCTTGAACTGGCTTATAAGTTTATCCTGTATGACGGCGGCATAAAAAAAATAGCCCGGTATCAGCAGTATTTTACCGTACATGATATTATGGATCGCGTTATGAGCGCGGCTACCAATGAACCGCGATCGGGCGGGGTTGTCTGGCATACCCAGGGAAGCGGTAAATCCCTGACCATGGTCATGCTGGCTAAATCACTGGCCTTGCGAACGGATATTCTGAACCCCAAGGTTATTCTGGTTACCGACCGGATCGACCTTGACGATCAAATCTGCGGAACATTTAGGGCTTGTGGGTTGGAACCGGAACAGGCCAATACCGGCAAACATTTGGTGGATTTGTTGCTGGATCACCGTTTGCACGTGGTGACCACGCTGATTCATAAATTTGCGACCGCTGTTGCCAACAGAAAATTGATACAGGCGGACCGCAACACCTTCGTTCTGGTGGATGAGGGACACCGCAGCCAGTATCATGAACAGCATGCGCGTATGCGCCTGGCGCTAAAAGGTGCTTGTTTTATTGCGTTTACTGGAACGCCCCTGGCCAAATCCGCCCAAAAGAACACCTTTGCTCAATTCGGAGACCTTTTCCGTCCGCCCTATACCATTGCACGCGCCGTGGAAGACAAGGCTGTTGTACCACTCCTTTACGAGGGGCGGTATGTGCCCCAGGAAGTCGAAAAAGCCGCAATTGACGGCTGGTTTGAAAAACTCACCCTGGGGCTGACCAAAGGCCAGAAAGCCGATCTGAAACGCAAGTTTTCCACCGAACGCCAGCTCAATAAAGCCACCCGGAAAGTTCGCATGATTGCCTGGGACGTTAGTCTGCATTATGCCATGGCCTATCAGGGAACCGGACTTAAAGGACAGATGGTTACCCCAAGCAAAGAAACGGCACTCAACTACAAGCAATTCATAGACGAATTCGGCCTGGTTTCCACCGAGGTTTTGATTTCGGCACCCACTGCACGCGAAGGCGAAGATAAAGACGTTGGGCCGTCTGAAACAGAAAACAGCTTCTGGCAAGCGATGATGGATCGGTACGGTACTGAAAAAAATTACAACAAACAGCTCATCAACGCCTTCAAACACGGTGAGAGTCCGGAAATCATCATCGTTGTCGACAAACTCATCACCGGCTTTGATGCTCCGGCTAATACGGTGCTGTATCTGGCCCGCAAGCTAAAAGAGCACACCCTGCTTCAGGCCATTGCCCGCGTCAACCGACTTCATGAAGGCAAGGAATACGGGCTGATTCTTGATTACAGCGGAGTTATTGAAGAGCTGGACCAAGCCATCGATTTTTATAGCCTTCTTGCCGATTATGACCGGTCGGATTTGGAAGAGACGGTTACCTACATTGCCGATAAGGCAGCAGAGCTTCCGCAACTGCATTCGAACGTATGGGAGCTGTTTGGCGAAGTGAAAGGCTCCAAGGACCCGGAAGTCTATGAAGTGCATCTGCGCGATGCTGACCTGCGCAACAAGTTTTATGAGCGATTCAGTCTATTTGCACGTACGCTGGCTCTTGCCCTGTCGTCCGCCGGCTTCCTGGAAACCACCGCGCCGAAAACCATCAACAGATACAAGGCAGATCTTAAGTTTTTCCAGAATTTAAGGGCGGCAGTTACCCAACGCTATCAGGAGACAATTAATTTCTCGGAATATGAGCCCAAGATCAAGAAGCTGATCGATACGCATGTTGGCGCCGGAGAAGTTGAGCAACTCTGTATACCGATCAATCTTCTGAATGCCAGGGAGCGACAACAGGTGCTCGAAGATAATGGCGTGAGTGTAGGGGCCAAGGCAGACAAAATCGCTTCTGCAACCCAGCATGTGATCGAGCAGGAAATCGGTAAAGACCCTGCTTTTTATAAAAAGTTTTCCAAACTCTTAGAAGACGTCATCGAAGCCTACCATGCCGGAAGACTTCAGGCTTTAGAAGCCCTTGAAAAAATTAAGGACATCTCAACAAAAGTCGTCACGCACACGGATGACGACATCCCTTCTAAACTTATCGGAAAAGATATGGCGCGGCGATATTTTGGTTGCGTTTCCGAGGCCCTGGCTAAATACGGTGAGGCTAAGGATAAACCCGGAACAGATATCGCGCTTCAAGTTTCGGAAAGGATAAGCTCCTATAAAATCCGCGATTGGCGCACCAATCAGGATGCCATCAACAAAATGCGGGGTGAAATCGACGACATCCTTTTTGAAGTTGCCGAGCAGCACAGCCTCGATCTTTCATTGGATAATCACGACGCCATCATTGATCGGTGTATAGAGGTGGCAATTGCAAATGAAGACTGAACCCGAAAAGCATATCATCGAGTTTGGCTCT
>Ga0164318_10000060_pt1 | contig 55520 bp, 55 predicted proteins | sample GuaBasSedimGuay9_FD_113734 | JGI IMG/M metagenome (GOLD analysis project Ga0164318, IMG submission 113734) | Subseafloor sediment microbial communities from Guaymas Basin, Gulf of California, Mexico - Guay9, Core 4571-4, 0-3 cm | ecosystem: Environmental > Aquatic > Marine > Hydrothermal vents... | reverse complement strand
TTGGTTGGATAATAAGGCAGAAAAGAGATGACAGAATAGAATCGGCATTGTTCGTTATAACAATACTTCACAATGTTTTTGCTATTAGGGTAAAGGTCAGCTAGGAATTTTGTCCCAAAGCCATTAAATTCCAAAATTTATATAAATTTCTATATAATAAGATATATTATGAAAATACTAAAATCAATAAAAACGAGAATAAAAATAATAGGAAATATACTTAAATTTCTCTGGCATCGCAAACTTTGGTGGCTAATACCATTTGTTGTAGTGCTTATGTTATTTGCCATTTTGATAATATTTGCACAGATCACAGGATTAGGACCATTTATATATACACTTTTCTAAATGTGAGAATATGATATTAAAAAACATATGGGAGAAGTGGATTATAATTTCTGAAATCATAGGAAACATGCTTTCTAGAATCATATTAACAATTCTATATTTTACTTTATTTGCTATACCCTCAATTTTTCTTACGTATTTTGTTGATAGATTTGGCAAAAAGATAACTACACCAATAACAAGCTACTATCATAATGAGAAAATAGCGGTTAACAAATTGGAAGAATCTAAAGAAATGTAGTGGGATGTCAATGAGTAATATAAAAATACTAGGTATTTCAGCATTCTATCATGACGCTGCAGTTGCGATGATAGAAGACGGTATTCCACAGGCAATGGCAGAGGAAGAAAGATTTACAAGAAAAAAACATGATTTTAGCTTTCCTATTAATGCAATAAATTTTGTTATGAATAAAACGAATACAAGACCAGAAGATTTGGATTATGTCGTTTTCTACGAGAAACCATTTTTAAAATTTGAGCGTGTGTTACTTTCTTCATTATCCTTTTTTCCTTGGACTTATAAAGTATTTGTCGAAAGTATGGTCTCTTGGATAAAAGAAAAGTTATGGATAAAGAGTATCATAAGCGAAAAGGTTGGCATCGAAGAAGAAAAGATATTATTTGTTCCACATCATATATCTCATGCAGCCAGTACATTTTTTTGCTCACCTTTTAGCGAAGCTTCTATCTTAACTATTGATGGTGTGGGGGAATATACTACAACAGCTCTCGGTAAGGGTGAAGAAAATAAAATAGAATTGTTTAAAGAAATAAATTTCCCTCATAGTTTAGGATTGCTTTATAGCGCGTTTACTGCATATCTTGGCTTTAAAGTCAATGAAGGTGAATATAAAGTCATGGGTTTATCTCCATACGGTAAACCAATCTATGCAGACAAAGTTTATAAACTCATAGACGTGAAAAAAGATGGAAGTTATAGGCTTAATCTTAACTATTTTTCTTTTTATAAATCTACCAAAAATACATATAATAAGGAATTTGTTAAATTATTTGGTGAACCAAGAGATCCCACAATGGAACACAGGTTTCACCAGAGGCATGCTGATATAGCTGCAAGTATACAAAAAGTTTTAGAAGACACAATCATAAAAATAGTTAATCATTTATATTCCACAACAGGAATAGAAAATTTATGTTTAGCTGGTGGAGTCGCACTAAATAGCGTTGCAAATTATAAAATACTAAAACACACGCCAATAAAAAATATTTACGTTCAGCCCGCAGCTAGTGATGCTGGTGGAGCATTAGGAGCGGCTTTATTTGTTTATTATTCCTTACTTAATAAAAAAAGAAAATATATAATGAAACACGTTTTTTATGGTGCTGATTACTCAAATAAAACAATAACAGAGTTTTTAGAAAAGAATGATATTTCGTATGAAAAATATTCTACTAACGAAATATTGAATGTGATAATAGATGAACTTGTAAAAGGTAAAGTTGTAGGATTTTATCAAGGTAGGTTTGAATGGGGACCTAGGGCATTAGGAAATAGAAGTATACTTGCCGACCCTAGAAAAAAGGATATGCAGAAAAAAGTTAATCTAAAAATAAAATTCAGAGAAAGTTTCAGACCATTTGCACCTTCGGTGATTAAGGATGATGCAGAGAAAATATTTGATATACCTATTGATCATTATCCTTCAAGATTTATGCTTTATGTATGTCCAGTAATAGAAAAATATAGAAAAGCGTTACCTGCAATTACACATGTTGATGGATCTGCACGACCGCAGGTAGTTTTTAAGGAAAATGAGACAAACCGATATTATAGCTTGATTGAAAAATTTAAAGAAAAAACAGGAATTGGGGTAATACTTAACACTTCTTATAATTTACGGGGAGAACCTATAGTAAACACACCACAAGAAGCTTATAATTCGTTTATGAAAAGTGGAATGGATATTTTAGTTTTTAATAACTTTGTGGTGTTTAAATGAAAAAAGAAAATATTATAACTTTATTATTTGGATTGGTTTTAGCATTTGCTCTACTTGAGGCGTTATTAAGAATATTTCCAATATATACTACAAATTTTACTAAGCCGAATCCATATTTTGGTTGGTCTCATATAGAAAATAAAGAAGGATGGTTTCTACCTTCTGGTGGATGTACAGGAGAATTTGCAACCTACGTGAAAATAAACTCTAAAGGTTTAAGAGATTATGAGCATGAATACAGCAAACCAGAAAATGTAACACGTGTACTCATACTTGGAGATTCTTTTATGGAAGGTTTTCAAGTCGAATTAAATCAAACATTTGCAAAAAGATTAGAAGCTTTGTTTTCAAATTCAGAAAACAAAAAAGAAATAGAAATTATAAATGCTGGTACAGGTGGTTACGGAACTGATAATGAATTATTATTCTATAAATACGAGGGTTATAAGTATATGCCAGATATAGTCATACTATTCTTTTTTGGTGGCAACGACCCGATTGATAATTATTATAGACTTAATCTCAAGAGAAGCATTAATGTAAATAGTAATAATGAAACTCTTGAAAGTTTATATACTCAAAAACCTTTCTTTATAATAAAAAATGGAAAACTAATACTAAAAAATTTTCCATCATCATACAGCAAAGAAACAACTACCATTATAAAAGATTTGTTTAGAGATTGCAGATTATGTTTTTTGATTAAACATTTACTTACTAAGATAGCATCATCAAATAATATAAACAAATCGATGGAAGTATTGAATAAGTTATATGACAAAGAGTATAATTCTGAATATATAACAGCATGGAAAATAACAGAAAAATTATTAGACGAGATTAAGGATGTAGTTGAAAAGAATAATTCAAAGTTTTTAGTTGTATATATACCAAGAAAAGAGGAAATAGGGCAAGGCAGGCTAGGTAATAACTTCTATATTAAAAAAGTCCAGAACATGTTCCTTAACATATGTAAAACGAATAATTTAACCTGTATAAATTTATCACCTTATTTCGAAAAAATATTTCAAACTACACAACAAAAACTTTATTATGATTGTGACGGCCATTGGAATAGCTACGGCCACGAGCTAGCAGCTAAGATAATTTTCAAATATATTAATAATTCATTTTAAATAAGGAATAAAAGTAATTATTTTTAGAATTGAAATTAATAATTTATGTTTATGAATGTTAAAATTGAAGTTGTGAACAAGAGAATAATGAGAAGATATATCATAACAATAATTATTTTATCTCTTGTATTTGGAATTACGCATATTCATTATTATGAGCCTAGCGGTGATTCTATATATTATTTTTCAATAAGTGAAAATATGTCAGAAAGCAAGCAAAGTTCCAGCTCCATATAATCATAGATTAGACACTATATCCGTGTATATGTTTAGCAGGTTTACGTCTATAGGACTCTTTTGAAAAATTGACAAAAATAGGCTAATTTACAAAAATATAAGCAAAATATCTTATTTATTTTCATTATAAATAAAAATGAATTTAAAAATAAATTTGCTTGTATTATAAATTATGAAAAATAAAAATCCATATTTCGAAACACGCTTTAAATATGATAAAACTAAGAATGTGGTATGGAAGGTCGTTTCTGAATACATAAAGAAAAATATAGATATAAAGAATCCAAAAATAATAGATCTTGGTGCAGGTCATTGTTTTTTTATAAATAATTTTGAATCAACTAGCAAATATGCCCTTGATAGGGATAAGCACGTTCTAAAGTATGCCAGTAACAATATATATAAAATAGTATCTGATGTAAATTTTCTGCCACTGAAAAATAACAGTTTTGATGTTATTTTTTTGAGTAACCTTTTAGAACATCTGAAAAAGAAAGATATAATGAGATTAGTAATGCATATATACGAAATATTAAAACATAACGGATACTTTATTTCAATAACACCTAATTTTAAACACTGCTATAAATCCTATTTTGATGATTATACTCATGAAACAATTTTGACTGATGAAAGTTTGAAAGACATAGTGATGTCATGCGGATTTAAAATAATTAAGCTGTGCCCAAAATTCTTACCATTTTCTGCAAAGTCGAAATTACCAAAAATAAAATTGCTAACAAAAATTTATCTGCACACACCAATAAAACCATTTGCTGGACAAATGCTTATTATCGCAAAGAAACCATAAAACTTTTATAACACGTAAAAAAATTCTTTTTATGTTCAACGATAGAAAAGTATCTGTTGTTATGCCTGCTTACAATGAAGAAGAGGCAATCTATAAAGTCGTTAAGGATTTTAAAAATAATAGATATGTGGATGAAGTTATAGTCGTTGATAACAATTCTGAAGATAGAACAGCTGAATTAGCAAAAAAAGCTGGTGCAAAGGTGGTTAAAGAAAAAAAACAAGGATATGGTTATGCATGTAGAAGAGCTTTAAATGAAGCAAGCGGGGATTTTATAATACTTGTCGAGTCCGATGACACATTTCTATCAAGGGATATCTTAAAATTTCTTGCCTATACTGATGATTTTGATTTTATTTTAGGAACAAGAACGAGTAAAGAGTTGGTATGGAAAGGTGCTAATATGGGCTCATTCCTTAAATGGGGGAACTGGTTTGTTGCAAAGCTAATAGAATTTCTTTATAATGGACCAAGTCTTACAGATGCAGGATGTACATACAGACTTATAAAAAAAGAAGCTCTTGAAAAAATAAAAAATAAGTTTAGGGTTGGTGGCTCTGAATTTTCGCCAGAAATGATAATACTTGCAATAAAGAATGGGATAAAAACTATAGAAATACCCGTAAATTATAGAAAACGCAAAGGAGAATCGAAAATAACAGGGAAAAAATGGTCAGCGCTTTTGCTAGGCTTAAGAATGATAAAGCTTATTATCTCATATAGAATTGGGTGAGTAAATGAAACAAGAGAAAATAATGATTGCTGTTTTTCTTCTCTTTGGTATTTTAATAAGATCCTTAGGAATAAATTATATTCCAGTGGGAGATGAGAACTGGTGGATTCAGAATGTAAGGGATATCTTGAATGGAGAAAACACCCTTTATATCCCACACCCTCCACTGGGCTTGATTCTTTATTCATTAACGGTAAGTGTATTAGGCGATAGTGTTTTCGCATTTAGAATTATGCCTTTTATAATAGGTATAATTCTTTTATATGTGGTTTATAAATTAACAAACGAAATCTACGATAGAAAAACCACAACTATAGCTGTTATGATCGCCTCGCTATTAATATACACGGTATGGAATTCCCTATACATAGATATAGATGGTAATATTTTAACATTGATTTTTAGTATAATATTTTATAGTTTTATTAAATATTATAAAACCGATAATAACAGATATCTTTTTTGCACAGGCATATTATTAGGTCTCTCATTACTAATAAAATATATATCAATAATAATGATACCGTTATTGATATTTTGGGTATTTGAAAAGCATCATAATATAAAAAAAACACATGTGCTTACAGTTGCTGTATTGCCATTATTAATATTTTCCATTTTCCCTTTACTTGATTATTTTATTGAACATTCAGCACTTTTTATTAAAACAATTTCATGGGGTTCTTCACAGGGACTTGAAAAAAATATAGTGAAAGTTTTACTATCTATTGGCAAGCAATTATTTACGTTTCCTCAATATGCAACACCATTACTCGCAATAATACCGTTATTTTTTTTGAAAAAACTAAAATATATGGACAAGCCCACAAAAATGTTACTATCGTGGTTTATTACATTTTTTGTGGTATACTTTTTTATTGGTGTTAAAGGTAATACTCAAAGATACCTATCTATTGTAGTACCACCTATGATAATAATATCTTCAAAATATATTAGTGATTATGTAACAAAGCTGAAAATTGGGTTAAAGGAAATTAAATATATTTTATTGATATCCATTACATTCGCTATCTGTCTCTACTATAGTAATTTCTTTGGTATTAATGAAATATTTTCTACACAGAATTTGGACCTGAGCCTAATATTGAAAAACCCATATATAGTTTATTGGGGGTCTGTTACAACAATATTTATACTTCGTATATCAACATACTTAATACCCTTATTTTTAACCATGTTCATACTGATAATGTTTTTGAAAATAAAAGAAAAAACAGATAAAACAAAAAAAATATTATTCATTCTTTTAATCTCAGTAAACATAGCTTACAACGCAGTTATTTTATTTGAATCATTCTATCCAACAATAGGATATGCTTACACTTCAGAGACATATAATATCATAGATTATTATAAAAATTCAACTCACGCTGTTTACACAAACTCTGTAAAACCATACTACTTTGTTACAAAAGGCAAAATAAAAGATATTAACAATATCAATGAAAAAAATACAAGCGCTTTTAATTTCTTGTTACAAAATTCCTTGGTTAAAATAAACAGGACGACATATTACAATATCAGCATTGCAGGCTATAAATGCAAACTTAAAAAGACGTTTTATTCTAACAATTACGAATTTGCAAAAAATTATTTTTGTACTAAATAATTATTTAAAAACTAAACCTACAATATTGAAATTATGAAAATTTTGGATTTCATAAAGAAAAGATACGCAGTAATATTATTTATCCTAATTTTTCTTCTAGCATTGTATATAAGAGCAATTCCAGGAACAAAATTGACATATCCAAGATTACAGGCTATTGATCCATACCTTATATACAGGATAAGTGAGTTTTTAGCTACGCATGGGTACATACCTATTGATAATTATGTTGGCTACGGAACTCTAAAGAATGGAATAGATCATAGCAGAGCATTTCTAGTCTTCTACATATATGCTGCGTTTTACTGGCTCCTTGGTCCAATCTTTGGTATAAACTACTACTGGGTTGGTGTTTGGGCACCTGCCGTGCTTGCCTCATTGCAGGTAGTAGTGTTGTACTTTTTGGTTAAAGAGTTATTTAATGACAAAAGAATAGCCTTATTATCAGCGTTCTTCTATGCTGTTATACCAGGCATATTGTATAGGAGTGCAGCTGGGTTTATAGAAAAAGAGCCAATTGGTTTAATTTTTATAATTGTGGGGCTAACATTTTTTGTCAAATCGATCAAGGTTTATAAAAAAATAGAGGGAAAAAGCCTAACCAAAAGAATATTTAATATTTACTCAAAGGGCAAAGAAAATCTTTTTAAAAATGCCTTGTATGCATTGCTTGCAGGCATAACTCTATATTTAGGTAGAATTGCATGGGGAGGAATAAGCTTTGCAATACTTTTTATAGCAATCTACGCTTTTATTTTATTGTTATTTTTGGAAAACAAAAGGCCAATCTGCATTTCATTATTAACAATGATGGTAACTATTAATATTCTTGAGGTTTTATTCGGAATAAAAATGTTAGGAGGGTATAATGGCATTATTTATTTGGTCACGCTTTCATTATATGTAATTTCAATTATTACTGAAGAGATTATAAAGAGATATGCTACGGAATACAATAAATACTTAAGATTCACACCTCATATAATTATTCTAATAATGATACCGGCAGTATTTATAGCCTCTTACATTTTCCTTGATATCGGAAATCTTGTTAATAGTATAATAGAATTTGCAACGACTATAGAAACAAAGGCCGTTATACTTTCCACAGTTGCTGAATCACAAACTGCAATGGATGTTTTAAGGACAGCACCAACACAGTATGGTAACGGATATGCTATATCTGTGTTCAAATTGCCGAGCTTTCTTTCAATCTTTTCAACATACCATTTTGCTTTACTCGGATTAATTCTTGCTTCAGTCTCAATATTTATGACATTTTATAAGAAAATCAACAGAACAAACCTTGCATATATATTTATAATTGTGCTGTTCTTCGTTGCATTAAGAAGCACAATGACATTTATAAGAATGGGGATAATGCTCGCTCTTGCTATATCTATAGCCGGTAGTTTTGGTTTCATTAAATTTATTGATTATTTGGGAAGATATTCAGCAAAGGTATTGAAAGGCAATACAAAATATTGGTATGGTATTGTTATAATAATATCTGTTCTTGTTTTCTCTACAAATCTCGCTTCTGGCTATGTATTTGCAAATGGTATATACCCATCCCTAGATAATGCATGGTATGACGCGTTTATCTGGATAAGAGATAACACAAATAAAAGCGATGTTGTTCTGGAATGGTGGGATTTTGGTTATTGGTTCCATTATATAGCAAAAAGGAGAACGCTTGTAGATGGAGGTTATCATGGTCGGTTGCCAACACAGGATATAGCAAAATTCTATACCGAACCAATAACAGAATGGTCCCTTAAGTTTCTCAAAAATTACTCTGTTGATTACGTTATGGTTTCACCAGATTTAATAGGAAAATTTGGTGCTATGTCAAAAATAGCCAATTGGGGCAAGAAGGTTGATGTATTGCCGGTATTTAGGCTTAGCAATAGATACCAAAGAGGCGACAAGATGTTGTTTGAGTATTCAATGGGAGACCAGAAAATAATATTTGCATTTTCTATGAAAACGGAGGGTAATGTTACAGGCATGGGTAATATGACAGCCATATACAGATTTGGCTTTTCTCAGGCACCAATAAGATATATAGGTATTGGTAGGGATGTAATAGATACAGGAGCAAGTAATGCAATAGATGCAATGGTATACATAATGCAGAATGCTGCAATATTTATACCGCCAGCTGTTAAAGATTGTGCCTTTGTAAGACTTTATTTGTTAGATGGTGCTGGCTTAGAACAATATTTTGAGAAGGTTTACGATAAGCTTGGGATGAAGATTTACAAGGTAAGATATGATAACTTCCCCGATAGTGTTAAAAATTGGAAAATAGAAAATCCAAACATAGACGAGGAGCATGATGAATTTATACCATATGGTATAGGTGAAGAATAATGCCTAGCAAAGAGGAAATTGTTGGTTTAATACCAGCAGCAGGAGAAGGCACACGCTTATATCCATTTTCTAGAGCGGTTCCTAAAGAGATGTACCCCATTTTAGGCAAGGCAGTAATAGAGCATGCTGTGGAAAATTTAAGGGAAGCGGGAATAGAAAAAATATTCATAATTGTTGGTCACCAGAAGGGCTCAATAATGGACTATATTGGGGATGGATCATTCTTTGGTGTGAAGGTCTCATATCTCTATCAAATGAAAAGAAAGGGGCTAGGGCATGCAGTATTACAAGCAAAGGAATGGATAGATACGACCTTTACTGTATTGCTCGGTGATTCTTTTATTGAGCCAAAAAATGAAGCAAAGAATCTTATAAAAATTCATGAGAAAGAAAGACCACTTGCAACTATACTACTTTTCAAGGTAAAGGATCCGACAACATATGGTATTGCAAAAATAAAAGATATGAAAGATCATTATGGCACAATAACAGACCTTATAGAAAAACCAACATTAAAACAGGCAATAAGCTATAAGGTTAATGGAGATTATTATGCAATATGTGGTATGTATGTTTTCGAGCCAGAGATATTTGGTTATATTGAAAAAACAAAACCAGACAAAAAAGGAGAGATACAGTTAACAGATGCTATAATGAATGCAATAAAAAATGGAGAAAAGGTCATGGGTGTAGTGCTTAGAGGAGCATATATGGATATAGGAAAATGGCAGACTGTTCTTAATGTAGAGAAATACATGCTAAAAATGAATCGCTTGGGCAATATTATAAGGGAAAGAGAAAAGGTAATGAGGAATGTAATGAAACTTAACAAAAGGTGATCAAGCTTGGGTATTATAGAGAACGATATAAAGGAATTGCTTTTGCGTCTAAAAAAAGCAGGGGCTAGTTTTGAGGATAAGAGCGTTTTAATTACAGGCGGGGCTGGATTTCTTGGTTCGTGGATATGTGACATTTTGGTTAGGCAGAACGCAAAAGTAACGTGCCTTGATACTTTTTACAGCGGTAAAATGAATAACATAGAGCATCTTATGAATGAAGAAAATTTCAAAGTTGTAGAATACGATATTTCCCAACCAGTTCATTTAGATGAAAAATTTGACATCGTTATGCATCTCGCAAGCAGAGCCTCACCATTAGAATTTGATAAATTCCCCATACAGATTCTTAAAGCGAATACTATAGGTACATGGGTAGCTCTGGGTATAGCAAAGAAAAATAAAGCAAGATTTTTATTTGCAAGCACAAGCGAGGTTTATGGAGATGCTGAAGTTATACCGACACCAGAAACATATAATGGTAATGTTAGCCCTATAGGAATAAGGGGATGTTATGATGAGGCAAAGCGGGCTGGAGAAGCTTTTGTGATGGCATACCATAGGCAGCATAAAATGGACACGAGAATAGCAAGAATCTTTAATACTTATGGACCGAGAATGAGAAGTGATGGTTATTATGGTAGGGTTGTCCCAAGGTTTGTTTACCAAGCTTTAAACAATAAACCCATAACAGTTTTTGGTGATGGTAAACAAACAAGAAGTTTTACGTATGTTGTTGATGAGATAGAAGGCTTGTTAAAACTTGCTGCTTATGATGGTTTAGCTGGAGAGGTAATAAATATAGGTAATAACAATGAAACAACAATATTAGAGCTTGCAAATCTAATAATAAGATTAACAGGATCAAACTCAGAAATAGAATTTTATCCTCTTCCAGAAGGAGATCCAAGAAGAAGATGCCCAGCAATAGAAAAGGCAAAAAAGCTGTTGAATTGGGAACCAAGAATAGATCTGGAAGAGGGTTTAAAAAGGATAATAGAATGGTTCGATGAATATGAAAATGATAGAAATTATAGTTGAGAAAAGGAAAATAATACTTTTTGTTCTACCATTCGTGTTGCTTGTAGTTCCAAAATTTTTTACGGGGTTAGAACTGGGAGATGGGTTACCAAGATTAGGTGAAACTTACTATTTATACAAAAACCTAGATCAGATTTTACTCTATCCACTACCTCCAATCTGGTATTATATAACGCTGAGCGTTTTTGCTATAACAGGGAGTATAATTCTGGCTGGTCTTGTATCGCCAATACTCACATCAATCCTGGTTTATCTAACATATTTAGTCTTCAGCAAATGGTTTAATGAAAGAATAGCAATATTAACCTACATCTTTCTTTTGTTCACGCCAGAACTCGTGGCAAGGGGCATGTCGTCTTATCTTGAGCCATTAGCTGCAATTTTCATACTTATAACGCTTCATCTTTATCTGTATGCCAAAACCAATAAAGATATAATAAAATCTGGGTTTGTTTTTGGTATAGCACAACTATCAAAATATTCCAGCCTCTTCATGATACCTGTATTTATTGTACATGAAATAATAACAAAGCGAAGCTTCAAAAAATTAGTACTTTTTTTAGCAATAACATTAATCATCTGTTCTCCGTTGTTTATAAGAAATTATATTGTTTATAATAACCCAATAGAACCATGGAATACAACTGTGACAAGAACACAACAGGATTATATCAATAGAATGAAATACTTTGGAAGCTGGCCACGATTTATAGCAATGGCATACTCATCATACTATTTCAGTAGCGCTAATGTTGGAGTGTTTATACCGGATGAGATAAGATTTGCAACCGGAGCAATGTTCTTCGATTGGGGAAATATTATAACTGTGAAAACACCTGGCGGAAGGATACTGAAGTACCATATTTTTGACATCCTTGCCTCGGGCATTCTTTTCATACTAATGATAACAGGGTTTTTTGCACTCTATAAAAAGGATAGAGAAAGATTTTATCTGGTTATAAATATACTATTCTGGGCTATGGCGCTATTTATACCATGGTCCATAAGGGTTTATGCACCTGCGGCAAGATATATCTTTTATACTTTCCCATTTCTAGCATTGCTTAACACCTTCGGTTTTGAGTATGTTAATAACAAAATAAAGAACAAAACCTTCAAGAAAATATTTCTTGTTGTTGTAATTCTATCCCTACTGTATCTTTACATACTTCAGATATGGCGAGCAGTGCTTTTTCATCAATACTATACTGATATACTTAACCACCCGTACATATCAAGACTTTTTGCTTAGCATCTCTTCTATCCTGTCCAACCTTTTTGTTAGTATATCAAGTATAACACCAAGAGAAAACATCTGAATACCTATGAATATCAACAATGTAGAGAGAAGCGGATAATATTCGTGAGCAAGTATGCCATATAATATTTTTTCTCTTAAAACAATCAAACCAAACATAAAACCAATAAAACTTAGTATTATGCTTAAAACAATAAATAGCTTTGATGCAAGTATGCTTTCATCCCAGAATATATCAACAATTGCTTTAAACATTTTGAAGCCGTCAATCACGGGATTAAGCTTACTTTTTCCTATCCTTTTTCTATACTCTATAGGAACTTCATAAATTTTATACCCAAGCCTTGCAGCCTTTAAGGTTTGCTTTGTTTCATACTCCAAACTTTTTGCTCTAACATCTATTTCGGGAAAGATTGATTTTCTGAATGCTCTAAATCCTGTCTGGCCATCTGCTATACTCTTTCCTGAAAAGAACGTTATAAGCAAAGAGAATATTTTATTACCAATTTTGTTGAACAGGGACATTTTATACTTTTTACCAAACCTGTTACCCAGAACAAGATCATAACCATCTTTTATCTTTTCAACCAGATATCTTATATACTCTGCTGGATAGGTATAGTCGGAATCCATTAAAACAATTATACTACCTCTTGCGTTCTTTACACCAGTCCTTATTGCTTCTACTTTTCCTTTATTTTTTTCATGCGATATCAACCTAACATTTTTATATCTTTTTTCACACAATTTTGCAACACTTTCTGTTTTATCGGTAGAACCATCATTAACTATTATTATTTCTCCATACTCCGGAAAATTATCAACTATATCTTTTACAACCTTTTGAAGCGCTTTTTCTTCATTATAAGTTGGGAGTATGATTGATACAATATACTTCATAAAAAATTATTAAAGTTGAATATTAAATATTATTGAATGATATTATGAAGATACTTGTCACTGGTGGTGCAGGATTCATTGGAAGCCATATTGTTGATAAGTTGATTGAAGAAGGGCATGAAGTCAGGGTGTTGGATAATCTCGAGCCACAAGTCCATGGTAAAGCAAAGCCAGATTATCTAAACCCAAATGCAGAGTATATATTTGGTGATATACTTGATGATAAAATACTTAACAAGGCTGTGGAAGGTATTGAGGTTATATTTCACGAAGCAGCAATGGTTGGTGTTGGCCAATCAATGTACCAAATAGAAAGGTACATGAATGTGAATACAATGGGTACAGCAAAATTACTAGAGTATTTAGTTAATAAGGAGCATGGAGTTAAGAAGTTAATCGTGGCATCAAGCATGAGCATATATGGCGAGGGTGCTTATGAGTGTGAAGATTGTGGTATAGTTTATCCAAAATTGAGAAATGAGGCACAGCTGAAAAATAAAGACTGGGAAATGAAATGTCCAAAATGTGGCAAGAATGTTAAACCTGTTCCAACAAATGAAGACAAGCCGCTTTATCCAGCAAGCATATATGCAATAAGCAAGCGTGATCAAGAAGAAATGTCACTTGTTATTGGCAGAGAATACGGGATACCTACAGTAGCGCTGCGATACTTTAATGTTTATGGACCGAGACAAAGCCTTTCCAACCCATATACAGGTGTAGCTGCCATATTCTCCTCCAGAATAAAAAATAATAATCCACCTTTAATATTCGAGGATGGCTTGCAGAGCAGGGATTTCATATCAGTTTATGATATAGTGCAGGCAAATATACTTGCTATGAAAACCAGCACAATGAATTACCAAGCATTTAATGTTGGAACTGGTAAACGTACGACTATACTGGACGTTGCAAATGTTTTAATAAAATTGTATGGTAGAGAAGGGAAAATAAAACCAGAGGTGGTAAATAAATACAGGGCTGGAGACATAAGACATTGCTATGCTGATATAACAAAAATAAAGAGACATGGCTTTGAGCCAAAGGTGAGATTCGAGGATGGGATGAAGGATTTAGTTGAATGGGGAGAAAAGGTAAAAGCAAGGGATGATCTTGAAAAGGCAAAAATGGAAATGGAAAGAGTCGGGCTAATAAAATAAGTTTTTCTATTATTATATGTTAAAATCAAGATGTTCTATTATATAAACGATAGTATAGCATCAAATTTCTTCTTTTTCAAAACTATTAAATGCGTCTTAAATTTTACGTTTGTTAGGAGTATGAGCGAACATTACTAAATGTTTTATATGAATAATATTTCTAAACACATATATGTAGCAAATCATAACAGCTATTGGGTTTATAAAAAACACAACCGCTATACCAATCAAACCTAAAAAGCAGATTAATAGCAATTGTAATATTACAAAACTTAAAGATGAAATAATACTAATATGAAAATATATTTTCTGTTTTTTTAAAGAATACAAATATGACCTTAATATATCATTTATTGATAATAGTGGAAATGAAAATGAAACTATAACCAAAACTATGCCTGAGCTCAAATATTTATCTGTGAACAAAAAACTGACAATTCTGTTAGAAAAAATAATAGTGAATAATATCATTAGAATTGACAGAATTATTGAATATTTAATTGATTTTTTAACTAATATTTTTGCAATTTTTTTATTTACCTGTACCTGCTCACATAAAGTCTGAAATACTGTAGCACCAATCGACCTTAACATCGTATATAAAAACGAATAAACTCTTAGTGCAACAGATAATATTGCTACAGCATTAACACCAAGAAAATATTCAGCAATCCAGTAATGGCTTTGTTTTGCTATCATAGTTATTGGCCTTGAGAGCACAATCCATTTCCCATGATCCATAAAGTATTTCTTAAATATTCCAACATCTTCTACTTTATATTTTCTTATTTTATTTATCTTTTTGAGAAATACAGGAATCATTAATAAAATAGCTGCAATAGTACCAAGCACATAAGAAAAAAGTGCAAAAACGACACCTTCATGTAAAAGGTAAATAAACACAACAACAGATACTAGCTTAAACAGCGCTTCTAAAGTTGTTAAAATATTATAATTCTTAAAATCGCCAAAACCGTATATTGTCGTGAGAATTATATTTTTTACGAATGAGACAAATAGATACAGTGATATTATCAATAACAGATTCATTGGAATATCTGGTAGAATCCCTTTCAATGTGAATGAAAGTATAAAAGATAATATTGCAAGTGTTGTTCCAAGAATTATGGATAATTTTGAATAGCCTTTTATTAATGCTTTAACATTACCATACTTACGCTTACCTGTTTCTCCCGCAATATCTGATACTATATAGCTACCGATACCAAAATCTGAAAAAATGAGGAAAATTGCATAAGCAGAGAGAGCAAGAGAAAGCAAACCGTAATCCCTTATACTCAAAGCCCTTACAAGTATAATATGTGTTAGCAGATTAAGTGCATTAACCGCAACAGCACCGGATGTAAACCAGAAAACACCCTTTATTATTTTTTCTTTAAGTTTTCCCATATTCACCGACCAATTTCTCTATTTGATTATCAAATCTTTTAATAAATTCCTTCCATGTATATTTTTTGGCTTCCTTTATTCCATTCTTGCCCATTTCCATTACAAGTTTTTTGTTTGAAGCAAGCTTATGCATTGTTTCTGCAAACTTCTTTATATCCCTTTCAACTAAAAAGCCTGTTTTGCCATCTATAACACTTTCTCTTGGTCCACCCTCATTAACACTTATTATTGGCTTGCCGGCTGCCATAGCTTCAATAGGTATTATACCCCAATCCTCATTAAACGCTGCAAACAGAACAGCGTAACAGTTTCTGTAAAGTTTTAGAAATTCTTGCTCGCTAACATTGGTTTTGATTATTATATCATTTTTGTATTTTGATTTTTTTACCTTAGATAGCAAGTATTTATAATATACTTTGTCTTTATTGCTGACACCACCAGCAATCACTAGTTTAAAATCGGTTCCATATTTCTCTTTAAAATGTGAGAACGCATCTATCACAAAATCCTGCGCTTTATAGTAGGTTATCCTGCTCGGATAGAAAAAGTAATGATCAAATGTTTTTGATGGCTTGAATTTTTCTATATCTGCTCCAGGATGAAGAATTCTTATTTTTTTTCTATCAACAAGTTTTGCTTTTAGTAATCTACTTGCTGTGTTTAGGCTGTTGCAAAATACTAGATTAAAGCGCTTCCATGCTTCTTTTTCAATCTTTCTATAAAACCTTATTGAAAATTTATAGAATAGTTTCGACAAACCCCTTTTTTCTTTCAATTTATATTCATAGATTGATTTATCATGAGCTGGTCTAAGGGGTGTATGAACATAAGCAGCAAGTGGTATGCTATGGTTTCTTATGGTTATAAATTCTGCTATACCACCTGTGGAAACAACAAAAGCATCATATTTTTTTAGTGGAAGTTTGGTTAGAGAGAGTATGAGAGTAAAAAGCAAGCCTCTGAAGACTTCGCCTATTATTGGAATATTTCTTATTACTCTAACTTTAACATTTTTGAACTCTTTATATGTATTTTTTTGATTAAAAGAATGTGTGAAGATTGTCACATCATGTCTTGATCTCTTTGCTATTTCGAGTATTACCCTTTCTCCCCCTCCTTTTAGGTGGATCCATGGATGGTAAAGGGCGATTTTCATAATGAAGTTAAAGAATTTATTAATAAAAAATTAAGGTGAAAACCGTATAAGAATTGTTTAAAATGTTGCCTTTTTCAAAAAGTATGGTAGATTTTATTGCTATGCCGTTTATTCATGTAAATGGTAATGATAGTAATAAAATAAATATTTGAGATTTTAATAAAAATTATTGCATAATCAGATTTACTATTTTTATACCTGAGCTCCCATTACCAAAAGGAATCTCCCAATTAGTAGTAGATTCTAACATTGTTTTTACTGTACTAACTACACTGGTAGTATTTGTGCCTGATAGTTTATTCGCTCCAACTTCGACTGTTTCTGGTCGCTCTGTTTCTTCTCTAACAGTAACACACGGAACTTTCAATATACATGCCTCTTCTTGAATTCCCCCAGAATCTGTGATTATCAATTTGGCATTTTTTTCTAAATTCAAAAAATCAAGAAAACCTACAGGCTCCATTATTTTAAAACCAAACTTTTCAATATCAATATTAAATTCTTTTATTCTTTTTTTAGTTCTTGGGTGGATGGGAAAAACAATATCCATATTAAGATCCTTCTTTATTATTTCAAGTGCTTTTAATATAGATTCAAGTTTTTCTTTATCATCAACATTTTCTGCTCTGTGTAATGTAACTAGTATGTATCTTTTGCTTTCTAACGATAATTTTCTTAATGTGTCATACTTAGAAGCTATTTTTAAATTTTGAAACACTGAATCAACTATCGTGTTACCAGTCACAAATATTTTTTCATTTGGTATACCCTCTTTTATTAGGTTCTCTCTTGATTCTTTTGTAGGAGCAAATAAATAATCGGAAATATGATCAACTATTATTCTATTTATTTCTTCTGGCATAAACCTATTACCTGATCTTAAACCAGCCTCTACATGCCCAATCTTTATATGTAATTTCACAGCAGCTAATGCAGCAGAAAGTGTGGTATTAGTATCACCTTGAACCAAAACTACATCTGGTTTCTCCTTTAAAAATATACTTTCCATACCAACTAGTATTTTTGCTGTTTCCTCAGCATGAGTACCAGATCCTGCATTTATATTATACTTTGGTTCTGGTAGCTCCAACTCTTTAAAAAAAATTTTATCTAGATTAAAAGAATAGTGCTGCCCGCTATGAACAATAAAAAAATCTAAATTTCTTTTAATACATTCCCTTATTATAGGCGCCATTTTTATTATTTCTGGTCTTGTACCTAGCGCTATGGCAATTTTCATAAGAATAACCTCAGAATGTTAATATTATATTAGATTTCATGACAGAAAGTATTTTTTTAAGATTTTTTCCCAAATCCCTTTTAATTTTATCATGCCCAACTAATATTAAAAGGCAGTCGACATTCTTACAGATATCTACTATGTTAGAGTACTCGTAGCCCTTTACCAGTGGATCGTAAGCTTTTATATCATATCCTTCATTTTTTAATATTTCTATTATTTTTAATGCTGGGCTTTCTCTTGTGTCTGAAACGTTTGGTTTATAAGTTATACCAAGAGCAATTATTTTTGGGTTTTTTACATTCTTTAATACTCTTCTTATTTTTGTTGCAACTTCAAACGGCATTTTATCATTTATTCTTCTAGCAGTCTCTATTAATAGAGCATCCTCTGGGTCAACCTCAAATAAAAACCAAGGGTCAACTGGTATACAATGGCCACCAACACCTATACCAGGGTTCAATATATTAACTCTTGGATGTTTGTTTGCCAATGATATACATTTTTTTATATCAACACCTATTTTATCTGCTATTAAAGAAAATTCATTAGCAAGTGCTATGTTTACATCTCTATATGTATTCTCCATGAGTTTAACCATCTCTGCTGTTACATCATCTGTTATGTAAATCTCACCTTTAACAAACGATTCATATATGTTTTTAGCCATAAGAGCTGAAGTTTTATTAATACCACCAATAATCCTGGTATTATTAACTATTTCTTTAAATGCATTCCCTGGTAAAAGCCTTTCAGGACAATGTGCTAGATATATATCTTCTCCAACCTTGAGATTAGTTTTTTCTTCTATTAATGGTTTTATAACTTCTCGTGTTGTTAGAGGTGGTATTGTTGACTCTATTATTATTAGATTACCCTTTTTTACATGTGGAAGTATAGACTTTATTGCAGATATTACATAACTCAAGTCCGCATGTTTTCTTCTTTTATGTAATGGTGTAGGAACACATATTATAAACACATCAGCTGGTACAGGCGTATTACTTCCTTTTAAATTTTCTCTTACATTTTTCTCCTTAAATATTTTTTCTAGTTCCTTTTCTTTTATAGATAACGATTCGAGTATACCTTCATTTAATGCTTTTACAATTTCCTTTTTCAGATCAACACCAATAACTTTATAACTAGCCCTAGCCAACATTATAGCTGTTGGCAAACCAACATAACCTACGCCTAATATAACAATCTTCTTATTGTTTTTCATTGAAATACACTTTCTTTTGCCATTCAATAGTTCTTTTTATACCTTCTTTTAGACTAACTGTGCATTTGTGACCTAGATCCTTTTTTGCTTTAGTATTATCACCTTTTTTGTTAATTGTATTATGTTTCTCTACCTCTACATAATTAACCAACGAGTCATCTTTACCTAAATAATTTAAAATTATATCAGAAAGTGTTTTTATATCATGGTATTCATCACCACAAATGTTATAAATTTCACCGTTTTTGAATCTCTCCACTACATTTGCCATTGTTCTTACTGTGTCATCTATATAGGTAGATGTTCTATGATGTCGTAGATAAACAGTATAAGGTATATCATGAAGTGCCTTATACACGAATTGGCATATTACACTTCTATAAGGAGAGTAATATTCTCCAGGGCCATATGTATTGAAAAGCCTTAAAATCACAGCCTCTGTCCCAAATCTTTCCATAGAATTTAATATTTGCATTTCATTTACCCATTTTGAGATCGCATAATCATTAAGTTGTCTAATTGGATACTTAAATGGAACATCTTCCCTCATTACACCTTTAAAATTTCCGTAAATTTCTGAACTGCTAGTGAAAATCAGCTTGAATTTTTTCTCCTCTTGCATCCTCAATATATTTTTCGTGCCTATAACATTTGTACGCCATAAATTTTCGTAATAATCTTCACCATTTGCACGACCAAATTCTGCTGCAAGATGGTAAACAACATCAAAATCTCTTTTTGAAAATAAATCTTTGACTTGTCTAAAAAATCCTACATCACACCTAATATATTTTTCATCATGATGATGTGAAATATCACATACCCATACATCATAGCCTCTTTTCCTTAATTCTTTTACCAATGGGGAACCAATAACTCCTAAACCACCAGTGACCAATATTTTCATGCTATCACTTTATTACATTTTTATAGTGTTTTAAATTTTTTATTAATTTAGCTGGTACCCCCCCCCATAAACTATTAGGAGGAACATCCTTAGTTACAACAGCACCTGCACCAATAATAGAGTTTTCCCCTATCTTAACACCTGGGCATACTACTACATTCGAACCTATCCACACGTTATCTTCTATTTCTATAGGTTTTACTACAATATTATTGTAATATATTGGAGGTTTATGATTGACTGTTGTCAGTACCGATGAATTACCTATAACAACATTATTACCTATTTTAATACCACCCTGCCCCATTAAAACAACAAATTCACCAATATCGACAAAATTGCCAATGTTTATTTTTTGTGGATAATATATTACAACATTGTATCTTACATTGACATTTTTACCAACACCACCGAACTTATTTAATTTGTGGTTTATTATAATTTTATTTATTCCAGATAAAAAATATTTTACAATTTCAGGCAAACATGTTGTCAACATAAACATCAATTTTAATTTTTTATTTCATTGTTTTATAAGTTTTAAGATGAAAATCGATACGTCTTTAACAAGAGTAAAAAGGGAAGAAATAATATCATCTTTATTAAAGAATAAAGGATTAATACTAGATGCTGGTTGTGGTAAAGGAAGATATATAGATTATTTTAATAAAAACAAAATAATAGCAATTGATATAAGTAAAAGTTCTATAAAAAAGATAAAATTACTAAACAATAAGAACTATTATTTGATTTCTGATGCTACTTGTTTACCATTTAAGAATAACATGTTTGATTTTATTCTTTTTTCGGAAGTAATAGAACATTTGGATAACCCATACAAGGCGTTAGTAGAGTTAGAAAGAGTTCTAAAAGTAAATGGCACCATGATTATCTCTACACCTTCTGCTAATTTTCCTTTTATCTGGGACATAGAAAATTATTTGAGAAAAAAACTAAACAAGAGGGTTAAAAAAAAGTTAACTATTTTCACTAATTGGACGCCTAAACATAAAAAATTGTTTTCGTGTAATGAATTGATTAATTATCTTAATCACAGCTTCAAAATCGAAAGAGTAATATACAGTGGTCATATATTCACACCAATACTTACTTTTATTTGGTATATTTTACATACTTTCTATCTAAAAATTAATCAATTTCTAAAAACAAGAATAGTTAAAATGATATTTTCAAAAGTATTCCTGATGTTTCTATACATCTCAAAATATGAGGATAAATTGTTTAAAAACGAACCGTGTATAAATATAATAATAGAAGTGAAAAAGCGTAGATCTATTGGTTAAGTATTTTAATTAATAAAGATGTTGTTTTTTCTAATGTGTATTTTTTCATGATAGTTAATCTTGCATTGTACCCGATTTTATTTCTCAATTTATAATTTTTTATTAAAGCCTCTAATTTGTTCTTCCACTCATCTAAATTATTGGCAATAAAACCATTTTTACCATCCTTTATTATGTATTTAACTTCTCCTACTGCAGATGCAACAACAGGAAGACCAGCAGCCATATATTCTAGTAATTTTGTTGGTAATGCAGCCCTGTGTAAAATATCATTTTTTAACGGTAAAAGGGCTATATCTATCTTCAAAAGCTCATTAGGCACCTTTAAGGGATCTATCCAACCAGTATCTATAGTTTTCGAATATTTACTTAATTCCAACAAAATTTTTTTATCAATTCTACCTATTATCTTTAAGGTTACATTATATTTTTTACTTATTTTTCTAATGACTGGTATTATCAATTCCAAATCTTCAGAGAGCGTTCTACCAAGCCAGCCTAGAATTATATTTTTTTTATTCTTGTGATGTTTTATTTTAAAAATTTTTATATCAGCAAATGGTGGTAATATATATACATGGTTTGAATATTTGTTTGCAATATTCAACAAAAAATGACTTGCTACTAAAGAAATATCACAAGTTTTGAACATACGTATGGTGCCCTTTATTTCTTGTGTGATATAATCATCGGTATGGAATAATGTCTTTTTCCCAAACAGATTAGATAATTTAGCAAAAACATAACAAATTAAGTTCGTTGTTTTTTGAAAAAATATCACGTCATAATGCCAAAAAATAAATGGAAAAACAAAAAATCTTATAATATTTCTTTTCTTGTTCGATCTTTTTAACTTCAAAACAATATCAGCTTTTATACCATACTTGCGTAAAGCTTTAACTCTTTCATATACTTGTAATCTTGTGCTTGCAAGTTTATAATCACCTGCTGGAAAAAATAAAATCCTCATGAATAAATATAAAATAAAAACTTTTAAATAAAGATTTTTGGTATTTTAGAACTAAGCAAAGTATTATTGCCTAATGGAAACTCGTTAAGATGAGAAGTATGGAAGTGAGCTATATAGCGGTTCCTGCTAATAACTCAATGAAGGAAAAACCCAATAGATTTCTGGTTTAAATATTTTCCTGTAGAATAAAAGAGACCGTTAAGATAAGAATGGTGGAAAGGTGAGCTATATAGGCTATTTTAAGCTATATAGCTCAATATGAAAGGAAAAGCTTTCCACCAATTATACCTCTTTGCTTTGCTTAAATATTTTTCTGCGGAATAAAAAGCCATAGCAGAGCAAAGCTTGCATGCTTTGTTATATGGATTTAGTTCTTTCCTCAAGAAAGACAAAACTGTTTGTAAAGGCTTCCCATGTCTGTTCTGGAGTGGTATCGCTTTAGCAAGACCATTGGGAGATACAACCAAAGTATAGGGAAGCAATAGCAATGGAAACAAAGCTAAAGGTTAATGGAAAGCAGGTATATGTATGGGCTGCCATAGATATAAAAACAAAGGAAGTGCTTGGGATTAGGGCTTCCTTGAGCAGGAGTAGCTTGGAAGCTTACCTCTTCCTTAGCCAAGTAAGGAAGAAGTGCTTGAATAGAGCGAGGCTAATAACACAAAGCCTATCGCTTGCTACGGACATGCAGGATGTTCAAACATAACGCAAGCGTTTGGAGAAAGGAATTGCATAGAGCAATGGTTTGGGTTGTTAAAGGGGAGAACAAGAGGTTTTTATAACAATATCAATGCAAAAAGCATTGATAATGGAATAAAAAGATTGGAGGAATGGGTTAAAAGTTTTGCAGTGCTGTATAATTGTTTTATTGGCTTAACTTAACAGGCTCCTTAAATTTATAAAAATATTTCCTATATCTAAAATTAAAATTGATGAAAAAAAAATATAATCTTCTTTATGTAGCATACGGTGATCCAAGATTAAGTAAAGCACATTCTATACAGATATTTTTCACGCTTAAAAATTTAAGTAAGTTCATTAATGTTGATGTTGTCTACCCATTTAAAAGAAATGTTAATAAGAATTTTTATTATAGATCTGGCATAAGAATACGTCTTTTACCAAAATCATATTTTGGTGGTGCAATTGGGGTATTTATAAAAAATAAAAAACGTGTTTATATACTATCGATAATAGATAGAATCATTTATCAATTTTTTGTATTAATTTTCTTAATGGTAAATAATAAAAGATACGAGATAGTATACACGAGAGATTTTATAACATCATTTTTCATTAATTTATATAAATATTTTTTCAATTTTAAAGTTGTGTACGAATTACATCAAATAGAATACATGTTCTATGTAAAAAATAATATATTAAAAATATTTTAAAAACGATTGAAATTAACACAATTCTTAATTCTGATAGCATTATAACGATAAACAACTTTATGAAGAAAATAATAAAAAAGTCTATCTGTATACCAGATGCATTTGAACATACTTTATTTAGAAATATAAACAAAAGTATATGTAGAGACTTGTTAAAGTTACCAAGAAATAAAAAAATAATTTTAATTTCTGGTAGAAGTATATCTGGTCTTAAATTTATCATAAAAACAATATACTACTTTAAAATGAAAAACCAAAAGAATACTATATTTTTGATTGTTGGTGGTAATAAACATCAACTAGAATTTTTTCATAGAATATCAAAAAAGTATAACCTAAATAATATTATAATAACAGGCCCAGTTAAAATAAATAAAATGCCATTCTATATAAATTCTGCTGACTTTCTTTTGATAACATATGATAAAAATATAGATGCTGTATATTTTAAATCACCACTGAAACTTTTTGAATATATGGCTACAGGTGTACCTATAATAGCACCCAATTTTATTTCACTTAAAGATGTTCTTACCAAGAAAAATTCATTTCTTATTAAATATGATGATGTTAAATCTGTATATGAAATAGTAAACACCGTTAGTTCAGATAAACTCAAAAACATATCGTTAAGAGCAAAATTGGATGCAAAGAAATATACTTATAAGAGGAGGGCGTTATTAATTTACCATAATATTTTGAACCTTTTAAAAGGTTAAATTTAAAAATAGTTATGAAGTCAAAAAAAATGAAAATATTATTATTGGTTAACGACTATTATCCTTATAAAAAAGGTGAGGAAGCGAAAAACAAAATTTATTTGGCTTCATCAGCACCAGAACTTGCTAGACATCTCTCTTCGTGTTACAAAGTTATAGTAGTGTCTAGGAAATTCAAAGGAACGAAAAATATATCTCATACCAACAAAATAATAGTATATAGATTACCATTTTTAAACCTACCATTTTTTCGTTTAGTGACATGGTCATTTCTTGTTTTTATTTTTATAACTCTATTAAAAACAAAATATAAACTTATAATATGTTGGGATTGGTCTACTGCTATACCAGTAATATTTTCAAAAATTTTTACTCATAAACCATTTATAGTATCTACTAGGGGTCAATCACAAGCTAATTCTCATAAAAATAGTATCTTATTTCCATTATATTGGATAGCTGAATACCTCACGCTTTCATTATCAAATATGATTGTACATTCTAGTAGATGGGTCAAAAAAAGTTTTAATGACATCATGAAATTGAAAGTCAAACAAATTGTACTTCATCATGGTATAGATCTGAAAAAATTTAATCCAAATGTAAATTCAGATTTACGACGTAAATTTATGATAAACGAAAACGCAACCATACTTGGTTTTTTTGGGAGATTAGTTAAAGGTAAAGGATTATTTATTTTATTACTTGCTTTCAAGGATTTAGTTAAAAAACACAAAAATATAAGACTCCTTATTGTCGGTGATGGTCCAGAAAAAAAGAAGATTGAATTATTTTTAAGAAAAAATAAAATTGAAAATTATGTTTTTTTAATTGGGTTTATCAAAAGGGAATATATACCTCAATATATGTCAATATGTGATATAATAGTTCTTCCTTCGAAATCTGAGGGTTTTTCTTCAGTTGTTATAGAATCTATAGCTATGGGAAAAGTATTTATTGGGACAAGAGTTGGTGGTGCACCAGAAGTAATAAAAAATTGGGAAAATGGTGTTTTAATAAATTACAGTGTGAAAGATCTAAAAAAAGCTGTAACAATACTTATAAATAATAAATATCTGATGAAAAAGATAAAGATACGTGCTGTAGAAACATCATACGAATATGATTGGCATAAAATTATTAAAAAATGGATAAAATTAATTGAGAATTTTTATAAAACTAGTAAAAACAAAAATTGAACATGTTAAGGTATCATTGTATATTTAGTGCTTTTGTTGAATTCCTTATAAAACTGTTCGTTTTGAAAGGTTCTTTTTAGTTTACCTTTTATATCTATTATAAAACATTTTTTGTGTAATATTTTTTTAAATTCATTTTTCTTTATTTCTAAAAACTCATCATGAGGTGATATAACCAAAATACAATCAAATTTTTCCTTTATTTGTGAGATATCAGTAAAGAGTGTTATACCCAATGTCTTCACTTCTTTTTTATTTTTTAATAAAGGATCAAAACCAAAAACTTTAATACCATACTCTTTTAATTCTTTAATAATTACTTTACTTGGAGCTTCTCTCATATCGTCAACATTTTCTTTATAAGTTAGACCCATTATAAGAACTTTTGATTTGTTGACTATTTTCCCACTTTTTATTAATTGCTTTATTATCATCTCTGAAATGAATTTTGGCATGTAATCGTTTACTGCACGACCACTAAGAATTATTTGTGGATGAAAATCAAGCTCTTTTGCCTTAAAAACGAGATAGTATGGATCAACAGGAACACAATGTCCGCCAACCAAACCAGGGTAATATCTGTGGAAATTCCACTTTGTTGATGCCGCCTCTATTACATCTCCTATATTTATGTTCATTTTTTCAAACAACATAGCAAGCTCATTCATTAATGCTATGTTTATATCCCTCTGGATGTTCTCTATAACTTTTGCTGCTTCTGCAACCTTTATACTTTTAGCTCTAAATGTTTTATTTACAACTTTTTTATAAACCTTTTCCATTATATCTATCGTTTCCTTATCGATTCCACTTATAACTTTAGTTATTGTTCTAAGAGTATGTTTTTTATCTCCAGGATTTATCCTTTCTGGTGAATATCCTATTTTAAATTCTTTCCCACATTTCATTCCTGAACATTTTTCTAATATTGGTCTAACTATTTCTTCTGTCACACCAGGATAGACAGTTGATTCAAGAACTATAATAGTTCCTTTTTTCATATTTTTTGCCACTATTTCGGTTGCAGATTTAACATAAGACAGATCAGGTATTTTTTGCTTTGTTACAGGGGTTGGTACAGAAATTATGACAAAGTCTGCCTTTCTTATATCTTTAGGATTTGTTGTGAATTGTAGTTTTTTGTCTCTATATCTATTTTTGTAATTATTTATTTTTTCTTTATCTATATCAAAACCAATAACTTTTAGTGTTTTTGAAAATTCAATAGCTAAAGGTAAACCAACATATCCTAAACCCACAATACAAACAACCAATTCATTTCTTTCTATTTTTTGTATAAGTTTCTTGAACATTTTCTATTACCCATCTTATGGTTTCTTTTATCCCGCTTTCTAAATCAAATTTTGGTTTATATCCCATTTCTCTGTTAGCTTTTGTTATATCTGCAAGTGAGTCCCTAACATCACCTTCTCTTGGAGGTTTATAAATAACTTTTGGTTTCTTATTTAAATTTCTACTTATTATCTCAATTAATTCATTTATAGAATGATTTTCTCCGTAACCTATATTGAACACTCCACTAACATTTTTTTCTGCTGCAAGTATATTAGCATCAACTACATCTCTAACATATGTGAAATCCCTTGTTTGATTACCATCGCCATAAACTTCTATTGGTTGATCATTCATCATTTTTATTATAAAATTTATTATAACTGGTGGGTTTTTTGTTCTGAAATTTTGCCTTGGACCATAGACATTGAAATATCTTAAAGAAACTGTTTTAAGACCATATACCTCTTGAAATACATTACAATAATATTCTCCTGTCAATTTCTGAACAGCATACGGTGATATCGGTTCAGGTTTCATTGATTCTTTTTTTGGTAAGGTTTTTGTGTTTCCATAGACGGAAGATGATGATGCATATATAAATTTCTTCACATTTGAATCAGCAGCTGCTTTTAGTAGATTTAATGTTCCTTCAACGTTTACTTTATTTGTTAGGATAGGATTCTCAATACTTCTTTTAACATTTGGGAGTGCAGCTTGGTGGAAAATTATATCTATGTCTTTAGTTATTTTCTTCATTAATTCAAGATCTGTAATGCTCCCTTTTATGAATTCTATATTTTTTTCATTCATTGTCAAATTTAAATTATTAGAATTTCCTGTCGATAGATCATCAATTATAACTATATCATTGTCTTTTGATAATTTTTCTGATAGATTTGAACCTATAAAACCTAACCCGCCAGTAATTAGAATTTTCTGACCTTTAAGTTTCATTTTAAAATAATATATTAATTGATTTAAATCGTTTTACAAAGTTTTCTAATCCCTTAAGCAAACACCATTTATTGGCTTTTTTAACTATTATTCCATTCTCCTTTATCATTTCCTTATTCCCACCCTTATCAAATGCTATAACAAATTTTTTCAAATATACAGATTCTATCAAAACTCTGCTTAATGGTTCTTCTCTTATAGATGGGATAACCACAGCATCTGCATTATCATAATAATAACCAATCTTTTCATTTGGTACCTTTCCATAGAAAATAACATTTTTTATCCCCAAATTTGTGGTCATTTTTTTGTAATATTGTAGGTTTGAATTGCCCACAACATGCAATTCCACATTAGGATATTTTCTTTCAAGTATGGCAAACACTTTCAGGAGTAAATCTATACCCTTTGTTTTTTCAAGCCTTCCTATGTATAAAAATCTGATTTTGTTGCTCGGCTTATATTTTGATTTCCATTTAAGTACACATTCCGGAAGTGGCATATAAATAACTTTGAATTTTTCATCTGGAATTTTTAATCTTTTTTTAATAAACTCTTTCATTGAATAACTTACGGGGAATATTCTATCCATTTTTTTAATACATGCAGACCTTAAATTACACATGAAAAAACTTGTTAAAAAAATGTAGGGGAGAAGGAAAACTAACAATTTATTTTGCAATCTATTATAAATATTTTTTAAGTAACCAAAGGAGAAAGCATACCCGTGATCTCTAACGGTCAGAAAAATTTTTTTATTATGCAATTTTGATGCAAAAAACACTCCTGGTATAAATTGACTTGACTGTATATGAACAACATCAGGATTAAACCTTCGTATGGTTAGTAATGTTGATACAAACAGATAAAATTGGAATAGACATGAATCCAAAAATGGGCTTATCCCTTTATGTGGGAATGGGAACATAACTCTATATATCTTTATGTTTTTCTTAAATTCCTCCACTTCATTCTTGAGTTTCTTGAAATTAAGTGTAAGTATTATAATTTCATGTCCCCTCTTTGCTAATCCTTCTGCGAATAACCTTGTGCTTATTTCAGCACCACCAACTTCATATGGATAAAAAAACGGTAGAGCATAGAGTATCTTCATACCTTAACACCTTTAAAGAAGCCAACATGAAACCCCATAAAATAGGCAAATCTCCTTATGAAATTTATTGCTGGTACATAAAAGAATATCCTTATATCCTTTCTTTTTTTGAATATTTTGAAAGATGGGGAGAGAAGATAAAGAAAAAGTAATACTAATAGTGCCAGAGATAGTAAGTAAAATTTGTAAAAAATACTTATAATTAACAATATGATAAATAAATAGAACCCGGTCAGCACAATCAAACTTTTTATTGAATTAAAATTCTTCATTTCTTTTATTCTGAACGGTAATCTTACCTGTCCATCACCTTTTCCATAAAGATAATATTGCTTAAAGAGTTTCTTCATATTTGGTCTCATTCTCCAGTATACAAGTGCTTTTCTCGCAACTTTATATTTAAACCCTGCCTTTTTCAATTTGAAATTGAACATTGTGTCTTCAGCGGTGTATAAATTTTCTGGGTAGCCTCCTACCCTTTCCCATGCCTCTTTTGTAAATAGTGCTGATCGTGATGATGGTGGCCAATCATCTGGCAACTTGCTTATGTCTGGACATATGAGTTCGCCTTCAACAAATTCAAATAGGTTTTTGGAAAGAGGTTTAAATACGCCAGCCACAACATCGGCGTTGTGTTTTTTATGTATCTCTACAAGATTTTTGAGCCAGTCTTTATCTGCTATACAACCACCATCTATTGTTGCTATAAGCTCACCTTTTGCATATTTTATTGCTATATTTCTGCCCTGAGCTATGTTCGCTCCTTTTTTGACTATTATCTTGAGATTTTTCAGTTTTGTTTTTTTGTATTCTTTAAGGATTCTAATAGTATTGTCCGTAGAGCCACCATCAACTATTATGATTTCATCTGGCTTGAGGATCTGATTTGCTATAGAATCTAAAAGTTCCTTTACATTTGACTCTTCGTTGTAAAGTGTTGAAATGACGGCAACTTTCATATTTTTATCTTATTTTTTAAAAATAAAATATTATTCAAAGCCTAACAATTTTATTTAGTATCATTTCTTCAACCATTTTAATTCTTTCAAATGTTCCAACATCTTTTATAAAACTATTTGTGAGGTAGGCTAAGGTGATGGGACTGGTTATAGCTTAACTATTACCAAGCATTACAGAAATGAAAAATCTGATAGAAAAATGCTTTGCTTATATTTGCTCTTATGGATATTCACTCAGGTATGTATAGCGAGAAGGATGCCTTCAAAAAGGCTATTGAGATGGTAAGGGATTTCAATTAAAAGTGTAAGATTGGACAAGCTATACAGTGTGAAATCTATTACAAAGGATTTCAGCAAAGAGACAAGGATATATATCATACCTAAGAAAGATGCAACGGTAAGAGGTTCTGTTGAATGAAAGAATATTATCAGGAGCTATGTTTAATACATTTTTCGCATCTAAAAGATATTATAAAAGAAACAAAAGAATGTGTGGATGGAAGATATGGCAAAGAAGAGAGGAAAGGATTGATACAGCGTTATTGTGCAAAGGTGTGTGGCATAATTTAATGTTATTATACTAAATTTATTTTTGTCCCACAGCCCAACAACATGACAAATTTTATAAATAAAAAACTAAATAATATAATGTTACAAATAAAACACGGAATTTTTTTCATAAGTTTAATTATTTTATTACCGATTAGTTGCCATGCTATCAGCCTGCATGAAACATGGAAATATTATACACCAAAATCTATAAGTGGCAATTTTTATGTAGGAAAAATATATTATAACGACAGTTCACAATATTTCATATTTGGTAATAATGATCCAGGATGGAATAATTTTTTATATCTACTCCATGCTAATAATGGAAGCTTAAGATGGAAGTCACATGTAGGTGGTCCTAATAGAGGACTGATTTTAATAGATGAGAAAGATAATAAAACAAAAAATATAATGGTTGCTACTGATTGGGGAGAGAAAAAGATCAAGGTTATTGATAGTAAAGACGGAAGAATTATATGGAGTAAGACATATAATTATGATCCATCAACGTTGCACCAAACTGAAAAATATATAATTGTTGGTACTTATTGGTATGATGGTATTGATGTAATGTACAAAAATTTGAGCGAATATTGCAAAATACCGGCTACTCATGTAAGAGTAATAAATACATATGATGATTTATTATTTTTTGTTGAAGCACCATCTACATTATATTTAAACTCAATAAATTTGACAAACTGTAAGAAATTATGGAAGTTTGAAGATATACGTTTTTTTGATATATTTAAATTTAACAATAATAGGTTTATTGTTGGATATACTCAAAATGGGATAGTTTATGTAATGTATCTGAACGGAACAATTTTTACTAGGATTAATAACAGTGGTCTTGGTCCCGAATATGGTGGAATTTGTAAACTAGATAACAAAAACATTATAGTAGCTTTAGATAACAGAGTATATAAGATTAACATTTTTTCTCATCAAAATGAATGGAATTATACAACTGCCGATCACATTTATATTGTTAAATGCAAAGATGTTAACAATGATAACTTAAATGAAATTATAATTTCAACCAAAAAAATGTTATATATTTTAAACAATATAGGAAGCGAGCTGGTAGTAAAAAACATAAGTAATTTATACAAAGGTCTCGAAATCTCTGACATCAACGATGATGGACTTCCAGAGATCTTTGTTGGAACTACGGATGGTTATGTTTACGCCTTTACTGTGATTCTGAATGAAACTGAAGAAAACATAAGCGCTGAGTTTTCTGAAAATAATAGCATTTTTATAGTTGATAATGTACCTACTAATATCATATCCGCTTTACCACTAAGAATGCCGCTCTTGATCTATGATGGGCAGAATGGTGAAGAAATAAGGGATTTTATAGAGGACTATAAACCAGAGAGGATATATCTGCTCGGGGTCAATCTTACCTACAACTCAATAAATGCAAGCATGATAAAAATAAATAGGAGCGATGTGCAAAAATTCTTTGGGAATGAAAGTGCTGTATATATTTCTGATCTAAGTGATAAAGAAAAGGTAATATATGCAAGTATGATTGCATATTATACGCATGCTCCCATACTTCTCCCAGGAGATAGCACAAATGGATATGAAGAGATAATAAATGCAAGTGAGAAAAGCAATGAAGAGCTGAAGCAGATATATATCAACAAGGTTAAGGCAAAGGGCAAAGGGCTGAATTATATTGTGGTAGCAAACATAAATGATAACGCTTCTTTGCTTTCGGGAAGAATTGCCAGTATGCATGAAGGATATATTATATTATTTAATATAAGTGATATAGAATATCCAACGGGATATATAAATGGGAATGCATATTTTTGGAATGATAAAAATAAGGCAATAGATGTGAAGAATGAAATAAGGCGTGTGGCGGAAGAGCTAAAAAATAAGGGTGTGCTTTTAACTCCGGAATATTATAAAGAAGGGGCATTTTTGCTTTTGCTTGGAGGCATGCCATATTATTTGGTTGATGATCCTGTAGAAAATGGCAATGCATTATGGAAAGATAATAGCGATATGGACTGGTTCAAGAGCGATCTGGCTTATGGTGATATTAATGATGATGGTTATTTAGAGCTTGCTGTTGGAAGGATTTATGGAACAATGGAAGAGGTAGTGTTATGGATAGAGAGAGCAAACTTGAAATATGAAAGGGGCAAGGCATTGCTCGCTGGCGAATATTTATTCAGGTTATGGCCTGAAGTATTATTATATGTCGGCGGGGGCATGATGCAGACCAAAAGTTTGGAAAGCGTTTTGAAAAACCAAGGTTATGAGGTTATGAGGCTTGTGGAATATAGATCAGATCTTAAAGGATTTTTGAGTGATTTGATGCCTGGCAATATAAAAGAATTGATGAACAGCGCAAAGCGTGTTGAAGAAAGGGTGACAAGGTTTCTTGGGGCTAATATAGGTAAAATCATAAAGAAGGTGTTTGTGGTAATAAAGGCGCTGGAGTATATAGAGCAGGCCTTAGAGATATACTTGGAATATGATTTCTCCAGCTTTAACCTTAACTGGGACAAAGGCTATGCAATGATTGATTATGCGATAAATAATCCTCCTAGCGGTGAGGATTGGGAGGATTTTGTTGTTAACATAATACTTATACTTTTTCCTAACCGTTATCCAGAATTAAACACAAGCAACTTGCTTAATCATATGCCCAACTCCAAGATAATATATTATGAGGGTATAGGGAATGAAACAGGGTTTATATTACCAAATGCATTTGATGCTAGCGATCCATGGCAACTTTTATTCAGCTCACCATACAATGGAAGCAATTATTTTGATATGAGCATGATGCCAAAAACCAAAGCAAGTATAGTGTGGGTTAACTCAGATAACGCTGCAAAGAAAATGGGAAAGAGGTTTATAGAACAGGGAGCAAGGTCATTTATTGGTGCACATGCTGTGGTTTATGCCCCATACTCTTCTGCTATAGATATAGAGTTCTTTAAAAATGGCAATACAGTTGGCAATGCATTGAGGGATGCGATTAATGCCTTGGTGGATAATTGGCTTGTGTGGGACCCGTATTCATTCATACTGAGGGGAGGAATAAATAATGGGGCAAGGGTTAAAGCCCTGAAGGAATTTGTTCTGTTTGGGGATCCAAAAATGGAAAAGGATCCCATGCAAGGGGATGAGTACGAGCCAGAAGTTAGCATGGTATGTAGGGATAGGTGTGTAATGAAGGTAAAATTCGTGACACCCTATAAATTAATGAATACAGGCAATAAAACAACAGCTATGGTTAGGGCTAATAGCTATTTAATGAACCCATACTACCCGATTTTGCCTTTACTTAAATTAAAACAATACCTTCCGTACAAGGCAAGGGTAATGAATTATAGTATTGAGTATGATTATGTTGAGATTCCAGAGCTAGAAATGCCTCTAGCTGTGCCAGCCCCTCATAGCGGGAATGGAAGTTTGAATTATTTTGAGGCAAGTTATGATGTTTATCCAGAGCGATTCTATCGTGTATCTTTTAATGACACATGGGACAATAGAAGTGTGCTCAATCTCATACTTTCACCAATACAATTATTTAACAATAGCAATGATAGGATATACACAAACATTAATATTACACTGAGCATAGAAGCACCTGCAATGCTTTCATTAAAAGCAAGGGATGTGTTTGAGGGAGAGCAAGCAAATGTATGCGTTAATGTTTGGGCAAAGAAGCATGTTAATGGTACGCTTGTGCTTGTAATATATAACGGGAGCAGTATTGAAAGAAACGCTAGTGTTGATTTGATAAATGAAAGCAAGCAATATAACTTCAGCTTCAATCTTGCAAGAGGTACGTATAATGCTAAAGCATACCTTTTTGGTGAATATGTTATAGGACCTATAACAAAGATATTCAAGGTTATGAGCGGGGCAAATATAAGCACAACAGGATCAATAAATGTTAGCGTTCTTGATAATGAAACTGAACATATTAGTGTGCATTTCCAAAATTATGGGGATGAGGCGTGTGATGTTAAGCTATATAATAGCAAAATATCAGATGGTATGGAAATAATTGGTGATGCTGTTTTTGAAAGCAACAAGATTCATATTGAAGGCAATGGGTTTGCTGAAACCTTGTTAATGATTAATGTGAGCAACCATACCCTGAGTGGGACGTATTATGGAAGTGTAGGGTATGAGTGTAAGGGAAAGAGGAAAAGTATAGATATTGTTGTTTATGTGCCTGAAAGGCCTGATATTGAGGTAGCACCCAAAGCACTAGAGCTTGATTCCGTTCCTGGAGGGAAAGAGAACGTAACCATTAAGATAGTGAATAGTGGAAACACAGAGCTTGATCTTAATATAACAGGTTATAACGAAATGCTTCCGCTCATGCCTGGAGAGGAGGCAAATATAACGCTAGCGATAGGTATTCCAGAAGTCTTTGTACCTAAGGCAAGGGGGTATATAACAATAAGGGATGAGATAAGTGGGAAGGAATGGTATGTGTTATACACAATATGGCTTAGGTATGTTTATTGGAATGCCTCTTTTCCTGAAATAATAAAGCTGGACGGGGATAGCAAATATTTCATGGTGTGGATAGAGAACAAGGCAAATTCCACTGATAAGATAGAGAATGTAAGCATAACTACAGTAAGTAAAGAGTTTGAGATAGGATATGAGTGGGGTGATGTGATTGAAAAAGGGCATAGCAAGGGAATAAGGGTTTACATAAAGGGTAGAGGTGTAGAGGAAGGCACATATAATTTGCCTCTTAAGATAAGGGTGGATAAGAAATCCATGCCCATAGAGATAAAGAAAAATGTAAGCGTAGAGGCTGTATTTGGTGAGTATAGAGTAAGAAAGGTTATTTGGCCGGGATTCATATTCTCCCTTTTTGGCTTCCAATTCCCATCAAGGCATTTGGCAACAATAAGGCTTGATAACATAAGGGGAACGGATAGAGTAGAAATTATGGATAACATTAAGGGGTTTGAGGTTAAGAGGGTATGGAGTAATGAGGGCAATGTGCAATGGTCAGCAAATAATACCATAGTTAGAATAAATGTCACTGGCTATGGTACAAAAAGGCTTATAGTAAAGTATATAATGAAGGCAAAAAATATCAGGCATGCGGAAACGCTTAGAGGTGTGGTTAGGGCCTATAAAGCATACGGGGTGTATAAGGATAAGGGGATAAAAGCAAGAATAAAATACTACAGATTATTCCGCTAATTAATACTTTCTCCACGTATGCTTGCATTTTGTACATCTATAAAAGATTGTAGGAGGCTCATCACCAGAACGCATCTGCTTTAGCCACCAATAGGCTTTATCGTTACCGCATTTACTACATTTTATTTTTGTTATCGGCAAAGAGGTTCGTTCCTTTTCAACTACAATGACATCATCCATAGGCTTGTGTTTAACGTTAGTGCTTATTTTTTTACTTCCTTCTGCTTTGGTTTTATAATTGCATCTTCTACACACAAGTACCTTTTTCTTACCTTCATTTTTTAATACGAGCATAGACCCGCATTTTGGACAGAACATACTATTACCACTTGAAGTAAGAATTATAGATAAGTAACGAAATTATCATTATTCCTATTATTATTGAAACGGGCACCAAATTAGGAACTAGGTATTCCATAAAAAGAATCTTTACCCATCCCAAATATGGTATACGAAGTATCATTTTACCATGTATCTGTTCTGGTCTTATTCTTTTCTCAAATGGGAACTGCCTGTGGTTGTTTGCATCACCCATTGTTTGATAGGTGCCGTCTGGATTTATAGCAACTATTCGATGCACAACAGGCACTTTATGCCCTTCTGGGGAAAAAACTATTATATCCCCAATCTTCAAGAAATTCTTATATTGTTCGGGGTCTTTAACACCCTGTATAACCAATATATCCCCTCTGTAAAATGTTGGTACCATGCTGTTGCTTTCTACTGCGACTATAGGCATGTCTGTTGATAAGGCAAATGCAAATACTTGGTTTATGAAAAATGCTGAAATTATGCCTAGGAATACATGAAGCATAATTTCCTTAATTTCGCCCTTTTCTTTTGAAATCATTTTACCACACTACTTAGCCCGCTACCTATTATGTGGGCTATTCTTAATGGCTCGGGTATAAGGGAATGCACACATGTAAGCCTTATTATTTCTTCAGCTTCCCTTCTTTTTATATTATATAGTTGGTAATAAATAATACCTTTTTTCTTTATTATTTTATTGTTTATCTCAATGGGAAATATCTTTCCAGCATTTTTTAAAGCCTTTAGCCTTATTTCATACCCTTCCATTTTGCTTAATGCTCTTTTCATTGCCTCTATATCGGGCATATTTCTTATTATAACCACTACTGGCAATTCTGTTTCTTTGCTTATCTCTTTTATATCAGCTACATTAAAGCCACCAAATGTTATTCCGGAAAGCATTATAAGTCTGAGCTGATCATAATGTTTTGTTTCAAGAACAGCTTCTATTATTTTTTCTGTAACATCAAACCCATCGATGTGGATTTCTTTAAATATAACACCATCCATCCATACGCCTGCCCTAAATATAACACCAATTATAAAGGTTGTGTTGTTTGAAAAATCAAAGGCAGAGTCGTCCCATCCTATAATTCTTATCTCGCGTTTTACCTTCATATTAAACCTGTTTTGAAATGGGTAGTTTTGAAAATTCTTTTTTTAAGGCATCTGTTTGCTCCAAAATGATGTCTGCCGCTTCCATTAATATTTTTTTTGGACTATCCCCAATAATGATTATTTTTGGTTCAGATAGGTATGGATGCTCAACTATATATGAGGCTTGCTTACACCCAGCTTTCCATGCATTTTCTCTGAGCAAGTTAATAAAGGTATGGGTTTCTCCACTAACCTCTAACACAAGTTTGTTTTTCTTCCTCTCCTTTACTTCCAATCTCATAACTATTCTTTTATCTCTAAAGATTTTTATTACTTTTCTTGCTTTAATTAAATTAATATGCATAACATATTCAGAGCGTATGATGTAAGGGGAATATACCCAGAGGAGGTCAATGAAGAGCTTGCATATAATATAGGTGTTGCGTTTGCTCGGTTTCTTGGTAAAGGTACAATAGCAGTGGGTATGGATGCCAGGCCGAGTGGAAATGCACTTAAAAAGGAGGTTATATGCGGGCTAAGAGAGGAAGGTATGCATGTTATTGATATAGGTATGGTTCCAACACCCCTGCTTTACTTTTCTGTTGCTTACTATAAATTAAATGGTGGAATTATGATAACCGCTTCGCATAACCCAAAGGAATACAATGGGTTTAAATTTGTTAGAGAGCAAGGGGTATCGTTAAGCTATGAAAGCGGGATAGGTGAGATAAAGCGCATGGTTTTAAATGGGGTAGAAGGCAGGGGGCTTAAAGGAGGGTTAGAAAAAAGGAACGTAGGAGAAGATTATGTGAATTTTATAACAAAGCTGGTGAAAATGGATAAAGCGCTGAGTATAGTTTTGGATGCTGGTAATGGTATAGCAGGCATTGTTGCTGAAAAAATATTCAAAAGGCTTGGTGTTGAAACCGAATGTATCTATTGCGAGCCAGACGGCAATTTTCCAAACCATATGGCAGATCCACTAAAAAAAGAAACACTCAGGGATTTGCAACGCAAGGTTAAAGAAATGCATGCAGACCTTGGTATAGCCTATGATGGTGATGGTGACAGGGTAGGATTTGTTGATGAAAATGGAAATGTATTTGATAACAATCTCGCATTTGCTTTACTTATAATCGATACACTGAAAAAGAAAAGGGGAAGGATTGTGTATGAGGTTTCATGCTCAAGGCTCATAGAGGATGTAATAAAGAGGTATAATGGGACAGGGGTTCTTTCAAGAGTAGGGCATTCTTATATACAAAGGAAAATGGTCGAGGATGCTTGCTTATTAGGTGGCGAAACCTCCGGCCATTATTACTTCTCCGATGCCTATGGCTATGATGATGGGATTCTCGCCTCAGCAAAGATCGTTGAGATACTCTCAACAAGCAAGGAAAGCATGTCTACCATGCTAAGTAAGCTTCCAAGATACTACACATCTGAAGATACAAGAATAAAGTGTCCCGATGAGGTAAAATTCAAGGTAGTTGAGGATATAAAGAGGAGGGTAGAAGGGAAATACAGGATCATTGATATAGATGGTGTGAAGGTGTTGTTAGATAATGGTTGGTTTCTGATAAGGGCAAGCAATACACAACCAGCAATAGTTCTAAGATGGGAAACAATGAAAAGGGAAGATTTTAACAAAATAGGCGAGTTTGCAAAAAAGCTCATATCGCAGAGCATAAAAGCACTTACTTCCTAATATCTTTCAATATCTCCTTTGCGTGCTCTGCACTAAAATTCTTTTCCTCGTAAAGTTTTGCTGCCACCTTTTCTATCTCATCACCCTTTGCCCCCGCCATTATCGCAATATTTCTTGCATGCAAGCGCATATGCCCGTGTTGTATACCTTCTGTTGCCATGGCCCTTAAGGCAGCAAAATTTTGTGCTAAGCCCAGAGACGCCATAACCATGCTGAGTTCTTTAGCACTCTTAACCTTTAATATCTTTAGTGCTATCTGAGCAAGAGGATTTGTTTTTATGCTTCCTCCGACTGTTCCAACGGCGAGTGGTATTTCTATCTCTCCAACCAAATCACCCTTCTTGTTTTTATAATATTTTGTAACAGGCCTGTATTCATGCTTATAGGCAGCATAGCTATGAACACCAGCTTCTAATGCACGAAAATCATTACCGGTTGCTATTGCCAAAGCGGAAATACCATTCATTATACCTTTGTTATGTGTTGTTGCTCTGAATTGATCATAATATGCAAAATAATAACCATCAATTATATTCTCAACTATCTCATCACCACTCATATCAGCTTTACAGCTTTCCTCCAGTACATCCTTTCGCCAGAGAGCTTTAGAATATGCCTTCCTGTAGATTGCTAGGTTTGAAACTATTTTGAATAACGTATCGGCTTGGGTTAGCTCCTCAAGAAGTGGAGATATATGCTCTGCCATCGTATTAACGGTATTTGCTCCCATCGCATCTCTAACATCAACAAGCAAGTTAAATATGAGCATATTTCCGCTGGGGGTATTTATCTTTCTAAGCTCAAAATCTTTAGCACCACCACCTAACTCAAGCAATAAGCCAGCCTTTTCGTTTGCCATATCTATTATATCCTTTTTACTTGCTATTAGCTTTTCCATTGCTTTATCAATATTCTTTACCCTTCTTATTTGTATTTGGGCTATCATTACAGGCTCATCTGCTCTTGCCTTAAATCCACCCCCTGCTCTAGCCAGTTTTGCAGCAAAGCTTGCAGCAGCAACAACGCTCGGCTCTTCTATAGCCATGGGTATTAGATAGTCTTTACCGTTTATTAAAAAATTTGTGGCAATGCCAAACGGTAGCTCAAATGTGCCAATGACATTCTCTATCATTATATTTGCCTTCTCCATACCAAGCTTGCAACTTTGCTTAAGAAGCCTTACTTCTTCATCACTAAGTCCAGCAAACTCCCTGACCGCAGCTATACGCTCTTCCACGGTCATTTTATGAAAGCTTGGGATTCTTGAGCTAACCATAAACTATTTTTATTATTTCCAAATTTATATATGAGTTATGTTTGATTCTGTTAGAATAAGAGAAATAGAGAAGCTTTTAAAAAAGAGAGGGGCAAAGAGGGTGATGGTTCAGGTACCGGAAGGGCTTAAAGTTAGCGTGCTTAAGCTCATTGATAAGCTTAATGAAAAGGGATATGAATGCTTGCTATGTATTGAGCCAAGCTTTGGTGCATGTGATTTAGCAGATAAAGAGGCAAAGGAGATGGGTTGTGATGTACTTTTGCATATAGGACATGCAATTTTTATGAAAAAAACAGCCTTGCCTGTTATATATTATGAATATTTCATCGAGTACGATTTTATACCTATACTTAAAAGGCACATGAGTATGCTGAGCTATAAGAAAATAGGTCTGCTAACAACCGTACAATTCGTTAAATCTTTGCCCAAGGTTAAAAGATTTCTCGAAACCCATGGCAAGGAGGTCTTTACAGGGAAAAACAAGCATTCTGGCTATGAGGCACAGGTATTGGGATGTGATTTTTCAGCAGCGCTAGCGATAAAAGACAAGGTGGACTGCTTTCTTTTTCTGGGATCAGGTAAGTTCCACCCAGCAGGCTTTAGCATAAATAAGCCTGTTTTTGCATGCGATATAGAAAGTGGAAGGGTTTATGATATAGGCAAGGAGATAAAGAAAGAGGAGATAAAAAGAAGGCTTGCAATAGAAAAAGCAAAGAATGCAAAGTATTTTGCCATATATGTTTCTACAAAACCTGGGCAACACAGGCTGGATGTGGCAATGAAAATAAAGAGGAAGCTTGAAAGGTTAGGGAAGCATGCATATATAGTTGTTGCCAATACGCTAACAAAGGAAAAGATCGAAGGCATGGGTATAGAGGTTATAGTGAATACAGCATGTCCAAGAATAAGGGAAGACAGCAAAGCATTGGGAAAGATTATACTTAACCCAGAGGATATTGAAAAGATAGCATAGAAAAAGCTAATAGAATAATGAAAGAAGCCTCATAAGATAGGGAGTGTTAAGAATCTAAGAAAACTGATGGGTTTGGATTGAATGTACATACTTTATATAAGACCATCATTACCAAAAACTTGTCTATAGATTAAATCAAGTAGTTCTTTCTTTTTGTTTACATCTTCTCTTTACCCACTTGTAAACATTCTCAACATCTTTTTTGTTATTTCCTATTCCCGAGGTGTTGCCAACACCAACAATAATTATACTATCTCCCTTCTTTGTCCTTCTTATAGCATCCATAACATACTCTATGGCTTTGGGAACGGCATCAGCAACGGCCTTTGGCATGGGCATTATTGCTTCCTCAGGCTTCATTTTTACTACTATAGAATCTAATGGGATATTTTTCTGAACAGCCACACTCTCTATATAGCTTTTTTCAACTCCAGGCCCTCCCATAGCAACACCAACACCCTCCGCTACGCTCCCGGTTTTTTCTCCTTCTAGCTTGCCTGCAGCATCAATAGTAATAATTCTTGCTATTTTATATTTCTTTACAAGCTTTTCTACGGCTTTTCCTGGCCTTCCTAATCTCCCACCCGGGCCCCTTGCCTTTACAACAAAGGCATTCCTACCATTTATCTTTATCTTTGCCATTATCGTATCTTCTTCTATCTCTTTAACCCTGGCATTTCCAATAAGCTCAGCCGCCACTAAAGGCCCAATACCATCTCCGACAGGCTCCCCCTTTGCCAAGCTTTTCGTTCCTTTAAGCAATGAGTTTGCGGTTTTTTCTATTAAAGGTATCTGCATTTGTAAAAGCAGCGCTATCTGGTAGGAGTTTGTTTGCTTGATTATCTCAACATAATGCCTAACGATCTTTGCAAGCATGTAAAGCTCTATGCCACCAGCTATACCCATTTTTATGTTTTCTTTCTTTTCCTTATCCATATCCGGGGCTATTTGATCAATAAAATATGAAAATCTATCCTTTTGATTTTGTATTATATGCTCAAGCTTTTTTATTATCCCATAAGGGTCAAGGGAAACAGGCTCTATCACAAAGAATTCAAAAAATCTTGCTACCGAATCTTTTATTTTTTTATTGGGCCTTTTTGTTATTTCCCTTGTAACAAAATTTTTTGCATCGTTTGCCATGAACTCAAGCTTCTCTGCCACCTTCTCTATCTTCCACATAATCTGCATCAACATCATTCTAGGATAGAAAAAGAAAAATAAGAACATGAAGATCATATAGAATACCCACGAAGCTCCATCATTGCCAAACTGGAACAAGTTCACAATCAACCACCATTAATACTAATCTAATATTTCTACTCAAACAAATAAAAATGTTGAAACTTAAAATTTTAAATAAAGAATTCTATTAAGTCTGTTTGACTGGTGGTAATAGAAAATCAATCTTATGGGCATAACTATTTTATTCCACACAGATTTTAATAAAACAGAAACCGAAAATATATTTAAATCTTTATACTTATTATTAAAAAGTGATAAAATGAAAGAAAAATGGAAGGCTTTATTGCTCGCTGGCACTTTAGGTTTGTTTGGAGATGCGTTAGCAAGTGGCTATGAAGAATCACAAAAGCTAGGAGAGTATGTAATAGTAGAAGATAGTAATAGGGATGGGAGATTAACAAAAGGAGAAGATAGAGAAATAGGGAGGAGTAATACCCTTTTGGAAGCATTGCGTGAAGGATATGAAAGAGGGGAACATGAAAACTTATTTATTACCAAAGATGGTGAGAAAGTTCTTGCAATAATTGGGAGAGACTCAGAGGAGATAGGAAGAGCGAATGGATGGGATTTATATATCATGTTTACCGATATAAATAAGAATGGTATATGTGATAAAGGTGAACGCATACCAGGGGTTGTTCTCACACAAGAAGGCGCGAGTGAGATAAGTAAGATAGAAAAGAAAAATTATAATGTTGAAGGCGTAAAAGGTGAAAAGATTGAAATTGAAGATGCTGAGGAGGCTAAGCAGGGGCGGTATTATTTAATCCGTGTATGGATTCCTCCTTTGATTGTTCATGTAATGGAAACAAATGGTATTGAAAATTACCTAACAATAAAAGAAAAACAGAAGATAGAGGAAAAAGCAAAGAGGGATAGCAAAACTTATGCTGAATCTTATGCTCTTCGAGAAGAAACTTTCCGCGCTCGAGCATTAGCTAATATGGCAACAGTTATTCATTGTATATACAATCTATACCAAAGTCATGATAAAAACGAGATCAAGGATCAGCTTTTAATGGTAGCAGATATAATAGGCGATATGGACGGAGAAGTGTTTCCATATGAAATGAGAAATTTAGGGAAATATTTTGATGTGCTCAGGGAAGCGGGTTACATGCCTCCTGGAACAGAAGAGTTCAATGAAGCTATTAGTGAAATAATGAAATATCGTTAATTTTTTCTTTTTGTAATCAATCAATAAAAACCTTTTTTTCTAACTCAAGAATATGAAGGTGCTTTATCTATCTGATGATTATGTATTTAGAAATGAGATAAAAAGAAAGGGAGAAAAGCTTGGAATAGAATTTTACTTTGAGAATGAGGGCAAGAGCAAGGGATACGATGTTATTGTTGTTGGTAGTTATTTCAAAGGAGAAGTACCACCCTGCCCCTTAATACTAGAGGAAAGCGTGATGGGATTAAAAGGGAGAAAAGAAAGCAACGGGGTAATAAAACCACTGATAACAAATAAAGGCATGGAAGAGCTTTTACATGCATATGAAACTTACACACGGGAAAGAGAAAGGCGAGCTATCTATACTCGCTATCGCTCTTATACTCAGAGCTTCTAGTATACTCAGATTTGATAGAATATATCATATCTTGGCCCGCATTTATTACATGTCTCTCATACCCTTCTTCCTCCCCCCTCTTCTCGTTCTCGCTTTTTCTAAACCTTACCTCATAAGGTGCTTCCTCGATCCTTTTAACAGGAGCTATCACATTCGTACTTGTCTGGAAGCGCCATACTTCCTTACCACTTTCCATATCCAATGCATAAATATGGCAGTCCTGCGAGCCAAATATTACCATATCCCTAAAGATAATAGGAGAAGAATAAACACCGCTTCCTGTCTGGAATTCCCATTCCTTCTTGCCATCCAAACTCAGGCAATAGAATTTTCCTTCACTTACACCACTTCCAAAATATATTTTCTCACCCACAATTAGTGGTTTCATTCCACTTATCCTGCCTGTTGTCTCAAACCTCCATAGCTCTTTGCCATTAGTGGTTATGCAATAAAGATTGCAATCCAATGAGCCAAAAATGATTTTATTGTCAAAAAATATTGGAATACTGGTTATCCCGTTCCCAGTTTTGAAACGCCACAATTCCTTTCCGTTATCAAGCATTACAGCATAGAGATTTCTATCTTGCGAGCCGAAGTAAATTATACCATCTCTTATCAAAAACGGCAAGGTATTAACTATGCAGCCCGCTGTTCTAAAGCGCCATAGTTCATTGGCTTGGTTATCTATACAGTAAAGGTTGCAGTCATGGGAACCAAAGATAAGCTTGCTATCATAAACTGTTGGACTTGAGCAAACATAATCCCCAGCACAAAATCTCCACACCTCCTTGCCGTTTCTATCTAAGCAATAAAGATTACCGTCTCGCGAGCCAAAATACACGTGTTCGTTAAAAATAAGTGGCATTGATCCTGTTAGCTTATTACCTGTTTTGAAGCGCCATAACTCATTACCATTAAACGCATTGATACAGTAAACATAGCTATCGTAAGAACCAAAATATACCCTGCCTTCATAAACGGCTGGACCGGAATGAAAAATAACCCCGCCCGTTCTAAAGCGCCACAGCTCTTCACCATTATTAGCATCTATACAATACAAATGATAATCTGCACATCCAAAGTAAATCCTGTTATTTAATAATGCCAAAGATGTCTGCACACTCCCGCCATATCCACACTCCCACATTATCCTAAAGGATTTAACCTTGCTTGCAACAACCTCCAATCCCATATCTTCCTCAAAGATATCAAAATCCATGTTTAATTCTTAAGGAAATAGTTTAAAAAAGGACAATATAGAAAGCAATTTGAAAGTATGACTAAAAATTTTCTCCAATATTAATAGTGCTTAATGGGCATGGTAATGAGAACATGGTTTGTGGTCATGAAAATGAACCACTTCTTGTTTTGGAAGAGAACGAAGAGCTTATAAGTTCAAAGGTTGTTTATGCAATTTCATGCAAGTCTGCAAAGAAATTGGGATCGAATAGCATTAAAAGAGGCACTATTAACTATACTGGATATAGCGATGATTTTATATTCTTTTTTGATCCAATAAAAGCAAGCAGACCTAAAGACGACAAGATAGCAGAATTGTTTCTGAAACCTTCAAGAGAATTTGTCAAAACCTTAATAAAGGGTAACACCATTGATACTGCTTACAAAAAGACAAAAAGGATGTTTAGAGAGAATATAATAAAGCTACTTGCCAACGAAGATGCATCACTAGTTAGGTTTTTATGGTGGGATATGAGGAATTTTGTATCCCATGGTAATATGAACACTTCTCCTTTGCTTTGATAGAGCTGCAAATTTTTAAATACTCCCTATTTTTGTTTTAATATGGGCTATACATTAATAATTGCAGAAAAACCAAATGCTGCAAAAAGGATAGCAAGTGCTCTTGCTGAGGGAGAGGTTAAGAGTATAGCAAGAGGAGGGGTAAAATACTATAAAATAAGGAGAGATGGAAAAGAGTTGATAGTGGTACCTGCCGTTGGTCATCTTTTTGTGCTAGATAGTAATAATAAGGAATGGGTATATCCTGTGTTTGACATTGAATGGAAACCTGTGTTTAGAGTAAACAAAAATAACTATTGGGCTAAAAGATACTATGAAAATATAAAATCACTTTCAGATAACGCTGAAGAGTTTATTTCTGCATGCGATTACGATATAGAGGGCAGTGTTATAGCATACAATATACTTAGATATATATGTAAGACGGAGCGTGCAAAGAGAATGAAGTTCTCAACACTTACGAAACCAGATTTGATAGAGGCATATAAGAACGCAATGCCAGAGCTTGATTTTCCACAGATAAATGCTGGTTTGGCAAGGCATACCTTGGATTGGTATTTTGGCATAAATTTATCCCGTGCCTTAACACTTGCGTTAAGAGAGGCTGGTGGTTACAAAACACTCTCAACTGGAAGGGTGCAAGGTCCAACGTTAAAGATCCTTGAAGAGAGGGAGAAAGAGATAGCAAGCTTTATTGCAAAACCATTTTGGCAGGTAGAGATGCATGCCAAAGCAGGAGGTATTAAATTTATTGCATTGCATGAAAAAGAAAAATTTTGGGATAAAGAAGAAGCAAAGAAGGTTATGGAGAAATGTAAGAACGGCAAAGCAATAGTTAAGAGCGTGGATAGGAATGAATACAAGCAAATGCCACCACACCCATTTGATTTAACCACATTGCAAAGAGAGGCATATGCAAATTTTGGTTACTCGCCCAAGCAAACGCTTGATATAGCCCAAGCCTTATATGAGCAAGCCTTAATCTCCTATCCAAGAACAAGCAGCCAGAAATTACCGGCAAAGATAGGATACAAAAAAATAATAGAAGGGCTAAGCAAGCAAGCAGAATATGCTAAGCATTGTGCCATGGTTTTAGCTATGCCAAAATTAATACCAAGGGAGGGGAAAAAAGAAGATCCAGCACACCCAGCCATTTTCCCAACAGGGAATAAGCCAACAAACCTGAATAAATATCAAAAGAATATATACGATATTATCGTTAAGAGATTTCTTGCATGCTTTTACAAACCTGCTTTGAGGGTAGCAATAAAAATAGTTATAGACATAGATGGGGAAAGGTTTATAGCAAGCGGTGCAAGAACAAAGGAAAGGGGTTGGATGGAGATATATGGAAAGTATGTAAAGGTAAAAGAAAGTATAATGCCGGATTTAAAGCGAGGGGATGAGATTAAAGAGTACATGCTAAAGATAGTTGAAAAGAAAACACAGCCACCAAAGAGATACACACAAGCTACTATATTAAAGGTTATGGAAGATCTTGGCCTAGGAACAAAGGCGACAAGGGCACAGATATTGCAAACACTATATGACAGGGGATATATAAAGGGCAAGAGTATAGAGGTTACAAGCCTAGGCTCAGCTGTTGTTAATGCATTGCAAAGATACTGCCCAAAGATAATATCTGTTGGACTAACAAGAAGATTTGAGGAAGAGATGGAGGCAATACAACTTCAAAACAAAGACAAGGAAAAGGTTATAGAAGAGGCAAAGGAGGAGTTAAAGATAATATTGAAAGAATTTAAAGAAAATGAAAAAAAGATTGGTGAGGATTTGCTTAAAGGATTAAAAGAGGCACTGGATAAAAATGCTGTAATAGGAAAATGTGAATGTGGGGGTAATCTAAAAATTACACACTCTGCAAAAACAGGTAAGAGGTTTGTTTCATGCTCCTCATACCCAGATTGTAAGATATCTTACCCATTGCCCCAAAGAGGTAATATAGCTATACTTAAGGAAACATGTGATAAGTGTGGCTTGCATATGATATCAATAAAAAGCAAAGGAAAAAGGGCATGGAAACTTTGTGTCAAATGCGGGATAAAAAAAGCTGGGATAAAAGAAAACTAAAGAATTTATAATTAATAATAGAATTATATCAAAAAAATCAAATGCGGGGGTACCCGAGTCTGGCCAAAGGGGCAGGACTTAAGTTTGTGCTTAAGTGCGGATCAAAAAGATGAAGAATAAGCCACTATACGATGTTAATGAACAAATAATAGGTAATCCTGTGGCTTAGTGCCTTCCTGGGTTCGAAGAGCCTTTCTTTACGGGAGCTAACGCTTCCGCAAAGAAACCCTCGGGAAAGAAATATGAAAGGCTCGGAAATCCCAGCCCCCGCATAATACCTATAAAGTGGTTTTGTTATTTTTTAACTCTGAATATCCTGCCGTGGCCAGGGATAGCATAGTCTGCTTCCCTTAGCACAAGCTTCCTGCTCTCTTCTAGCTGTCTTTTATCTTGCATATATATCATGGGTAGGAAAATTTTCCTTCCAAAATGTCGAGAGGTAAGCTCTCCAAAGGGTTTTAGAAGCATCCTTGAAGAAATAAGAAGATTATTTGGCAACCAAATAATGAATCATGATTTTGTAAGGATAATAAATGAAATAAAGATAACCTATGGATACCCTTTTATAAATAAAAATAACCCTTTCCCTTTCTAACGTCTCTATATACCTCTTCCAGAGTATGCAATACCCATGGCTCTGTGCTGAACAGCTCCGATGGATCCTTGCCATGGGAATAGAGAAGATCCATTAAAAAGTACAAATCTACCAAATCCTTTCTCCTAGGATGATTTCTCATGCTAGAAACAACATGATATTTCAGCTTTAAAAGATGAGGAATAGATGCTACTTTTATTTCTCCACTACCTTCACCATATGGGCTAATAATTTCAGAGTCGCTAAATATGTTTCCATTCAAATACACACCTATTAATTTTGTCCATCTCTCGTTCACATGCTCTGGTACATAAATATCAATATGAGTGCCACCCTCTCTAATTACATATTTGCCAGCTATGCTCAATGATTTTTGAGGCTTTCCATACCCAAGAAGCCAATAAAACTGAGGCACAGAGACAACAATATCTATATCGTCTGTATCTCTATCAAACTCTTCCCACATCTTCATAGCATTAGGCCCGTGCGCCTTAATTACATGGCATGCAACACCAGCTCCTCCTATTGTTGTGTATTGTATACCAGCCTCTTCGGCTTGATTCGCGTATTTGGCTAGTGTTGCCAAATCTTCAAGCGCACCCTCAACTTTCAATTTATTCATAACTATTAAGTGGTGAAATGATTTAAATAATTTTCTATGCCTTTCTCTATATTTAATTTTTACCAAACTAAAATAAATTATGAAACTAAAGGTTATTCCTACGTTAAGGGAAAAGAAGAGGTATGTTGTTTTTAAGGTATACTCGAGCGATACCATAGAGTATGATGAGTTTAGGAATGCGGCAATAAATGTTATGCTCAAGTGGATGGGTGAAAAGGGTTTTGGTGAAGCAAATATAAAATTTATCAAAAATCTTTGGAATGAAAAAGAGATGGTGGGTTTTGTTAAATGCTCAACAAGATATGTGCATGATGTAAAATTCGCTTTTGGTCTGTTAAGGCAGGTAGGGGATGCTAAGGTTTTGGTTAGAACAGTACTTGTTAGCGGAACAATAAGCTCAGCGAAAAGAAAGCTTAAAAATATAAAGATATGATTATAAAAATCCTAAAGGATGGTTTTTATGGCAAAGCAAAGGTTTCCAGAGGCTGAAGAAAGGCTTTTCAAAAGGGTATTTATTTGTATGAAATGTGGCGCAAGGATAAGGGCAGATGTTGTAAAGGTAAAGGCCGGCAAGGTTAAATGTAGGAAGTGCAAAAGGAAACAATTAAGACCGATACATAAAGAGCATAAATGATAGATATGTTTAATTATGGATATATAAAACTATTGAGACCAGTGAATAGCTTGATGGCATCACTAGGGGTATATATTGGTTGGTTCATAGCATCATCAAGCATAATTGAGCTTAAAGCAATACTGGCAATGATAGCAGCGTTTATTATATGTGGAGCTGGGAATGCTTTTAATGATTATGTAGACGTGGAATCTGACAAAATAAACAGACCTACTAGGGCTATTGCAAGCGGGTTGGTGAAAAGGAGGCATGCACTCATTTACTCCATTGCGCTCTTTTTTATTGGGTGTGTGATTGCCGCATCCATAAGCTTGGTTTGTTTTCTATTGGCATTAATAAATACATTTTTACTTGTTATTTACTCTTTGATATTACAAAACAAGGTATTTGTTGGAAATGTAGCTATTGGTTACCTTGTTGGCTCTACATTTCTTTTCGGCGGTGTTGCAGCAGAGAATATAATAGCTCCAAGCATATTAGCGATACTTGCTTTTCTTTCAACCACCTCGAGGGAAATAATAAAGGATTTAGAGGATTTGGAAGGGGACAGGCAAGGCTTTTTAAAGAGATTAATAAAGAATATAAGGGATTCCATCGCTGAGAGGTTTAAATTAACAAAAAGTGGGGTTAAGCTTAGGTATAGCGAGCTTTTAGCTGTAACAATAGCTATGCTAATGCTTGCTGTAGCTATTATACTTTCTGTGCTTCCATTTTATCTGGGAATATTCAATACCTATTATATATACATGATAGCTGTCCCGGACGCAATATTCATTTGGTGTATATATCTTATGGGGAGGGCAAATAAAAGCGATGATTATAAGAATATAAGTAAAAAAATGAAGCTGGCAATGATAATAGCGCTTATCTCTTTTCTAATTGGTTCTCTTCACATTTAAAATAACCCAAATTCAAAAATAAATTATGATAGAGATAGGATGTTGTGGATGGAATTATTTTAACGCATCATTGCATTTTGGAAGCAATTGGAAAGAAAAATTCAAATCAAAGCTTCAGGCATATGCAACCATCTTTAATGCAGTTGAAGTTAATTCAACATTTTACAAACTTCCAAGTATAAAAACAGCTGAAAAATGGAGAGAAGAAAGCATCGCCGTTAATTCAAATTTTGAATTTACACTAAAGGTACCGCAAATAATAACTCATAAGGATAAATTTGCTACCGAATCTTCAATTGAAGCATTTAACAGCATAAAACAGATAGCATATGCGCTTGAAGCCAAAATTTTACTTTTTCAAACGCCAGCAAGCTTTAAGCCTACAGAAAATAATCTAAGCAAGGTAAAGAAATTTTTTGAGAAGATAGATAGAGAGAAATTTATAGTGGTGTGGGAGGTGAGATGGCAGAGTGAATGGAAGAGGGATATTGTAGAGTGCTTATTTAAAGAGTTAGGAATAGAGCAATGTGTCGATCCACTAAGACAGGAATGCTTCTTTTGTAAAAATCTTTATTACTACAGGCTTCATGGGTTTGGGAAACCTATGTACAATTACAAATTTTCAGCAAAAGAGCTTGAGAAATTAGCTAGCATAGTTAAAGAGAAAAATGCAGATGGGTACATATTTTTCAATAATTCAAATTGTTATGATGATGCAATCAGGTTTGCAAAAATGATAAAAGACGTTAAGATAAACCAATAAAACAATTACAGCACGGCAAAACTTTTAGTTCAATCCTATAATCTTTTTATTCTTATCAATGCTCTTTGCACTGATATTATTATAGAACAGCTTTGTTTCTTCTTTTTAGCAGGCCAAACCATTGCTCAATTAAATTTCTCCTTCCAAATCTCTCATGTTCAATGCTTTAGCTTGCATGTCTATAGCAAGCGATGGACCTTTGTCTGTATTACTTTACTCTACTCAAGCAGTTCTTCCTTACTTTACTAAGGAAGAAATAAGCTCTAAACTATTTCTGCCTAGAGAAACCCATTCCAAAACAAATATATGGAAGCCTTTACAAAGGATTGGTCTTCTCAGAAGAAAGACTTGAGCCTATATAACAAGGCAAATACAATCACTATTCTTTATCTTACCGGGTCCTATTATTCAATCATTTTTAAGAAGTATTATGTGGTAAATATCTGTGTTTTCTGTAGTATAGCTGTATTCTTTAATTTCTTTTAGTTTTCTTCCAAAACTTTCAAGGATAGACTCGATTTTATTTTTGTTATTGCAGATTTCAAAGCCTAAATATTTTTCATAGAATTTTACTACAGGTGTGAAATCTAAAGGTGTTTCTAAGAATAGACAAGAATTTTGGTAATTTTCTAAAATTTTATTCTCTAGGAAGTTTATTCCGTCTTTGAGAAAACTTTTTCTCTTAGAATGGTCTTTACTTATTTCCTTTCCAAATACCCAAAATCCTATTTTAAAGTAATTTATATCATCGATCAGTTTAGGAGTAGAAAAAGCAAGGTAAAAAAGTAAATTCTCACTTTCTTCATTAAGTACAGCAAGTGGATACTCGTTTCTCACTTTCATTAAAAACTTATTGTATGGCCATCTAGTTTTTCCATATTTTTTGAAATACTTCTCATATGTTTCGGGAATATGTTTGTATACATCTTTCAATATCCTTTCTTTTTTTTCTTTGGTCAATAAAATTTATATCCATGAATTCAAACAGAAAGTTATGGTTGTGGGTAAAAAATTTAAAATTTGTGTTTTTGGTGATTCAATTGCTTATGGTTGGTGGGACTTTGAGAAGCAAGGCTGGGTCTCAAGGCTAAGAAAATTTTTAGAACAAAAAGGTGATTATAGAGTTTTTAACCTCTCTATACCAGGAGATACAAGTAAAGATCTCCTTAAAAGGTTTAAAAATGAAACTAAACCAAGAGAGCCAGACCTAATAATATTTGCAATTGGAATAAACGACTCTCAATTCTATATCAAGCAAAACAAATTTATAGTTAATCCAAAACAATTTGAGAGAAATTTGTTAAAGCTTATTAAACAAGCAAAAGATTTTACTAACAAAATTTTGTTTGTAGGTTTGAACCCGGTAAATGAAAAACTTGTAAATCCTTTGCCAAGAGATCAAAGTAGAGCTTTGAAAAATGAATTTGTAAAGAAGTACAACGAGATTATGAGGAATGTGTGTAAAAATGAAAGAATAAAGTTTGTAAACATTTTCGATGGGTGGATAAGGCTTGATTGGAAAAAACTTTTGTTTGATGGTTTGCATCCAAACAGAAAAGGTCATCAGAAAATTTTTAGAGAAGTTTTAAAAATTGCGCAAAGTTTATATCGATGAAAATGATAAAACATTATTAATTTTCCCATCAATCCCTTAATTATGGAACCGCATTTGATAGAACTGCCAAGAAGAATAGTTGTGGGAAGGGGTGCAATACTAGAGATAGAAGAGGTATGCGATAAACTAGGCATTATAGGCAGACCCCTTGTTATGTTTGGTCCTCATACAAAACAGATATGCATAGGAAAGATACAGGATATGCTTGATAGTATGGGAGCGCTAATAGAGATTGTTAGAGAAGCGAGCTTGAAGGAGGTAAGAAGAATAGAAAAAAGCAAGTATGAGATTGAATGCATTATAAGTATTGGCGGTGGCAAGGTTATAGATGTAGGCAAAATGGTAGCATATGATAAAGGTTTGCCATTTATCTCTGTCCCTACAGCACCATCCCATGATGGTATAGCATCTGAAAGGGTTAGCTTGAGAAATGGTATGCCATATTCTTTAAAGGCAAAAACGCCCCTAGCGATAATTGCAGATATAGATATACTTATGAATGCACCATACAGGCTTATAGCATCTGGTGCTGCTGACATAATCTCAAATTTTACTGCTATTAATGATTGGCAACTTGCCAGAAGGCATGGGGAGTATTATTCTGATTATGCTGCAGCACTTTCCATACTTGCAGCCGAAATGGTTACAAGCTCTGCAAGATTGATAAGAAAGAGGAGGGAGAGGGGGATAAGAAATTTAATTGAGGCGCTCATATCCTCTGGTATAGCAATATCACTTGCTGGATCCTCTAGGCCAGCATCAGGTTCAGAGCATCTTTTTTCTCACGCCTTGGATATGCTTGGAAGCAAGGCATTGCATGGAGAGCAATGTGGCGTAGGAGCAATAATTATGGCATATCTCCAGGGTCAGGAGTGGAAAACAATAAGAGACACGCTAAAAGCTGTCGGGGCGCCAACAAATATATACGAGCTTGGAATAGAAAGGGACAAGCTAATCAAAGCGTTATTAATGGCAAGAGATATAAGGAAAAGATATACAATATTAAACACAATCTCGATGGATAAAAAGAGCGCAATAAAAATATGTAAGGAGGTAGGTGTTCTATAATTTTAGCACCTCTATATATTTTTTGAGCTCTTTGTAGGTATCTTCTAATGTTTGGGGCATAACCTTTGTGTTTGCTGTAATTTCCATAAACCCAGAGTCCCTTTTAAACCTTGGGACTATATGGATATGGATATGTTTAAAGCTTGCTCCAGCAACCTCGCCACCTATATTAATACCTACATTAAATCCCAATGGGTTAAGGCTTTTTTTGAGCAAAGCTATAGCCTTTTTTAAGAGTAAAAAAAGCTTCTCATAAACATCTTTTGGTATATCTTCCAGGTTTTCATAATGTTTCAATGGAGCAAGTAGGAGATGGCCTGTGTTATATGGATAGGAATTAAGCATCAATACTATATCCCTATCGATATAAAGAATATGAGCATTTTCTCTTGCCCTACAAAATATACATTCCTGATTTCTCTTGCCTTTATTCCTTAGGTAGTCCATTCTATCACTCCATATATATTTCATATACTCCCCTCGATTAAACCATGAATAAGCTCCAGCGTAACTTTTTGTGGATTGCTAGCTTTAACTATACCTGATGCGACCAAAACGCCTATAGAGCCGAGCTCTATTGCACGTTTTGCATCATCTCTGGAATGAACGCCTGCCCCACATAGTATTGGAATATCCTTGCTTACTTTCCTTACACATTCTATACTCTTCTCAATTATTTCGGGCCTTGCTTGGCAAACAGATACATTGCTACCTATAAGCTCTGGTGGCTCTATAGCAACAAAATCTGGCTCTAAAGCAGCAACACCTTCAGCTATCTTTGGATCATTTGCACATGCTATAACCTTTAGCCCAACCTCTTTTGCTCTATTGATGGCATTTTCTATAGCATCTATAGTTATTCTATGTTCAGAATGATTTATGAGCGTTCCTTTTGCACCAGCTTCCTTAACAGCCTCTGGGAGTATAAATCCTGTGTTGCTTCCATAAACTATACCATCTATATGTTGCGCATACACCGGTATGGATACAGCACCTGAAATTTCCTTTATATCTGTGTGTTGAACAGCAATCACTATCTCAACATCTTTATTTTTCCTTGCGATATAGTCTATAACTTTTGCTAACTCCAAGCCTTTTCTACCAGTGCCGTTCTCGTATGTCTTAAAATTTACGACAAGCATGGGTTTCAATCTATCACCCTCTATCACTCTATAACAAAGGGGGTAGAGAATTTTAGCTGGCTGAGCTTCATTTCAATTTCGTTTAGCTTTTCCTCAATTTG